>ENA-ORUW01000041-ORUW01000041.1-human-gut-metagenome-genome-assembly--contig:-NODE-41-length-160050-cov-7.146911_pt1 | contig 160050 bp, 139 predicted proteins | sample MGYA00242088_ERZ509227 | MGnify/ENA primary metagenome ERZ509227 (study PRJEB26280, sample SAMEA2338816) | human gut metagenome | biome: human gut; feature: human-associated habitat; material: faeces... | reverse complement strand
TCGCCGGCCAGCATCCGCGCCACAATCTGCTCTCCCCGCTCTCGGCGGTTATGTTCAAAATAGCTCACCATTGGCTTTTTGACGCTAAAATGGTTGAGCAGCTTCAGCGTCACCCGGGTGTCCTCAGCGGCTATAAAATCAGCCTCCTTCAGCGTTTGGACCGCGCGGGGGGAAAAATCCCCCAAATTACCGATCGGCGTGCCGACCAGATATAAAATCCCGCTCAATTGTCTTCCTCCCTGCCCGGCTCATAAATTGCGCGCATTTCAGATGAATATATGCCGGGTTCTTCTTCTACGACGAACAACGGCTCAACAGAAAGGCCTGGCTTTCCGCCCCTGCGCCCTTCTAATAAAAAAAGCCAGGGCGCACAGGCGAGCCGCTGCGCCACAAAGCGAAGCCGCTTTGGCTCAAGCCCCTGCGCGCGCATTTCACACATCACATCGCATAGCCGCTCCGGCTTGTGGCAAAGGCAGAACCGGCCCCCAAAGCGCGTTAATCGAGCGCCCGCCCGCACCGCATCTGAAAGCGTGCATTGCGCCTCTTGCCGCGCTACGCGAAAAGGCTCCTGCGCGCAGGCAGCCCCTGCCCGCAGTGGAAAATATGGCGGATTAACCGTGACCAAGTCAAACAGCTTTTCAGCGGCGGACGGCCTCCAATCCCTCAAATCCCCGCAGGCCGCGCACAGGCGGCCTTCCAAACGGTTCAAAAGGATACTCCTGCGAAATTGGTCATGCCCCGCCTGCTGGATCTCCAAGCCGGTTGCATGGGCCAGCTTGCCCTCCCGGCACCAAAAAAGGGGCAGGATTCCACATCCCGTTCCCAAATCCAGCGCCCGCTCGCCCCATCGCGGCGCGGCAAAATCGGCCAATAGGAGCGCATCCACCCCAAACCCGTGCGAGTGGGAAACGATCACAAACCGCCCCGCCCCCAGCGCTTCCAGCCGCTCTCCCGACAACAGCCTTGCTTCGCCTGTCAAAACTGGATCTCGCATTTTGGCAGCGCCTCCCGCAAGGCCTCCACCTGAGCCTGCTCCAAGGGGTTTCCTGTCAAATCCAACGTCTGCAAAGAATCCATCCCCTTCAAAGCCGAGAGATCGCGCACTTGATTGTCCGCCAAATAGAGATGCTTCAGCTTGTTCATCCCCGCAAGCGCGGAAAGATCCGTGATTTGATTCTTCTCCAACGACAAGTCGCTCAGGAGTGTAAGCCCGCTCAGCGGCGCAAGGTCGGCCACCTGATTTTGATTGAGGGAAAGCGCGATTAAATGGGTCAACCCTGCAAGCGGAGTAAGATCGCTAATTTGATTTTCTGAAAGCAGCAAAACATTCAACCCGGTCAGGCCCTTCAGATAGGAAAGGTTATGAATTCGATTGGATTCTAAATTCAACTCGCGCAGCTTTACCAGCCCTTCCAGCGGGGCGAGATCAGAAATCCCATTGCTGCATAGACCCAAATTTTCGGCTTGCGTAAATTTTTCAAATCCATCCAATGTGCCAAGCTCTGCGCCGCAGAGCGAAATCTCTAGCGTACCGTCATAAGGAAAAAATTTGCCCGCCGCCGTCATGCCTGTATCGCTGAACTGCGCTTTCGCCTCTTCGGGTGGGCTTTGCGCCCCCTCCGCACCATTCTGTCCGCACGACGCCAGTAAGATCAGGCAGCAGCTCCCGGCAAGCAACATCAGGCCCCTTTTAAACAGGTATTTCCACTGATTCCGCATATCTGATCCATTCCTTTCCAAAGAATTCCGGAGCACCCCGGCCTCCCTAGCATGCGATTTCTTCCCCTATTGTATACGCCGCCTGTTGAAAAAGCAACCGGCGGAAATACCGGCTTTTAAAAAACCATGCTTTTTCGCTGTTTTACCGGTTGTGATAGAAAAAAATAGCCGGTAACCATCTGCTCTCATCCGTGCGGAGCACCTCTTTGATCCCTATAATAAACATCGGGAACGGACCCGCGGTTGACACCCCACCGTAGGGGCGAATTGCGTTTGCCCGCTTTTGACCCTTGTAAATATAATTACCAAGCGATTCCCCCGGCCTGCGGGCGAACACAGTGCGCCCGTACGTATATAAAAAAATAGCCGGTAACAAACTGTTCCCGTAAGCAGTGCGTATCTCTTTGTTCCATAGGGTTATGGTAGGCCTTGCTTTGTTACTCGCTACGCTTCGTGATAAAAATAGTTTGCGATAAAAACTGTTTTGCTGTGGCCTCTTGCATAAAAGTGTGAAATATGATAAACTCAGATAAAAAATGAGGGGAATAACTCTTCGTTTATGGCGGTTTTGTTAAATTGCCGTTAGAGATATGGGAGGAACGAGTGATGGGAACCTGCCCGAAATGCGGAGCAAAATTGAAGAAAACAGATTGGCGGCCGAACTGCTGGAATTGCGGCGTGAACATTATGTACTATGGAATGGAAGCGCGCCTGGATGAGGATGCAGAACGAGCGGAAAAAGAATTTGGGAAACTCTATCACATGACGGCGGGGATTAAAACGTCGTTCATCGGGTCGAAACTCGCGTATGCACGATGGATTTTAACGCTGCTGTGTATTGGCGCGTTGTTTTTGCCGTTGGTAAAAATCAATGTGACACTGCCATACCACATGGTGGAGGGAGCGTCCTACGGTATCTTGCAAACAGTGATGTTTGTAAAGGATATGGATTTTGGCGGCGTGATTGCGGCGTTTAGCTCTCCAGTAGTGGGAGATACGCTGATCAGACTGTGCGCAGCCGTGGTATGCCTGGCGGTGGGCGCGCTGATGGCGGTGCTGAACCTCATTTTGATCCTGCGGGCGTATACAAAGAGCGGTGGAATTCTGCTGGCAGTGCGTTGGGGAATTGGCCTAGGGGCAATGGTAGCGGGAACGGTACTGTTTCAAATGGCAATGAAACCGGAGGGCCTCGCCGGGATTTTGAGCGGTCAGCTGTCTTTTGGCATCTATATAGCGTTAGCGCTGTTTCTGATAGCATTTGCACTGCAAGTGGCGATCCTCTCGCGCGGAGGAATCCCAATGCTGCCGACGAAGTCGGAACGGGATGCAGAGGCGGCGCAGCAGGCGTTGGAAAAAGAGCAGGTTGCAGCTGGTGCTTAAGCGGATGCCGGCCACAACATGACGTAGGGGAATCACGCGGTTTTAAGATGGAAGCCGCGTGATTTTTTATTACGAAGCGAGTAACAAAGCAAAGCCAGTTACGACCCCACGGGGCTAAGAGATATCAGCTGTTCACGGGAGCAGGCGGCTTGGAAGCAGCCTTTAGGGCCTCATATAGATGCACACAGTGCGCCTATGCAGCCGTTTTTATCTAAGTGGCCATACACAGCGGAATTTGTGGATCGAATCAGAATAGGCAGGAGAGGATGGGCAGTCGATGTCACGTGCGGTACCAACGAGAGAGCAGTTAGAGTGGGCAGATTGTGAACTTGGTGCAATTTTTCATTACGATATTACAGTATTTGAGCAGGATTATCGGTTTCGAAGAAGCTGGGGTTATCAGCCCTCCCCGCAAATCTTTGCGCCCGATGCGCTTGATACAGATCAGTGGATCAGAGCCGTGGCAAAGGCAGGCGTTCGATATGCCGTTTTGGTGGCAAAGCATTGCACTGGTTTCGCCCTATTTCCAAGCAGCGCGAATCCATACCATGTGGGCAATTCGCCTTATGGGGAGGATATTGTGAAAAGCTTTGTAGAATCCTGTAAAAAATATGGGATCAAGCCGGGCGTGTACTATTCCACCGTGTGCAATGCCTATGAAAATGTGGATAATCCGGGGCTGGTGCGTACCAAGGATGCAGGCGATCAAAAACATTACAATAAAGTTGTGGAAACCCAACTGACAGAGTTATGGTCTCGCTATGGGGAATGGTTTGAAATCTGGTTTGATGGCGGTACGCTTTCTGTGGAGAAAGGTGGACTTCCTATTGCCCCGTTGCTCCTGCGTTATCAGCCGAACGCTATTACCTTCCAGGGCGATAAGCTAAAGAAGAAAAATAATTTGCGTTGGGTAGGCAATGAGAAGGGGGAGGCTCCTTTTAACTGCTATTCCACCACGAACGATCAGAGCCAATCGGAAGGAACGGTTCAGGACGCTGCGCTTGGCAGGGGTAACCGCAACGGCACCGAGTGGAAACCGGCGGAGTGCGATATGCCAATCCGCAAAGATAACGAATGGTTCTATATTGATGGCCATGATAAAAAGGTGATGAGCGCAGATCAGCTGTTTGATACATATACCAAAACAGTCGGAAGAAACTGCAACCTGCTATTGGGGGTTGTAATCGACCGGCACGGCCGTGTGCCGGAAGCGGACGCCAAGGTCTTGGCACAGCTAGGGCAAAAAATAGACGACCGTTTTTCCATCCCCATAGCGTCGGCACAGGGGGAGGCCGACGGCTTAACGCTTACTTTTCCAGCTTACCAAAAGGTTGATACAGTGGTATTGGAGGAAGAATTGGCAAATGGACACTCCATTTTTGGGTTTGCCGTGGAAGCGCATACGAAAAAGGGCTGGAAGCAGGTTTTTGCGGCGGAAACAATTGGGCATAAACGCATCGCACGATTTCGAGCTGCCTATGCGGATGGGATTCGGCTCCGTGTGACAGACGGCCGCCAGGGCGCGCAGCTTCGGGGTTTCCAGGCGTATTGGCTGGACTGTTATTCTTTGGCTCAAAAATCTAGGCTTTTATGGACCGGCCGTTTATAAACCGGATCAGTTCAAGTGACCTTCTGCTTTTTCAAAACGAACCTCCCAGGCTTTGGCAGGGCAAAATGCCGCCGGAGCCCGGGAGGTTTTCGTTGCACAGCGGGGCAATCAGAGCTCTCCGCCTGCCGTTCTATCAGAGATATGCGCCAGTGCTATTAAGAAATGATTGACATTTTTTAAAAGCAATCGATTTCAGATCAATACAGCAATAGCCGAGGACGAAACAGCCCTGCCTATCTTCGGATTACCATGCCTGCGCCCAACAGAGCTCGTTCATCTGCTTTTCCGTCTTTTACGACGCACTTTCCGTTAATATAGACGGAATCAATGCCGATTGGGCGCGTTGGCTCGTCTCCAATATTGGAGACGGCCGCGGCGTCGAAAAGCGTGAGATCGGCCGCATAGCCGGGCTTTAAATAGCCGCGGCCGGCAATGGAGAAGCGATCTGCCACAGCGCCGGTCATCTTGCGAACCGTTGCTTCCAGTGGAATACCTTTGCCCTCGCGCGACCAGGCTAGGAATTTTGGAAAACAGGAGTAAGCGGCCGCATTTTGTACGCCTTTTTCTTCAATCCATGCATCCGTCATGAAAATGGACGGCTCGTGGCGAATCAAGCGGGTAATAATTTCATCGTTATAATAACGGTACATATTGAGCCTGCCCTTGCCTTCGCTCAGATCGACAAGCCTGATATATGCATCCAGATCAGATATGCCCCATTCGCGGGCGATTTCCGTCACGCGCTTCCCACAGAGGGTTTCATAGCCGTCCCCAATCCAGGCAACCTGCATATCATCAAAGCCGAATCCGAGCATTTTAACGGTTGCGCCGATCATAGCGCGCAGCTTCAGATGGGTCCAGCGCGTGTGGCGCTGATCCGAAGGCAGGGAGAGATACCAATTCGGCAGGACGACTGTGATAACTGAAACTCCAAAGGTCATGGAATACAGGTCATAGCAGAAATCATAGCCTTCTGAACGGACTTGGTCGATTTGTGCAAGGCTCTCCTCCACTGTTTTCCAAGAGGATTCGCCCACGTAGATGAGATGGGAATACTGCATTTTGACACCCGTTCGTTTGGTCAGCTCAATCATTTCATCCAGTGCCCGCAGATTGTGCGGCCTGCCTCCAAAGGGCGGATTGTAGGAGGTGGAAGCGGCGGAACAAGCCCTCTCATGGACGGTGAGCACACCGCCGTGTTTCGCCACAATACGTGCAGCACCCTCCAGCTCGTCGGCTGTGGCATATCTATCCGGCTCGTACATCAATCCAAAAGAAGCGCCAAAAGCCCCATCGGAAAGAGAACGCTCCAGAATTTCATCGCGCTTTTTCATTTCCTGCCCTGTAAGCGGCCGGTTTTCATACCCGCAGATACCGATCCGAATGGGGCCGTGGCCCTGAAGAGGCACCATATTCAAAGGCGTCAGTTTGGCGGCGGAATCACACCAGCCGGCGAAGGTGGAAAAATCACCCTGAGCATCCCCTACCTGAAATAGGCCGCTTCCAAGCAGGTTCTTGTAAGGGGTGCCAGGATCATAGCCAAACGGGGCGAATCCGCAGTTGCCAACAACCTGTGTGGTGATGCCTTGCTCTGCAAAGGGGATGAAAAATGGCAGTGGATTCTGCCGCGCGGCGAACCAATCGTTGTGGGAGTGGGCATCGATAAATCCCGGCGCTACCGTGAGCCCCATACAATCGTATGCTTCTCCATCAAATCCCTCCGGCGCTTTGCCACAGGAGACCGCTTCAATTTTATCCTTTTCGGTTATGACATAGCCTTGAAAAGCCGGGGCTCCGCTGCCGTCGATGATCGTTGCATTTTTGAACAGCCTTTTCATACAATGACCCCTTTCTTGGATTACAATTAAAATAATAAAATAGAATATATTGAAGTGATTTTAGTATAGAATAGCCAAAATAAACTGTCAAGCAAATTCACAATACAAATGATCTGATTTTGTCGAAAAACGCTTCGTGTCACATTTTGAATCGCCTGCATACAATAGTGTAAACTGGTTTGATGGGGGATTGAATGATGGAGCAAAAATACAATGCACGGTTTCTCGGGGCCAACACGCCGGAAGGTTTTATTTCTCTGTTCGATGAATTGTATGACCCGGCAGAAGATTGGCGCGCCTATATCATCAAGGGCGGCCCGGGCACAGGAAAATCCAGGCTGATGCGCAGAGTGGCAGACGAGCTGGAGCAGGCGGGCTATACGGCGCAACGTGTGTTGTGCTCTTCCGACCCGGATTCTTTAGACGGCGTTATTTTCCCGCAGATACGCGCGTGTATTGCCGACGGCACTTCGCCTCATGTGATTGAACCGCGGTTCCCCGGCGCTGTGGAGGAGCTTGTAAACCTCGGTGATTACTGGGATGCGGAACAGCTGCGTGTGCATGCGGAAGGAATTCGCGCCGCGGCCCTCAAAAACAGCGCTTATCATCAACGGTGCATCGGATTCCTTTCCGCAGCCGGTTCGCTGGCTAATGATACGCTTCGGATCGCCTTGGAATGCGCCAATACGGATAAGATTGCCGCATACGCCTCGCGCTTTGCTGCGCGGGAATTTGGGGCGGGGCATGGGCGTGTCGGCCGGGAAAGCCGATGTTTCCTCAGCGCAATTACCCCGAAGGGGTTTGTGATGTGCGCTGATCTGATTGCCGAGCAATGCGACCGTGTGATCGTGCTGGATGATGCATACGGGGCGGTATCTTCCTTGATCCTTGACAGGCTGCGCTCCTATGCGCTGGCGGCGGGGCTGGATGTGACGGCCTGCTTGTGCCCGATGAGTGCAGGCAAGCTCATTGAGCATTTGATCATCCCAAAGCTTCGGCTCTGCCTGTTTACCGCAAACCGGTTCCATCCCGCGCCGGAGGCGCCGCTGCGCCGTATCCACGCACGCCGCTTTATGGATGAGGAAGGAATGAAAACGCACCGTTACCGCCTTCATTTCAATGCAAAAGCAGAGGCGGAGCTATTGGCGGAGGCAATCCATATGCTGGAGAACGCAAAGGAGACGCACGATATGCTGGAGGCGTTTTATATCCCCGCCATGGATTTTAAAAAGGTTGAAAAAAGGGGCGCGCAGATCACACAGGCACTGTTGGCACGCGCAAAGCGCATGGAGAAATAGACAAATTTGTGAAGCTTTTTTGCAGGCTGTTTTTTCACAGCCTGCATTTTGTTACCCGTATGCTGCATATGATTTTTTAACGCATGTTTTATTTATAAGATAGGGGCAGATGCAAAATAGCGATTGAATTTTCATGCAGAATTGGTTACAATGAAAATATCTTTCAAAATGATAGGGGGTTCTGATTTGAACCGATACGAAGGAGCTGTCTGCCCAGTTTGCGGACAGGCCTTTACACAGGGGGATGACGTGGTTGTTTGCCCGGCATGTGGCACACCGCATCACCGTGCCTGTTGGATGCGTGAGGGCCGCTGTGCCAATGAGAAAAAGCATGCCTCCGGATATACGTGGCAGGGGGCGCCACAAGAGAAAAATGCATTTGAGGAGAAAACAGAGCTCGGGATTATTTGCCCGCGCTGTGGCACAAATAGCCCAAGGGATACCCTCTTTTGCCCAAACTGCGGCCAGCCGCTCGGTGCGCAGCAGCCGGGCGGTTATTCGCCGTTTGGCGGGCAGCCTTATGCGCAGCGATTTGTCACGAATGTGCCGCCGGATGAAAAAATTGACGGCATTCCGGTTGCGGAGGTTGCGGCCTATGTTCGAACAGGGACGGTCAGCTATCTCTCGAAATTTTTCCGCATGGACCGTGAAAAGAAAAAGATCGGCTGGAACTGGGCCGCGTTTTTCTTTTCGCCGTTTTGGTTTTTTTATCGAAAGCTGTATGCAGCCGGCGCTGTTGTAACGTCGCTGCTCCTGGCGCTGTCGGTTGCGTTCTCTGGCCCGCTGGAGCAATATATGGAGGCCTATCTTCAGTATGCACAAGCCGCTATGCAGGGCCAGGCAGCAGCGGAATCGGCCTTGGCGGCCCTGTGGGGCGCGATGCCGCTGGCAACCCTGTTCCTGGGGCTCCAGCTTGTGCTACATGTTGTGTGCGCGCTGATTGCCAACCGGCTGTATTTTAAAAAAACGACGGGGGACCTGCACGCGCTCCATGAGCAAACGCTTGGGGAGAGCGAATACCGGCTCCAGCTCTTTAAGAAGGGTGGAACGTCGCTGCTGTTCGGCTTCAGCTCTTATGTGCTGTATGACATCGCCTATATGCTGGTCATCCAGCTTTTGGCCCAAATTTTATAAGATCATATTAGGAGGATTATAGGATGAAAGTAAAAAAAGCGATTATTCCGGCCGCGGGTATGGGCACGCGCGTGCTGCCCGCTTCTAAGGCTGTGCCGAAGGAAATGCTCAATATTGTGGATAAGCCGGCCATTCAGTACATCGTTGAAGAGGCTGTTGCCGCCGGGATTGAGGATATCCTGATTATTACCAACCGCGGCAAGGGCGTCATAGAAGATCATTTTGACCATGCCTTTGAACTGGAGACGAACCTCAAAGACAACGCCTCCAAGCAGCATATCTATGAGGAGCTCAAGGCGATTGCGAACCTGGCGAACGTTTATTTTATCCGCCAGAAGGAGACAAAGGGCCTGGCGGATGCAATCCTGCGCGCAAAATCCTTTGTAGGCAATGAACCGTTCGGCATTCTGTATGGCGACGACGTGATCCTCTCGGAAGACCCGGTCATCGGCCAGCTTTGCCGCGCGTATGAGGAGTTTGGTTTCGGTGCGGTGGGCGTGAAGGAAGTGCCGCGTGAGGATGTGCCGAAATATTGCACATTGGATGTGACACCCTTGCGCGACAATATCATGAAGTGCAATAATATCATCGAAAAGCCTACGCCGGATCAGATTATGTCCTGCTATTCGATCCTTGGCCGCGTTGTTATGCCTCCAGAGATTTTTGGCATCATTGAGCAGACCCCGGTGGACAAGAAAAGCGGCGAGGTCTATTTTACTGATTCGATGGTCACGCTCGCCAAGCAAAGCGGTCTGACAGCGGTGGATTTTGTCGGCACGCGTTACGATATGGGCAACAAGCTCGGCATCATGAAGGCAAACTGCGAGGTCGCGCTGACGCACCCGGAGATTGGCGCAGATTTCAAAGCGTATCTCCAAGAGCTTGTCAGAACATTCTGACGAAATTTGCATAGAACGGCCCGCCTCACTGTAGCCGAGGGGGGCCGATTGTTTTTATGAGGGGGAAGGAAGCGGATGATACTGCCGGGCGAATAACTACGGCTCCTACCGCGTAATGGAAAAGTGCGGGATGCGTAGGGAAGCCCATTTCATCCGGAACCGCACGGGTCGGGAACCGGGCATATGGTACGATGAATTTATTTATGCGCTGCTCAGGGAAAAGCGGGCAACAGGTGAAGAGGCTGGCAGGTAGATACCTTCAAACGAATAAAACGGTCTGTTCCTCAGCATAACTGGAGGAACAGACCGTTTTTGATAGACAGCAAAGCCGGGTGGAAGATGGCGGTTGCCCTGGCAGAAGGAATTGGCGGCGTTATTTTCCGCTTTTCTCCAACTGCATCGGATGCTTTTTGAAGAAATCGACGCGGGGCTCCAAAAAACGGAAGGTATGATCCTCAGCCATAAAGAACCGGAGGGGCTCAAAGATATATTGCCAATCCCAAAGCCGCTCGTCTATATGCAAATACTCCCGGATCATTTCACAGCCATCCGGTACGATTGGATGAAACAGGGCGGCGGCAACCCTTACGATATGGAACATATCGATCAACAGCTGCCGGATCTCCGCGGGATCCTCGCTTTTCGCCCGCCTGGACCAATCCTTGTTTGCGTCTCGGAGGTAAAGATTAAGCAATTCAAAAAGCTTATCAAAGGCAAACTGGGAAATCAGGCGTTCATATTCCAGAATGACCTGATCGGATCGCGCTTTCACCGGCTCGGTGACGGTGCCGGCCGGATAGACGCCATTGCAATGCTTTTGCAGCGTGTAAAAACAGGAACGGACCAATCGGTTAAACACATTGGTGACCAGATTCCCCTCATATAGAATGGTGTCGAAGGCGCCGTCCTGTTGCAGAAGCGCTTTCGGCTCAAAGCTGACGCTCTTTTCACCTAGGCTAGCGTTCATAAAATGGATGCGCAACTGCTCCGGTGTATATTGCTCCAAAAGCTCCATTGCCTTGGGCGGCTTGACGGAGCCGCTGCTGGAAGCCTTTGTTTTGCCGAACAGCAGGTGATGGTTCGGCACAATAACGGGCATTCGGAGGCCTTGATTTAATGCATGAAAAAGGCCCAGTTCCGCAATGCCGTAAAAATAGGTGTTATCTTCCCCGATGAACTGATAGGCCTGGGCATCCTCCGCTTTCCACCACTGTTCCCATTGGCGGCCTTCGATCCCGTCGCCCAGATATGCTTTGGTAAACGATATCGGGGCCCACAGGGATTCCGGCCAAACCCAAAAGGTTAATCCGGCTACACCGTCGGCTTCCGGAACGGGGATGCCCCATTTTACATTGCCGGAGAGGCGGAAAGGAACCAGCGTTTTACCGGTGCGATACCGTATTTTATGTTCCTCCAAGAGGGAAACTGCTTGATCCCGATGCGTTAAATCGGCAAACACCAGCGCAGAGGATGCTTTTTGCGGCTCCTGCGTCACGGTAAAGGCAGGCATGGTCTTGATCTCTTGAACTTTCTCCAGAAGCTCCTTTTTCACGTAGATCGCAGGTTTACGCAAAAATTCTTTGATGGTTTTGATAAGCCCCACGCGGTATCGGGGGTCGCCCTCCCAGGAGCGGACTGTGTCTTTCAAAAAGCTCTCATAAGCCGGCAGGTCAAAAAACCAATTGGTGACCGGCACGCGCTTGGGGGGCTTGCCGGATAAAGCGCTGATGGGATTGATTAATTCGGCGGGATTATATTGATGTCCGAGCGAGCACTCATCGGCATAAGCGGTTTCTGATTTACAGCCCTGAATGGGGCAGCGGCCTGTTACCTGACGACCATTGAGGAAAGCGCCCTTTTCTTCATCAAAGAATTGGACGGTCTGTTCCAGCTTGAGCGTGCCGTTTTCATAAAGCCGCTTAAAAATAGTTGCGGATAAGTCCGAATGAATACTGCCAGCCTCTCCCAATGCAGAGGCCCCAAACAGATCCAATGAGATCCGGTAGCGGGAAAGCGTTTCCTTCTGCCTTTCGTGGTTTTGGGCAACATAGTCTGCTAGGGCGCCGCAAAAGCCGTTGGCTACGGCCTGTTCAAAACCGGCCTCTATCGTGGCGCCGTAACAATCTGTGCCGGATACAAAGATCACATTTTCCTTCCCGATTCGATCTCTTAAAAAACGGGCGAAGATATCTGCATGGACGAAAACGCCGCCGACATGGCCAAAATGCAGCTCTTTATTGCCGTAGGGCATGCCTGCGGTTACAACGGCACGTTTCGGAAAGGATGGCCTCCCAACGCCATCGTTTGTCATTTAAACTCCCCCTTCAAAGTTTTATCGTGCCCATTTGTGTTCCACATATGATGATTAATTAGGGCACCGCGTCCTTTGGGCTTTTGCCCGTGTGCTTTTTGCATCATATCATAAAAAGCGGCAAAAGTATACGGGCTTTGCATTTTGCTCAATTGCTAGAGAAGGCTGCTCCCGGATTAGAGCGTTTTTTACTGACCGCAGAAGCGATTTGACGCAAAAAAACGGCTGAGGGAGAGGCTAGCGCACTCCCTCAGCCGTTTTTGCATGAACACTGTTTGCTTTATTTATTTGCCAGCTTCTTCAACTGCAACCGCGCAAGCAACCGTTGCGCCGACCATCGGGTTGTTGCCCATGCCGATCAGGCCCATCATCTCCACGTGCGCAGGCACGGAGGAAGAGCCGGCGAACTGAGCATCGCCGTGCATGCGGCCCATGGAGTCCGTCAAGCCGTAGGAGGCGGGGCCAGCCGCCATATTATCGGGGTGCAGGGTACGGCCTGTGCCGCCGCCGGAAGCAACGGAGAAGTAGTTCACGCCGTTCTCCATTGCCCACTTCTTATATGTGCCTGCAACGAGGTGCTGGAAGCGGGTGGGGTTGGTGGAGTTGCCGGTGATGGAAACGTCAACGCCCTCAGCCTTCATGATTGCAACGCCTTCGAGAACGTCGTTCGCGCCGTAGCACTTCACCTTTGCCTTCTCACCGTCGGAGTAAGGTGTTTCGCTGATTACGTTGAGCTCGCCGGTGTAGAAGTCATACTCCGTCTTCACATAAGTGAAGCCGTTGATGCGGGAAATGATCATGGCGGCATCCTTGCCGAGGCCGTTGAGGATAACGCGAAGGGGCTCTTTGCGAACCTTGTTTGCCGTACGCGCGATGCCGATTGCGCCTTCAGCGGCTGCGAAAGACTCATGGCCGGCAAGGAAAGCAAAGCACTTTGTTTCGTCCTTTAAGAGCATTGCGCCAAGATTGCCATGGCCAAGGCCAACATTGCGCTGCTCTGCAACAGAGCCGGGGATGCAGAATGCCTGCAAGCCTTTGCCGATGGTGGCGGCGGCCTCGCTTGCCGCCTTCACGCCGGTTTTCAGCGCAATGGCAACGCCAAGCGTATAAGCCCAAACGGCGTTTTCAAAAGCGATGGGCTGAACGCCCTTTACGATTTCTTCCACATTGATGCCCTTGGAAAGGCAGAGATCGCGGGCTTCCTCAAGGCTTGCAAGACCATACTCTGCAAGACACTTCTCGATTTTGGCCATTCTTCTCTCTTTGCCTTCGAATTTTACATCGTTAGCCATAGTGAATTGTCCTCCTTTATACAGTCTTATTATTCTTCACGCGGGTCGATATACTTCTTCGCTTCATTGAAACGGCCGTAGCTGCCGGTGTTGTTCTTGAGCGCTTCGTCAGCGGGAACGCCGTGACGGATATCCTCCAGCATTTTGCCGAGCTTTACGAACTCGTAACCGATCACCTGATCGTCATCATCAAGCGCCATGCGGGTGATGTAGCCCTCAGCCATTTCCATGTAACGAACGCCCTTCGCCTTGGTGCTGAACATTGTGCCAACCTGAGAGCGAAGGCCCTTGCCAAGATCCTCAAGGCTTGCGCCGACAACAAGGCCGCCCTCGGAGAAAGCGGACTGGCTGCGGCCGTAAGCCAACTGCTTAAAGATTTCGCGCATTGCAACGTTGATTGCGTCGCAGACAAGGTCGGTGTTCAGGCACTCAAGAAGCGTTTTGCCGGGGAGGATTTCAGCAGCCATAGCTGCGGAGTGGGTCATGCCGGAGCAGCCTAGCGTTTCAACGAGCGCCTCCTCAACAATACCGTTCTTAACGTTTAATGTGAGCTTGCAGGCGCCCTGCTGGGGTGCGCACCAGCCGATGCCGTGTGAGAAACCGGAAATATCCTTAATCTCATAGGACTTAACCCATTTGCCCTCTTCGGGAATGGGAGCGGGACCGTGATGAGGGCCTTTGGCGACCGTGCACATGTTTTCCACTTCGCGGGAATAGTTCATAATCCGTAACTCCTTTCGATGTTAACATCCATTGGGATCGGTTCCAACACTGGAACAGAACTAAACCCTATTATACTCAAATCCTTCTTTTTCCGCAAGTTTCAAAGCAGAGGTTTTATTTTGGAAAGTGAGAAAAAGGCGCCGTGCCATGGCTCACTTTTGGTGAAAATCGCATACTTGAAGGCGTCCCAAAAGAACACAGGCAGAAAAAACCGTGAATCCCTTGCCTTTTTAATCATTCTGTATTAGGATGAGGAAGCATTCTGATAAAGGAATCCTCAGAGGGAGTGGGCGCGGCACAAGCGTTCCGCATATTTTTAGGAAGGTGTTTGTTTGAAACGGGAAAGAGAACGGCGGCCGGTAAGGCCATTTTCACCTGCCCGGGTGATTGCAGCGAGTTTTTTGGGTGTGATCCTCGTAGGAACGGTGCTGCTGATGTTGCCGGTTTCCTCAAAAAATGGGGAGATGCTGCATCCGCTGACGGCTTTGTTTACCGCCACCTCCGCCACCTGTGTGACGGGATTGACTCTGGTAGACCCATATACGCAGTTCACTTTTTTTGGTCAGGCGGTGCTGTTGACGATGATCGAAATCGGCGGCATCGGCTTGCTGACGCTCACAAATTTTTTCATGTTTTCCTTGCGCAAAAAGCTCGGCCTGCGCACGCTGCGTTTGGCGCAGGAAAATACAAACGCAGGCTCCTTTCACAATATTCGCTCCCTTTTGCAAATCATTGTGGCGACGACGTTGCTGATTGAATCGATCGGGGCGATCCTGCTTTCGCTTCGCTTTGTGCCGAAGTATGGGGCGCATGGCGTATGGGTGGCCATTTTTACTTCGGTATCAGCTTACTGCAACGCAGGCTTCGACATTCTTGGAAATGAAACGCCGTTTGGCTCGCTCATCCATTATAATGGGGATGTAATCGTTCTCTATACAGTGATGGCGCTGATCTTTTTGGGCGGCATTGGCTTCATGGTGTTTCAGGATCTGTTCTCCTGGCGCAGGCATCGCCACTTGATGCTGCACACCAAGGCCATGCTGCTGATGAGCGCCGCACTGATCGCGGGCGGCTTTTTGGTGTTTTTGGTGGTGGAATTTGACAATCCCAACACGCTAGGTGCACTGCCTTTGTTTCAAAAGCTCAATGCGGCGCTTTTTCAATCTGTATCGGCGCGTACGGCAGGCTTTGCCAGTATCGATCTGAGCAAGATGTACGATTTTTCCAAGGTGATGATGATCTTTCTGATGGTGATTGGGGCCGGCAGCGGTTCCTGCGCGGGCGGCATCAAGGTGACCACCTTCCTTGTGCTGATGATGACCGTGGTATCTGTTATCCGAGGGCGGGATGATACGGTTGTGCTCGGCAGAAGGGTGCCTAAACGGACGGTCTATAAATCCATGACGATTGCCGCGCTGGGCTTTGCAGCGGTTGTGATGAATGCGGCTGTCATCCTGATTACTCTGCCAAACCTGTCCGGTGTAGATGGCATTTTTGAAGCGGCTTCTGCTTTCGGTACGGTTGGAATGACGGCCGGCGTTACCATGAAATTTGGGATCGCTGCACAGATCGCGACGATTCTGACAATGTTTATCGGCCGGATTGGCCCGATTTCCTTTGCGCTCGCACTGACGATCCGTGGGGAAGGCGGCGGCGGCGAGGTGCTGCCGGAGGGCAAGATTATGGTAGGATAGCACTTTCAATTGAATGGAGGGGGAACGAATGCGTGGATGGAGAAACAAAGCTGCGGCGGTGCTGCTTGCGGCGGCTGTTGTCGCAACGAGTATGGCGCCGGCGTTTGCAAAGGAGAAGGCCCCAGAGGGGGAACTTCGTTTTCGGGAGGATGGCAGTTTTACCATTATGCTGCTGGCCGACGCACAGGATACGAACCGGACGAAGCCCGATACCGTCGAATTGATTGAAGCGTCTCTGGATGAGGTGAAGCCGGATCTGGTCATCCTGATGGGCGACAATATCGCGGGCTCATGGTTTGGCGCGCGTATCCATGCGCAGGAGAAGGCGGAAAAGGCGATTGGAAACATCGTCGGCCCCATTGCGCAGCGGGGGATTCCCTTTGCCCTGGTTTTTGGCAATCACGACCCGGCTTCTCCGCTGACGCTGGAAGAGCAGATAAAAATCTATCAGTCCTACCCCGGCTGCCTGGCAGTGGATGATGGCCCGGCGCTGACTGGCTGCGGAACCTATCGATTGCCAATTCTGCACGCCAAGGGTGAGAAAGCGGCCTTTCAACTCTGGTTTTTTGATTCGGGGGAAGGCGAAAGCCTTGTTTCCTACTCCTCTCCCGCGCCAGATCAGATTGCCTGGTATGTGGAGGAGAGCAAACGATTGACGGCGGAAAACGGCGGGGTGCCAATCCCCGCGCTGGCGTTTCAGCATGTTGCGGTTCCGGAAATCTACCAAACCTTCCGCGCGGTAGAAAAGGGCACACAGGGTGCAGTGAAGGGATGGAGCAGTAAAAAGGGGCAGTATTGGCTGCCCGATCCTGCCTGTGCCGTAGAGGAAAGCAGGATTCAGGGCACGCGGTTGCTAGAAGGTCCACGCGCCTCAGATAATGGCAATGGGGAATTTGATGCATGGCTGGCCTGCGGGGATGTGATCGGCGCCTATTTCGCCCATGACCATAAGAATGAATATGTGGGGAACTACAAGGGAATTGATCTCGGCTACGCCCCCGGCTGCGGCTTTAACTCCTACGGCAACGGCGGAGAGCGCGCAATGCGCGTGATTGAATTGCAGGAAAGTGCGCCGCAAGCCTATCGCAGCCACCTTGTGTATTATCGGGACGTGGTAGGGCACGATCCCTCCACTTCGTGGCGGGATTGTATGCTGGGCAATTATCTGAATATCGGTGGGCCGTATGTGTTGCTGGCGGTTGGATGTATCGTTGGGTTGGGCGGTATTTTCACCGCAGGGCGGTCGTTGTACCGGAAGCGGAAGGGCAAGTAAGGCTCGCCGCTGTGTTTTTGGCGAATCCATCAAGGGGGGCAATGCAAATCCGCATTGCCCCCCTTGATGTGCATTCGTTGAATTATGCATCTTTGCCGCCTGGCTGCTGCCGTCCTCTGCCGCCTATGGGCCCGCTAATGCCGCCAGAGCCGTTGGAAGTCACAACGGAGGAAAGCGTCAGGCTTTCAGATTGGCTGCCGGCTGAAAGGGTATATGTTTCCCCCTTTTTCAGATCCGGGCTGCTGACGACGACGCTGTTATAGGCTTTTGCGGGCGTGTAGGATGCGAGAACTTTGCCGCCGGAGTCCTTCAGGACAATGGCGTCGCCAGAGGAGAGAGAAGCGCTGAAATTATTTAAAATGGAATATTGTGTGGACGAGTCGGAAAAGCCCTGCGCCATGCCGCTCATGCCTGCAGCGACGATGGTGCCTCCAGTAATGGTGGCGGCGCCTTCATAATCGAGCGCTCCGTTGCCGTTATCTGCGGAGCTGGTGATATAGATCGTGCCGCCCTCCACAAACAGGTTCCCGTTGGAATCCAGACCGTCACCGCCTGCATCCACGTTGATCGTGCCGCCGGTGATTTTAATGAAGATCTCGGAATCTTCGCTGACGATGAATTGGTTTTGCCCGGGCCGGCCCTGTTTTGCCGTGTCGCTGCCGCCGGCGGAGTTGATCCCGTCGTCGCTGGCGGTAAGCTGAATGTTCCCCCCTGCGATGGTAACGCTTAGTCCCTCAAGCCCTTCATAGCTCTGGCTAATCTTGATCGTTCCCTCCTCAATCAGGAGCGCGTCGCCGGCATGAACGCCGTCGTCGCCGGATTTCAGGGAGAGCGTGCCGCCGGTAATCGTTATCGTGCCATTAGAATGGATGGAATCGTCAGAGGAGTTAATGCTGAATGTGCCGCCGCGCAGTGAAAGAGATGCGCCTGCCTTCAGCCCTTTTGCGCTGTCGGATGTGTCGGTGGATTCTGCATCCTGTGAGGGATTCTGCTCGCTCTGAGGCCCCCACATACCCCAGCCGGGCGAATCCTTTCCGGATTTGTCGATGCTGGCGTTTGCACTGCCGCCGCCGCTGGTGATCTGGAACGTGCCGCCGTCGATGCGCAGCACGGTTTCCGCCTGAACGGCATCTGTGCCGGCTGTGAGGTCGAACGTACCGCCGGAGATATAAACATACCCTTGATCGGCTTTTTCCGCATTGTTGGCCTGAATGGCGTCTGTACCGGTTGCGATAGTAAACGCACCTCCGGTGATTTTGACACAGTCTTTGCCGTATAGGCCGCCGCCGTTTTCTGCCTTGATGGCATACTGACCTCCGGTGACGACGAGATCATCCTTGGAGACAACGGCGTGTTTGTATGCTGCGTTGACGGCCAAACTGCCGCTTCCATTCATCGTCAGGTCTGCTCGGCTGAAAATGACGCCGTCCACGTTGCTGTCGTCATCGCCGAGGGCGTAGGAGCTGCCGCTGCTAAGCGTGTTTTCCGTGCCCTCCGCTAACGTGAGAAACACCTTGTCTGCCTGCTTGATGAACAATGCAGCATGGTCGGAGCAATCAATAGATACATTCTGGAGCACGATCTGCACTTTTTCGGTATCGGCTGCGTCAACGACCAATTGCCCATTCTCCAGCGTGCCGCTTACCAGATAAGTGCCCTCTTGCTGGATGGTGACAACCCCGTCTTTTTGGGAAGCTCCGTTCCCGGAGATGGAGGCGGAGGCGCCCGTAAGCGTAATTTTGGTTGCGCTGCTCTCATCATAGGCTGCATCCTGATCCGATTTGCCGACCGTAGTGTCAATCTCGTCAGCCGAGATGGCATTGAGGGACGCAGCCTTTGTCGTCTGCTCGGCAGTGCCGTTCTCGGGGCCGCAGCCGGCGAGGATGATAAGCAATGATGCGATTAGAACCGCTAGATATTTTTTCATGGCAATATTCCTCCTGCTGATTCATGATACGGATATTCATTTCCAACCAAGGGAATCACCCTTTATCACTTGGAAAGTATAGCAGTGCAACCCAAATAGAACTTAAAAAAGAGCCTGCTGCGAAATGTTTCCTATTTCGCAACAGACTCTTCAATTTGAAATCGTTTCAATGAATCAAACAGGAACCGGTGTTCAGTGGACGAAAACTTCTGCGCTGCGCAGCACCGGATTGCCACGGGATTGGCGGATCACGATGCGCACGCAGTCTGTTTTGGGCAGCGTCAGCGGAAGGCGAAGAATTTTGCGGTTGCCGATCACTGTGCCCTCCCCGGCGTGGACAAAGCCCTTGGCGGTGCGGAGATACACATCGAAATCCTCTACCCGCTCGCTGAAACGCAGATCCTCCCGCAGCACAACGCTGCTGACCTGCTGCATCCCATCCAGCTTGCAGTCCAGGATATATTCATCATCCCCAAACGAATAGCTTGCGGTATCTTCTGCCAGCATTGCGTTAAATGCTTCGATTGACCGCATGCCTTCGTTGCTCCCAACAGAAAAGCTCTGCACGGCGGAGTTGGAAAATTCCCTGCGGATACGGTCGCCAAAGGCTTTTAAGGTGAGCGTATCAATCAGTGGGATCACGCCGTTTTGATTGGGCGAAACATTGAGCAGAAGAGAGGCGTTGCCGCCCACGGTTTTATAATAGATATCCATCAGCGTGGACACGGTTTTGACCTTTACATTTTCATTGCTGTGCCAAAACCAGCCGGGACGAATCGGCACATCGGCCTCCGCCGGATACCACTTGAGGTTTTTATATTGGGAAACGATATCTCGGCCGCCCATGTCCGGCGCGTCATAGCTGATGTGGGGCAATGTGCCGAGAGCTGGATCCAACGCCTCGTCATTGGCAGTGACAACGCTCCACTCGCTTACACGGGCGTTACCCGCCTCGTTGCCGATCCAGCGCACGTCCGGGCCGCTGACCGCGATCACCGCGTTTGGCTGATAGGTGCGGATTACTTCATAATACCGGTCAAAATCATAGGTGAAATCAGGTGCGTCATCACCCTTAGCGCCATCCAGCCAAATGGCAAACAACTCGCCGTAGCGGGTGCAGAGCTCCGTGAGCTGGCTGACAAAATAATCATTATAAGCGTCTGTTCCGTAGGTTGGCTCATGCATATCCCAGGGGGAGAGGTAAACGCCGAATTTCATTTCATATTTGCGGCAGCTTTCCGCAAGCTCCTGCACGATATCCCCTTGCCCATCCTGATAGGGGCTGGAGGCAATATCATGGGTGGTATAGTCGCTTGGAAACAGGCAAAAGCCATCGTGGTGCTTGGCGGTGAAAATAATCCCCTTGCTGCCGGAGGCCTTGACAGCCTGCACCCATTGATCCGTATCGACTTTTTGGGGGTTAAACTGGCTGGGTGATTCTTTGCCAGTGCCCCATTCGCTGTTGGTAAAGGTATTCATGCCATAGTGAATGAAGGTGTAGTATTCCAGCTCCGCATAGGCAAGCTGGCGCGCCGAAGGAACAATCTCCGTCAACCGCTCCACCTCGGGGCCGCTGTTGGGGTAACCATTGTTGTCGTTTGACCAGCCTTTGGCAAACTCACCACTGCCGGGCGCATACGCGCCGGAAAACAGCAAGGCAAAAAATTGCACAAGGGAGAGGATAGCCGCAACCAGGCGGCGAAGGCTCAGGAGAATATTCATTTTGCAATGCCCCTTTTTCTCTACATTCTAAAATGATCAAAAGATCAATTTCCCAGAATAATGAGCGGCAGCTCCTCCGGGGAGGAGACAATATATTCAGCGCCTGCCTGCTCGAATTCCGCACGGCTGCCAAACCCATAGAGGACAGCTGCGCAGGGAAGCCCAGCCCGGTGAGCCCCCTCGATATCGAAATGCCGATCGCCCACCATTAGAATGCGGCTGTCGGCAGGAAGCGAAAGCCCCACGATCGCCTTGCGGATCAGCACCTCTTTTCCTGGGGGATTCTGGGAGAAATCGATGCCGGATACATAGCTGAAACAAGCGCCGATCTCTAACCGGGAAAGAATTTCTTGGATGAAGGGCACAGGCTTGGAGGAGGCTACGCCAAGGCGGACGCCGCTGCCTTTCAATTGGGTGAGCAGCGGGCGAATTCCATCATAAAGCCGCACCTCACGCACTCCCTGCGAACGGTAGTGCTCACGGTATTTTTCAACCAGCGCTTGCGCGCGGGCCTCATCCACGCCTAGAAGGTGTATAAAGCTGTGTTGGAGAGGCGGCCCAATGAAATAGCGCAGGGCTTGTTCATCAGGCATTGGGTAACCAAAAGCCTTCAGCGCATATCGTACGCTATTGTAGATCCCCTCAGAGGAATCTACCACCGTGCCGTCAAAGTCAAAAAGAACTGCGTCAAAAAGCGGCTTACTCAATCTGCTTTATCCCCTTTTGCCTGCGCTTTCGCAACAAATTTTTCTTCCTTTACGAGGAAGCGTTCATGGGCGCCCGCGCCGACTTCCCCTGCATCATCCCAAGCGCGCACTTGGAAGGAGAGCTTCCGCCCCTCCACAGCGGTCAGGCGCGCTTCGGCATAAACATGCATGCCGACAGGCGTTGCCGATGTGTGGCTGATATTCAGGCTCGTGCCTACAGTGGTTTCTCCCTCTTTCAGGAACGGTGCGATACACGCGCACGCGGCCTCCTCCATCAGGGCGATCATCGCGGGAGTCGCAAATACGGGCAGGGAACCGCTGCGCATGGCGGCGGCAGTAGTCGCTTTGGTGACCAGGATAACGGCTTGGGAAACAGCCCCAATTTCCATGCTTGAAGCACTCCTTTCTAGATGAAACCTATAGATCAAGGCATAATTCCACCGGGCAGTGGTCGGAACCATAGATTTCCGTGTGGATTTTGGCCTCCTTGATTCGGTTGGCTATGCGGTTGGAAACGCAAAAATAATCGATGCGCCAGCCGGCGTTTTTCTCCCTGGCATGAAAGCGATAGGACCACCAGGAATATGCCCCGGTTACATCCGGGTATAAATAGCGAAACGTATCAGTAAAGCCGACAGCCAGCAGCTCGCTGAACTTGCCCCGCTCTTCATCGGAAAAGCCGGCCTTCCCTCGGTTGGGCTTCGGATTTTTCAGATCAATCTCCTGATGCGCCACATTCAGGTCGCCACAAAAGACGACGGGCTTTTGCGCATCAAGCTTCTGGAGGTGGGCGCGGAAGGCATTCTCCCACTCCATGCGGTAATCGATGCGGGCCAGCTCCTCCTGCGCGTTCGGCGTGTAAACAGTGACGAGATAAAACGCGCTGAATTCCAGCGTGATCACGCGGCCCTCTGTGTCGTGTTCCGGGATGCCGAGCCCGAGCTGCGCGGAGCGCGGCTCCTCTTTGGTGAAGATCGCCGTGCCGGAGTAGCCCTTGCGCTGCGCATAGTTCCAATATTGATGGTAATCCACGAGCGGTGGATCATTCAGCTCAATTTGCCCTGCCTGGACTTTCGTTTCCTGCAGGCAGATGATGTCCGCATCCAGCGCCTGCATGCTGTCGAGAAAGCCTTTGGATACACATGCCCGAATGCCGTTTACATTCCAGGATATCATTTTTATCATGTTATATCGATCCCCTTTGCGATGCTCATAGAAGAATATTTTCCTTCGTTTTTGGATATATCATCGCCAAAAATGGCGTTGCCGCCGTGCGGCAGGAAGCGTTTCGCGCCGACAGGCATTTTTGTAGTGCTTCAAACTTTGTTTGAAGCACTGTATGCCATACACACGGCGCTTACAGTGGTGAAAAATGACGTTGCCGCCGTGCGGCAGGAGGCGTTTCGCGCCGACAGGCATTTTTGTAATGCTTCAAACTTTGTTTGAAGCTATTATACCATATAACCAGGCGAACGAAAAGAAAGAAAAAGACCGAAAAAGAATTTTTCGTGTGAAGGAGGCCATACAGGCACCGCTCTGTTTGCGCCCAATGCTAAAAAGGATTCCAGGGCCAGCAAATAGCAGGAGAAACAGGCTTGTGGCAGTTGCCTGAGGCAAATATACACGGATACCATTTTAGGAAAATCAAATTTAAAATGAAAAAAATACTATATAAAAATATAAAATTACAGAAGGAACATTCTATTGACTTTTTTATAAATATGTTGTAAATTATAAATACTTAAGATCTGCATTGCTACATATTTTCTATGCAGTGTGCAAATCAGGCGCGATCGGCTTTTTATAGAAAGCGCCGTATTTCAGAAAGGGGTAATTTACCAAATGAAGAAGAACCTGACCAAGCTTTTGGCGCTTATGATGGCGCTGGCGCTCGTTTTCTCCCTTGCCGCCTGCGGCGACAAGACTGGAGATGAAAGCTCCACAGATCCCTCCAACAATCCTGCAGTAGCGAATAGTGACAATGAGGGCACGCTGGATGCAGCCGACCCGAGCGCAGAAAGTTCGAGCGAGAATGTCAGCAACGATGTGTCCGAGAGCGGGAACGACGTGGATACGCCGAGCGAAAATGTGACGACGCCGGATAGCAAAACGTCGACCAAGGCAAACGATAAACCAAATACGGATACCGGTCTGAACACGACGGATAAGGCTCAGGTCGTTAAGGCTTATCAGGATGCTGCCAAAAATTCTCCCAATGTGAAACGTATACAGACGCTTGCCCTGACACAGGTGAATTTGGGCGAAGGCGAAGGTAGCAGCGATACCTTGATGAAGATTGCGAATGGCATTATTGATAAAAACAACAATATTGAGTCCAAGGGCCTGCCGGGAAATTATGGCGCGTTAACGGCCAGCGATCTTTCCTCAGCAAGTGCAACAACCTCCAACGGCGTTACGACCTTAACAATGAAGATTAAAGATCAGACCGATTATGCACAAGGTCATCCAGGCAGTTCGAAAAAGGATGCATGGGGTGCAGGCCCGTGCGGTCATGCAATTGGCGTATTAGGCCCGGTGGATGATATTGTGGCTCAGTTTACCGGTAAAGTGGATGATAATAAAGATATCGAAGTAAAATATACAAATGCAAAGATCACCGTTACTATTAAAAACGGTAAAATTACTTCTGGTACAATGGGATATACTGCGAAAATTAAGGCTACAGGTGTTAAGGTGCTGAAGTTTATTCCGATTAGCGCGACGGGTACAATTACTTATAAGTATACGCTTAAAGGCTAATAAGGCTAATTAAGAAACGCAAATAGACAGACGCTCTGACTCTTTGACAGTGAGAGCGTCTGCTTTTATGTGTAGCGGACAATGTGGAAAGCCTTAGCCATAGGGAATAAGGAAGCGCAGGCCTGTTTTAGCCTGTCAAAAAAAGATGTGCCTCCGTCTGTGAGCCGACCCTTTTCGATATAACAGTGAATGAACGCTCATTCAAAAAAGTATCATTTTCCATTGACTTTTTATTCCGTTTGCTGTAAATTAGTGTTCGTAGAGAGCACCACCCGGTGCGGCAATGGGGAGCGTGTGTACATATACTTTTCTGGAAACACGCCCTCACTCCAAAATGCTTTATTTTAAGAAAGGGGTACTACTACGAATGAAAAAGAACCTGACCAAGCTCTTGGCGCTCATGATGGCGCTGGCGCTCGTCTTCTCCCTTGCTGCCTGCGGCGGCAACACCGGAGACGAAAGCTCCACGGATCCCTCCAACAATCCGGCGGCGAACGAGAGCGTCGATAATGACGACACGGTTCCGCCCGCGGAGAACACCGACCCGAACGCGACGAATGAAGACCCGAGCGCTGGAGAAAGCGACACGCAGACACCTGGCGAGACTGAGAAGCCCGGCGAGACTGAGAAGCCCGGTGAGACCCAGAAGCCTGGCGAAACCCAGAAGCCGGATGCACCTGCTGCGAAAGCTCCTCAGGGCGTGAATGAAATTGTTAAGGCTTATAATGCTGGGATCGTAACGATGAAGTCCGCTTCTATGAAGCGTACGTTGGATGCCGGACGTGTTTACAGGGAGAAGGAAATCCCGATTGTTGGTAAAATTGACCTTAACCTTGGTAAGGAACAAGGCGTAAAAGATGCTTTTAGCAATAATGGTAAAGCGACTCAGATTTCTGACAAAAAGCTTTATAATGTGAATGCCTCAGATGTGAGCAGCGCTACCTGTAAGGAAAGCGGCAATAATTATGTGTTCACCATTAACCTAAAGACTAAAAAGTTAGATGTTAACAGCGCAAAACATGGTGATGGTGGTTATAGCTACTTTATTGATAAAGCAGAGGCTACAACTGTAGTTGCCAGCATGCTTAAGGCGTTTAGTCTTCCGGGTAGTGCAACAATCAAGGGCGGTACAGTTACGCTTTCGAAGGGTGTTATTGTTGCTACAGTAAACAAGAGCACAGGGAAGATTTCTAAAGTGAATTTCTCTTTCTCCGAATCTGTCGTTGCAAATGCGTCCTACTTTGGTGTCGGTATTGATGAGGCTACGATTACTGGCCACGGCACAGTGGACTATTCTGCATAAGTTATAGTGAATTTGAAAGCTGGCTCCAATTGTGATGGAGCCAGCTTTCTCTTTTTTGATCATGATGTCCTGAGCTATTTTAACGCAGTTTCATATCACTGTAGGGGTAATGATATCAATATCAAGAGAGTGATTACTGACTAAAAGAGAGAGGCACGAATTCTCCCGAAAAAAATTTTTCCGCATTGACAATGGATCATTTTTTTGATATCATTTTAACGCTGTCTAGTACTGTAAAACTTTAAAAGACATGCCTCCATAGTTAAATGGATATAACAAGCCCCTCCTAAGGGCTAGTTGTAGGTTCGATTCCTACTGGGGGTGCCAAGCCCGGATGTGATTGACACATTCGGGCTTTCTCTTTGCATAAGTCGGTATTTCCCGAACGGAGTAAACCACGATATTCGCTTGAAATCATTGGAGGAGATCAAGCACAATCGCCGTGTCAACTCGTTTTTGATGGGTTGGGAGAGAAGAATACACGATGCAACCGGTTTGACCGGCAAAGCGAAAACGGCCTGAAGGAGCTCAACATAAGATGGGCTGTAGCAAAAGCGAGAGCATTTTGCTACAGCCCATTTGGAATATAAACGGGATTTATGATCTGCCTTTCCTTTTGCGCAGCCGGATATAAAAAATAATTTCGATCACCACCATCGCAGCCAGCACAACTGGATAAGACCATTTCCAATGCAGCTCCGGCATGAAAGCAAAGTTCATGCCATAAATGCCGGTGATCACGGTCAGCGGCGCGACCATCCCGGCGAGCAAGGTGAGCCTTTCGCTTGTTTCACTCTCCCGCATGGAAACGGCGCTGTCATAGGAATTTTGAATTTGGGATACCAGTTCGCCCAGGCTCGCAACAAAGTCGTAGAGCTTTTTGAAGCGAGTGCCAATGCCTGAAAAGTATTTTTCGTTTCCACGGCGGATAAATTTATTTTCGTTCATATGAAAGGCGTCGCCCAGATAAATCAGAGGCCGAACATATTTTTTCAGGAGATTGACCTGCGCTTTTAACTCAATGATCCGATTAAACTTTTCTTTCGCCGCATAGACGAGGATATCCATTTCGAGATCTTCCAGTTGATCCTCGAGATTTTCCAGCGTTTGAAACATTTGATCCAAGATAAAATCGAAAACAAGATAATAGAGATAATTGTGCGTAGCTCTGCGCGGGCCCTGCGTCCTTTTTTGTAGCCGTGCGAGCAGCTCGGAACGCAGCTGTTCATTGTTGAGGATCAGCACCAGATAATCCGTGCCGATATAAAGATCGATTTCTTCAAAGATTAGCTTTTCGCCTTCATAGAAGAAGTAGTTGACCGTAATAAAATCATAGGTTTCAAAGCTCTCAAAGCGGGCATAGTCGTCAATTGTCATACACTCCTCGACCGTCCCGTCGTCAAAGCCGAAGCTGCCCTGTAGCTGAAGAAGCTCCATATTATTGCAGATGAGAAGGAGACCGGGCGTCTCTTGATCCCAGCTATTGTTTTTCAAGGGCTTCAATTCGCCCTCGCGAATGCCGAAAGCCTGCAATGTGTTTGCCTCCCTGTCCGAATAAAGTCAAAAGGAGCGGATTTCCCGCCCCTTTAGTATACCATTTTTTTGTAAGATGCGCCATTGGCCCCAATCAGGCATACGAAATCAATTTTAGCGTATGTAACCCACGTTCCATAGGGGCGAACACACAGTATATAGTGCAGTAGCAAGTCCACACAGTTTTATCAGGCGGGGGCAATCGTATCGGTGGTAATATAGCGGATGCCGGCGCTATAAACACGGTCATGCGCTTCTATGGTATTAATTGTCCATGCGCCGGCCTCAACGCCGCTCTCCTGAAGTGCTTTCAGCCGCTCATCGGTGTTGTACTTATGGCTAAGCTTAAAATCCAGCCCCGCTCCGATCGCCTTGCACTGCTCCAGCGCCTTATCTGTAATTTTTTCAGAAAGATACCACAGACGGATTTCCGGTGCGAGTGCATGCACTTTCTCAAGCTGTTCATAGCGGAAGGAAAGGACGACGCATTTTTCAGCAAGCCCTTTTTCACGCAGAGCCGCCACCACGTCCTCGAGGCCTTCCATCCCGTTTTCTTTTTTAATCTCTATACAGGGAATCATCTGATATTTGGCGCATTCATCAAGCGCCTGGGAAAACGTAGCGAGCTTTAATCCGGGGTAGTTGCCGATATTTGCGCCGTTATCGTAGGAATAGGATTGCAGCTTCTCATAGGTCATATTGTGGATGTCGCCATAGCCATCGGTCATGCGCTTGATATTCGCATCGTGCGAGAGCACCCATACGCCATCCTTCGTGCGCTGGATATCAAACTCCGCGCCCCAGAAGCCGGCTTCCCCTGCCCTTGTCAGCGCAGGGATCGAGTTTTCAGGCGCAACGGCCGAAAAGCCGCGGTGCGCGATGTAACGAGGCTGATCCGTTTTGCTGACTACAGCGGACTGGTTGCCGCTGAGCGTTGGCCTGGCCTCCACCTTGGGATTGGTTAGGAGATGAAACACAAGGAGCCCAACAGACGATAGAAGAATTACGGATGCGAAAACGATAGCTAGAATGATTTTTGACCTTCGTTTCATATTAATTCCCTCCACGCTCATTTTATCAATCAAGATACTGAGAATACGCTGTTTTTCCCTCGGAATGGTATCCTGCTTTCTTATATAAGCGGTGTACGCCGGGCTCGCTGTGGCCGGTGACGAGCATGATCTTATAGCACCCGGCTTCCCGGGCAATTTGCTTGGCAAGCCCCAGTAGGGAGAATGCCAGGCCCTGGCCACGGTGATTTTGGTCTGTCACCACATATTCCACCAGCGCAAAAGGGCGTTGCCCGTGCGTAAGGCTCTCTGTAATGATGAGCGTTACGGTGGAGAGGAGAGCGCCGCCCTCCTCTGCGACGAGCGTATGGAGCTGTTCCTGCCGGAGCATGCGTTCCCATGTGCCGGTTACCCGCCCGTCGATCTCCGGCATGGTGTTATCGTTGAGCTGGGTATAGAGCGCAAGCAGGCCTTTCAAATCCCCCTGCGTGGCTTCACGAAACCGAATCATTGCCTTCGACTCCCTTCTCAAATGTCTCAAATAAAAAGACGCTATTTGAAGCCCAAGGGAAAAATCCCTTTTTGCACAAACAGCGCCTGATACGACTTAAATTTTTTGCTCCAGCACACGCAGAACACGGGCCGGATTCCCGCCCACAACCGTATGAGCGGGAACGGATTTTGTTACAACAGAGCCGGAGGCGATTACGGCGTTATCCCCAATGGTCACGCCGGGATTAATGACCGCGCTGCCGCCGATCCAAACGTTATCGCCAATGGTGACGGGTTTTCCATATTCCAGGCCGATTTCATTGCGCTCATATGGATCAAGCGGGTGCGTGGCAGTGTAGATGCATACGCGTGGGGCGAGCATACAATTCTTTCCGATGTGCACCTCGCAGCAGTCGAGGATGACAACGTCAAAGTTGGCATAGAAGTTTTCACCCACATGGATGTTGCAGCCATAGTCGCATTTGAAATCAGATTCCACATAGATATCCGGCCCGGCCGAGCCCAACAGCTCCCGGAGAAGCGCATCGCGCGTTTCTCCATCCTCTTCCGGCGTTGTGTTGAATGCCCGGCAGAGCCGTCGCGCACGGGCTCTTGCCGCGCAGAGCTCCGCATCCCCAGCGTTATAGAGTTCACCGGCAAGCATTTTTTCACGCTCTGTTTTCATTGGAAAGGAGTCCTTTCTTCATGAGATCAGGTGTTTTTCATGATGACGCTTTCAATCACATTGGCGACGTCTTCGCAGTTGTCGCAGCATTTTTCCAGCCGGTCGAGCGTTTCTGTCCAGGCCATGACGAGAATTGGATCTTTTTCCTCCAGATAGAGGCTATGCACCGCATCTAGATACAGCTTGTCGCCCACCTCTTCTGCATGGTTTACCTCAATGATCTTGCTGTGAATGGTATCGGATTTTTTAAAATTATGTAGTTCCTGCAATGCGGCCTTCAGCGTTTTGCAGCAGTTGACGATCACCTGTGTGAATTCCAACGCTTCTGCACGGATAGACTTGATGTTATACATATACACGCGAATCAAAACATCTTCGACAGCGTCTGTCACGTCGTCAATTTCCTGTGCTAAGTCGATGATATCCTCCCGCTCAATGGGGGCGATGAATTCTACCGTTAGCTTATTCATCATCTCATGCTTGCAGATATCAGCCTCATGCTCGATCTTATGGATTTCATCGAGCTTTTTAGGCAGGGTATAAGGGTCGAAGGTGCGCAGGGTCTCATGGAGCATCTCGGCCCCTTGGCAGGCATAATCGGACATACGGACAAATGCGTCAAAATAGTTGTAATCTCTTTTTTTGGCCATAACCGGTTAAATCCTTTCTGTTATCTATATTCCATACGTTTTTAAAAAATCATCATAAACAGCTTTGCCATTAAATAGCCGATGAAACCGCAGCCAGGGAAAGTCAGCACCCATGCGAGCACCATTTCCTTGACAACGCCCCAATTGACGGAAGAAAGGCGCTTGGATGCACCGACGCCCATGATAGCGGTTGTTTTTGTGTGCGTTGTGCTGACGGGAATTCCGGTCAGGGATGAGAGCAGCAGGCAGAGCGCGCCTGCGAGATCTGCGGAAAAGCCCTGATAGGATTCGAGCTTCACCATATCCATGCCGACCGCCTTGATGATCCGGTAGCCGCCGATTGAGGTGCCGAAGGCCATCACGAGGGAACAGACCACCATCAGCCACATTGGGATGACGAAGTTTTCGGCCTGCCCCTGCCCTTGCGCCAGCGCGACGCCGAGCATGCAGATGCCCATGAACTTCTGGCCATCCTGCGCGCCGTGCATGAAGGCCATGGCTGCGCCGCCCGCAACCTGCGCCTTTTTGAAAAAGCGGTTGGTTTTGCGGCGATCCATGTTTTTGCAGATAGATTCTAAAATTCGCACAATCACGAATCCGGCGATAAAGCCAATCACAGTGGAGAGAATCAGGCCATAAATTACCTTGATCCATTCGCCCCCGTTGATACCCTTGAGGCCGCCCTGCATGGCGATTGCCGCACCGGATACGCCCGCAATGAGCGCGTGGCTTTCACTGGTGGGGATGCCGAACACCCACGCAGCCGTGGCCCAGATCACAATGGCGAAAAGTGCCGCGCACAGCGCAATGAGCGCTTCATGCGCATCGCCGCCGAAATCAACCATATTGGAGATGGTTTGCGCGACGGTGGCGTTGATCTTCGTCATAACAAGCACGCCTAAAAAGTTGCACACAGCGGCCATCAGGATCGCTGACCGTGGCTTGATGGCCCGGGTAGATACGCAGGTGGCAATTGCGTTGGGCGCATCCGTCCAGCCGTTTACCAGGATGACGCCCAAGGTTAAGGCAAAGGTGATGAGCAGCGCTGGATTAGAAACGAGCTGGCTCAAAAAGGTAGACAGGTCAATTGTCATATGGGTGCTCCTTTTTGCTTTTTCAATCAAAAGAAATGTTTTATATAGAAACAGGCGGACAACTGCGCTCGCCTGAAGCTTTCAGGAGGATTGATCCGCATGAAACTGCAATTGGTTTTTAATCGAAACAAAACCAAAATATAGTATAATACAAAGAATTGTCTTTTGTACAGTGTTTTTTTCATTTCTACGATTTTCGAAGGAATTGGAGCAGAAAACCAGGAAGAGATTTTAAAGAAGAAAGAGGAGGATATGTTCCAGAAAATCGAGGGCTGCCTGCTGGAAAGCAAAGTGGCTTACCAGGATACGGCGCTTTTTATCCGCCCCAGCCGAAAAATTCGATATCCTCCAAAAATGGACGAAAGGCGGAGGGAAGGGTAAACTGGCGGTTAAGCTGCTCTTGCGTGACCCATACGAGATCTTTGGCCACCGCTTCCTCCACACGGATGCGATAAGCAGACATATGCCATTCGATATGCGTAAAAATATGCTTGGCCTGGCCGCATTTTTCAATCCGCAAAGCATTTAAGCCCCATTGCTCAGCGCATTTTTGAACATCCTGCGGGGAAGCCACACCACATTCATTTGGAAGCTCCCATAAGCCCGCCAAAAGCCCCTGATTCGGCCTGCGGTGCAGGGCGAGCTTCCGATCACACAGAAATAGAAAAACCGCGCGTTCTTCTATGCGGCGCGCCTTTTTCGGCGCTTTAACAGGAAAATCACAGGGATTCCCCTGTGCGCCCGCTGCACACAGGCTGTGCAACGGGCAGGCTTCGCATTGCGGCGCGCTATTTGGCAGGCAGACTGTGGCGCCCAACTCCATCATGGCCTGGTTGAACGTGCCGGGAGCCTCCTGGGGAAGGATGAATTGGAGGCTCTTCTCAATTCGCTTTTTGGTTTTCGGGTCGCTGATATTAGATGGATCGGCCATCAGGCGGGTGGCAACGCGCAGAACGTTCCCATCCACCGCTGGCACCGGAATTCCATAGGCAATCGAGGCAATCGCGCCGGCTGTGTATGGGCCGATTCCAGGCAGGGTGAGCAATTCTTCATAGCTGCGGGGCAATTCGCCTCCATAACGCTCCATTACAAGGTTAGCGGCTTTATGTAGGTTGCGCACACGGCTGTAGTAACCAAGCCCCTCCCATAGCTTGAGATAGGTGGCCTCATCTGCCTCTGCGAGTGTGCGCACATCCGGGAGCGTTTGTAAAAAACGCTCATAATAGGGTTTAACCGCCTCAACGCGGGTTTGTTGCAGCATGATTTCTGAAATCCACACGCGGTAGGGTGTGGGTTCGTCGCGCCATGGGAGACGGCGCGCATTTTGCCGATACCACGTTAGCAAAGGGTTCACTATATGGGAAAAAGCATGAGTATTCAACGAAATTCTCCTATTTTCAACGATTCATACAAATCCTATTGGGCATTTGTTTCAGCCAGGCGAAGAAACTGCCGGCGCATAGCAGCCGGCTTGGACGCCTTGTTCCAGAATTCCTGATAGAGCGCGTCGAGCGGCCCGAGATTGCCGGCGATCATGTCCCGGATTTTCATCCTGTAATCAGATCCCTAATCATCAACATATTGCTTAATTACAGCATAACTTTGGATCAGGCTTTCAAGCGTACAGCCGCGGCAGTTCGCCGCGCTGGGGGAGGGCAAATAAACGCTGCCCATCCCTGTTTGCGCTAGGCAGAATCGGCGGTAGAGCTGCGTCGCCTTTTTCCCAGTGGTCAACACAGCGCGGATGGGCGCTGTTTCAAAAATAGGCCGCAGATCGTTTGCCACGGGGCGGCGGATACTTGCGTCGGCTGCGCCCTGGATTTCGCAAGAGGCAAGCACATCCCAAAGCGCAATGTGATGCGAACGCACGAGCGCCTCCTTTTCCGCATTATTTTGTGGTAGGGGCTCTTGAAAAAGGGTCGAAAGAACGCGCCAGAAACGGTTTTGCGGATGGGAATAGTAGAAACCGTATTCCCGAGATTTTGGAGAGGGCATTGTGCCGAGGATTAAAACAAGGGAGCTCTGATCATAAACCGGGGGAAGCGTATGCACGACAACTCCCATCTCAGGACGCCTCCTGAATTTGCTTTGGCCTCCTGTAGGCCTGGTATAAGCGCGAAACGGTGTTGCTCAGGGAGAGCAGGGAAATGAGATTCGGGATCACCATTAAGCCGTTAAAAGTATCGGAAAGGCTCCAGACAAGGTCAACCTTCAGCGTGGAGCCTACGGCCACGAAGATACATACGAGCAGCGCATAGACCTTCACGCCCTTTTTTCCGAAAAGAGAACGGATATTGACCTCTCCAAAAAAATACCAGCCGATGATGGTGGAAAACGCGAAGAAAAGCATACAAACAGCGATGAATACCGTACCGCCGCGGCCAAACATGGTTTCAAACCCTGCCTGAGTTAGATCGACGCCCTGCAACTCCCCCGCATAACCACGCGGCAGCACACCGGTTACCAGCACAACGAGGGCAGTTAAGGTCAGGATGACAAATGTGTCAATAAAAACGCCCATCATGGCCACCACGCCCTGATCGCATGGATTCTTCACCTTTGCTACCGCATGGGCATGAGGCGTGGAGCCCATGCCTGCTTCATTGGAAAAAAGGCCGCGCGCCACGCCAAAGCGGATTGCCTTTTGCACGGTGATGCCCATTGCACCGCCCGCGAGAGCCTGCGGGGAAAAAGCGCCGGTGAAAATCTGGGCAAAAGCATCGGGGATTCGGCGGAAATTGACGGCGATGATGAGAAATGCGCCAATGATATAGAACAACGCCATCACGGGCACGATTTTTTCCGTCACGCTGGCAATACGCTGTACGCCGCCCAAAAAAACAAAACCGGCCGCTGCTGCAACGAGCACACCGACCACGAGAGGTGGAATGCCGAAGGCGTTGCGAAACGCAGCGCCGATAGAATTGGACTGCACCATATTTCCCATAAAGCCGAGCGCACAAATCACCAGCACAGAAAAAATACCGGCAAGCACTTTACCCAAACGGCCCTTGAACGCTGCACGGATATAGTATGCTGGTCCACCGGTTACTTCGCCGTCGCGGGTGGTTTTAAATTTTTGCGCGAGGGTCGCCTCTGCGAAAATTGTCGCCATGCCGAAGAAGGCACTCAGCCACATCCAGAAAATTGCGCCTGGTCCACCGCCAATCAGCGCCGTGGCCGCACCCGCAAGATTGCCCGTGCCAACCTGAGCGGCGACTGCCGTAGCGAGGGATTGGAAGGAACTCATCCCTTGGCCATCCGCCTTTGCACCGCGCAGGCGGATTCCGCCAAAGGTGCGGCGAAAGCTCTCGCCAAAACGGAGAACCTGGATAAACCTCAGCCGTAAGGTGAAATAAACGCCGGTTCCGCATAAAAGAAATAAAAGCAGATAGTCCCAGAGATAGTGGTTTGTAAATGCGACTGCATCCTGTAAAAACGACAAAATCATTGCTCCTTTTTCACTGCTAGTCCATGGTTGCCCGGTGAGGCGCCATGCGTAAGGTGCCGCTGTGGCCGCTGCACACAAAATACTTATCTATTATAATATAACAGTCGTTTCAGATGCAATCCCTGCGCACTGATTCGATTTGAAAAATGGATATTCAATCATTCTTGACGGGCTGTACGATTTCTGTTATTCTAAAAATAGATCATTTATACAAATTAGAAATAAATTCATATTGCTAGGAGTCAGTATGCCGAAACGGAATGGCAGGTTGCAGTTGTGTACAAAATGGGAAAAAGTAGCGATTCGGCTGCTGCTGATTGCGGTTGCTGTTGCGTTGGTATCGCTGATGGGCGGGTGCCCGATTCGGCGTTTTTGGGGTATATCCTGCCCTGGCTGCGGTATGACACGGGCGTGTGCCGCACTGCTGCGGCTGGATTTCCAGACAGCGGCAGCGTATCATCCATTGGTTTTTGTGCTGATCCCAGGGCTTCTTTACGTTGTGTTCCGGGAGTTTCTGCCCTTCTCACGGAATCGGAAGGTAGAAATGGCGCTTTTAGCGGCATTTTTGTTTGCCTTAGTGGCCGTATATTGCTACCGGATGTTGATCTCCCATGCCGCCGTGCTGGAAACGGATTATTCAAACTCCGTTTTTTATAGAATCGTTTCTGCTATAAAGGGCTGGCGGACATGAAAAAATAGCTTCAAACGGGTCGCAAAGTTTCAAGCTTTGAAACTTGGAAGCATTGGAAAAATGCCTTTCGCTGAGCGGCAACGTCATTTTTCGCAGGGAGAGGCTTTGCGTGTATGATGAATCAAAAAGCCTACTCAAATAGATCCTTTTAAGAATTATCATGGTGGACATTTACGACCTGTATCGATATTTCGAAATCAGGGCCCGTCTATAGCGGTCCGCGCCAAAATACGGATTTTTCTTCCGGCATGGAGGCACGACAGCGCCGCCTGTACACTGATGCAATCCTGCCCTGATTTTTATGCGGGGCGGGATTTTTGCACTGCATTTGAGTGCATTTCAGGAGCATAATAAAGCAAAGCCATAAGCCTCCTCCTTTACGCAAAGGGGAAAGGATGATAGAATTGATCTATAACCCTTTCGGATTAGCCGGATTAACCGCATAGCGGTCGATGCGGCTGATTGGATTTGAGGAAAACGACAAATGACCCTATCAAAGGAGGAGCGATGATGAAAGCGCGAGTGATCCCATCGCAGCCGGAAATAGCTGTGCTCTATCACTTTAAGGAGACGCAGCAGGAGGGAGCGGTACTGCGCGAACTTCTTTCTCAACATCATATTGAGGCTTGCAGCCTTCCCGAAGAGGCGCTGGGGCAAACGGTGGCCTCCTTTTTGGCCGGAGAGCCGCCCGTGGCGGGAAAGCAGGCGCCTTATCCGGGGCAGGTGATTGTATTCAGCGGCGTTGCCGCCCAAAAGCAGCAGGCGGTTTTGCGTGCCTTGCGTGATGCGCGCGTGGGCCGGGAGGCGATCAAGGCAGTGGTTACGCCGACAAACCGTGGCTGGGTGTTGGAACGGCTGTTTGCAGAGCTGAGTGCAGAGCATGCGCACATGACGGCGCCGAAAACAGCAGAAAAAGAGGCGAACTGTGAAACCAATTGATTTGAAGAATAGGGCTCTTTTTTGCCCGTGCAAGCGGAAAAAATGCGCGCGTTTCGGGGATTGCGAAGCTTGCCGCGCCTATCATCTAGAAAAGGGCAGCCCGCCCTACTGTGAGCGCCCTGCGGGCGTGCGAAAGAAACAATCAAGCGATGGCGCCGCCCCCTCGGAGGATGACCGAGATGAATGAGCTTTATTTAAAACGGATTCTGCTTAAAGAAGATTGCGAAGCGGAGAAAAGCTATGTTTGGGCACTGCCCGTGGTGCGCCATTTAAAGGAGATTACGCTGCGCAGCCCCGTCACCTTTTTCTGTGGGGAAAATGGAACGGGAAAGTCCACATTGCTAGAGGCGCTGGCTGTGCACTGCGGCTTTAACGCCGAAGGCGGCACGAAGAATTTCAACTTTGCAACCAATGAAACGCATTCCCCTCTTTACCATGCCCTGTCGGTTGCAAAGGGCCGCAGGCCGCGCGACGGCTTTTTCCTGCGTGCGGAGAGCTTTTATAATGTGGCGACGGAGATCGATCGGCTGGATGCGGGCGGCGGCTTGGGCCGCCCCGTGATCGACAGCTACGGGGGCGTGTCCCTACACCATCAATCGCATGGCGAGAGTTTTCTCTCCCTGTTGCTTAACCGGTTCGGCGGGGAAGGGCTGTATCTCCTCGATGAGCCGGAAGCCGCGCTTTCTCCTGCTCGGCAGATGACATTGCTTGCACGGATGCATGAGCTGGCGGAGCAGCGCTCCCAGTTTATCATTGCAACGCATTCACCCATCCTGATGGCCTATCCGGGTGCTGAAATCTATGTCTTAACGCCGGATGGGATGGAAAAAACGCCGTATGAACAAACGGAGCACTACTTGCTGACCCGCCGCTTTTTGGAAAATCCAGGGCGAATGCTTGCACAGCTTTTTGAAGAGGGGCCGGGCGATAGCCGCGCCGCAGGAGAGGAATACGAATGAAATTGATTCTGCAAACCCGCCGCCTGACGCTGCGGGAATTGGAGAAAGAGGATGTGGGCGCGTTGCGCCTAATTCTGCAAGATCCGTTGGTTATGTATGCCTGGGAGCATGCGTTTACGGATGCGGAGATTCGGGGGTGGATCGAAACGAACCAGGCGCGCTATCAAAAGGATGGGTGCGGTTATTGGGCGGCCCAGGCATCAGAGACCGGCAAGTTGATTGGCATGCTCGGCCTTTTGATGGAGGAGCTTGATGGTGAGCGAAAGCTTGGCCTTGGCTATCTTCTCCGCCGGGATTGTTGGGGCATGGGCTACGCCACAGAGGGTGCGCAGGCGTTGCTTGACGAAGCCTTCTACAAGAGGAATGCATCAGAGGTAATTGCGGAGATCCGGCCGGAAAACATACCTTCCCGCCGTGTGGCAGAGCGGCTGGGGATGCGGGCGGAAGGCGAGCTAGTCAAACGCTATCGCGGCAAGGATATGCCGCATTTAATCTATGTAAAGCGATCTGGTGAAAAAAGATTGTAACGCAGTGGATTTTGTGGCCATACTATCAGCATGAGGAACTCTTTTTGCAAAGGAGACGGTGGAATGCCGGGCGTTTTATATTATAATGGCGATATTTTAACCATGGAGCCGCAGCTTTACGCGCCGGCGATTTTGGTGGAGAGCGGGCGCATTCGTGCCGTTGGCTCTAAGCAGCAGCTGGAGGCGGCCTTCGGCCCCGGAGTTGAGGCGTTTGATTTACAGGGGCGGACGCTGATGCCTGCGTTTATTGACCCACACAGCCATATTACCGCATATGCCAGCACGCTGGCGCTAGCGGATTTATCGCAGGCCAAAAGTTTTGCGGAGATGAAGGAGATCCTGCTGGGTTTTATGAACCGGAGGGATCTCCCCAAAGGCGCGTGGCTCATTGGATTTGGCTACGATCACAACCGGCTCGCTGAGCATCGGCACCCCGATAAAGCGCTGCTTAATACTGTTAGCGCAGAGATCCCTGTGATGATTACGCACAAATCCGGTCATATGGGCGCGGTGAATCAGCGTGCGTTGGAAAAGGCCGGTATTCGCGCTGACACACCGGATCCGGAGGGCGGACACATTGGCCGTGTTGAGGGCTCGCGCGAACCAAGCGGCTATCTGGAGGAAAAGGCGTTCATGGCCTTGGCCGCGCTTGTGCCGGCGCCCGGTCTGGAGGAGCAGAAAGCCCTATTGCAGCAGGCAGAGCGGGAATATTTGAAATATGGCGTGACCACCGTGCAGGACGGTCTCTTACAGGAGCAAGGTTTTAACCTGATGCGTGATACGCCGCTGCATGTGGATGCGGTGGGCTTTGCAGATCTTAAGCAGAGCCCGACCCTCCTGAAGGAGCACCCGGAATATTGTAAAGGATACCGAGATCACTTCCGGTTGGGTGGCTACAAGATTATTCTGGACGGCTCCCCGCAGGGGCGCACAGCCTGGATGAGAGAGCCTTATGAAGATGCGCCGGATGGTTATTGTGGATACCCGGTCTATTCCAATGCACAGGTGATGCAGTTCATCGAAACAGCTCTGCGGGATGGCGTGCAGCTTTTGGCCCACTGCAACGGCGATGCGGCGGCCGAGCAGTTGATTGCCTGTTATGAGCAGGTGATGGCGTTTCGCCCAGAGGCCTCCAGCCTGCGCCCTGTGATGATCCATGCGCAAACGGTGCGCCGGGATCAGCTGGAACGGATGAAAAAACTGCATATGATCCCATCCTTCTTTATTGCGCACACATATTACTGGGGTGATGTGCACCGCAAGCAGCTTGGGAAGCGCGCTTATGCCATCAGCCCGGCGCGTACCGCGCTCGGGCTGGATCTTCCGTATACGTTTCATCAAGATACGCCGGTTTTGCCGCCGGATATGCTGCGTACCGTGCAGTGTGCCGTTACCCGCTCGACGGAAACCGGAGCCGTGCTAGGTCGGGAGGAATGTATCTCTCCGCTGGAGGCTCTGCGCGGCGTAACGGTGAACGCAGCCTATCAATATTTTGAAGAGAAAGAAAAAGGCTCTATTCAAGTGGGGAAACGGGCTGATCTTGTTGTTTTAAGTGCAAATCCGCTAAAGGTGCCGGCAAATGAAATTGGAAAAATTGAAGTGCTTGTCACCATCAAAGAAGGAAGCGTGCAATACCGAAAAGCATAGGAGGGGAAAAAGTGAAGAAAAAGAGAAAAGTGCTTACCTGCCTTGCTGCGGGGTTCCTTACAGCCGCTGTAGGGGCTGCATGGTACTTGGAGAATAATGATTTGGGGACAACACAGCTCTTTTATCAGGATGATAAGCTACCGGTGGCTTTTGATGGATTCCGCATCGTACAGGTAGCGGATTTGCACGATAAACGGTTTGGCCCCCGCCAAGAGCGGCTGCTTTCCGCGCTGCGGGCGGCAAAACCGGATTGTATTGTCATGACGGGGGATTTAATCGATCGGCGGCGCAAGGGTGGTCAGCCTGCCGCTGCATTTATTCAAGGTGCGGTCGAGATCGCGCCGGTTTATTTCGTGACGGGCAACCATGAAAATTGGTCCGGTCAAGCGGAGGATGTTAAGCGCTTCCTTGCAAAAGCGAATGTTGTTGTTTTAGATGACCGCTGTGAAACGCTCACACGGGGCAATGAATCAATCCTATTGGCAGGCGTATCCGATGAAACGTGCCAACCGGCGGAAAGCCGGAGAGATGGGCAGGAGGTTTTGCTCCCAGCGCTCGGCAGGCTGCTGGAAGGTAAGGAGGGCTTTCGGATCCTTCTGGCGCATCATCCAGAGCGCTTTGCTACATATGCGCAGGCGGGCGTAGATCTGGTGTTTTGCGGGCATGCGCACGGCGGCCAGTTCCGTCTGCCCGGCGTCGGTGGGTTGTATGCGCCTGGCCAGGGTGTTTTCCCAAAGTACACGGCAGGGCTGTATACCATGGAGGCGACGACGATGATTGTTAGCCGCGGCTTGGGCAACAGCCTGTTTCCCTTGAGGCTGCATAATTTTCCAGAGCTTGTTGCAGTAACGTTGAAAAAGGGCATAGCTGCCTCTGAAATGAAATAAGATCCGGTCTTCTGCACAGGCGGAAGGCCGGATCTTGTAATATGGCGCGAAATCACGTTAGGCTTTCGAGCCGCGCAGGATGCGCACGAGCTCCTTGAATTTCGGCGGCTTGCCATACATCAGCACGCCCACGCGGTAAATGCCTGCCGCGAGGAAGCCGATGCCAACGATGGAGGCAAACAAAATCAAGATGGAAAGGAGGATCTGAATGGGAGGCACCTCGCTCATCGCAATCCGGGCGAACATCGCCATAGGTGATGTGAAGGGCACAAAGGAGAGGACCTTCATCAATACGCTATCTACCTTGCCGCCGACCATGGAAAAGATCGTCGCCATAAAAGAAGCGACAAAGAGCATCACAACCGGCATAACGAGCGTGTTGGTATCCTCCATACGGCTGGCGAGGGATGCGAGCGCGCCGAATAGGAATGCATAGAGGAAATAACCGGTGACAAAGAACAGGATTGTGTAGAGAACCAGCTCCAGCGGCATGTCGAATAGGGAGGTGATCACAGAGCCGCTATCCCAATAGCTTTTATTCAAATTGAAGAATACAAACGCCGAGCCTACGATTAGCACGAGCTGCACAAGCCCTGCAAGCCCTGTGCCGACCACCTTGCCAAACATCAGGCTGCTGGGTTTCGCAGAGGTGATGAGCAGTTCCATAGCCTTAGAACTCTTTTCTGTGACAACACTCTGCGCAACAAACTGGCCGTACATCAAGATTGTCATATACAGGGCAAACATCAGGATGAAGGTGTAGAAATAGCTTTTCATCTGATCCTTGCCGGTGGTAATCGTTTCGCCCTGCGCCTGAGCGGAGAGAAGCTGCTGCGACTGCTCAGCGCTTAGGCCGAGCTTCTGCATGGTATCCGCCCGGTATTTGCTCACGATGAGCTCGTCGAGCGTGTAGGATACTGTATCCGTCATGCTGATGTTACCCACGATATATTGATATTTCAGGGGAGCCTGCAACAACAGGGCAAAGCGGTAGGCACCGTCCTCTACCTTTGCCTTGAGCGCGTCTGTATCCGCATCGGTCAGTTGCCACTCGTATTGTGGCAGGGCTGCGGAGAAAAAGGCGAGGCTTTCCTGCGCGTTGGCGCCGGATGCATCCGCTAGGGCGACGATCTCCTTGGCCTGGCCTGGCTCTTCCACCTGTGTGTCAGAGCTGAACGCTTCCTTCAGACGCGGAAAGAAGAGCACGCCGCCGAGCAGGAGGATGGCGAGCAGCGTGATGGCGATAAACACTTTGTTTTTCGCATAGTTTTTGAATTCAAACCGGAATACCGTTAAAAACTGCTTCATACCGCTCCCTCCGTATAGCTGACAAAGATATCGTTGAGCGAAGGCTCATAAACCTGGAATCCATCGAGATCAAAACCTTGGCCGGTTAGCGCGGTCAAAAAGGCGTCCTTTTGATCGACGGCGGCGAGGGTAATCAGCAGGTCACCGTCTTTATCATCCACTTGTTTTATCAATTCTGTGGGCAGCGAGGCCGCCCATTGCCGGATCGCTTCCGTTTGGCGGGTGGAAACAAGCAGGCGGTTTCGTTCATAGCCGCGCTTGATGTCTCGAATATTGCCGGAAAGCACGATTTTACCCTGATTGAGGATTGCAATTTCGTTGCAGAATTCTTCCACATAGTTCATCTGATGGCTGGAGAAAAACACGATCTTCCCCTGTTGGATGCACTCCTTCACCAGATCCTCCAGCAGCATCGCGTTCACAGGGTCGAGGCCAGAAAACGGCTCGTCGAGGATCACGATCTGCGGATCACAGATGAGCGTTGCCACAAGCTGAATTTTCTGCTGGTTGCCCTTTGAGAGCGTATCGAGCCGCTTGTTGGCATATTCGCTCATGCCAAGGCGATCGAGCAGGCGCAGCGCGTCCTTTTTGGCCTGTCTGGCCGGAACCCCTTGCAGCGCTGCAAAATAGAGCAGCTGCTCCATGATGAGCTTTTTGGGATACAACCCGCGCTCCTCCGGCAGATAGCCGATCCGAACCCTGTTTACGTCCATCGGTTTCCCATCGATCAGCACACGCCCGCTGTCCGCCTGAAAAACTTGCATGACGATTCGGATCATGGTTGTTTTGCCCGCTCCGTTTCGCCCGAGCAAGCCGAGCGCGCGCCCGCTCTCCACGCTTAGATCAATTCCCTTGAGCACCTGCTTTGCACCGAAGCTCTTGGTAATGTTTTCGGCTGTCAGCCGCATGAAACCACTCCTTTCACCGGGCGGCATGCCGCCCCTACCCTGTTTTTTAACAGAAGATCCATTCAACGGATTCAGTATACGGGTTTTGTCAGCAGCCGTCAAGCGTTTCTGTTAAAACCTGGATTAAAGCTTGCGCTTATAATAGATAAAAGCAATCATAAGGACGGCAACAAAAAAGAGCATTACAGCCAACAGTGTAAAAAAAACCGCAGGGCTCAAAAAACTTGCCGTCAAAACAGCGGGTGGCAGCACGAAAAACAGCGCCCAACCGACCGCGGAAAACGCCTTTCGGCTGATAAGCTGTGTGCGCTCATCCGTTTCTTCCACATAGGCCTTTTGGAGCTTCTCAGGATTGCGGCAGGTGAGGAGCGTGGAGATCAGCGCCAGCAGGCTGCACACCAGCAGCGCCAGTACCATGCCATCCTGAAACCCCAGCATAAAATCGGTTAGCTGGCTTTGCACCAGCGGGCTCCACTGGAAGCGGAACAGCAGAAAGCTCGCAGCGGAAAGCAAGGTAGGAATCCAGACGAGGATTCCCCTGCGGATCATTGTTTTTTTGTATTTGCTGAATTTGTTCGTCTCGTTCAACGGTTATTCCTCCTCAAACAGAAACAGGTCCTCAATCGAGCATCCAAAATAGCGCGCCAGCTTGAACGCGAGCGGTAGCGACGCGGTGTATTTGCCCACTTCCAGGGAGGTGATCGTCTGCCGCGATACGCCGACCGCCTGCGCCAGCTCCTCCTGCGAAAGCCTTCGCTGTTTGCGCAAGGCGGCGATATGATTCTCCATCCCGCACCACCTTTCTTGATTTGTCAAGCTAACTTTGCAAATTTAGTATAGCCTGCTTTGCATAATTTGTCAAGTAAACTTTGCAGAAAATAAAAACAACAAAGGGCAGCCCAATCATCCTGTTGGGCTGCCCCTTTTCATTTATACTTTGGGCATTAACGGTAGAGCGGGCCGTAGGTTGCGCAGGCCCTGTAATCCGCACTCTCCGGCTCTTTCGTGCCGAAAGCGGACCAGGCGTGCGGGCGGTAGAGTTCATCATCCGATACATTGTGCAGCGCCACTGGAATGCGCAGCATGCTCGCAAGGGTAATCAGATCTTGGCCGATGTGGCCGTAGGTCAGGGAGCCATGGTTTGCACCCCAATTTGCCATGACGGAATAGACGTCCTTGAAGGCGCCTTCGCCGGTCAGGCGGGGAACGAACCAAGTTGTCGGCCAGGTTGGATCGGTGCGCTGATCGAGAACGGTATGGATTTCATCGGGCAGGGTGACCGTGTAGCCCTCCGCGAGCTGGAGGACTGGGCCAATGCCCTTGATGAGGTTAAGGCGGATCATCGTCACCGGCATTTCGGCCTGCGTTTTGAAGTGGGAGGAGAAGCCGCCGCCGCGGAAATAGCCGAGGTCTGCCGGGCACCAGTCGGTGGCCGCGGTCATGGCTTCAATATCCGCGTCCGTCACATCCCACCACTTTTTCATCAGGTTTGTACCTGCTTCATTCTTGCAGACGCCGGTGGCGTCAAGCGCCGCCGCGCCGGAGTTGATGAGGTGGATAAAGCCCGCTGCCGCCGGGCCTTCCGGTGTTTTGCCCGTAACGCGCTTGACCGCCTCCGGGCTCCAATAAGTGCGCACATCTGCGAATATGCTTGCTGTGCCGGTGAGGAGCTTGCCAAAGAGCATGGCAAGGCCGTTTAAGCCGTCGTTTTCGGTTGCGAAGGTGATCGGCTCCTTTTTGCCGTTCCAATCGAAGCTGGAATTGAGAATTGCCTCAGTGAAATCGCCGTTGGGCATAAAATCCGTCCACATGCGCTGGCCTTGGAAGCCGCCGAGGATCGCGTTGCGGCCAAGCGCCTCTTCGTGACGGCCAATGTTGTTGAGCTTCTCATTGCCCAGCAGGATATCACGGCAGATAAGCGTCATCTTCACGACGAAATCCCACTCATATTCCTTGCGCTCACGGTCATGCGGATTGGCGTTTTTATCAAAGCCCTCCTTGCAGTGCGCGCGCGTCCAGGCATAGGCCTGTTCAAACTCTTCCTTATCGTAGATATCGAGCTGATAGCGGCGCTGCACCTCGGACATATCCACCCACTCTGCGCGGATGCCGAGATATTCCTGCAAAAACTGCGCATCACAGTTAGATCCGGCGATACCCATAGCGACCGCGCCGATGCCGACATAAGCCTTATTGCGCATTTGGCCGACCGCCGCGGCACAGCGGGCGATGCGCAGGATTTTTTCCGCTACGTCGGGGGGAATGGTGTTATCATTCGCATCCTGCACATCGTGACCATAGATTGAGAAGGCCGGCAGGCCACGCTGCGCATGGGCAGCCATAGCCGCCGCGAGATAGACCGCGCCCGGGCGCTCCGTGCCGTTAAAGCCCCAAATGGCCTTAACAGTCAATGGGTCAAGATCCATCGTCTCACTGCCGTAGCACCAGCAGGGAGTGACGGAGAGCGTTGCGCATACATTCTGCGTTGCGAAGAACTCCGCGCACTTTGCCGCCTCTGCGCCTCCGCCGATTGTACAGGGGGAGACGACGCATTCAACAGGCGTGCCATCCGTATAGAACACATTCGCTTCAATCAGCGCTTTCGCGGCCTGCGCCATTGCCATGGTTTTGCCCTCCAGGCTTTCACGCACGCCGCCCCAACGGCCGTCAATGATCGGTCGGATTCCAATTGTTGGCTTTGCCATATTCAGCATCTTCCTTTCAAGTGACAATATAATGTTGAAATTGATCATAAGCTGCATTCCAGCTTTGGGTATCTTTTGGCGCATAGGGGGTAACCGTTTCACTCTGTGCAATAATTTTGCGCGCCTGCCGGATGCTTTCAATCGCTCCGCTTGCGATAAACTGCACGGCCAGATTGCCGAGCACCGTTGCCTCAATGGGGCCTGCGAGCACTGGCACACCACAGGAATTGGCCGTCATTTGGCAGAGAAGGCCATCCTTCGTGCCGCCGCCGAGGACATGGATCTGCCTGTAGGCCTTGCCGGTGCAGTTCCGGATCGCCTCAAAGGTCAGGCGGTATTTGAGCGCGAGGCTCTCATAGATGCAGCGCATGACTTCGCCAACCGTCTGCGGGACATACTGCCCCGTTTTTTCACAGAATTCCCGCACCCGGCCCGGCAGGTCGCCCTGCGGGACGAATTCTGGCGCGTCCGGATCAATGAAGCACTGGAAAGGCTTTGCCGCAAGCGCTAGCTTCTCAAGCTGCGCGAAGCTATAATCCTGCCCTTCCCGCTGCCATTGGCGGCGGCTTTCCTGAATGAGCCACAGGCCGATGATGTTTTTCAAAAATGTTGTTGTGCCTTCCACGCCGCGCTCATTGGTGATGTTCATAGCGGCGGAGGCTTCATTGATGAGCGGAGCCTCCAGCTCTGTGCCAAACAGCGACCATGTGCCGCAGCTGATGAAGAGGAAATCCTTCTCCTGTGTGGGAACGGCAGCAACGGCGCTCTGCGTATCGTGCGAAGCGACCGTGACCACCTGCGCAGGGGGCAGCCCCAGCTCCTCACAGATCGACTGTTCCAGTGGCCCGACAGGCTTCCCGGGCAGAACGATCGGCGTCAAAATATTTTTGGGGATTCCAAGGCGAAGCAGCACCTCTTCCGACCAACCGCCCGTCTGTGCGTCCAGCAGCTGTGAAGTGGAGGCAATGGTGAACTCCGTTTGCTTTTTGCCTGTGAGTAAATAGTTGAATAAATCCGGCATGAACAGCAGCGTTTTTGCCCGCTCGAGCAGCGCGGGGCGCTGTCGTTTCAGCGCCATGAGCTGAAAAACGGTGTTAAGCTCCATCAATTGGATGCCAGTCAGCTGATAGAACTCCTCCTGCGGAATGCTTTTGAAGCTCTCCTCCACCAGCCCTTTTGTGCGCTGGTCGCGATAGTGCACGGGATTGTCCAGCAGATAACCGCCTTCGTCGAGCAGGCCGAAATCCACGCCCCAGGTATCAACGGCAACGGTGTCAAAGCCACCGTGCTGCTTTGCTTTGAGCAGACCCTGCTTGATTTCATAATACTGGCGCAGCACATCCCAATAGAGGGTGCCGCGGATGGCCACCGGGTCGTTTGAGAAACGGTGCACTTCCTCTATGCGGATGGTTTCCCCATCGAACGTGCCGAGAATGGCGCGCCCACTCGATGCGCCGAAATCAAAGGCAAGCGCGCGTGATGGATGCTCCAACGTAAACCCCTCCTGTTATTCGGTTACAACGCCTTTTTTGAGGATGATATTGGCATATAGGGCCGTTTCGCCGGTGGCGATGATTGCATAGGCCTTTTTGGCCCGCTCATAGAAGGCGAAGCGCTCGACAAGTTCGGGTTTTACATTTTTTTGATGTTTCATAACAATCTCCCGGTATTCATCCCAAATGACCGGGCGGGGATCGCCCTGTGTGGTTTCCATGAGCGCGACAGGCGCGTCAACATAGGTATCCAGCGGCATGAGCTGGAGCATAGCGTCGAGCAGCTCGGGCACCGCGTGCCCATCACAGCGGACGAGGCGTTGCGCATTGCTTGCTGCGGGGAAATTGCCATCGCCGATGACGATTTCATCGCCGTGGCCCATCTCCATCAGAATTTTTAAAAGCTCCGGCGAGAGGATGCTGGGGATTCCTTTCAGCATAGCGATCGTTCCTTTCTCGTTGACTCATTGATGCAGTCATTCTTTCTAACGCCTGTTGTTGGAAGGCTAGCGCTTGTCGTCATTTCTCTTCGCGGTAATGCTTAAAGCCCGGGTGTTTGCCCGTGATGCCATAGCCTTCTCGCATAGAGCAGAGCCGGTCGATATTCTCATGGGAAATCTCCCGCTCGCCGCCGAGCAGGTGTGCGACCAGGCTGATTTTTGCGTTGAGCTCAAGCGTTTCCATGCGGTAGTAGGCGGTGATGAGATCGCAGCCGACTGTGAGCGCTCCGTGATTCATCAGCAGCAGCGCGTCGTGCTCCTGCAAATAGGGCGCGATTGCCTCAGGAACTTCGTAGGTGGATGGCGTGCCGTAGGGCGTGACGGGAACACTGCCGAGCGTTAGCACAGTTTCAATCATATTATAACGGTCCATATCGAGATGGGCTACGGCGAAGCCGGTTGCCGTGGGGGGATGGGCATGCACCACAGCGCCTACATCCGCGCGCTCCTGATAGCAGCGCAGGTGCATTTTAATCTCAGAAGAAGGGCGATAGCCCTCCTTCCCTTCGAGAACTTCGCCCTTGTCGTCGATGCGAACGATCTTCTCCGGCGTGATGAAGCTTTTGCTGATGCCGGTGGGCGTGGCGAAATAGGTGCCGTCCCCAAGCTTTACGGAGACGTTGCCGTCGTTGGCGGCCACCCAGCCGAGCTGCCACATCTTGTGGCAGACGTCGCAAATTTGATCCTTGATTTCCAGTTCGTTCATTGTATGATCCATGTCCTTTCTGTGCGTCGCGCCCTGTTTCGGGCACAAGCCTTCTCTATATTCCAGAAAGAGGAGACGGCGTATGCCGCACACCCTTCTAAAACGGCAAACAATTGGGAGGCTGAAAAGCCGCCCGCTATGCGCCGGGCCGGATAAAGTTGCTGAAATGGCCGAGCGCGTAGGAATCGAGGGTTATAGGGGACTGGTTAACGGTTACTACGCAGCAGCAGGTGCTTTTTTTCGATTTTCCCATAGGCATATCGGCGTGTGTATAGGCCTCGCGCGCAAAATCACTCGCCCCATCGGCTGGCACGGGAGGGAAAGAACAATGCCGCTCTACCGGCCGAAAAGGCGGGTCATAAGCAGGAACAATGTGGGAATATTATAATATGTTTTGCTGGTTTTTACAATCCGTTCCGGTGATTTTCTACAATCGTGGAGCGCGGTTGACCTCCCCTGTTTTTTTATCATTGGCGCTGCGCGCTTACTGCTCGATTGTGAACGCTGCCCCGTAAAGGTTTTACAAAGTGTTCATAATTGGAATGTTGACAAGGCGGAGGGGGCGATGTATAGTATATGGTAGTTAGCACTCATAATGTTTGAGTGCTAACAATCCGGAAAATCCGGTTGTGAATTTTACCGTTCAGGAGAATCAGGAGGTGACCGGCATGGAATTGAGTGAACGCAGGCAGCGCATCTTAGCGGCGATTGTCGAGCAGTTCATTGCTTCCGGTGAGCCGGTCGGATCAAAAGCCCTGTGCAATTTGTTTGAATTGTCGATCTCCTCGGCGACCATCCGCAATGAGATGGCAGCGCTCGCGGAGCTGGGGCTGATTGAGCAGCCGCATACCTCGGCGGGGCGCGTGCCTTCGCACCTGGGGTATCGGTATTATGTGGATCATTTGATGAGCTGCCGGGCGCTTGGCGTGAAGCAGCGCCATGCGCTGGAGGAGAGCATGGTTGTCCATTCCGGCGATCCAGAGCAGATTTTGGAGCAGGCGGGCGAGCTGCTTGCCGAAATTACAAACTGCGCGGCGGTATCCACTACGCCGGCGGATGAGTCGGCCATGATCCGCAAGGTGGATTTGCTTCCAATGGGTGGGCGCACGATTATGCTTGTGTTGGTCACATCCAACGGTGTGGTGCGCAGCCGGGGCTGCCGCCTGCCGGAGCCAGTCACCCCAGAGCTAATTGAAACCTTTTATGCGGTTACGGAGCACACCTTCCTTGGCCGCCCGGTGGCGGAGATCAACCTCGTGCTGATTAAACGGCTGACGCCCCTATTGGGGGATAATGCCCGCCTGATGCAGCAGATTCTGATTGCCCTGTCAGAGCTGGCATGGGATGCGGCGAAAGAGGAGATTCTTCTGGAAGGGCAGAACAACCTTCTCCACCACCGCGAATTTGAGGAAAACGCCTTTGAATTGCTCGAATTTTTGGGCAGGGGCGAGCCGATGAGCCAGCTGCTTGCCACCTCATCGGGCCCGTTGCGGGTAATTATTGGGCGTGAAACGCCGTTTGAGGAGTTGAAAAATTCCAGCTTGATTATTGCGCGCTACACGATTTCTGGCGGGCGCGGAGGCGCATTGGGGATCATCGGCCCAACGCGTATCGATTATGCGAAGCTGATCCCGAATGTAGAATATCTGACCAAGCTGGTCGGCCGTCTGCTCGGCGAAGCGTTGGGCGAGGATGGGTCGGATACCGGACCGGGAGCGCAATAGCGCGGCCCGCAACATGACGACAAAAGCAGGAAAGGACGGATGGACGGATGAATACGACACCGAACGCAGAGCCCGAGAAGGAAAGCACGCAACAGCAGCCGGAGGAAACTACAGCCTCTGCTCCACAGAAAGAACCCTCCAAGCGCAAGGAGAAAAAAGAAAAAAAGGATCAGCAGGCGGAAAAGCTGGATGCGATGCAAAAGGAGCTGGACGCCCAGAAGGATCAATATCTGCGGCTTGCCGCAGAATACGACAATTTCCGTAAGCGCTCTCAGCGCGAACGGGAGGCGGCGTTTAATGATTCAAAGGCTGCCGTCCTCACCGAAATCCTGCCCGTAATCGATAACTTTGAGCGTGCCTCACAGAATAAGGAGGCGGGCTATGAGGATTTCCAGAAGGGAATTGACATGACCTTCCAGCAGCTGATGGAAATTATGAAAAAGCTCGGCGTGGAAGCGTTTGGCAAGGAGGGCGATCCGTTTGACCCCAATATTCATAACGCCGTGATGCATGTGGAGGATGAGACACTGGATGAAAATATTGTGACGGATGTTTTCAGTAAGGGCTATCAGCTCGGTGACCGCGTGCTTCGGCACGCGATGGTCAAGGTTGCAAATTAGCCAAAGGGCAAAGAAAAGGCAATCAGCGGCAACGCCGCATGATCTTATAAATTTACAAAATTCAACCGATACATTTTGGGAGGCTGTTAACAATGGCAAAAGTAATTGGAATTGATTTAGGCACAACAAACTCTTGTGTAGCTGTAATTGAAGGCGGCGAGCCGGTCGTCATTGCGAACGCAGAGGGCGCGCGCACCACGCCAAGCGTTGTTGCGTTCTCCAAAACTGGCGAGCGCATGGTTGGCCAGGTAGCAAAGCGTCAGGCGATCACGAACCCGGATCGCACGATTGCTTCGATCAAGCGGCAGATGGGCTCGGATTACCATGTGAAAATAGATGATAAGCAGTATACGCCGCAGGAGATTTCCGCCATGATCCTTCAAAAGCTGAAAACAGATGCGGAATCCTATCTCGGCGACAAGGTGACGGAGGCCGTCATTACGGTGCCCGCCTATTTCACCGATTCCCAGCGCCAGGCCACTAAGGATGCGGGCAGGATCGCAGGCCTTGAAGTGAAGCGCATCATCAATGAGCCGACGGCCGCGGCGCTTGCCTACGGCATTGATAAGGAAACCGATCAGAAAGTGATGGTTTATGACCTGGGCGGCGGCACGTTTGACGTATCCATCATCGAGATGGGCGACGGCGTGCAGGAAGTGCTCGCCACGGCCGGCAACAATCACCTGGGCGGCGATGATTTTGACCAGCGCGTGATCGATTGGCTGGCAGACAATTTTAAAAAGGAGCAGGGCGTAGACCTGCGTGGCGATAAGATGGCGATGCAGCGCTTGAAGGAAGCGGCGGAAAAAGCGAAGATTGAGCTTTCCGGCGTGACCACCTCCAACATCAGCTTGCCCTTTATCACAGCGGATGCAACCGGCCCGAAGCATTTGGAAGCAACCCTGACCCGCGCCAAGTTTAACGAACTGACCGCGGATTTGGTGGAAAGCACGATGGGCCCTGTGCGCCAGGCAATGTCCGACTCAGGCCTGAAAACCAGCGAAATCGACAAGGTTCTGATGGTGGGCGGATCCTCCCGCATCCCTGCGGTGCAGGAAGCCATCCAGAAGTTTATGGGCAAAGAGCCCTTTAAGGGCATCAACCCCGATGAGTGCGTTGCCATCGGCGCGGCGCTCCAGGCGGGCGTGCTTGGCGGTGAGGTGAAGGGCCTGCTGCTGCTTGACGTCACGCCGTTGTCCCTCGGCATTGAAACGATGGGCGGCGTCAATACGAAGATCATTGAGCGCAACTCCACCATCCCGATCAAAAAGAGCCAAATTTTCTCCACTGCTGCTGATAACCAGCCCTCTGTTGAGGTGCATGTGCTACAGGGAGAGCGTGAGATGGCAAGGGATAATAAGACCCTCGGCGTGTTCCATCTCGACGGTATCCTTCCGGCCCGCCGCGGTGTGCCGCAGATTGAAGTAACCTTCGATATCGATGCAAACGGTATCGTGCATGTTTCCGCGAAGGATCTCGGCACCGGCAAAGAGCAGTCCATCTCCATCACCTCCTCCACCAATATGTCCAAGGATGATATCGAGAAGGCTGTCAAGGAGGCCGAGCGGTATGCGGAAGAGGATAAGCAGCGCCGTGAGGAAATTGACACCCGTAACAACGCGGACCAGCTCGTTTATCAGTGCGAAAAGGTCATCAGTGAAGAGGGCGAGAAGTTCCCGGAGGCCGATAAAAAAGAGCTACAGGAGAAGGTTGATGCCCTTAAGGAAGCGCTCAAGGGGCAGGATCTCAATGTGATTAAATCCCGCCAGGAGGAGTTGACCAAAAAATTCTACGAGATTTCAGAACAGCTCTATAAGGCGGCGCAGCCGGAGGCCGGCGCGCAGGGCCCTGGAGCGGCGGATGGTCAGCAAGCCGGGCCGGATGCAAACGGCTACTATGAGGCAAACTACACGGATGTTTCGGACGACGACAGCCAGAAATAAGAAAGGGAAAGCGGACGTATCCATCTTTTGCAACCTCAGGCGGAATTCTGCCTGAGGTTGCGGGCGGATATAACGCAAATTGGAGCTACATGATTTTTTTCGGTGGGAGACGGCGTTTCCGCCGAAAACGTGAAACGATGGGGCTAGGCCCCGTATTGTAGGCAGGGCACATAAATAACAAAGCAATCAAAAGCCCGAGCCCCTGAAAGGAGCGTTTACCTTGCCGGAAAAGCGAGATTATTATGAAGTCCTTGGCGTCAGCAAGAGTGCGTCGGAGGATGAAATCAAAAAAGCATACCGCCAATTGGCAAAAAAATACCATCCGGATTTGAATCCGGGCGATAAAGCGGCCGAAGCAAAATTTAAAGAGGCAAATGAAGCCTATGAGGTGCTTTCCGACAGCGAGAAAAAGGCGCGTTATGACCAGTTCGGCCATGCAGGCGTAGATCCGAATTATGGCGCGGGCGGCCCTGGTGGGGCAGGTGGATTTGATTTTGACTTTGGCGATATTTTCAGCAGCTTCTTCGGAGGCTCCGGCTTTGGAGGCTTTGGCACAGGCCGGTCGAATCCAAACGCGCCGCAGCGCGGCAGCGATAATTCGACGAGCATCACCATCTCCTTTGAGGAGGCCGCAAAGGGCTGCAAACGCACGATTGAAACAATGCGTGTGGAGGCCTGCGATGCATGCTCAGGCTCCGGCGCCGCGAAAGGCTCCGCCCCCCAGACCTGCCCGGAATGTAATGGCCGCGGCCAGGTCAGCTCCCAGCAGCGCACGCCGTTCGGCGTGATCTCCACCTCCAAGGTTTGCCCGCGCTGCAATGGCAAAGGAACCGTCATTCAAAAGCCTTGCTCCAAATGCCGCGGCAGCGGCCATATTCGGAAGGCGCATAAAGTGGAAGTAAGCATCCCTGCGGGCATCGACGACCGGCAGATCGTCAATATCCGCGGCCAGGGCAACGCCGGCCTCAATGGCGGCCCGTCGGGCGATTTGCGTGTGGCAGTCAATGTCCGGCCCCATCCGTTTTTTGAGCGTGATGGATACGACGTATGGTGCGATGTCAACGTATCATTTGCGCAAGCTGCGCTCGGTGCGGAGCTACAGGTGCCTACCTTGGACGGCAAGGTCAAATATGAGATGCCTAAGGGCACGCAGCCGGGTACTGTTTTCAAGCTGCGCGGAAAAGGTATCCAAAATCTCAATGGCCGCGGCCGGGGCGATCAGCTTGTGCGCATCCTCGTGCAGGTGCCGACGGAGCTCAACGCGCGACAGAGAGAGCTGCTGCAAGAATTCGAGGCGGCTTCCGGAGGACGGCCAGTCGGCGGGGCAGACCCGCAGGAAGACCGTTCCGAGAGCCATAAGAGCTTTTTTGACAAGCTGAAGGATAATATTAATAAGGAAAAGGATAAATGATGTGATTCACACAGCCCCGCGCGCTGATCCGTTTTTTCCGGAAAGGCGGGCGGGGTTTATCCTTTTCTCTCCAAAGTTTGATAGAGGAGGAGGCCTTTATGCAATTGTTTGCCTGCCCGGTATGCATGTGCCCGCTTAAAAAGGAGGAAAAACGTTATCTATGCCCGCATGGGCACAGCTTCGATCTTGCAAAAGAGGGGTATGTGCATCTGCTGCCCGCCAACCGGATGCATGCAAAGCTTCCCGGCGATGGAAAGGAGATGCTGGCGGCACGCCGCCGGATTCTTGATGCGGGCCATTATGAGCCGTTCAGCGATTGCTTGAATGCGCTTGTTTTGGAGTTGACGGATCAGGCGGAAAAGCCGGTGATTTTGGATGCGGGCTGCAGCGAGGGCTATTACACGGGCAGGCTGCTGTGTGCCCTGCATGAACGCGGTGTTGACGCGTGGGCTGCGGGCTTCGATATCTCCAAAGTCGCCGTGCGCATGGCGGCAAAGCGCTATCCCAGCTTGGAGCTTGCGGTCGGGAGCGCTTATCACATGCCGGTTGCCGATCGGTCGGTCGATTGCCTCACCAGTGTTTTTGCACCGATTGTTCCGGGGGAATTTGCGCGTGTCACAAAGCCAGGCGGCGTTTTGATTTTAGCGGTGGCCGCTCCCCGCCATCTTTTCCAGCTGAAAGAGGCGGTGTACGCGCAGCCCTATGAGAATGAAACAAAAGATACGGCGTACGCCGGATTTACCTTTCTCAAGCGTGTTCCGGTGCGCGGAGAGATTACATTGAAAAACGGGAACGCAGTGCGCGATTTATTCACCATGACGCCGTATCACTGGAAAACATCCGTGGAAGACCGGGAAAAGTTGAAGGCCCTGACAGGGCTGACAACGGAAATTGGCTTTGACTTTGTGTGCTACCGGCGGCAAGAAGGCTGACTGACGGGTTAACCCGACCAGAATTTTCGGTCCAGGCTTCTGTATTGCACTGCTTCCGCGATGTGTTCCTGCTCGATTTCCTCTTTTTCTTCCATATCTGCAATTGTGCGTGCCACGCGCAGAACCTTGTCATAGGCGCGCGCCGAAAGGCCGAGTTGTTCAAACGCTTTTTTCAGTAGGAAGCTGGCGTCGTCCGTGAGGCGGCAAAACTGCCGCGTCTGTGCGGAGGACATATGGGCGTTGCAGGAAATGCCCGTTCCCTCCAGCCGCCTTTCCTGCACAGCCCGTGTTTTTGCAACGCGCGCCCGGATGGCGGCGGAAGGCTCGGCCTTTACCGTGTCGGAAAGCTGCTGAAAATCGACGGGCGGCACTTCAATATGGAGATCCAGGCGATCAAGCAACGGGCCGGATACCCGCGAAAGATAACGCGCCGGGGCCCCAGGCGGGCAGGTGCAGCGCCGGGTTGGATGGCTGAAATAGCCACAGGGGCAGGGATTCATCGCACACACGAGCATCACGCGGCAGGGGTAGGAAAACGAGCCAGCCACACGGGAAATCGTGACCGTTCCATCCTCGACCGGCTGGCGTAATGCCTCCATTGCCGCACGGGTGAATTCCGGCAGCTCATCAAGAAAGAGCACACCGTTGTGCGCGAGCGATATTTCCCCTGGGTGCGGCACGGCGCCCCCGCCCGAGAGGCCTGCGGAAGAAACCGTGTGGTGCGGCGAGCGGAAAGGACGCGCCCGGATCAGGGAGATGCCCGCCGGGAGGGCTCCCGCTACAGAATAAAGCTTGGTGGTTTCCAGCGATTCCATTTCGTTCATATCGGGCAGGATGGAAGAAATTCTTTTGGCGAGCATGCTTTTGCCGGAGCCGGGCGGACCGATCATCAGCACATTATGCCCGCCGGCTGCTGCAACCTCCAGCGCCCGCTTCGCACCGGGCTGCCCTTTGACATCGGCAAAATCCGGCAGCCCGGGAGGAGCATCATAGGCCTGAAATTGGAGTGGCGTGACGGGAGTGATCTGCTCCTGATTGCGCAGATGGGAGATTAACTGGGAAACATGCGATACAGGATAGACGCAAATGCCGCTGACCGCAGCGCCCTCCGCCGCATTGCCCTCGGGGATGAACACGCGCCGCAGGCCTCTCTGTTTTGCCTCCAAAAGCATGGGCAGCACGCCTGTCACCCGGCGGACGCCACCGCCCAGCGAAAGCTCGCCTAAAAATGCGGAATCAGAAAGCTCTGTGGTGATCTGCCTGCTCGCGCTGAGCAGGGCGATGAGGATTGGCAGATCATAAAGCGGCCCTTCCTTGCGAATATCTGCGGGCGCGAGATTGACCGTAATCCGGGATACCGGAAAATCCATCCCGCAATTTTTGATGGAAGAGCGAACTCGCTCGCGTGATTCGCTGACCGCCGTATCCGGCAGGCCCACAATATCGAAGCGCGGCAGTCCGCCGGAAAGGTCGCATTCGGTTTCTACCAAAAAGGTTTCCATGCCGAAAAGGCCAAGGCTGTATACGGATGTAAACATATGGGCTTCCCCCAATTTTGGAAAGAATAATGTAAAAATAAGTATTAAAATACATTTATACATCATTATACATGAATTATGGAAGAAAAACAATCCCGCTATCAAGCCGCTTCGCGTTGACAGAAAACCGCATAAGGGGTAAAATAAAACCATCTATAAGCCGGTAGGCAAAGCAGTGGAGAGCTCCTTTTGGTTGGGGGCCATGCTGCTTGGGCGTTTCCTGACGCCGGAGCCCTATGGCTTATCAAAGCAAAAAATATTGGATAGAAAAGCGGGCTGCTTTTTGACGTTCTTTAGATGTGGCTTGGCCGCTCTGCATAGGACAGGCGAAAAGGCGCCGGATTGTTTAGGAAAGGATGGACATTGGCATGAATGACATCAATGCTCTCTATACGCTCTGGAGGGAAAAGGCAGTGCTGGATCCTGATTTGAAGGCGGAGCTGGACGCGGTTGCAGGGCAGGAGGACGAGGTGCTGGATCGGTTTTATCGCAATCTTGCCTTTGGTACGGCAGGGCTGCGCGGCGTGATCGGCGCCGGCACAAACCGTATGAACCTCTACACGGTTAACCAGGCGACGCAAGGGCTGGCGGATTTTTTAAATGCCCGGTATGCTGTGCCGCAGGTTGCAATCGCATATGATTCAAGGATTAAATCTGACCTCTTTGCGCGTGAGGCTGCCGGTGTACTCGCGGCGAATGGCATTGTAGTGCATTTTTTCCGGGAGCTCGTGCCTACGCCAATGCTCTCTTTTGCAGTGCGCAGGCTGCGCTGCCAATCCGGCATTATTATTACAGCAAGCCACAATCCTGCAAAATACAACGGCTATAAGTGCTATGACCCGGAGGGTTACCAGATGACGGACGAGGCGGCAGAGGAAACTTACCGCTGCATCCAAAAGGTTGATCTCTTCGAGGGCGTTAAGCGGATGGATTTTGACGAAGCATGCAGGGATGGCAGAATCCGTTTCATCGAAGATAGCCTGATCGAGGAATTTTATACGCGGGTGCTTTCCCAGCGTGTCAATCCGGAAGTTTGTGCAAACGCGGGCCTGAAAGTGATCTATACCCCGCTCAACGGCACAGGCAACAAGCCGGTGCGCGAAGTGCTGCACCGTGCGGGCATTGCCGATGTGAAGGTTGTGCCACAGCAGGAGCATCCTGACGGCAATTTCCCCACCTGCCCGTTTCCGAACCCGGAGATCCGGCAGGCGTTTGAGTGCGCACTGGAGATGGCAAAAGCGCATCCAGCGGATCTGCTGCTCGCCACCGATCCGGATTGCGACCGCGTTGGGATCGCTGTGCGCGACGGCGAGGAATATCGGCTGATGTCCGGTAATGAAGTGGGCGCTCTGCTAGCGGATTATTTGCTCTCTCAGCGTAAGGCAAAGGGGATGCTGCCGAAAAAACCAGTCGTCGTCAAAACGATTGTGACCACTCAGCTGGTAGCAGCCATTGCCGATCAATACGGCGCACAAACGGTCGATCTGCTCACGGGCTTTAAATATATTGGCGAGCTAGTCACCAAGCTGGAAAAGAAGGGCGAGGCGGATCGATTCATCATCGGCATGGAGGAGAGCTATGGCTACCTCTCCGGTACGCATGCGCGCGATAAGGATGCGGTGGTGGCCTCCCTGCTGATTTGCGAGATGGCCTCCTACTATAAGCAGCAGGGGAAAACGCTCCTGCAAGTGATGGATGCGTTATATGAGGCACACGGTATGTATTTGAGCAGCCTGCTCAATTTTGGATTTGAAGGCGCGGAAGGCATGGAGAAAATGGAAGGCATGATGCGCGCCCTTCGGGCGCAGCCGCCCAAGGAGATCGGCGGGATGCCGGTTGCCCTGCTCTATGATTACCAAGCGCGCGTGGTAACGGATATGATAAGCGGCGTGCAGCGGGAGATTACCCTGCCAGAATCGAATGTGTTATCTTATAAATTGCCGGGTGGTAGCGGCGTGATTGTGCGCCCGAGCGGCACGGAGCCCAAAATTAAGGTGTATATTACCGCGCGGGAGAAAACACGGGAAAAAGCACAACGGCTAACAGACGCCCTTGCAGCGGATATGAAGCGATATATGAATATTGAGGGCTGATGATGGGCCCGGTTCTGAAGATTCAGAAAGGATGCTTGCGTTATGTCAAATAAATTCGTGCGGGTTGTTGCGATTGTTTTGGCCGTCCTGATGGCAGGCGGCGTATTTGCGGCTGTGTTGCAGGTGTTTGCTGTGTCGCCGGAGGCGGCTGCCGTGGCGGCCACGGGGCAGCGCTCCTACTGGCCGGTAATTGTAGCGCTGATTGCAGCTGTTGTGCTGATTGTACTTTGCATCATCATCCCAAAGGTGTCGAAGAAAAAATAAATGCTCCGCCGAGAATGCTTATCAGGTAGTGAAAGGGGCTGCTGCAAAATGCTTTGCATTTTGCAGCGTCCCTTTTTAAAAAGCCATTTTTGCCTCATGGAGGTAAATTTCGGGCTGAAATTGTTGGCGGATATATGCTGACAGGGCCGTCAATCCGCCTGAAATCACGCCTTTTTATCGTTTGCTTTTGCGAAAAGGCGCCTCTCCTTTTTGGATTCTTGCTTTTGAAACAACCCAAAAAGAGCTTTACAACGAGAAAAAGGATGGTATCCTACAAGTGAAACAAATGTTATCCAAGAGGTGCGGTATTTGGAGGAGCGTGTGATTCTCCATTGTGACCTGAATCATTTTTATGCTTTGGTAGAGCTCTTGAGTAGGCCGGCGCTACGGCACGTGCCGCTGGCGGTGTGCGGCAGTGCACAGAAAGGCTGGAGGGCTTGATGGGAAATATCGAACAAAAATATGGGCGGGGCATGCTGACGTGAGCCTCCTTTCTATAGCAAAAATCAGTCTTTTTCATTGCCGTGCGTAATGAAGGCCGTATCAGTTGAGGCTAAAGACACAATAGGTGGTAGAGAAGTCCAAAAAAAGACACATCCTGTCGTGCTTGAAAAATCCTTCACCCTTTTTAGCGGGAAGATAGCAAAAATATACAAAATTTTTGATTGACAAAACCGCATTTTCCGCGTATCATAAGAGGGTATCCATTGAACCCTTGTGAGGTGGGCTGTTCTATGCCAGATCCCGCATTTAACGCAAAGCTCGAGCAGATGGCGGACGAAATGTTGGCCGTCCGGGCGTGCAGCGGGGATAGTGGCGCAATGGCTCTTTTGACCGCGCGGATGGTGCCGCTTGTAAAAACGCTTGCTGCAAAATATGGTGGCGGCGCAATGGAGCCGGAAGATTTGGCACAAGAAGGCATGTTGGGCTTTCTGGCCGCGGTTCACGGCTATGATGAGAAAAGCGGCGTTCCGTTTCGCTCCTATGCTGGCGTGTGCATTGCAAATCGTATTCGGTCTGCTGTGCGCGCAGGGGCTAGGCTAAAGAATATCCCGCTCAATTCTTACATTTCGCTCAATGACGACAGTATTGCATTGCCGCAGACTCAGCCCAATCCCGAGGATCTTGTGATCGCGCGTGATGAGGCCGTCCGGTTTGACGCCATCATGGCCAGCAGGCTGTCTCATTATGAGCGCAGCGTCATTCAGTTATATCTCGGCGGCCGCAGCTATGAGGATATCGCAGCGCGGCTGGGATCTACCGCTAAGTCGGTGGACAACGCATTGCAGAGGGTAAGGCGCAAGCTGAGGTTTATGGCAGAAGGCTGATCGATGGGGACAAGGGTGCTGCGCACCCGTTTCATAACTTCATACGCCCGGTATCTTAGTAATAGCGCGTTGTTTCATCCAACGGCGGCGGTGCGATTCCGCCCGAGGGCAAAATACTTTTTTCAAGCGAGGTAAAAAACATGTACGAAGACAAGACTCTCATCTGCAAAGAGTGTGGCGAGGAATTCGTTTTCACTGCCGGCGAGCAGGAGTTTTATGAAGCGAAGGGCTTTGTAAACGAGCCCCAGCGCTGCAAAGCTTGCCGCGACGCCCGTAAGAATGCAGCCAGGCCCGAGCGTGAAATGTTCATTGCTACCTGTGCATCTTGCGGCGGCGAAGCAAAGGTTCCGTTCCGCCCGCGCGAGGATCGCCCGGTGTATTGCAGCGAGTGCTTCGCAAAGCAGAAGGAAGAGCAGGCATAAATCAGAGAAGTTTCTGACTTTTTGCAATAATTTATGCGGCAAAAAAGCGCTCCGAGGCAGCTCGGGGCGCTTTTTTCATTTGCTTAAAAAGGGAGATGCGCCATCGTGCTAGAGATTGTTTTTAGCGATAGTGCATGCGGTAGCCTGAAAATGGCACAGCATTATGGACAGGGGGTCTATCCGGGCGGTTGCATCGGTGTTATCATCAGCCGATCAGACGGTAGAAAACCATCTAAAAGAGAAAAGCGGGCCGCACAGCGGGAAGCGGAGGAAGCTGAGCGGCTTGCGTGGGAAAGCGGCGCCCCAATGGGCGGCAACACGGCGGACGTCTACGGCTTCGGGCTGATGCTGAGCATAGGGGATATTTCAGAAGATGCGCCCGGGATGCGGCGGCGGCAGGCATTAGAGCAGCTATATGGCGTTTTCCCCAGGGGCACAGGCCAAATAGCGGCTCAGGAGCTGCTGCTGCGGGCCAACAGTGATTGGAGTGAGGTTCAAAAGCGGGCGGCGGCAGGCGAAGCGATCCGCATTTGGTACAGCAATCAACCGGATGAGCTTTGCGGGTTTTATTGGATGATGGCGCGGCTGACCCAGTGGGGGGACTACCAAGGGCCTGTATACGCCGTTCAACTCCCGGAATGGGAAAGCGATGGGAAAGGGAACACTAGGAGGATGCTCAGTTGGGGGGAGATAGGCCCTGGCGAATGGTATCGTTATCCGGCTTTGCAAAAGCTTGTGCCCCCCCCCGCACTCTGCCAAAGCTGTGCAGACGACTGGCGAATTCTCCAGGAAGAGAATGCACCCCTGCGCGCCATGCTGAATGGAAGGTTAACCAGTGTGCCGGAAACGCTTTATGATGCGTTTATCCGGCGCGAGATTTCGGCTCAAGCCGGTGCCTTCCAGGAGGAGCGGCTGATTGGGCGGATGATTGAAAAATATAAGCTTGGCATCGGGGATGCTTGGATTGCGCTACGGATTGAGGAGATGATTCGCTCCGGAGAGCTGGAGGCCTTGACGGAGCCGGAAGAGGATATGCCGCTTTATCACCGCTTTTTAAAGAAGCACGGTGAGAGATAGATGCGTGGAACTTAATCATGCTGTTTTTGTACTCAATATGAAAACAGGAAAAGAAAAAAACCTTCGGCTAACCAGCCGAAGGTTTTTATGATGATTTCTTCTGTGCGATGGTTTCTATTTTTTCGCCTGATACATCACAGTCGGATTGTTGTGCTTCTCCGTATCCGTATCGTTCCAAATCATATCCGCAACAGGCGCCCACTTTTCTGCAAAGGGCTTTGTTTTGGCGATCAGGTCATCCACACTCTCCGGTGCGAGCATTTCGGTGGAGTGCGCGCCGGAGCGCTCAACGGCCTGCTTGATCTTTTCCGGGTTGTCAAGCACAGGGCAGGGGCGGAGGTGGTTTTCATTCCACGGCTGGCCCTTGTAATATTCCATAAACAGGGGGGATTGCAAAGCCTCAATCAGGGAGCAATCCTTGATGTTAACATTGGAATAGTGAACAAACGCACAAGGCTCCACATCACCGTTTGCATTGATGTGCAGATAGTGGCGGCCACCCGCGATACAGCCCTGCACATATTCTCCGTCGTTCCAGAAATCAAGCGCGAAGAGCGGCTGCTCTTTGCGTGCCTGACGGATTAGCTCATAGGCTTTTTTGCGCTGGTCGGCGTTGGCAATCAGCTCCGGCACAGCGTCCTTGCCGACGGGCATATAGGTGAAGTACCAAGCAAAAAGCGCCCCTTTATTGACCAGGAAGTCGATGTATTCCTTCGAGCAGACCTCTTCCACATTCTTGGAATGGTAGCACGCGGAGTAACCAAACGGAAGGCCGGCCGCCTTCATTTTTTCCATTGCAGCGAGTACTTTTTGATAGGTACCGTCGCCACGACGCATATCGGTCGCATCCTCATAGCCCTCAATGCTGAAGGCCAGCGCAAAGTTACCCACACGCTTAATTTCCTGCACAAAAGCATCGTCAACCAGCGTGCCGTTCGTGAAGGCAAAAAACGCACAGTCCGGATTCTCCTCACACAGGCGGATGATATCCTTTTTGCATACCAGAGGCTCGCCGCCGGAGAAAATATACATAAAGGTGCCTACCGCCTTGCCCTCCTTGACAACACGGGAAAGAGTTTCAAAGCCGAGTGTGGATTCTTTTCCATATTCCGCGGCCCAGCAGCCCTTGCAGTGCAGGTTGCAGGCGGCTGTGGGATCGATCAGGATTGCCCATGGGATATTGCAGTGGTATTTTTCAATCGCCTGCGTGCGCAGCGAGTAGCTGTTGAGCGCAATGTTCATGAAAACAGGGACGAATTTGTCGAGCACGCCGGAATCCACGTCAAACAGGATCCGTTTGATAAAGCGCGTCCAGTTGTTGTTGGGATCATCGAGCACCTTATGCAGGTTTTCATATGTAACGCGGTTTACCTTTTTGATGTCGGCCTTCTCGAACAGGTTCAGGAGATTCATCAGGTTTTTGTCCGGGTCCTTCCGGGCATAATTAAGTGCTTGCCGGATGGCAAACGAGGACACCGTCTCCTTGATGGACTTCATTGATTAACTCCTCCTACTAGAAACGCACACATTCCTATTTTTTCGAATATAGTTCAGTATACTTGATTTATAAGAAAGTGTCAATTGGAGGCTCCCTAATTTTACATCCTATTCAAAATTGAGGGAACCTATGATGAGAAAAGGTGCTTTTTGCGCAAAGAGGCGGCTGAAAAATGCGAGGCTTTTTGCAGCCGCTCCTTCAATGAGACGTTTTGCCTCCATGAGGTGCCTCTCAGGCACAGGCGCACAGACATATCTGAGACTATGCGGACAGATTTCAGTTGCGAGGCGTGCGGTTATCCAGGCAGGAAGGCGCGCAGCACAGCCCTCATCAGCCGCAGCAAGATGGTGTAGACGGCCGGGCACATGATTTCCGATGTGCCCGTATCGGGCACATCCTCCGTGCCGCCCACCACGCTCACGCCAAAGGTGCGTGTTTTCGGCAGGCATACCGTACCGCAATGGTAATAATCGATGATAACGGGCGCATAAAGCCGCTTTGCATTCGATATTGCCCCATCCATTGGTATCTCCATGCTTTCACCTGGCTCCAAAATTTCCGTTTGGTCAAAGGCGAAGTGGAGCTGGGCGCCATAGCAGGTAATCTCCCGCAGCCGCAGGCCGTATTTCTTTGATAGGTTGGTGATGATGAGTGTGGTGTCTTCTTGTGTAAGATAGCAGGAGCGGCTGTAGTTAAACTGAATGTGAAGGTCGTCCGCCGGATTGTGGGAGAGCTCAAACTGTGGATAGGCCGAATTGGAGCGGACGTTTTCCAGCTCATCCGTGAGTAGAAGCTTGAGGTATAGGGATTTGCTATAGTCATCCCAGTAGCTCATGCCGTGAAATTGCCCTTCGATAAACCAGGTGTTTTCCGGCAAAAAAGCGCAGGAAGCATCTACTTCCATGGAGGGGGAGACGTGATTATGGGAAGGGTTGCTGCAAACGGTTGCCTTTGGCTGATAGTTGTTTGGAAAGCGCTCCCCCACCTCGGCGCAATAGGCGCCGGAGGTATACTGCGTATCGATGATGAAATCGGAATTGCTTTGGCTGCCAGTGGCTAGGCCGTTCCCAGTGCTGGCCATGATGGATACGTTGACGCCATATTCGTTGCGCGCGCGGCGCAGGCTCTCGCCCATTTGAGGCATCACTTGGAAGTGAGATTCATCGAGCTTCTCAATCAGCGCGGCGTTTTCTACTGGATCGAGATAGCGGTCGCGCAGCACACGGTAGTCCGCTTCTGGGAGCAGATCCCACACGCTGCCACAATAACGCAGAATCGGCCAAAGCCCCTCCCAAATGAGCGCCCGGGCCGGTTCGTCCAGCATGTCGAGCGGGATGAGGTCAAATAGCCAGTCAAAATCGTTTTCCATCACAAAGCCGGCCTGCACCATCTGCATGAGGGTGTGCTCATCAAAGGATATTCCCTCATTATAGAGCAAGTCCGCAACAATAGAGGAGCCGCACAGAGCGGGAACATTCAAAACGGCATTGTTGACATCTTGCTTATACCCATAATAAAAGAGATAGAAGCCAACGAGCTGCCCACCATGGCTGATGCTGTGAAGATTGACTTTTTGGTGACCGGTGAGCGCCTTGACCTGCTGAATGAAATCGTCGAGCCGTTTGGCTGCGTCTACCTGCCCGAGCCGCCAATCTACAGTGAAGGTGAAAACATGATCCTCCCCCACAATGTCCGCAATCGTCTGGCTGATTTGCGCCTCTGCGATATACTGCTCCTGCCCGCGGGCTTTTAGGGTGCTCATACGGGCGTCCTCCGCGCGGTCGGGATAGACAGAAACTGGGTAAACGGAACTGCCGTCCGGATTCATGCGCAGCGTTTCAAACCGTTCTGCACAGGCTTTACTCAATCCTTTCACCAACGTGTTCCAATTGCCTGAAAAGGCCTTTCCAATCCCTTTTGCGAGTTGTGGCACATATTTGAGTAGGACGGGGAGTGTATTCTCCGCCGTCAGGTTCCAAATTTGCTCTTCCTGCGGTGTGCCGTAATGGAGGTAGAGCGATGACGATGTGTAACCGGGAACGACGATGACAGGATCGTTCCCACATGCGCAGCGGTCTGTGGCGAACGCTGCTGCGGGAAAGGCGGTTAGAAGAATACAGACCGCCACAAGGATACAAAAAATTTTTTTTGCTTGCATGAACAACCTCTCCCCTCTTAAAAAAACCGGATTCCAATAGGCTGCCCCACCCGCGGCCCTGCTTCGGGCAGGCTGCGAGTGGGGCGCGCTTTGTTATACCTGATAGATGACGAAGCTTTCTCCCTCCATTTGCAGCGTGCAGCCGGAGGCGTCCACTTTTCCACCCAGGGAATACAGAATATCCCCCACAGGATGCGGGAGTGTAGCTTCACATGCCCGCGCAGCGGGGTTGACGGCGACGATCAGCTTTTGCCCGCTGCCTTCTCGCTCATAGACGAGCGGATAGGTATTCTCCTGCGCGAATAAGATACGGAAATCCGCCGTATTGCCCAGCGCGGGATTCTCCTTTCTCAGTGCGATGATCTCTTTGACGAAATTCAGGATGGAGTTCGGATCCTGTTCCTCTTGGGCGACGTTGGGCCGGTTTTCATCCGGGTCAAGGGGCAGATACAGATCATCTTTCTCCGCTGTGGAAAAGCCGGCGTTTTTGCCGGTATCCCATTGCATCGGGGTGCGCGCTCCGGTGCGGAACATGCTGCCCTCCACCGGATACAGGTCGTTAATCTGCCGCATGCCAATTTCATCGCCATAGTATAAAAACGGGATACCCGGCATCGTGTAAATAAAGGCATAGGCGAGCTTGATATCCAGATCACGAATGCTCTTTGGGCGGCGGAAAATATCATGGTTGCCCGTGATTAGGCAGATATAGCCCTTGCCTTTTGTTTTGGCGAGAAAATCCGTGTATTCTTCCGCAAACACCTTGGGGTCGCCCTTGCCGCGTGGATCAAAGAAGGGAGTTGCATCGAGATCCTCCGGATCGCCGAAGTCGAAAAGCTTGGAAAAGCCTTGCGCGTTCATCTGCAAATAAAAATCCATATTGAAGCCCGCCGGTATGGATTCAGACGGCACACCCCATTCGGAGACAAATGCGGCCTCCGGGAATTCGCGGTAAATATCCGGGAAGATTTTCTGCCAGACCTTGATTGTCTCCGGGCGGCCGGGGCCGTCATCCTTAACAAGGGAGAAGGCCATATCTACACGGAAGCCATCCACCCCCTTTTGCAACCAAAAGCGGATGATATCTTTCACTCCCTCAATCGTTTTCTGCACGGCAGGTGCGCCTGCGGGCGTCTGCCATGGCTGCGTGACCTTTGCAAAGCCGTAATTCAAAGAGGGTTGGATGGGATAGAAGTTATAGTGATACAACCCCTCCCTTGTACCGCGGGCTTTATTCAGGCCGAAAACGATTTTTGTGTCGGGCGTCGTCCAGATATAACGGTCAGAGTATTCGTTTGGCTCCTTCTGGCTGGATTTGAGGAACCACTCGTGCTCTTCCGAGGTATGGCCCGGCACCAAGTCAAGTAGAAGGTGCATCCCGCGGCGGTGCATTTCAGCGATGAGCTTTTCCATATCCGCCATTGTGCCATAGCGGGGCGCGATCTGTTTATAATCCTGCACATCGTAGCCTGCGTCGCCAAAAGGGGAGAGGTAGCACGGGTTCATCCAAATGGCATTGAAGCCGAGCCCCTGGATATAATCGAGCTTTTCCAGAATACCGGGCAGATCGCCGACCCCGTCTCCATTTGTATCCCGGAAAGACTGTGGATAGATTTCATAAAAAAGAGCCGTTTCAAGCCATTTCGGCAGGGTTGCCATAAACCTCATCCTTTCTGATTTGTACGGTAAGCAAAGCGGAATTGTCCGCTCTGCCCAAAAGTTACGCTTTTAGTATAATATTATCTGTTTAAAAAGTAAACCGGATTTTCTGTTTTTTTGCCTACCTTTTGTATTTCCACCAATACAACATCCACGCAGAAAGACGGAAATGATCTGAGTCCCATCATTGGGACTTTGATTGCAGGATGGGGATGGAGGGCCCTTGCATTTTTTGGGACAAGCGTGTATACTTGGAGCTGTAATCGAACATTTGTTCTTATCGACGCCGAAAAGGCCTGTAAGCATTCGAGAAGAAACGGATTCGACATTTGACTGGGAATAAAATAGCCTTGAAAAGGCCGGAAGTCTATTTTCATTCCCACTTTGACAAAGAAAGGATGGCTCGTTTGATGACATTGTATGAATTGGGAGAGGAATATACCCAACAACCCGCTCAGATCCGGGCACAGATTTTAAAGCTGCGTCCGCAGTTGAAAACATTGCAGGGCGATGCATATCTCCAACTAAAAAATCGTATTTTAAAACTGTATGCGATTGCAGGAGAATGCCGGGAAACCGGCGAGTATTTGAAAAATTATTATAAGCAGTCGTAAACAAGCGCATACTGGAGAGTGTGCGAGCCTACGTGCGCTCAGTCAGATTGCAGACAGGAGACATGCGGTATATAGTGGGTGTGGAACTTTTCCGGTTGGAAAGCTCTAAATATCCAAAAGGAGTGGAAGCACATGTGTGGCATCATCGGTTTTATTGGTGGAGAGCAAGCGGCCCCTATTCTGTTGGGCGGGCTCAAAAAGCTGGAATACCGTGGCTATGATTCAGCAGGGATCGCCATCCTGGAGGATGGGAAGATCGAAATTGCAAAATCGAAGGGCAGGCTGGAAATTCTCTCTGATAAGATAGAGGGTGGGCGCAGCTTTTTTGGCACTGTTGGGATTGGGCACACCCGGTGGGCGACGCATGGCGAGCCGTCGGATGCGAATTCTCATCCGCACCGCAGCAGCTCTGGAAAATTTGCGATTGTACACAATGGGATTATCGAAAATTATGCGGCATTGAAGGCACAGTTGCAGGCGCAAGGCTGTATCTTCGCCTCTGAAACCGATACAGAGGTGATCGCACATCTGCTGGAGCAAAACGATACGGGTGATTTTCTGGAAACGATCCGGTTGACAGTTGCGCAATTGGAAGGTTCTTACGCGCTCGGCATCCTCAATGAGGAGCACCCGGATGAAATTGCCTGTGTGCGCTGTGCGAGCCCCTTGATTGTGGCGCTCAGTGACGGCGGGAATTTTATTGCATCGGATATTACGGCGGTACTGCCGTACACGCGCCGCATTTATCAATTGGATGATGGCGAGGTCGCCCTGCTGCATCGGGATCATGTGTCCGTTTATGATGAACAGGGCCATCGGGTTGAAAAAGAACTGAAAACGATCACTTGGAGCGTTGCGGCGGCGGAAAAAGGTGGCTACGAGCATTTTATGATGAAAGAGATCATGGAGCAGCCACAGGCCATCAGCGCTACTATTTCGCCCCGTATCGGCAACGATGGACGAATCATATTGGACGGCATCGCCCTGACGCAGGAGGAGCTTCAGGCCTTTAACCGCATCTTTATTCTCGCATGCGGCTCTGCCTACCATGTGGGCGTGGTGGGCAAGTATGTGATTGAACAGGCGGCCCGGATCCCTGTGGAGGTGGATATCGCCTCCGAATTTCGCTACCGGATGCCGCTTGTTGATGAGCGCTCTCTTGTGCTGATTATCAGCCAGAGTGGGGAAACAGCGGATACGCTCGCCGCCCTGCGCGAGGCAAAATCGCACGGTGCTCGGGTGATTTCGATCGTCAATGTGGTTGGCAGCACGATCGCAAGAGAGAGCGACGATGTGCTCTACACCTGGGCTGGGCCGGAAATTTCCGTTGCCACAACCAAAGCTTATAGCACTCAACTGACGCTGATTTACCTGCTGGCCCTCTATATTGCAGATGCGCTCGGTAGGATCGATACGCTAACGCTTCGCCATGCGCTCAATGAGCTGATCGCACTGCCGGAAAAAATCCAGCGGGTGCTCGAACAGGCTCCGGCGATTGAGCAATTCGCTCAGCGGCTCTGCTACCTGGACCATGCCTATTTCATTGGCCGCAATCTTGATTATGCGGTGGCGCTGGAAGCTTCCCTGAAGCTCAAAGAGATCAGCTATATCCATTCGGAGGCGTATGCCGCGGGCGAGCTCAAGCATGGCACGATCTCTCTGATCGAGCCGGGCACCTTCGTTGCTGCCCTTGCCTGCTGCGAACGGCTTTTTGATAAAACCGTGAGCAACATCCGTGAGGTCAAAGCACGCGGTGCGCAGGTGCTCTGTGTGACACAGGAGGGAAATGAGGCCGCTATCGGGCCGGCAGACCATGTTTTTTATGTGCCCCGGACCAATCCACTGTTTATGCCCTCCATTGAGGTGGTGCCTATGCAGCTGCTGGGCTACTATGCTGCGAAAGCGCGCGGCTGTGATATTGATAAGCCGAGAAACCTTGCAAAAAGCGTCACAGTGGAATAAAATAGGAGCATATTAAAAAACAAAGGGGTTCAAAGCCAATGGATATGAGTGCACTCAAGCCCAACGAAAAGAAAAGTTTGGAGATCGAAACGAGCGGAGGGACCTATCAGCGCTATCCGGTCAAAACCCATGTAGTCATGGCGGGCGATAGCCTAACAGAGATCATGGATCGGTATGTCAAGCCCTACCTGGAGCAGGAGGATATGATTTTTATCAGTGAGAAGATCATCGCTATTAGTCAGGGGCGCGCTTTCGATATTGATGAAATTAAGGTGTCGCCGCTTGCAAACTTCCTGTGCAAATTCGTCTATAAATCACCCTATGGCATCGGCCTTGGCAGCCCGTGGACGATGGAACTTGCCATCCGTGATATCGGCGTTCCCAAGATTTTGCTCGCCGCTTTTTGCTCTGCTGTCACAAAGCCGTTTGGCAAGCGCGGGGTGTTTTATAAAATTGTAGGGGATGCCGGCCGCGCGATCGACGGCCCGTGCGACTATACGCTCCCGCCCTATAACCACTATGCAAAGCTTGCGCCAAAGGACCCGGATAAGGTCGCGGCCATGCTGCGGGAATATACGGGTTGCAAGGCGGTTGTTGTTATGGATGCAAACGATATCGGCCGTGAAATCCTCGGAGTTTCCTCTCTAGAGGTGGATATTGAGCTGTGTAAGGAAATTTTTAAAGATAATCCGCTCGGCCAGGCATCTCAGCAAACGCCAATTGCGATTGTGCGTAAGGTTTCTTAGGCTCAAGCAAAACATGAATTCCTAATAATCCCATAAATATAAAATAATTTCCAACTCTCTTTATTTAAGAGGGTTGGATTTTTTGTTGCAAATTGACACATAATTAAACGATTTAGAAATATAAAATGCATATTTGATGCTTTTTGAAACTGGATTTGTTTTCTTTCTGGGCAGATGATATGCTGTGGGTGAACAGAATCTATCTTGGCTTCAGGGGTGATGGCTTGCCTGACCGCAAAGTTCGTGAGCTGAGAATCCGCGCAGGGAAAACGCAGAAGGAAATCGCGGACTATTTAAACATTTCCCGATCAACTTATACGTTGTATGAGAGTGCAAAGAGGCAAATGAGCAATGAAACGCTTTGCGCTTTAGCGGAGTATTATGGCGTCAGCACAGATTATCTGCTGGGCCGCACGGATATCTCCTCTCCGCCGGGGCTTTATACACCGCAGGAAATCGAGTTGATCCGTCAGTATCGCATGTTAGATGAGCGCGGGCGCCGGAGTGTGGAGGGAGCTCTGCGTTTTGAGCAGGAGTGGTCCTACCGCCAAAAAAAATAAGGGTGTCTCCCACTTGCGGATTCGATTTATGGAGGCGTGTAATAAAACTTAGGGAAAGGATATCTATCTGGATACACTGACCAGCGAGGGCTGCAAGGCTCTGTGGAATGCCACGGAATATGATTTCCAAAATCCGACTGAAGAGCTGAAGTTGGGGTTGTCTGATGAGAAGGCAGAGGTTTGGTTTGAGGAAATACAGGCGCTTCAGGGCAGTCAAAATGTGCGGCCTGGCATTTTTGGCAAGAATGGAAGTGCCATCGGGGATATTGCTCCGCAAAAGATTGACCGCGTAAACCGCAAATGCTCTATTGGAATGGGAATTGCACGCGTCAAAGACCGTGCTCAGGGATTTGAGCAGCAAGCGGTCAAACTGATGCTGAAATACCGGTTTGAATTTTTGGGGATGGAGCGTATCTGTGCAAACACGCTTTCCATGAATGTGGGGGCGCCAAAGGCCCTTGAGAAATGCGGCTTTATCTTAGAGGGGAGAGAGCGGGAAGCTGTCTATTTAAATGGCCGAAAATATGATAGGCTGAATTACGCAATCCTGAAATCAGAATACATCGACCAGATGCAAGAATGGCAGAACGATTGGCTTTGATTGCAAACATAGAGGTAGGAGAAAACAATCCGGAAGGCGCCTTGGGATGCCTTCCGGATTGTTTTTATTACGAAATAACGCGGCGTAACCAAACAGAGCTTCTCAAACGCTGCGTGATAAAAGATGGACTTTTTGCTTTAGAAACGGCAATCTGCCGGCTGTTTTTTTCATAAGATTCAATTTTAGCTGTTGTAGATGCCCAAATATTCTTCGAGGCATTTTCCACTCGCTTTCATCTTTTTTGCATCCTCTACGCCGACATACCGCCAGTGCCAAGGCTCATAGGCCACTTTTGTGATAGATACCTTATCCTTGGGGTAGCGGAGGATGAAGCCATAGTCAGCGGCATGCGCTTGTAACCATTTAAATTCTTTTGTGTTTTCAAAGCTTTCCTTCGTGTTGACAATATCCATCGCAACGCCCATATTGTGCTCGCTCGCGCCGGGCGGGAGGATCCATTCCGCTGCAAGCAGCTCTGCTCTTGAGCGGCTGTGGCCTTCTTTCATGTAGGTGGATACTTTGTTTTCATAGTTGGATTTTTGCCTGGAGATCGAGCGCCATCCGGAATAGGGCGTTAACGTGCAGCCATCTGCCTTTGCAGCGTTATACATTTCGACATAATGCGGTGTTACGCGCGCATCCAGCGGGCGATCAATGCCCTTGACAGGGTAGGTGAGCTCCGGCTGATAATTGTCTGGTAGGCGGTATTTGATGCTAACTAAAGTTAGGTACCATTTTTGAGAATCAATTTTTACAGTCACTGGCGTGATTCCATTTTCCTCGGCTGGAGCGGATGCCGTCTGGTTAGAAGAAGCCCCTTTTGGGGATGTGACGGGCGCTGTGGGCTGATTGGTTGAATCAGCCTTTGCAAGGCCGGTGGGCAGCTCTGTAGCAGAAGGGCTTGCCGAGGATGAGGATATGCTGGGGGCAGGCATGCTGGGATTTTCAGCCGCCGGCTTGCGCAGGGCGAAATAACCAATCAGTAGCACGGCTAGGGACCCAATGAGGATGATGCCGAGAATCAGGCGCAAATGATTTTTACGTTGCATACCGTAAGACCTCCAGATGCGGAATGTGCGGCGCAATGACCGCTAGACCGACAAATTCTTTCCTTTTATTCTATGCGCCTACTCACGCTTTGTCAATGAAAATGCATAGTTAAGGATGCACGCGTGAAAGGTATGGCTAGAATCTGCTCCATAGTTGGAAAGGGGACTGTGCACCGTGGCAGGGCAGTGGCATAGCTCCCTGATTAAGGTACCCCCTGCATCTGGAAATATGAAATAGCCAGTTATTTTTTAGCTGGGCGTGCGTCCGGCAACAGCTAGCCCATGTACAACGTTCTCAGGCTCCTGCGGACGATAATGTGCCGCAGCGAGCCGGAGTGTATCCCAAAAGAGCTCTTCGCTGCTTTTGGATGTTTGCCATAGATGATCCATGAAGTGTCTTTACATCTGAAGCCCAGCATGATTGACAACGCTGAAAAGCTTCTCAATGAGCATTTAAAACAAAAGAGAAAAAGATAAGTAAAAAGATATCGGTTAGAGCTGCTGCATATCTTTTTCGTCCTTTTTTGGAATCGCCTGCATCATATCAGCAGAAACCAAAAATGAGAAATCCCCATAACAACGTACATTCTACGTTGTTATGGGGATTATCTTATGGAGCGGATGACGAGGCTCGAACTCGCTACCTCCACCTTGGCAAGGTGGCGCTCTACCAGATGAGCTACATCCGCATTTCTTTGCAAAAGGTATTATAGCATAATCCCTGGGCTTGTCAAGAGATAATTACACTTTTTCTCAAGGCGGAATGGCGGAAAATATTGAGAAATTTTTCACAAACTTTTTAAAGCTATCCGAGCAATATAGGCCCTTGGGGAGAATAACCTAACAAAATATTTTCATCAAAAGCAGGCAATCTATCCAATTGCCAGCGGCGATTCCAACAGCTTCTGTGAGAGAATGACAAGCAAATATCAAAATTTGGATTAGTCAATTTGCACAATTATGAAGAACTATAGTTGTGCATGTTGCCTTGACAAATGCGCAGTCTGATGCTAGACTAAAGACAACATCAGGAAAGGAATGATGACGATGTTGGCAGCCTATCAGGAAAGAAAATTATATCATGAGTGCAGCGTTAGGGCAATGCAGGAGCTGGCAAGCGAAAAGCGTTTTTCCTGGCGGAAAGTGCGCAAGGCGATCGCGCTGGCTGCATTATTAGGCGCGGAAAGCCAGCTTTATTGAGCCGTTTTTCAGAGCCTTGAAGCTGACTGAGCTGAACCGCGCTTTTTAGGCGCGGGCGTCAAGCGGATAGAAATATGCGAAGCGCCGCATTAGCGGCGTTTCAATTGTAAAAATACGCGGGCGCGGGAATCCCACGCGTTCCGCTGAGGAACCTTAATGATGTATTAGCCGGCTGAAAAGGGGCTGTTGCAAAATGCCTTGCATTTTGCAACAGCCCCTTTAAAAAACATTTTTGCCTCACGCAGACAAATTTCGGGCTTTGCGCGCTCGAAACCATGGTTTGTCTCATGACGAGTTTCCACAGTGAGCATTTTGCAATGCGCCCATTTCATTCTGTCTGTGCGGCCATGCAGGCTTTATTTTGTTGCTCGCATTATCGAAAATAAAAAGATACGGTTTTCGGAAACGATATCATTTCTGAAAACCGTATCTTGGCGCGCTGGAAGGGACTCGAACCCCCGACCTTTTGGTTCGTAGCCAAACACTCTATCCAGCTGAGCTACCAGCGCATATGCAACCTCTTGACTGCCAGAGTATAATACCACATCCTTTTTAAAAATGCAACTCCTATTTTTTATTTTTTACAAGATTTCTTTCTCTTTTTGCCGTTGCCCTCAAAATTCGTTGACAGTATGGACATGGTATACTATAATAAACTGTATTTTTGTTTGCAGGCTCCCTCCTTTTTAAGAGCGGAGATTTGCGCGGGGGAAAGCCATTTTGCTGCGTGCTTTCCTAGTTTTATGGAGGTGCATTCCACATGGTGAAAGCGATTGTCGGTGCAAATTGGGGCGATGAGGGCAAGGGGAAAATTACCGATTTGTTTGCCAGCGAATCGGATATTGTCATCCGTTTTCAAGGCGGTGCGAACGCAGGGCACACGATCATCAACGACTACGGCCGTTTTGCGCTGCACCTTCTGCCCTCCGGCGTATGCTATCAGCACACGATGAATATTATTGGCAACGGTGTTGCGCTTGATATTCCAAAGCTGATTGCCGAAATTAAGAGCGTAACGGATAACGGCGTTCCGGCGCCGCACATCATGGTGTCCGACCGTGCGCAGGTGATGATGCCCTACCATGTGCTGCTTGACACCTATGAGGAGGAGCGGCTGGCGGATAAACAATTCGGCTCCACCAAATCCGGAATCGCGCCGTTTTATTCGGATAAATATGCGAAGATCGGCTTCCAGGTCAACGAGCTGTTTGACGAAGAATATTTAAAAGAAAAGCTAACGCGCGTGCTGGAAGTGAAAAACCTCATGCTTGCGCATATCTACCATAAGCCGTTGATGGATTTCGAAGAAATTTTCAATACGCTTATGGAGTACCGCGACCTGATCGCGCCCTATGTGGGTGATGTGAATATTTACGTACACGAAGCTCTGAAAGCGGGCAAGAATATCCTCCTGGAAGGCCAGCTTGGCTCCCTGAAGGATCCAGATTTCGGCATTTACCCAATGGTGACCTCCTCCTCGACGCTGGCGGGCTATGGCGCGGTAGGCGCGGGCATTCCGCCCTATGAGATCCGGGAGATCGTCGCGGTGACGAAAGCGTATTCCAGCGCGGTGGGCGCGGGCGAATTCGTCTCGGAGATTTTCGGGGAAGAGGCGCGGCTGATGCGCGATCACGGAGGCGATAAGGGCGAATATGGCGCGACGACGGGCCGCCCCCGCCGCATGGGCTGGTTCGACTGCGTGGCTACCCGCTACGGCTGCCGTGTGCAGGGCGCGACGCAGGTGGTGCTCACGGCGTTGGACTGCCTTGCCTACCTCGACGAGATTAAGGTTTGCACCGGCTACGAAATTGACGGTGTGGTAACGAAGGATTTTCCCGTTACCGCAAAGCTGAAAAAGGCAAAGCCCGTGCTCGAAACCCTGCCCGGATTTAAACAGGAAATCCGCGGCGTGGGGCGGTTTGAAGATTTGCCGCAGGCCGCGCAGGATTATGTGGCGTTTATCGAGCGGGAGATCGGTGTGCCTATCACAATGGTCTCCAACGGCCCAAAGCGCAGTGAAATTCTCAAGCGCAAATAAACTGCGACTTATTCTGAAATAAAGGTGGTCCCCGCATGCATGAAACCATCCTGGTGCTCGATTTTGGAGGCCAATACAATCAACTGATTGCGCGCCGCGTGCGCGAGCAGAACGTCTATGCCGAAGTCAAGCCCTACACGACCCCGCTTGCCGAGATTCAGAAACAGCATTATAAGGGCATCATTTTTACCGGCGGGCCGAACAGCGTGTATGACCCCGCCTCCCCGCACTATGAGCGGGAGATTCTATCCCTCGGCGTGCCGGTGCTTGGTATCTGCTATGGCGCGCAGCTCATCGCTTGGCTGGAGGGCGGGGAGATTGAGGCCGCGGAGAATGGGAGCGAATACGGCAAGGTGGAGGTATCCACCCGTGCGGGTAGCCTTTTGTTCCAAGATGTTCCGACGTGCAGCCAGTGCTGGATGAGCCATACGGACTATATCAAAACCCTTCCGGCGGGCTATCGCATATCAGCCGATACGGGTATCTGTCCGGTGGCGGCGATGGAAAACGCGGAAAAGAAAATTTATGCCGTCCAGTTTCACCCGGAGGTTACGCACACGGCCTTTGGCAAGCAGATGCTCCATAACTTCCTGTATGAGATCTGCGGCTGCAAGGGCGATTGGCGCATGGACGATTTCGTCGAGCGATCGATCGAGCGTTACCGCGAGGCTCTAAAGGGCAAAAAGGTGCTGTGCGCCCTTTCTGGCGGCGTGGATTCTTCTGTGGCCGCCGTGCTGCTGCACAAGGCGATCGGCAAGAATTTGACCTGCGTATTCGTCGACCACGGCCTGCTCCGCAAGGGGGAAGGGGACGATGTCGAGCGGGTGTTCCGCGAGCAGTTCGATATGAATCTGATTCGTGTTAACGCGGCGGAGCGCTTTCTCTTGAAGCTCGCAGGCGTGAAGGAGCCGGAGCGCAAGCGCAAGATTATCGGAGAAGAATTCATCCGCGTGTTTGAGGCGGAATCGAAAAAGCTCGGTAGGATGGATTATCTCGTGCAGGGCACGATCTACCCGGACGTCATCGAGAGCGGTATGGGCGACGCGGCCGTCATTAAGAGCCATCATAACGTAGGGGGCCTTCCAGACGACGTGGATTTTCAGGGTATCATCGAGCCGCTGCGCGATTTGTTCAAGGATGAAGTCCGCGCGGCGGGGCTGGAGCTTGGCATCCCGGCGAATCTCGTCTGGAGGCAGCCGTTCCCCGGCCCGGGCCTGGCGATCCGTATTATGGGTGAAATAACGGAGGAGAAGCTTTCAATCCTCCGCGAGGCGGACGCGATCTTCCGGGAGGAGATCGTCGCTGCGGGGCTTGAAAAGCAGGTCAACCAGTATTTCGCGGTGCTGACGAATGTGCGCAGCGTCGGCGTGATGGGCGACGCGCGGACGTATGATTATACCGTTGCATTGCGCGCGGTGACGACGACCGATTTCATGACGGCCGAGTGGGCGCAATTGCCGTATGAGCTGCTCGCGCGCGCATCGAGCAGGATCACGAACGAGGTGCCAAATGTAAACCGGGTGGTTTATGATATCACGACGAAGCCGCCGGCAACGGTGGAGTGGGAGTGAGGAAGCGCTGTTGGGATAAAAATCACCCGCTCCGCGCGGCGGCGCCGCGTTTCTTCCAGTTGGGCGGGAAGGCGGCTTTGCCTTCGGCAATGGATATAATTTTTATTTATGTGGCAGGGAATCAATTTGATTGCCTGCCACATTTATTTTGGGTTTGGGTGCTCCCTGGCGGAAGGGTGCACTGGAATGACGGCCCCGATGTTTATCATTATCAATCAGGGATCAGGAAGTGGTTCGCAGAGGTGTTCGGAAAATGCATGATGACCTCAAAAAATGAAAGGAAGCGGCTCCCTCTCGCGAAAGAATCAGCCGCTTCCCCAGCCGGCAACTGTCTAAAAGACAATTACAGCGTAAATATTATACCATATATATAAATGCTCCCTGCGAAAAATGACGTTGCCGCATCGCTACAGGAGGCGTTTTGCGCCGACAACCATTTTTCCAATGCTTCAAGCAAAATGTTTGAAGCTATCATACCATACACGCAAGGCCAGCCTTTGTGAAAAATGACGTTGCCGCATCGCGGCAGGAGGCGTTTCGCGCCGACAGGCATTTACCAATGCTTCAAACTTTGTTTGAAGCTATTATACTAGAAATTCAGATGCTTGCAAATGATCCTATGTATGCGCATGTGATTTCGTTCAAGGGTTGCACGATTTTTGAAAGGCATTAAAAGCAATGAGCAAAAATGAAGAATGGAACGAATTCTTAGATAACCTGCTGGCTCGCTCCCTGAAAAACCTCCAGGCCACAATGCCGAAAGCAGCGGCAGGAGCAGCCCGACGAAATGCTGGCCGCCAATTTGAACAAAACGGAAAAGGGGATGGTGGAGGAAGTGCTGTTCGAGCTTGGGGTCGCGGCGGATTTATTCGGTCAGGCCCCGCTCAATCAGGTCGGCCACATTCGCAAGGCCAATCAGCCTGAGCTGCCTCAAAAAATTGCGGGTATTCTTTACGATCAATTGTGAAAAGCATCTGACTGTTTTTTCCATCGTTTCACAATCGGTTTCCTGATAGATTTGATAAAACAGAACAGTCCCCTTATCATGCACGCCTTCCGGGCGCGACCCATCGGGGGTCCGAATCGGCGGCAGGGAGCCGTAACGCTCCAGCTTGGGGATTAAGACGGCGTCAAATAAGGCTTTTTGATGAGTCCTCAGCGCGAACAGCAAAACGGACCACTCCGCTGTGGTTTCATTTAACCAATCCTCCCAGCTGTTACAATCCGCGCCGCGGCACCAGTTGTGCGCGGTTTCATGCGCAAGAAGCCTAGCGGCTTCAATCTCATTGCTCCCGATGGAGGAACACCACATCAACCCTTTTCGCTGGTAAGCCGCTTCGGGAATGGAAATCGCCGGGGCGATACAAGTTACATCTAGAACGGGGAGCTTTTTCTTGCGGAATAAGTTCCCATTGTAATATTCCATCACCTGCTGATACGCGCGCTGCGCGGTTTGGGCGATGGCCGCGATGCTGCTGTCAACGGTATAGATGTTCATATAACGGTTGGAGATCACCTGCAATTTTTCTTTCCGGTAGGCGACGATATTATAGGGGTCAACCCCGTTGGAGCCATATTCCCATGTGCCGTTCTCCCTGTTGCAGGCTGCTTTCACCACAACCTAATGCTGCCCGTGAAGCACAATGATCTTGCCATGGGATAGCCTGACGGATAGCTCCTGTGGATACCAGATGGAATACCAGTTCATTGAAACGATATCTTCCGTGATGATATTGTTCCAATTCTTCCGCTGCGCCGGATCAAACTGCACCGAGCCTTCGTATTCGATCACCGCCTCTTTGACCGGCCCGCTGCCCGTAATCTCGACCCTTTGGGCCAAGGGCCTGAACGGGAGCGAGGCTTCCCCGGCCTTACGGAAGGTAACGGGCACATTTCCGGTGAGAGAGGTGATTGTGAGGTCGTTGTTCAAAGCAAACGTGAGCCGTTTTTTTCTGTTTTGGGGGCATGTGATGTGTGCGTTCGCGTGAAAGCTGCCGCGGCCGAAATCCAAGCGGATTGTCATGGTGCTTTTCATTGACAAAACAAGCCCTCCTTCCTTGTTGGTTGTTTGTACAATAGCACACAGCCATACGATATGCAAGGAGGAGAAAGGCTTGTGCGTGAATTTTGTACCCTTTCCGGGCGGGGTTTCAGCCGCCCGCATATTGCTGGGCAAAAGATTTTTTGCATGCAATTTCTCAATTTTTCTTTCCCTTTCGCCGTTTTTGTATTATGATAGGAAAGGCAACGTTTTAAATCATTACAGTTTGGAGATCATGCAATGGAACGTAAAGTTGGAACCATATCGAGGGGCATCCGCTGCCCCATCATCCGGGAAGGGGACGATCTCGCCCGGATCGTCGTTGAAAGCGTCACGGCAGCCGCAAAGGCAGAGGGCTTTTCCCTGCGGGACAGGGACGTTGTTTCGATCACGGAATCGGTCGTCGCCCGCGCGCAGGGCAATTACGCTTCAACCGCTGACATCGCATCCGACGTGAAGGCAAAGCTCGGCGGCGGCACGATCGGCGTTCTTTTCCCGATCCTTTCCCGCAACCGTTTTGCCATCTGCCTGCGCGGCATCGCGCAGGGCGCGCAGAAGGTGGTGCTGATGCTCAGCTACCCGAGCGATGAAGTCGGCAATGAGCTAATTACGCTTGACCAGGTCGATCAGGCTGGCGTGAACCCCTACAGCGACATGCTGACGCTGGAAAAATATCGCGCGTTGTTTGGGGAAAACAGGCATCCCTTTACAAACGTTGATTATGTCCAGTATTATGGCGATCTGATCCGAGAGGAAGGCGCGGAATGTGAAATCCTGTTTGCAAACGACCCGCGCGTCATTTTGCAGCATACGCAGGATGTGCTTTGCTGCGATATCCATACCCGCGCACGCACCAAGCGCATCCTGCGGGAAGCGGGCGCGCGCCGCGTGTGCGGACTGGACGATATTCTAAACGCGCCGGTGAATGGCAGCGGCTGCAATGAAGCATATGGTCTGCTCGGCTCGAATAAATCCACGGAAAACACGGTCAAGCTGTTCCCACGGGATTGCGGCGGGCTGGTGCTCGATATCCAGAAGGGCCTTCTGGAAAAGACAGGCAAGCAGATCGAAGTGATGGTTTATGGCGACGGAGCGTTCAAAGATCCGGTTGGGCGGATCTGGGAGCTTGCCGACCCCTGCGTATCGGTTGCGAACACGCCGGGGCTCGAAGGCACGCCCAATGAGATCAAGCTCAAATACCTGGCGGATAACGATTTTGCGGATTTGTCCGGAGACGCGCTGCGGCAGGCTGTTGAACAACGCATTCGGGAGAAAAAGGACGATTTGGTGGGCGACATGGCCTCTCAAGGCACGACGCCCCGCCGGATTACCGACCTGATCGGCTCGTTGTGCGACCTGACGAGCGGGTCGGGGGATAAGGGAACGCCGGTTGTGCTCGTGCAGGGGTATTTTGATAACCTGACGGATTAAACGGATTTGTCTCTTGATTTTTTTGTTTTGGTTTGCGGCGGGCAATCAAACCGATTGCCCGCCATTTGTATTTCAGGTTATCGCGTAGGGCGAAATGCGGCGCTTCAACGGTCTCGACCACTTCATTGAAGGATTTCAGCTCGGTGCACGGCGGATTCTCAAAACCTTTCTCCTCCCACAGCAGAGTGCCGTCCGGGATATTGACTGAGAATATATTGTCTTGAAATGGTTTGATTTGTGGAAAACGAATGCTTTTCAGAAGAAATAATCTGTGGTATACTAAATACGATTTTTTAAAATTATCAGCAGTTGGACATGCCCGGGTAAAACAATAAAACGGCCGGTTCGGAAGTCCTGGCTTTCTCCCAGGCAAATCTACAGCGAAGGGAAGATGCTACTTGAAGATTAGAATTGGTATTGCAGGATATGGCAACTTAGGCCGCGGTGTGGAATGCGCCGTGCATCATGCGCCTGATTTGGAGTTGGTCGCTTTGCTTACCCGGCGCAACCCCGCCTCCATCAAAACGCACACGGGCGTGCCCGTTTACCGCATGAGCGACGCTGCAAAACTTCGGGATCAGATTGACGTGATGATCCTCTGCGGCGGCAGTGCGAACGATTTGCCGGAGCAAACGCCGGAGCTTGCGCAGTATTTCAACGTGATCGACAGCTTCGACACCCATGCAAAAATCCCGGAGCACTTTAGCCGGGTGGACGCGGCCTGTAGAAAGGCCCATACCATCGGAATTATCTCCGTGGGCTGGGATCCGGGCATGTTTTCTCTCAACCGCGTTATTTCCCAGGCAATTCTGCCGAACGGGAAAGACTATACCTTCTGGGGCAAGGGCGTCAGCCAGGGGCATTCCGACGCAGTGCGCCGCATTGAGGGCGTGAAGGATGCCAGGCAATATACCATCCCCGTGGAAGCTGCGCTTGAGCGGGTGCGCAGCGGGGAAAACCCGACGCTCACCACGCGGGAAAAGCACACGCGCGAATGCTTTGTCGTTGCGCAAGAGGGTGCGGATCGCGCCAAGATTGAGGAAGCGATTAAGACCATGCCGAACTATTTTGCGGATTATGATACCACCGTCCATTTCATCAGTGAGGAAGAGATGAAGCGAGAGCACAGCGGTATTCCGCATGGAGGCAGGGTGTTCCGTTGCGGCGCCACGGGCTGGGAATCCGACTCCCCGGACGGGGATCAGCTTCCGAACCATCACATCATCGAATATAGCTTGAAGCTCGATTCCAACCCGGAATTCACCTCGAGCATTTTAACTGCTTATGCAAGGGCTGCCCATCGCCTCCACCAGGAGGGGCAGACCGGCTGCAAAACGGTGTTGGATATCGCCCCTGCTTACTTGCACCCGGCTTCCGCGGAGGAGCTGCGCGCCACGCTGCTGTAAGCAAAAAGCAATTGTTCGTATCCATTTTGTATTGAGATAGAAAGGTTGTTGCCCGCATGAAGCAGGATATGATTGTCATTTTAGACCTCGGCTGCACCGAAAACACCGCCACCGCCCGTGCCATCCGCGCGTTGGGCGTATACAGTGAAATTTATCCCCACGACGTCACGCCGGAGGAGCTTGCTGCTCTGCCAAACGTGAAGGGCGTGATTCTCAACGGCGGGCCGAACCGCGTTGTGGACGGCGTTTCCATCGACGCAGCGCCGGAGATTTACGCTTGCGGCCTGCCTGTGCTGGCCGTCTGCCACCCGGCGGCGCAGGCGCATACGGATCGCGCGCAGGTTTTTGTGCGCAAGGAGCCCTGGCCGCAGGAGGAAGCAGCTGTGAAAAAGGAGCTGGAAAGCTTCGTTTTCGGCAAATGCCAGGCGCAAGCGAACTGGAATATGGAGAATTTCATTGCGGATCAGATCGACCTTGTCCGCCGCCAGGTGGGTGATAAAAAGGTGTTGCTCGCGCTCTCAGGCGGCGTAGATTCCTCGGTGGTCGCCGCACTGCTTTTAAAGGCGATCGGCAATCAACTGACCTGTGTGCATGTCAACCATGGCCTGCTGCGCAAGGGCGAGCCGGAGCAGGTGGTTGAGGTGTTCCGCAATCAGATGAACGCAAACCTTGTCTATGTGGATGCGAGCGAGCGTTTCCTCTCAAAGCTCGCGGGTGTGGCTGACCCGGAGCAGAAACGCAAAATTATCGGCGCGGAATTTATTCGTGTGTTCGAGGAAGAGGCCCGCAAGCTCGAGGGAATCGATTTTCTTGCACAGGGCACGATCTACCCGGATATCGTCGAGAGCGGCACGAAAACCGCTAAAATGGTCAAATCTCATCATAACGTTGGCGGCCTGCCGGAGGATTTGGCGTTTGAGCTCGTTGAGCCGCTGCGCCAGCTCTTTAAGGATGAGGTGCGCGCTTGTGGCGTGGCCTTGGACCTGCCAGACAGCATGGTCTACCGCCAGCCTTTCCCGGGCCCGGGCCTCGGCGTGCGCTGCCTCGGCGCGATCACGCGCGACCGGTTGGAGGCCGTGCGGGAATCCGATGCGATTTTACGCGAGGAGTTTCACAATGCAGGGCTCGACAAAAAGGTGTGGCAGTATTTTACCGTCGTGCCGGATTTTAAATCCGTAGGCGTGCGCGATAATGCCCGCAGCTTTGAATACCCGGTGATCCTGCGCGCCATCAATACGGTGGATGCGATGACGGCGGAGATTGAGCGCATTGATTGGGCGGTGCTCGAAACGATCACCAAACGCATTCTAAGCGAGGTGGCAGGTGTTAATCGCGTGTTGTATGATATCTCACCAAAGCCTCCGGCGACGATTGAGTGGGAATAAACTGAGAAGTCGTAAAAACCCAGTGTTTATGCGGGGTTGCGGCACTCGGAGAAGTCTATTGATAACAATTTGATAACAGTTATATGAGAGCGATTATTCTCGCTATCCAGCGGTTTGTGGGTAAGAGAATGATGAGAAACGGCTTTTAGATATAACAATCTATATTAGAACGCCCTTAGCTGTGGGTAACACGGCTAAGGGCGTTTTGTCGTTAAAGGATTATTTTTCATCAGTATCTTCAGCAAATATTTTTTTGAAACTTTGAAGATTATCTCCAAATTCTTGATAAAATTGACGTTTTGATATTGGTTTTTTGGTAGATAGGTTTTCGTATAGGGTGTACGCAGTAGTTACTAAAGTTAGGGTGTTGAAATCGGCGATTTCACTGATTATTTCTTCATCGTGTCTTGAAATCATTGTTGTATCCTCCTGTTATTTAGTCGGTAAGTTTGTTTTTGAATTGTTCTACCAAAGAGTCGCTCAATTCCTGTGACGGCACTTTTGCCCAAAGCTGTGTGGTGTCGTATTTCGGATAGTGGTAACGCCATTGGTCGTACTGTTCTTTGTCGATTTCTTCGGCGTTTAGCTTATCCGCCTGCTCTTTCCAAGCATAGAGCATTTTCAGTAATTCGGCAGCGTCCTTGCCTTTATCCTTGTTGATTTTCAGACAGACTTCGCCGTCTGTTTCGCTGATAGTCAGACCGTAAATATCCTCAAGGGTAAATAGTGTGTGCATAAGTCCGATGTAGCTGTCGATGTCAGGAACATCAAGAGCCTGCGGTGCAACATCGAGAGCCTGTGCTAATGCGGAAGTAAGCTCCGCCTTTGGTTTCCGTGTTCCCGTTTCATACTGTGCTAAACGAACATCAGCACTTCTTTCGGGAAAGCCGACAGCCGTACCGAGATACTTCTGTGTCATTCCACGCATAAGTCTGAAAAAATGTATTCTTTCGCCGATAGCCATAATGTTTCACTCCTTGTTTATGTATCTGCAAACAGTATAGCAGATATGTTTAGGAAAAGTCAATAGAAAACGAAACAAAAAAGTTTAACATTTTCTTTGCAACCACTTGACATAAGCAAAAATGCTTAGTATAATTAGAACACAAAGTTAAACTGTTATGCTTAGTAAAAAGAAGGGAGGATTGTATGGAAAACAGATTTATCCGTGCAGATGATGTGGCACGGGAACTTGATGTATCAAAGCCTTATGCTTACAAACTTATTCGAAAATTAAATGAGGAATTGAAAGCAAAGGGTTTTGTTACGATTGCAGGGCGTGTAAACCGCCAGTATTTTTATGAAAGGCTCTACGGAGCAGGAAAGGAGATGAAATAATGCCAGTATTCAAAAATGAGGACAACAGCACTTGGTATGTGATGGCTCGCTATGTAAATTGGAAAGGCGAACGCAAACAGAAATGCAAGCGTGGCTTTGCTACAAAGAAAGAAGCACAGGAATGGGAGCGAATGTTTCAATTGCAGACTTCCTCCGACCTTGATATGAGTTTTGAAGCTTTTACAGAACTGTATATCAAAGATGTGAAAAATCGTCTGAAAGAAAACACTTGGATGACAAAGGAGCATATTATCCGCACGAAGATACTACCTTTCTTCGGCAAGTTGAAAATCAGCGAGATTTCCACAAAGGAGATTATCACTTGGCAGAATGAAATGCTTGCCTACCGTGACGAAAAGAAAAAGCCGTACTCACAGACCTATCTAAAAACGCTGCATAATCAATTATCAGCTATCTTCAATCACGCTGTACGCTATTATGAACTGCGTTCCAATCCTGCGGCAAAGGTGGGAAATATGGGGAGTGAGGAACACAAGGAAATGAAATTCTGGACAAAAGAAGAATACAAAAAGTTTGCCTTTGAGATGATGGATAAACCAGTATCTTTTTATGCTTTTGAAATGCTCTATTGGTGCGGCATTCGTGAGGGTGAGTTATTGGCTTTGACCGCCGCCGATTTCAATTTTGATAAGGAAACGGTCACAATTAACAAATCTTATCAGCGTTTGCACGGCGAAGATGTAATTACCACGCCGAAAACAAAAAAGAGTAATCGTACCATTAAAATGCCGAAATTTCTCTGTGAGGAAATGCAGGAATATCTCGGTATGCTTTACGGCTTGAAAAAGAAAGACCGTATCTTTACAGTAACGAAAAGCTATCTTCATCACGAGATGGACAGAGGGGCAAAAGCCGCAGGAGTGAAGCGTATTCGTATTCACGATTTAAGGCATAGCCACATTAGTTTGCTGATTGATATGGGATTTTCTGCGGTAGCGATTGCAGACCGTGTAGGACACGAAAGTATTGAAATCACTTATCAGTACGCCCACCTGTTTCCGTCGAAGCAGACGGAAATGGCAAATAAATTAGATGACTTGGGGAAAGGGGATTTTGAAAATGTCGGCTAAAAACAGAGATAACAAAAACCGTTGGAGAAATATTACGGTAGGGTTTCGAGTATCGCCCGAAGAAAATGAACTCATTAATAAAGCGGTAGCATTATCAGGACTGCCGAAGCAGGAATACTGTTACCGCCGCTGTTTAAATCAAGATGTGGTGGTACAGGGCAATCCGAGAGTGTTTAAGGCTCTTAAAACAGAGCTTATATCTGTCCTTGCTGAATTACAACGGATTGAAGCAGGAAACAGCGTGAACGATGAACTGTTGAATGTAATTGAACTGATTGCTGTTATCCTCGGAGGAATGAAAGGAGATGGGGAGAATGGAGAATAAAAAAGAAATGACCACTCCGAATATATCTGCGGCAACAGATACAGAGCAGCCATTTTCTAAATGTACTGACAATAGTATATCCGAATACGATGAAAATATCAAGGATTTTGAAGAAATGCAGAGGGAAATGCTACGGCAGTTATCTCCCTCGTATCTTAAGACAGTATCAATGGTAGCTCTGTATGATACCGTATTCGATATACAGACGCCATTGATTGACGGTCTGCTTCAGAGGGGAACTTACCTTTTTGTAGGTTCTCCGAAAGTGGGAAAAAGTTTTATGATGGCACAGCTTGCCTATCACATCAGCACAGGCACACCGCTGTGGAACTACAAGGTACGAAAATCTACGGTACTCTATTTCGCCCTTGAAGATGATTACCCACGCTTACAAAAGCGTTTGTTTCAGATGTTTGGTGCGGAAGAAACGGGAGATCTTTATTTTGCAACGGAATGTAAGACGGTAGGCGGTGGATTAGAAGAACAAATCAGAGGTTTTATGGGAGAACACTCCGATACAGGGTTGATTATCATAGATACCTTAAAGCGTGTGCGTGAAGTTGGCGGAGCAGATTACAGTTACGCAAGTGATTATGACATTGTAGCAAGACTGAAAGCCTTAGCAGACAGTTACAAAGTTACAATGCTTATCGTTCATCATACCCGAAAGCAGAAATCAGAGGATATTTTTGACATGATTTCAGGCACAAACGGATTGATGGGTGCGGCAGACGGAGCGTTTGTTTTAAGTAAAGAAAAGCGAACCTCTAATACTGCTACTCTTGATGTCGCAGGCAGAGACCAGCAGGATATGAAGATTCATCTTGTGAGAGATACAGAGCGTTTGGTATGGAACTTTGAAAAATCGGAAACGGAATTGTGGAAAGAGCCGCCCGAACCTCTGCTTGAAAAGATTGCTGAAACTCTTTTTTCGGAAAGTGTCAGATGGGAAGGAACAGCTTCGGAGCTTTGCAGAATACTTGAGGTTGATATAAAACCGAATGTACTTTCTTTGCGGTTGAGTATTAGTGCAAGCAGACTGTTTCGTGATTACGGTATTCGCTATCAGAACAGCCGAACTCACGATGGAAGAAAGGTAACTCTTTGGAAAGAAAAAGATATGTCAGCGTGACAAACGGTGTCAAAGGTGTCAATGTTTTGAGAGCAACAATAGTATCTTAAACAATGTCACCATCGTCACGCATTGACACTGATTAAAGTTTAGCGGAGTGTGCAGAGAGTGCCTTTTCAAAGGCGGCTCTTTGCCCTTCGGAGAACGCAAAACCTGCTTGCAGGTTGCATTTTTGATAGGCTTGCCTGTCAAAAGTGCTTTTGCGTTACTTTCGCAGAAAGTAACAAAGGCTCGCCGCAAGCGGCAAAAGGATAGGAATGGAAAGGAAGTGATTTTATACAGAGAACAATCAGTGCAATGGTCGGGAAAGGCTCAGTCAATCACAACAGCCGTAAATTTAAAGCGGAGAATGTGAACGCTGACCGTTCCCACCTCAATATAGATTACTGTAACGAGAACATTAAAAAAGTCTACAAAGAATTGTTTGACGAAGCACTTGAAAGGTACAACGCCAAACAGACAAGAGCAGACCGAAAGATAGCGGATTATTATGAAAAAATCCGAAGTTCCAAACAGGAAAAACCGTTTCACGAATTGATTTTGCAGATAGGCGATAAGGAAAATATGAGTGCAGAAAGTGGAAATGGACAGCTTGCAAGGCAGATTTTAGATGAGTATTATCGTGGCTTTCAAGAGAGAAATCCGTATCTTAGAGTGTTCTCGGCTCACCTGCATTTAGACGAAGCAACGCCCCATCTGCACATTGATTTTGTGCCATTTACAACGGGAAGTAAGCGTGGACTTGATACAAGAGTATCGCTGAAACAGGCTCTTGCCGCACAGGGATTTAAAGGTGGCAGTCGTGGCGATACGGAATGGTCACAATGGGTACAATCCGAAAAAGAACAGCTTGCTACTGTGATGGAGCGTTACGGAATTGAATGGGAACAAAAAGGAACGCACGAAAAACATCTGTCTGTTTTGGATTATAAAAAGCAGGAACGGGAAAAAGAGGTTAAGAAGTTAGGCGGTCAAATCGAACAAAAGCAGGCGGAGCTTAAAGTGCTGTCCGATAGGATAGGCAACTATGATAAGGGGTTAGAAGACCTTTCCGATTTAGAGGTTGCTCTTGATACTTCCCCTAAATATCAGTTACCCGAACCGCAGGGGTTTATGACAGCAAAGACATATAGGACAAAGGTAGCAGAGCCGCTTGTAAAAAAACTGAAATCGCTCCTTAAAACGGTGCTTGCCCGTTGCTTTGAGGGGTGGGATAACTATTACAGATTGAATACCACCAACAGAAATTTATATCAGAGCAATGAACGACTTAAAAATCATAACAAGCAGTTGACCGCTGACAACAACCGATTGAGAGAAGAAATTAAAGATTACAAACTGCTGCGAAAAGTATTTGGCAGCAGACAGATTGACAGTTTGTTGGAGCAGGCAAGGCAGTCTAAACAGCGTAGTACACGTTTTAGAAATAAAAAAAACGAAAGGTAGGAACAAACAATGACAAAAACAATTTTTGAAGAAATGGGCGGCACTTATGTACGGCAAGGGGATTATCTTATCCCCTGTCTTGCCTTACCCGCCGAAAAAGAAAAGCCGATAGGCTTATTCGGACAGCGGCATTTGCGGTACTTAAAGGAACATCACAGGCTTACCTACACTAATCTGCTTACAAGCGGCAAACTGAACGCTTACCTTGCTGACATTGACAGGCAGGCACAGGAACGCTTTGAAACACTCACAGAACAGATGAAGCAGGCACAGGGTATCACAGAATACTTAAAGGAAGAAAACGCTTTAGAGTGGATAGGACGAATGAATAACATTAGAGCGTGTGCAATGGAGATTGTGGAGAGGGAAATTATCTTTGCAAAAGACCAAAGCGGCAGGGAGAAATTTCTGCCGTTTTGCCTGTTTCGTAATTGACAAATAACAAATTCTCTGTATAATACAGTTATATAAATTGTTTATATAACTGTATTATACAGGAGGGTGAAAAATGCCAAAACAGAGAATTACAAAAGAAATGGTTGTTAATGCTGCTTTTGAGATTGCAAGGAAAAGCGGTATGGAGCAAGTTATGGTAAAAAATATTGCTGATAAAATAGGATGTTCTGTTCAGCCTATTTACAGTTATTGCAAAAATATGGATGGACTACGACAAGATGTGATTGAACAGGTAAATTGCTTTATACGGGAATATGTAGCAGCTCGCATTAACAAAGATGATTTATTTCGCAGTACGGGTAATTCATATATTCGTTTAGCACAAGAAGAACCTCACTTATTCAGAATTTTCATTTTACATCAAAGAGAGGGAATTTCTTCATTGAATGACTTGTATCAATCAGAAACGAATCCTCATATGGCTGAATTTATTGCGGAAAAATTGAATATCAGCATAAAACAAGCAAAACGGCTACACTTAAATATGCTGATTTATACCATTGGTATTGGCACTATATTTTCAGTGACTACACCGGGGATTTCAACAGATGAAATATATACACAACAAGAAGTTGCCTATGAAGCGTTTTTGAGACAGGCATTGTGTGCTGAAGAATAACTATAAAAGCAGATGAACCTATTTATTGAAGAAAGGTATCAACTATGAAAAAAGGAATTATTATTTATCAATCTAAATATGGAGCTACCCAAAAATATGTTGAATGGCTACGCAAGATGACAGGTTTTGAATGTGTTGAAACGCCAAAAGCGTTGATTAGCGAAGTGATGAGTTTTGAAGTAGTGCTATTATGCGGTGGAATATATGCCTCTGGGATAGCAGGATTGTCTTTTTTGAAAAAGAATATAAATAGTTTGAGAAATAAGAAAATAGCGATACTTTGCGTTGGTGCTTCCCCTTATGATGAGAGTGCATTTGCGGAAATCAAGGCACATAATTTGACAGGAGATTTAAAAGATATTCCGCTTTTTTATGGGAGAGGTGCTTGGGATGAAAATAAGATGAAATTTATGGATAGGACTTTGTGTAAAATGCTTCAAAAATCGGTGGCAAAAAGGAATCCAGACACATATGAACCGTGGATGAAAGCGCTTATGTGTGCGGCAGGACAAAGCTGCGATTGGACAGATGAAAAATATTTGTTACCCTTAATAGACTATCTTGAGAAATAACGGTGCTTGAAAGAAAGGTGATTACTTTGAACAAAGCAGAATGGATTTTATGTCCTGTTTGCGGAGGAAAAACACACACAATGATACGAGAAGATACAGAATTGAAAAATTTTCCTTTATACTGTCCGAAATGCAAGCAGGAAAGTTTGGTAGATGTGAAAGAGATGGCGGTGCTTGTTTGTAGTGATAAAGATAAATGATTTTGCGGACAACTTGAAATTCTAAGCAAAATAGTTTATAATTAATAATTATAAAGGCTTTTTAAGATAGCTATGGGGGAGGTATAAAACTTGTCAACAGAAAATTTTACAATAACCATTCAAGGAGATAGCGAAGGATATGTGACCTTTGAATGCCCCTATTGCGACTCGGAATTTAAGTTGCAAGCTGGAGAATATCAGAATGACGATGAACCTTTTGAAGAACTGTTTTGTCCATACTGTGGTCTGGCGAAAGAGAAGAATGAATTTCTGTCATCAGATGTAATCGAGCAGGCACAAGCGATAGCTTATAACCATATGGTGGAGGAATTAAATAAGTCATTTAAGAAAATGCAGAGGTCGGTTAATCGTTCAAAAGGTTTGATAAAAATGGATTTTAAGCCATTGAAAAAGGTTGCAACAAAAGAACTGAAGGATAAAGATACCACGGAAACAGAGTTTACTTGTTCATGTTGTGGTCGCAGAGTTAAGGTGCTTTATTGTGCTGGAGCGGCAAAGATATTTTGTCCGTATTGCGGGGTGGATATATGAACAGATTAGAATTACGAAAACTGAGTTTAGAATTTCGCAGGTTATCAAGTAATCTGCTCAATAGCACCGATGATACGGCAGATATAAATCTTTCTCGTTTTCTCAAATTTATAGATGGAAATGAGTTAATATCAGGATTCATTAAAGATAAAATCTCAGGTGTGGATTATGATTTTAAGAAATGTTACGCCATAGGCTGTTCAGGGTGGGCGGATTTTAATCCGCCTGAAAACGAGGCGTGTCATATTAAGGCACAGTATGATTATCTTTTATTCATAAACAATGAGGATAAGGTGAATGTGCGTGGACAAGCAATGAGATATTGTTGGTCGAGTAGAAAAATAAACGATAATATTCAGAGTTTCTTAGATATGGCGTTTAAGCCTCTTATAGATTTTATAAATGACTATCTTTCGATGGAAATGATTGTTTATGACGAGGAGGCAAAGGCTATGAGCGGAAATACATATATTCAAAATATTGAAACTGTTAATGGTTCGGCAAGTCAGCAGAATAGTGGTGTGATAAATACTTACAACACTACAGATGATACAAGTTCTATGATTACTCTGATTGACAAATTGCTTGCATCACTACCTGAGATACAGGGAGTTGCCTCAGAAGAAATCGAGAATGTGAAAGATGATTTGGAAATTATTCAAGAGCAGTTGAAAAGCGATGTTCCGAAAAAGAATCGTATAGGAAAGGCACTTATAGGTATCAAAAAGTTTGTAGGCGATTTTTCTATGAAACTTGCTGTAACACTTGCCGCTGGAGCAGTCACGGGAACAGATTGGAATATGTTACTGCAACAAGTTGAAAATTTTATTAAATAAAAGTGTTTGAGAAATGCATTTATGATTTAACACGAAACATATAAGTATTATCTGCAGTTACAGAGCAAGTGTTATCAATGTCGATAACAAAATGATAACATTAACTCATATAGGCAGGATAATATGGATATATCAAATAATCAAAAGAACTACAAACACGACAGAAAATAATCTCTAAACAAAATTGATTAGTTTTTGTCGAGTGGGAATAATCACAAAGATCCCGGAAACCTTGATACAAAAGGTCCCCGGGATTTTATATTTGAAAAGCGTAACAAAAACGTAGCATCTTTTTGGAAAAATTCGTTTTTATGCGGGTTTGCGGATGCCGCCCGGATTGCGAAATCATTTTTGCAATACTTTTATAACACCTTGCAAGCAACAAGCATTTTGTAACAGACGAAATAGTTGCAAGCGGTTTTGCGGTAAAATGAATCATAAGCAAATCGGATTTCAGCCATCGCGGTTGAAATCCGATTTTTATTGCAAAGCAACGAGGTTTCGGGGTACGCTGAAGCGGGTCGGGTTCCTATTTTGAATGTACCTATGTAAATCTTATAGCCTTTCAGTATAGTGATGACACGAAGGCAAACGGAACGAGTATCCGGCCAATGTTGATCAATAAGCTGTGGGTTTATTCTTTTGGCTGGCGGAGAGTCTAATAGAAAATGAAGGCATTACTGAGCAACGAAAGGCTGAAAATCCGATGCTTTGGATATAGCAAATGGAATCAATACCCCCATAGTTGAGCACAAGAAATTGTAGCTCATGCAATAGTCCACCGATCACATGGGCGGGTAGAGCTGCCGGGTTCTGCCTATCTTTCTGTTTTGATGTAACATGTAATCGCCACAAAAAGAAAACGAAAATTTAGTTGCCATCATTTTAAGATACCAACCGCATGTATCTTGACAGGAAGAGCTACGTCTGATACAATACATACCAAAAGTATGTTAAAAAGGGGAGCGAGTGATGGCACGAAACAAATATCCGGAGGTAACGGTCGAACGGATCTTAGATGTATCGCAGCGCCTTTTCTTAGAAAAGGGGTATGACAATACAACGATTCAGGATATTGTTGATGAATTGGGCGGCTTATCAAAAGGCGCGATTTATCATCACTTCAAGTCCAAAGAAGAAATTATGGACGCAGTAGGTGACAGAATGTTTTTTGCGAACAATCCCTTTGAAGCTGTTCGCAAGCGTTCCGATCTGAATGGCCTGCAAAAGCTACGGGAGGTAGTTAGGCTGAATCAGTCAGACGAATCCCGCACCGACATGACTGTCCAATCGATTCCGATTACAAGAAATCCCCGGATTTTGGTGGAAATGATTGATTCCAACCGTCGCATTTTAACGCCATATTTTTTGGAACTGATAGAAGAAGGCAATCAAGATGGTTCCATACATACGGAATATGCTCATGAGATTGCGGAATTGCTTCCGTTGCTTACCAGCTTATGGCTGCTGCCATCAGTGTTTCCGGCTACAAAAAAGCAGATGAGGCGTAAATTTTATTTTCTCGGCGATATGCTGGAGAAGATGGGCGTCCCTCTGATGGACGATTCTCTTTATATTTTAGTGGATCAATTTTTTGATCAGATTCCTGAGTAAACATAGAATTGCCGAGAGGCAATTTTATTTTTAAAATATACATTTATTCGGGCGGTATTATAAAAAATACCGTTTTTTAGCCTAATTTACATACCGACGGATGGTATTATAAGCGATTTTCTTTCTAAAATATTGGAGGTAATATTTATGACTGAAAAAGAATTTGATCAAAAAGTGGAAGATATGGCTGCACAGTTTGAACGTGGGATAGAAGCCTCAGCGGCTAAACTCGAGAAAGGAGTAACCCACAAATACGGCGAGAGCCGCCTGTTCCGATTTACCATAAGAGGAATTTTCATAGCTGCCGAAATTGGACTGCTGATCGGTGGAAAAAGCCTTGTGGAAAAAGGATATAGAACTGCCGCAATCTGGTGTGTGGCCTTGGGCGCTGTGGGTTTTGCGGCGGAGCTGCTGCGAATCCTTGCATGCAGGAGGGAAAAATGAAACAAAAATTTTTAACCCGTAATTTTATCCTTTTGATTTTTGGGCAGGTTAGTTCGCTGATCGGGAATTTCACACTGAAATTCTCCCTTTCCATGTATGTGCTGGAGCAGACAGGCTCCGCGTCTGTTTTCGCGGGGCTTCTGGCTATGGCTCTGCTTCCTACCATTTTGCTCTCACCCTTTGGCGGTATCCTTGCAGACCGGGCAAACCGCCGCAACATTATGGTGGCACTGGATACCCTTTCCGGCCTATCCGTATTGGTTGCCTGCATTGTCATGCCTTTCGGCCACGATATTCTTATAATCGGGATTCTGTTGGTAATTCTCTCGATACTGGGAGCTTTTGAATCTCCTACGGTGCAGGCATGCATCCCGCAAATGCTGTCCGGGGATCATATTGTAAAGGGCAATGCGGTTATCAATCAGGTGGCGGCAATTGCCTCGCTGATTACTCCCTTCTTGGGAAGTGTATTTTACACGATATTTGGGATACAACCGGTATTTTATGCGGCAATGCTTTGCTTCTTTGTGACGGCGCTTTTTGAATGTTTTATCCGGCTGGATGATAAAGAGCCGAAACACAAGATGAAGATTAGGGCGATGGTAAAGGAAGATTTCTCGCTCAGTATGCGCTTTTTGTGCCGAGAACAGCCTGGTATTCTGAAGCTGCTTCTGCTGGCTGCACTGGTGAGCCTGTTTGTAGCGGGTACGGCTGTGGTAGGCTTTCCCTATTTGGTGCGAACAGTTTTGGGGCTTTCCGCCGAGCATTATGGTGTGGCTGAAAGCGCAATGGGGATTGCCGCAATTCTCGGAGGCCTGTTTGTGGCGGTGCTGGCAGGGAAGCTACGGCTGCGCCATCTTGCTGGCGTTTTTTTGTCCTTTGGAATCTGCCTGATTCTTTGCGGGATTGCCTTCTGGCTGCCGGTGGACGCTTTTACACAGTATATCATTTTGCTTTTGATGTTCTGTGCCTGCCAGTTTGGATGCAGTATTTTCTCCACCTATGCAATTTCCACGATTCAGGGGAGGACGCCGGAGCGCCTGATGGGCAAGGTAATGTCCTATGTGTTCACCCTTTCCATGTGCGCACAGCCGATCGGGCAGATGGTTTACGGGGCATTATTCGACCTGTTTTTTGACCGTGTCTACTGGGTGCTGGTTCCAAGTGGAATTTTTGTTTGCGTGATAGGATTCGCTTCGGCTGGTTTTTTTCGGAATTTTGAAAAGCAGGAAGCTTCTGCCCACACCAATCGTTAGAAGATAGAGAGAATATCGGATGAAATTATATTAGAACGAAAGGATCGGGAGCCCCTCGCCTTTGATGATATACTGTTGAAAGTAAGGCGCTGCTTACAGAAAAAGTCTTGTAGTCAGCGCTTTTTAAGCTTCGCTTTCTGCTGTTTCCAAATTGCTTTGCAGCGTGTTTAAAAACAGCTCTGATGCTTTTGTGAGCACCTGGTATTTCTTCCAAACCACGCACAGTCCAGCCTGTAAGGTAGGGATTAAGGGGCGAAAGCAGAGGTTGCCACCCTGTGTGTTGATAATTTTATCCAGCGTAATGGCGTAACCAAGCCCCTCATCCACCAAGATTGATCCGTTATAAAGCAAACTATAGGTTGCCACGATATTCAGATCGGCTTCCTCCCGCTTCAGCCACAGAGACAGGGCGCTTCCCGCTCGGTGCTGGCGAGAGAGAATCAGCGGCTTATCCCATAAATCCTTTGGGCCTATGGCCTCTTTCTTGGCCAATGGCGCATCTCGGCGCATTAACACCCCCCAAGTGTCTTTTTGAGGAATACGCAGGTATTGATATTTGGATAAATCCTTTGGATCAAAAAGCAGGCCAAAGTCGATCAATCCCTTGTCCAGCTCCTCCGTAACATTCGCGGAATCCCCACTGGAGATATGAATACGGATTTGTGGGTGCTCCTGCTGTATTTGGCCGGCTGCCCTTGCAAGGTGGCGAATGGCATCTGTTTCTCCCGCGCCGATATGGATATCTCCGGCGATTGCCTCGTCGTTCAGGGTGATTTCCCGTTCTGCTTTCTGCACTAGATTAACGATTTCTTCGGCCCGCTTGCGCAAAATCATGCCCTCCTCCGTGAGGGTGATTTTGCGGTTCCCGCGGAGGAAAAGCTGCTTTCCCAATTCTTCCTCCAGGTCTTTCAGCTGGCGGGAGAGAGTGGGCTGTGATAGGTGCAGGTATTCGGCCGCTCCGGATACGCTCTGTTCCCTTGCCACAGCGAGAAAGTATTGCAGCACACGTAATTCCATCATTCATCTATCCTTTCGCAGGGGCTGGACTTCGTCTGGTTTTGACAAAGCCAATGCTCAGTGTGAAAAAGTATGACTTTTGTGTAAATCGAGCTCTTGTTGTGTGTAGTATAGCACATATTGATATAGATAAAAAGCATAGTTTGATATCTAATATAAGTATTTACTATTTTATAACGCCCTGTATTATACTGGATATCGGAAAAAATACAGCGTTTTGCGGGGTGAATGAGATCAAAAAGACGGTAGCGTTTTTGTGGATAGCAGGTTTGCTCTTTTTGATGTGTGGCTGCGGTAGCCGCCAGGCACCGCAGCCGGGGGCGTCTATTGCCGCGATTGGAAACAGCGAACAATCGGCTTTGCAGGAAACCATCAGCGGACCGGAGAAAGTGCCTAAAACAGAGGAGAATAAGCCAATGAAAATTCAGGTGCAGGCAGGCGAGCACGTTATTGTGTATGCATTAAACAACAGCCGCGCCGCCAAAGAATTGTATGCACAGCTGCCTTTGCGGACAACTGTAGAAAATTTTAGCACCAATGAAAAGGTGTTTTATCCGCCGCAAAAACTTTCCATCGCCGGCGCGCCGTTCGTAGATGCGCAAAAGGGAACGCTGGCGTATTATGCTCCGTGGGGCGATGTGGTGATGTTCTATGACAAGGGAAGCGGCTTGTATGAACTGGGGAGAGCGATTTCCGGCATTGATGAAATTGAAAAGCTTGCAGGCGCGATCACTGTGACGGCGGTTGATTGATTTCGGCAAGAAAGGCTCTGTATTGATAAGCTTATAATCAGGGCCTAATCGGCTTGCAAGAGGCACATTATCAGAAGGCTGGCTCAAAATTTTTCTGCGCCAAAACCATCTAAGTGAGGAGTGGCCATAACAATGAAATTCATAGAAAACCAAACCTTTGATAGGGAGCGTGCGCTTTATGGGGAGCGGAATCTCCATTTGAAGCGGTGCACCTTTGACGGCCCGGCAGATGGCGAAAGCGCCTTAAAGGAGTGCTGCGGCATTCAGGTAGAGGACTGCTTGTGTAATCTGCGCTATCCTTTTTGGCATGACCATGGCCTGAAGATCAGCGGCACTGAGCTGACGCCCCATTGCCGCGCCGCGCTGTGGTATTCGGATCATGTGGAGATCACTGGAAGTAGGCTCCACGGAATCAAGGCATTGCGAGAATGCAGCGAGGTCACCATGGAGGACTGCCGCATCGTTTCGGCTGAATTTGGCTGGTGTGTGCGGAAACTAAAGATGCTCCGCTGCTCCGCCGAGAGCGAATATTTTATGATGCGCTCGGAGGACCTGCAATTTTTTGATGTGCGGCTCAAGGGAAAATACTCCTTTCAATACACAAAAAACATGACCTTGGAAAACTGTGTGCTGGATACGAAGGACTCTTTCTGGCATGCCGAACAGGTAACGGTAAAAAACAGCATCATCAAGGGCGAATACCTAGCCTGGTATTCCAGTGGGGTAACGTTTATCCACTGCACCATCATTGGTGCACAGCCCTTCTGCTATTGCAAAAATTTAAAACTGGTGGATTGCAAAATGGTGGATACTGACCTCTGCTTTGAAAAGTCGGAGGTCAACGCAACCATCACCACGCCGGTGATCAGCATAAAAAATCCACTTTCCGGCACAATCTGTGCCCCCTCTGTGGAGAAGATCATAATGGACGACCCAAATGCAGCAGGGAAAATTGTGCTTGAGGAGCAAGAAAACGGCAAAATGGAAAGCAAGCCCTGCGCTTGAGCAAGGGGCGACGAGCAATTTTCATGTTCCATCTTAGCCGTCCACAGGACAAAAGTGATAAAAGGTATCTTATAGAAAGAGGGATTTTAAATGAGCAAGAATGTTTTGGTGATATCAACCAGCCCCCGCAGGAATGGTAATTCCAAGCTGTTGGCAGATGCATTTGCCAACGGCGCAAGGCAGGCTGGCAACAGCGTTGAAAATATTTCACTCCATGATAAAACCATCTGCTTTTGCAAGGGCTGCCTTTCCTGCCAAAAATCACAACGGTGCGTGATTCATGATGACGCAGATACTATTGCACAAAAAATGCGCGCCGCTGATGTGCTCGTGTTTGCTACCCCAATTTATTATTATGGGATGAGCGGACAGATGAAAACGATGTTGGATCGTGGCAATCCCCTATATGCTTCTGACTATGCTTTTCGGGAGGTTTATCTGCTGGCCGCCGCGGCGGAGGAAGAAGAGCATACAATGGATGGCGCGGTCAACGGCCTGAGAGGCTGGCTCGCCTGTTTCCCCAAGGCACGCCTGGCAGGAACGGTGTTTGGAGGCGGCGTGGATGTGGCGGGCGCCATCAAAGAACACCCCGCTTTACAAAAAGCTTATGAAATGGGCATGGCGGTTTCGAATGGCTGAACGATTAGATCCGTGGGGTAGCTTCTACCAAAACCTGATTGACACCGGGTGTAGCCAAGCGACGGCACAGCAATGTGTGGCTTTGGCGAGAGGCGAAAAAAAGGCCGATCTACTGCGGCTTCTTTCCCATCATCGAGCGGCTCTGCTGGATGCTGTGCATGCAAACCAGAAAAGGATTGATTGCCTCGATTATTTGCTTTATCGAATCGGCAAAGAGGGCGCGGATAGAAGATAAATGCTTCTGCTCCAAAAAACCTTTTACATTCCCGATCGCTACTCCCGGTGTACACCGAGGGTAGCAATAAGAGATTGCTTGAAAGCGCGCGCTGTAACTTGATTTTCCGCGTTATATCGGTTATAATGAAAAAAATTAAAGTAGAAATAGATGATGCTGAAAATCGGATGATCCATCCTGCATGGATGGTTCAGATTGTGCAAATACCACGAGCAAAACGCCTATGAAAGCGCACGGTTTGCAGGAGTGGGTGCGAATCATCTTTTCAGAATGACCCCGGAGCACCGCAAAGGTGCGGCGCCCGGGGGTTTTTCCGTGGTTGTGGAAGAAATGGTGGGGAAAGGCGAACGTTTTTCCTTGCAGAGAAAGGTTGGTCATATGAATGAGCATGCAGCAGATCGGTTTTGACAACGACAAATACCTCAAAATGCAGTCCGAGCATATTCAGCACCGGATCGCACAGTTTGACAACAAACTATATTTGGAGCTGGGTGGTAAGCTGTTTGATGACTATCACGCCTCGCGCGTGCTGCCTGGATTCAAGCCGGACAGCAAGATTAATATGCTCCTTAAGCTCAAAGAGCAGGCTGAAATCGTGATCGTGATCAACGCCGCCGATATCGAAAAGAGTAAGGTGCGCGGCGATCTCGGCATTACCTATGACGCGGATGTGCTCCGCCTCATTGACGCTTTCCGCGGCGTGGGGCTCTTTGTGGGCAGCGTTGTCATCGCCCAATATGCCGCGCAGCCGATGGCGGATAAATTTCGCAATATGCTGGACAAGCTCGGCGTGCCGGTCTACCTGCATTATCCGATCGAGGGTTATCCAAACAATATCCCCCTCATCGTCAGCGAAGAGGGGTTTGGCAAGAATGAGTATGTTGAAACCAGCCGCCCGCTGGTGATCGTCACGGCGCCCGGCCCCGGCAGCGGGAAAATGGCGACCTGCCTTTCCCAGCTCTATCACGAGCACAAGCGGGGGATTAACGCCGGTTATGCCAAATTTGAAACCTTCCCGGTGTGGAACCTCCCGCTGCGCCATCCGGTCAATTTGGCGTATGAGGCTGCAACGGCCGACTTAAACGACGTTAATATGATCGACCCCTACCATTTGGAAGCCTATGGCGAAACCACTGTCAATTATAACCGCGATATTGAGGTTTTTCCCGTGCTGAATGCCATTTTTGAGCGCATCGCGGGGGAGAGCCCCTATAAATCGCCCACGGATATGGGCGTCAATATGGCTGGCAACTGTATCATAGAGGACGATGTTTGCCGCCGTGCCTCCGAGCAGGAGATCATCCGCCGCTATTACCACGCTCTGTGCGATCAAAAGCAGGGCCGGGTGGATGAAGCGGCTGTTTATAAAGTGGAGCTTTTGATGAATCAGGCAGGCGTTTCAACGCATGATCGCGCCGTTGCCTCCTCCGCGCTCGCCCGCGCGGAGGAGACAGGGCTGCCTGCCTCCGCGATCGAGCTGCCGGACGGACGCATCATCACCGGCAAAACTTCCCCGCTGCTCGGCGCATCCGCTGCTGTGCTGCTCAACGCGCTGAAAGCGCTCGGCGGCATCCAACACGACATTTTGCTGATTTCCCCTATTATTATAGAGCCGATTCAAAATTTGAAAACCAAGCATTTGGGAAATCATAACCCCAGGCTGCACTCCGACGAGGTGCTCATCGCTCTGTGCATCAGCGCGGCGACGAACCCAACTGCCGAACTCGCCATGAAGCAGCTAGCAAAGCTCAAGGGGTGTGAAGCGCATTCCTCGGTGATTCTCTCGCAGGTGGATGATTCCGTTTTTCGCAAGCTGGGGATGAACCTGACATGTGAGGCGCGATATCAAAGCCAAAAACTCTACCACAAATGACCCAATGAAGGCCCGGCTTGTCTGGCTGCTCTTCATTGCTGATAGAATCAGTCAGGCGGCCGCCAAGCGTTCAGCTTTGCGGCCGCCTCTCTTTTCATAAATATATTGCCACCAAATATAGCAATAGGAGGAAACAGATATGGATACAAAATTTATCTTTGTCACAGGCGGCGTCGTTTCAGGGCTCGGCAAAGGGATTACGGCCGCTTCTCTCGGCCGTCTTTTAAAAGCTCGTGGCCTAAAGGTCACTGTTATGAAGCTGGATCCTTACCTAAACGTTGACCCCGGCACGATGAATCCGATGCAGCACGGCGAGGTTTTTGTTACGGACGATGGGGCGGAAACAGATCTCGATCTGGGGCATTATGAGCGCTTTATTGACGAGAGCCTATCGCAAAACAGCAATCTAACCTCCGGGCGTGTCTTTTTTCAGGTTATCAGCGATGAGCGTAAAGGAATTTACGGCGGGCAGACCATCCAGGTGATTCCACACATCACCAATGAGATCAAGCGGCGCATTGCTCTGAATACGGAGGCTGATGTGGTATTCGTAGAGATCGGCGGCACGGTGGGCGATATTGAGGGCCAGCCCTTCCTGGAGGCAATCCGCCAGTTTGCGCAGGAGCATGGGCGGGAAAACTGCATGTTTATCCATGTGACATTGATTCCCTACCTGAGCGCCTCCATGGAGCTGAAAACTAAGCCCACACAGCACAGCGTAAAGGAGCTTTTGGGCCTCGGCATCCGGCCGGATGTGATCGTATGCCGGTGCGAGCACCCAATTGACAGCCATATCCGTGAGAAAATCGCACTGTTTTGCAATGTGCCGAAGAAACATGTGATTGAAAACCGTGATATGCCCACGCTCTATGAGATTCCACTTGCTCTGGAAAAAGAGGGCCTGGCGGAGATTGCAATCAGGCAGTTGCACTTGAAATGCGGCGCGCCGGATCTTACAGACTGGGTAGCGATGGTGGAGCGCAACCGCCATCTGGGCCGGGCAGTGGACATTGCGCTGGTGGGCAAGTATGTGGAGCTGCACGATTCCTACCTCTCTGTTGCTGAGGCGCTCAAGCATGGAGGCATTGAAAATGATGCGCAGGTGCGCATCCATTGGTTGGACAGCGAGCGGATCACGCCGGAAAACGTGGAGGAGACCTTTCAAGGCATCGATGGAATTCTGGTGCCCGGCGGCTTTGGCACACGTGGGGTGGATGGAAAAATCCAGGCGGCAAAATTTGCGCGGGAGCAGAAAGTTCCGTATTTTGGAATTTGTCTTGGCCTGCAAATTGCGATCATCGAGTTTGCGCGCAACGTGCTGCGTATGGAAGGGGCAAGCAGTACGGAATTCAACCCGGACACGCCCTATCCGGTGATCGATTTAATGCTGGATCAAAAGGACGTATCCGACTTGGGCGGAACGATGCGCCTGGGGCAATATCCATGCGTATTGCAGGAGGATAGCAAGGCCTATGCCGCCTATGGGCGGCAGCTTATCTTTGAGCGCCATCGCCATCGCTATGAGGTAAACAACGACTACCGCGATCGATTGGAAAAGGGCGGCATGCGGCTGTGCGGCGTTTCGCCTGATAAGCATATTGTCGAGATGATTGAGCTTGTGGATCATCCGTGGTTCCTCGCATCTCAAGCGCATCCGGAGTTCAAGTCCCGGCCCAATAAGCCGCATCCGCTTTTTTCCGGCTTTATCGGTGCGGCGCTAGGGCATAGGAATATGGAAAAATAAGCAATCTGCATAAATTTGTTTTATTGCAATATGATGATAGAGGGCGATGCTATAATGAAACAACCAAAACAGCCCATGGAAATGAGGAAGGCCCTATGAACGCTACGCGAAAACTGATTGCACCGATTATCATTACGATCGTGTGTATTTTAGCGCTGATCGCATATATGGGCATTGTGTTTGCAGCCTCCATCCCAATTTGGCTGAAAGCGGCGGGCGCGGTTGCGCTGCTAGTGCTGGTTGGCGTGGCGGTTTATGTATTGTTTGAACGAATTCAAGAAGTCAGGAGCGGTGAAGAGGATGATCTTGGTAAATACTGATTATATCAGCGGCAAGGAGCTGGATATGCTGGGCCTGGTAAAAGGAAGCACGATCCAGACGAAAAATATCGGGCGCGATATTACCCAGAGCTTTAAAACGCTTGTGGGCGGCGAACTGAAGGCATATAACGAAATGATGAGCGAAGCGCGTGCGCTTGCGACAAAACGCATGGTCGAGGAGGCCGAGGCGCTGGGCGCTGATGCAATTGTTAACATCCGCTATGCTTCCTCTGCGATTATGCAGGGAGCCGCAGAAGTCATTGCATATGGCACGGCGGTGCGTTTTCGGTAAACCAAATAAGGAAGATACGAACGGTATCTAAAAACTGCTGCGAAATCGATTGTGTTTCGCGGCGGTTTTTTTTGGCATTGTTTCTTTCGAAAATATGTGATATTATATCAATAATTTACATGGAATTGAAAAATAAACATACTATTTGAATAAATGGCGGTGAATGATGGTAGAAGATTTTAAAAATTTTACGCAGTATAAGCGTGAAACGGCGCCGGTCAATATTTGGATGGTGGGGGAGACTTATTGCGACGAAGGCTTCCGAATTGAACGCAGTGAATCTGACCTGATGGCGCTTGAATTCATTATCAGCGGGGAAGGCACGCTGGAGATTGATGGACAGACGCTTCATCCCCTTGAGAACGACGTGTTTTTTTTGCGCAAGGGGAGCAGACATCGGTATTACGCGGATCGTGAAAACCCATGGCATAAATATTGGGTGGTGTTCGATGGCCCCGTAATGCAGGCCTGTGCGGAAAACTATCTGCCAAAGGATACTTACCTGTTTCACGATTGCAATAATTTGCAGTATTTTCAGGAGATTTTTCGCCTGTCAAGGGATATTGTTGTCTATGAGCAGATGGCGTCTGAGATCACTGTGCAGCTGATGAAAATATTTGTCAGTTTGCATAACCGCTCTTTTGGAGAATCCCAGTCGCTCGCAGAGCAGCTTCGGCACAGACTTGATGCGAGCATAGAAAAAACGTTTTCTCTGGATCTTTTATGCGAGGAGTTTAATTATTCCAAAAACTATCTGATCCAGGTTTTTAGAGCGCAATACGGTGTTACACCCTATCAGTATTATCTCAATGGGAGGGTGGAAGCAGCGAAAATGCTCCTGCAAAATACAGGGATGCCGATAGGAGAGATTGCGGCCCGTTTAGCATTTGAGGATCAGCAATATTTTGCAACGCGCTTCAAGCGGGCTACGGGTTATGCACCTATGAAGTTTCGTAAAATGTTCCAGAAATGAGCGGCTGCTCAGTGTGACTTTTTAAATATATAATGTGATATTTTCTATTATTTGCACTGCTTATTCGTGATATTTTAATTATATAAACAAAAACGAGGGGGAGAAATCAAATTGGAACAGCCTTTTCGATTCTTCGTTATAACGGATACGCATTATTTTGAAAACGATCTGGGTGCGAGCGGGGAGGCATATGAAAAAAGGAGCGCGACCGATCAAAAATGCATTGCAGAAACGGGCGCAATTATTGATGCGGGGTTTTCACAATTGCTAGAAGATCATGATACGCAAACGGTGCTGATTCCAGGCGATTTGATTTTTAATGGGGAGAAGGAGAGCCACCGTGGCTTTCTAAAAAAGCTGCAAAGACTGCAAGCGAATGGGAAAAAAATCTATTTGATCACCGCGAAGCACGATTTTAACGATGCCCCCGTAGGTTATGTGGGCGATCATGAGGTGCCGGTTGAGGGCACGGCGCGGGAGGAACTGTATGCGCTTTATTATGAGTTCGGCTTTTCCACTGCGATCAGCGAGCATCGCAGGACACTATCTTATGTGGCGCAGCTTGCAGACGGCGTCCGGCTTCTAGCGCTCAACTGCGATGGGGATGGCGAGGGCTTTACCGGCTTTGACGCGGAGCAGATGGAGTGGATCCTCCGCCAAATTGCGGATGCCAAGGAGAGTGGGAATTTTATTTTTGCAATGACGCATTACCCTGTGCTGCCTGGTTCGCCCGTGATGGAGCTGATCGGAGATGCGAAAATAGATCATTGGCAAAAAACGGCGGATACGCTGGCCGATGCCGGTCTCAATCTGATTTTTACAGGTCATATGCACATGCAGAGCATCACCAAGCGCGTTTCACAGCAGGGGAATCCCCTCTATGATATTTGCACGGGCTCCTTCGTAGGGTGCCCATGCGCCTACCGAAAGGTAACGTTCCTGCCGGACGGCAACGTTCAAATCCAATCGGAAACCATCCGGGATTTTGATTGGGAGAAGGGCGGCCGCACGGCGCAGGAATATTTTAAGTGGCGCTTTGATCGGATGATTACGGATATTCTCGATGCGATGGCGGATGATTTTGAGTTTTTTATGAGCCGCCTCGGCGGGGCTAAGCCGAACCAGAAGCTGCGGCTTCCGGTAAAGCTTGCCGGGAAGCTGCTTCAAAGGCTAACGCTCGGCGGAGTAGGCAGGCTCTTTTTTGTGCATGTTGATCCCTCTCTACGCCATGTGCTGCTTAGGGATCAGGCAGTGGAGCTGGTGCGGAATATCTTTGTGGGGAACGAGCCCTATGTGCAAGGCACGCCGCTCTATGAGGCGATGGATCGGTTGCTTTGCCGCCTTTCCCCCATCCTGCATGTGGTGGAGAGAAAGGTAGGCGCGGGGAATCCGACGCTTTCTGATCTGCACGCATTTGTTTTGTCGCTGATCGGGGATGAAAACCAGATAGATGATGAGGCGGTTTTACCGATCGGCTGGATCAAAGAATAAAAAGGGAGAGATTCGATGGAAAACACCATTCAAAGCGCTCCGGCGCAGCAGAAAAAGCATGCATCCAATCAAGAGTTCGTCCTTTTCCTAATCAGCGTATTTTTCTACACAAACATGACCGGTATGGTCAACGGTTACCGTCAGGCATATCTTGTCAATGTGCTGCGGCTGGATAGCGGCAGCGTTTCGCTGATTAACGCGATCTGCGGTATCCTGGGTTTTGCGCTGAGCTTCTTTTACGCAATTATTATGGATAACCGAAAAAAGAGCAAGCTCGGCAAATTCCGTCCACTTGGCCTTGCGTCGGCGGTGCCGATGGGCATTTTAACCGTGATGATGTTTGTCACGCCCCAAATGCCGCTTCCTATCATGATCGCCTATCTCTGCACGGTGCAGCTGCTTCAGGGAGCGGCGGTCTATTTCGGCAACAGTGTGAATATGGTCGGCGTTGTGATGACGCCCAACACGCAGGAGCGTGATAAGATTCTGTCCTTCCGAGGGATTTCGAGCGCAATTGGGAACTCGGCCCCGCTTGTGATTGTGCTTGTGATCGGCCTGCTGCGCAAGCCCGGCATCATCCAGACAGAGGCGATGATGTATATCGTTTCCGCCGCGCTGTGCGGCCTGGTCGGCACACTCTCTATGCTGGCGGGTATGAAAGCGGTGCGCGAGCGTATCGTTTACAGTGAGAAGCGGGAAAACCCGCTTTTAGGCTTCCGTGATGTGATCGGCAACAAATATGCAATTCTGGTGCTGATTAGCGAATTCTTAAAGAATTTCCGCCAGATTGCAAATTACATGGGCATTTTCCTGGCTGTGGCGCTGTTGGGCGACCCGAGCAAGTTTATTCTGTTTGGCCTGCCGACCGGCATCGGCACCTTCGTCGGCATGCTGATTGTTAATGCGCTGCTCAAAAAGTTTACCAGCAAGCAGATTTATATTGCATCCGGCGTTTATTCCGTGCTGGCGAACGGTGCCGCGTTTGCCACGGGGATTCTTTGCTTCAACCACCCCGAGCAATCCTCTTTGACCGTTCTGTTTGTGGTTTGCCTTTTCCTCATTGGCTTGCAGTTTGGCGCGTCCAATTTGCTGCCGAGCATGTTCCAGGCAGATATTCTGGAGGATATTGAGCTCAAAACAGGCAAGCGGCTGGATGCGAGCCTCGGCTTTATCATCAGCGCAGGTTCCTCGCTCAGCGGCTTGATCGCACAGTCCCTCTCGCCTCGTATTCTGTATGGCGATCACTCGATCATCCAATATATCCAGCCGGTAGATCAGATGGTTGATGGCGTAATGCAGACGGTTTATCAAACACAAGCCTATGATACAAAGGTGAAGCTCTTGTTCTTCTACACACTGTTCCACGGCATGATGATGCTGCTGGCGGGGCTCCCCTTCTTCCTTTACAAGCTGACGGGTAAGGAGCGCGACCGCGTGCATGAGGAAGTTTTGCGCAGGCGCGAAGCGCTTGGCGAAGAGCTCGGCGTCACGAAAGGCGAGGAAGAGGCTCGTTGATTTCATCCTATGTGATAGGCGCGTTGCAGGGGTGGCGAAGAAGCCTGATGAAGCCGTGTGAATGGATGGAAAAGCAGTGTGGCAGGAAAAAATGAGCGCCGAGAGTCGCCGCCCTTCTGCATTGACAACTAGAGGTGTTTGTTGATGATTTAGGTAGAGCATGGAAGGTCAGACGGCGGATATCCTGACGATCCCAGTTTGATGCCGATTAGCAGTTATTTTTTCGTTCGAAAGGGAGAGAGCCAATGCGCCTTGTTGAGAAAATTGCTGAGAAGATGTGGGAGAACACCGCCAAATCGGATGCGAAACGCATCGCGTTGCAGAAGCCCACGCCGGGGATCACGCAGGTGACGGACATCGCCTACCTGCCGGATGGGCATCGCGGCCATCTGCTGGACGTTTACTATCCGGAGGGCACGGCCGAACCGCTGCCGGTGGTGATCGATATCCACGGCGGCGGGCTGATGTACGGCTATAAAGAGCTCAATAAATACTATAACCTTGCCATCGCCTCGCGGGGATTCACCGTGATTAGCCTGAGCTACCGGTTGGCGCCGGAGGTGCTGTTCCCGGAGCAGGTGCGCGATATCCTAGCCGCCTTTCGCTGGATTGCGGCGCATGGCGCGGAATACCCTTGCCAAATGGAAAATCTCTTCCTGACGGGGGATTCGGCGGGTGGCCTGCTCGCAGCGTATACAGCATTGGTGAATGAAAGCGTGGACCTTCAACGGATTTATGGCACGCAGGGCTCGGGGCTGCGTTTCAATGCCTTGGGCCTTACCTCCGGCATGTTTTTGACGACGCGTGGGGCGATGAAGATTTTGCGCTCCACCATCTTCGGGGCGGATTACCACAAGCAGGCCTTTTATGCCTGCATGGATTTTGCAAATCTGACGGAAACGGCAAAGCTTCCACCCTGCTATCTTGTTACAAGCCGGCAGGATTTCATCCGATCGCATACGCTCGATTTTGAACGGCGGCTCACGGCAAAAGGTGTGCCGCATCAACTGCATGACTGGACAAAAGGGATAAAAGAGCGCCCGCTTCAGCATGTGTTCAGCGTGGCGTATCCGGAGTGGCCGGAGAGCAGGCAGACGATTGATGAAATGACGGCATTTTTTATGCGATATGCAAAGATACCGGTGGTTGTAGGCTCACAAGATTAAAACGAATGAGATGGTGCGTGTGGGGGATGCTGCTTTTGACTCAGAGTTCTGCCGGGTGGAGTACCGGATGGCGGACAGCGTGGTGTTTTTGGCATGGAAAAATTTTGCCGCTTGGAGGATTATCGCAGGCCCGCGCACTTTGAACTGGAACTCCTCCAAGAGCACCCGGGCTGCTTTCTTGTGATCGCCGCGCGCAACGGCTTTGAGGACGATCCGGCGGATGTGGAATGGTGCTTCTCTTTTTTGCTTCCGGAGATGGCTGAGGCAAGCTGCCAAGGCGTGGCATTCCTTATGGCGGAAGTGAGCGCGATCGAAGAAGAAAAAGAAGAAATGGATTTTTGGATGCGGGAATGTTCACGCTATTTCCCTGTGAAGAAGGCGAGCAGCTATGTAGAGGCTGTTAGGCAATTGAAAGCATAACAACAGGGTATAAATGGCGTTGCTTTGATGGCCGTTTTGCAGTGGGAATTGGCGTGGGGCGCTGCTGTTTATTGTAGAATAAAAATAATAATCAAACAGGTATTTATAATAAAAACAGCCATGCGCCCGTTTGGGCATGCATGGCTGCTTTGTTGCATTAAGGAAGCATGGTGAAATGAGGATGAACTGCGGCGCAGGCAGCGCGGCGCCCTAATCCTTTTCGTATCGTGATAAGAATGCCTTTGTCCTGTCGTTTTTCGGGTGGTTGATCACCTCGTCCGGCGTGCCCTCTTCCGCGATAACACCGCCATCCATGAAAACGATGTAATCCGCCACATCACGCGCAAAGGCCATCTCGTGCGTGACGATTACCATCGTCATATGCTCTGCCGCAAGCGAGCGGATCACCTTGAGAATTTCGCCTGTTAGCTCCGGGTCGAGCGCGCTGGTGGGCTCATCGAAGAAAAGCACCTGCGGGTTGAGCGCCAGGGCGCGCGCGATGGAAACACGCTGCTGCTGGCCGCCGGAGAGCTGGCAGGGATAGGCCTTTTCTTTATCCGCCAAACCCATTTTGCCGAGCAGCTCACGGGCTTTTTCCTGCGCCTGCTTTTTATCTATCCCAGCGATCACCTGCGCCTCCGTAATGTTTTTCAGCACAGAGAAATGCGGGAACAGGTTAAAATTTTGAAAAACAAGGCCGAATTTTGAACGGATTTTTTTGAGAGTCGTTTTATCGGCATATACCGTTTTTCCATGCTCATCCGTATGCACCAGCACGTCTGCCCCATAGCAAATTGTGCCTTCGTCGACCGTTTCAAGCATCGTCGCACAGCGCAGCAGTGTTGATTTGCCGGAGCCGGAAGGCCCGATAATGGCGACGACCTGCCCCTTCTCCACATGCAGGGAGATATCTTTCAGGACCTCCAGGCCGCCGAACCCCTTACGCAGGTTGTTGATGGTGAGCAGCTCTTCCATAGAAATGTTCCTTCCTTTCTGACAGCCGGGGAATTGCACCGGTTCCGGGGAAGCTGGGGCTTCCGCCTTTGGCGGGCAGGCACAACGCTCGTTTGAAAGAAGTGTGAAAGCTTTTTTCAAACGGCTCCCTCTTTATTTATAGTAGTTAAGCGATTTTTCGACGCGCTCCATGATAAAAGCAACCACATAGTTTGCGATGTAGTAAAACACGCCGGCAACAAAGAATGGGATAACAGAGGATTGCGAAGTGGCAAGCATCTTTGCGGCCGTAAACATCTCCACAACGGAAATGGAGAAGGCAAGAGAGGTATCCTTCACCAGCGTAATGATTTCATTGGTAACAGAAGGCAGGATGTTTTTTGCCACCTGCGGCAGAATGATGCGCAGGAAAGTCTGGCTTCTAGTGAAGCCCAGCACCTGGGCCGCCTCATATTGACCAACGGGCATCGATTCAATGCCGCCGCGGTAGATCTCCGCAAAATAGGCCGCGTAGTTGAGAACGAAGCCGACGATTGTGGCGATAAAGCGGTAATTATCCGGCAACGTAACCTCCCAATTCAATTTAACAATCAGGAACCCTGGCGCAAAATATACCACCATGAGTTGCAGCATCAGTGGCGTCCCGCGCATAACACTGATAAAAAATCGTGTCAGCCAGCTCAAAGGCTTTATTTTTGACATGCGCCCAAAAGCGACCAAAAGGCCCAACGGCATGCTCAGCACCAGCGTCAGGAAAAAGATGGCGCCCGTCGTCAAAAAGCCCTCCCCAAGTTGGGTGAAGATCGCCTGCATATTGACCTCGGCCGACAGTAAAACTGGAATCGGCATGGAATAACATCCTTCCTTTAATGCGATAAGACTGCTACGAAAAGTGATAATACTACTGTAGTAGCGTGATAATACGGTATAGTATAGCAAAAAAAACGGCGGGAAGCAACCGTTCCCGCCGTTTTTCATTTGGATCTGTTAGGAATTGGAGACCGTAACATCCTTGCCGAACCACTCTTTTGAAATTTTGGAGAGCGTTCCGTCCTTCGCCATGGCGTCGATCTGAGCCTGCACCTTATCACGCAGCTCGGTGTTCCCCTTGAGGAAGCCAACGGCATATTCCTCTTCTGCGAGGGCTTCTTCCAGCACCTTGTAGTTACCACCCTGTTTTGTGATGTTGTATTGGGCAACAATTTCGTCCATCAATACGGCGTCCACAGAGCCCATCTTCAACTCGTTAAGCGCATCGAGGTTGGTGCTGGTCGTCAGCACTTTGCCGAGAGAGGCTTTGAAATCCGCCTTTGCGTTCAGCGCCTTTTCCGCGCTGGAATCTAGCTGAAGCGCCAGCTTTTTGCCCTTGAGGTCGTCAAGCTTGGTGATCTTGGAGTTGTTGAGCACAACGATCACCTGCTGGTTTTTCATGTAGGGCTTGCTCCAGGTATAGTCATTTTCACGGCCGGTCATTGTGAATCCATTCCAAATCAGGTCGATATTCCCGTTTTTTAGCTCGGCGTCCTTGGAGTTCCAATCGATCGCCTGAAGTTTAATATCCATATTCAGGCGCTTGGCAACCTCTTTTGCAAGGTCAAGATCAAATCCCACATAGTTACCATTGTCATCTTTAAAGCCCATCGGGGGGAATTCTGCGTCGAAGCCGACGGTTAGAGTGCCGTTTTTGGCGGCGTTCGTGCCGCCTTCCCCTGCGGGGTCTGTGTTATCCCCTCCAGTGCAGGATGCAAGGCCCAGCGTTAACACAACCATCACGGCTGCCAGTGCGAGGGCGATGATTTTTTTCTTCATGTTGTCTCCTCCATTTTTTATGTTGCGTTTTCCACAGCTGGGATGAGCCAGACCGTGACTTTTTACAGCGGTATTGTAGCATATTACCATGCTAAAGTAAAGCCTTTTTTCTGAGATTTTCATAGCGCTTTCCAACCAGCAAAAACCATTTGCATGTACCCCTGAAATGATGTATACTAAAGTATCATTATCCTGCGGCTAATTGTCTTTTTTACATGATGAAAACAGTGCGCCGCTTTGCGCTGCGCCGGGCCGCAAAAAAGGGAGGAACCCTTACGCTGGCTTATCTTGATAACAGCGCCACCACCCGCGTTTGCGAGGAGGCGGCACAGGAGATTTTATATACCCTTACAGAGGGCTATGGAAACCCATCCTCCCTCCATGCCAAGGGCTTTGAGGCTGAGCGGCTGCTCAGGCAGGCTCGTGAGCGCGTGGCAGGGCGCATTGGTTGTGCGCCGGAGGAAGTGCTTTTCACCTCCGGCGGGACGGAAGCGAACAACCTGGCCGTTTTTGGCGCGGCACAGGCGCTTGCACGCCGGGGCCACAGGATTGTGACGACGGCGATCGAGCATCCAAGTGTGGAAAAACCGATGCGGGAGCTGGAGCGGCAGGGGTTTGAGGTGATTTTCCTCCCCGCTGGAGAAGATGGTAAGGTGCGCAGGGAAGATCTTTTTGAGGCGGTCAATAGCGATACTATTTTGGTCAGCATGATGGCGGTCAACAATGAGGTCGGCTCCCTCCAACCATTGGATGCTGTGCGTGGGGCCATTAAGCGGGCGGGAGCGCCCGCACTGTTCCACTGCGATTGCGTGCAGGGGTTCGGCAAGCTGGAAGTAAAGCCTGCTGCGCTTGGCATTGATTTGATGACGGTCAGCTCCCACAAGATCCACGGCCCTAAGGGGGCTGGCGCCCTTTATATCCGCCGCGGCGTGCGGGTGAAACCGCGTGTTTTCGGCGGCGGGCAGGAGAAAGACCTGCGCCCCGGCACGGAGGCAATGCCTGCGCTTGTCGGCTTTGGGGCGGCCTGTGCGGCGCTGCCGGAGGTGAAGGCGGGCCTTGCGCATGCCACGGAGCTTCGGGGATATTTGCTGGAGCAGATCGGCGGTCTGCGCGGCATTACGCTGAATTCCCCACCGGATGCGCTGCCCTATATCGTTAACCTGTCGATCCCCGGCCTGCGTTCCGAGCCGGTGCTCAACCTCCTCTCGGAGATGGGGGTATATGTATCAAGCGGCTCCGCATGTGCGAAAGGGCACAAAAGCCCGGTGCTCACGGCGCTCGGCTTGCCGGATACGCGCATCGACAGCGCGCTGCGCATCAGCTTTTCCCGCTTTACAACCCCACAGGAAATTGACGCACTGGTAGCGGGGATCAAACGAGTGCAGCAGGTGCTCAGAAGAATTTGAGTATTCAGATCGATACATGGCGCTGCAAATCGGGTGACACATCCCGTGGGCGCGAAAGGACGAAGTTATTTACATGAAAGAAATTATTCTAGTCAAGGATGGGGAGCTTGCCCTGAAAGGGCTCAACCGTTCTACATTTGAGGATATTCTGGTAAAAAACATGCGGCGGCGGCTTTCGCCCCTTGGTAAATTTGCCTTTACCAAAAGCCAGTCTACCGTGATGATTGAGCCGTTGGAAGAGGGGATCGATCTCGACGAGGCGGCAGGCAGGCTGACCCGTGTGTTCGGCATCGCCGGCTTCAGCCGCGCCGCGCAGGCGCCCAAGGAAATGGGCGAAATTTTGCGCATAGCAGGCGAATACCTTGCACCGCAGTTGATGGAGGCCGCTTCCTTTAAGGTGGAGGCAAAACGGTCAGATAAGAAATTTCCGCTCAAATCCCCGCAGATCAGCGCGGAGCTGGGCGGCTATCTGGGCGAAAAATTTCCGCATCTGCACGTTGACGTACATCATCCAGATGTGATCGTTACGGTTGAGGTGCGCGATCAATGGGCCTATATCCGGGGCAACCAGCAAAAGGGCGCGGGCGGTATGCCCGTGGGCTCCGGCGGCAGGGTGGCGCTGCTTGTTTCAGGTGGGATCGACAGCCCGGTTGCGGGTTGGATGATGGCAAAGCGCGGCTTGCAGCTGACGGCTGTCCATTTTGCTTCCCCGCCCTATACAAGCCCTCGGGCGGAGGAAAAGGTGCACGCCCTGCTCCGGAGAGTAGCGCGCTATGCCGGGCATATTTCCCTATTCGTCGTGCCGTTCACGGAGATTCAGGAGCAGATTAAGGATCATTGCCCCGAGGATCTATTTACGCTGATTATGCGCCGCGCGATGATGCTGCTCGCAGAGCGGATCGCCCGCAAGGAGGAATGCGGCGCACTGGTCACAGGGGAAAGCATCGGCCAAGTGGCGAGCCAGACACTACAGGCAATTGCCTGCACGGATGCGGTGGCGGAGATGCCGGTATTCCGGCCGCTGATTGCAATGGATAAGGATGAGATCGTTGCGCTTTCCCGCAGGATCGACACCTTTGAGATATCGATTCAACCCTATGAAGATTGCTGCACGGTATTTACGCCGAAGCATCCCAAAACCCGGCCGCAGCTCGACGCGGTGGAGAAGGCACAGGCGCTGATCCCCCTGGAAGAGCTCATGGAGCGAGCGCTGGCGGGTGTAAAAATTGTGCCGATCGATGCGTGAGTCCATTCCCTATCGTGTTCTTTAAAGGAAGTTTTATGTAATGAAAGCTGAAATATTATCAGTTGGAACAGAGCTTTTGCTCGGCGATATTGTCAACACAGACGCCCAATTCCTTGCTAGGGAGCTAGCGCGGCTGGGGGTCACCGTGCTTTATCACAGCACGGTGGGTGATAATGAAGAGCGGCTTTCCGATTTGCTGCAAACGGCGCTCTCCCGCAGTGATCTCGTGTTGACCACTGGTGGGCTCGGCCCCACCGCGGATGACCTGACCAAAGAAGTGTGCGCGAAAGTGCTCGGCATTCCCTTGGTGGAGGATGCAGAGAGCATGCGGCGTATGGAGGCTTTTTTCCAGGCCCGCGGGCAGGAGATGCCGGAGACGAACCGCAAGCAGGCGTTTCTGCCGCAGGGCTGTGTTGTGTTTCGCAACGATCACGGCACCGCGCCCGGCTGCGCAGTGGAGAAGGGCGGGAAGATCGTGATCAACCTGCCCGGCCCGCCGCGTGAGCTCAAGCCCATGTTCCTGGAGCAAGCGCTTCCTTATCTTTCGCGTTTTGCCGGCGGGGTGATCGTATCGCACACGGTGCGCACCTTTGGCATCGGCGAAAGCGCAATGGCAGAGCGGGCTGCGCAGTTTTTAGCGCAGGAGAATCCGACCGTCGCACCCTATGCGAAGGATGGGGAGGCGCTGTTGCGGGTGACGGCAAAGGCAAATTCCCAAGCGGAGGCAGACGCCTTGTGCAAGCCCACTGTGGAGGCGCTGTGTGCGCTTTATGGCAAGCTTGTTTACGGCGTGGATGTGGGCAGCCTACAGCAGGCCGTTGTGCAAATGCTGCGCGGGAGAGGCCTCAAAATCGGCCTGGCGGAATCCTGCACGGCTGGGCTGATTGCCAAGCGGATTACGGAGATCCCCGGCTCCTCCGAGGTGCTTGAGTGTGGGATCGTCTCCTACTCCAACCGGATCAAGGAGGAAGTGCTCGGCGTATCCCCGGCTACTATTGAAACATACGGCGTGATCAGCGCCGAAACCGCCGCCGAAATGGCGGCCGGCGCGCTTCGCATCAGCGGCGCGGAGATCGGCCTAGGCGTGACGGGGCTGGCAGGGCCGGATGGAGACGATCACGGCAACCCGGCGGGGCTCGCCTTTATCGCGCTGACAGATGGGGCGCACACGCTTCAACGCACGGTTCATACCGGCCGAGGGGGAGATAATCGGGAATATAACCGGTTTGTAATTTCTTCCCATGCGCTGGATCTGATCCGGCTGTATCTATTGGAATACCAATAGCAGAAAGGGCTTTTGCCTCATAAAAGCCCGGAGATTACCCTCTGCTTGATCATACTCTACCGAAAGGCGGAATTATCAATGGCTCAAAATCATTCTGGAAACCGGTTGTTGCATGCTGTTTTCCCCTTCCCTGGAGATGCGGCGCTTACATGGGTGCGTAAGATCATAGCGATTTTATCTGTATGCGCGATCCTTGCGAGCAGCGGGGTGCTGATTTACCGCGTTGCACAGCCACAGGCGCAGCAGGGGGAAAAGCCCGCGCAGGTGCAGGCAGACCCCATCCTCTCCGCGCTGAAAACGAAATATCCCGGCTCCACGCCGCCAGAGGGAATGCAGGAGAAATTTAAACACCTTTATGCGGTGAATAACGACGTGGTTGGCTGGCTGACCATTCCAAACACCCGAACGGATACCCCAATCCTGCACGCAACAAAGGCGCAGGGCGGTAATGACTACTATCTGCGCTATAACTACTATCATAAATATACGGAGTTTGGCGATCCATTCATGGATTACCGCAACAATGAGAAGGAGCTATCCCGCAACACGATTCTCTATGGGCACAACCTACAGGGCGATTCGCTTGATAATGGCATGTGCTTTACTGGCGTGATGGGCTACCATACGCTGGAGGGCTACCGGAATGCGCCTGTAATCACCTTTAATACGCTTTATAAAGACTACAAATGGAAGGTGATCGGCGCTTTTGTTGCCACAACGAAGGCAAAGGATGATAACGGCTATGTGTTCAATTATATTTACCCGGATATGAATGATGAGAAATTTATGCAGTATATCGACGAGGTGCGTCAGCGCAGTCTCTTTACGACGGATGTCGATGTGCAGAAGGATGATAAGGTGCTCACACTTTCCACCTGCACCTATGAGCTTGGCACGAGCATTGACACGCGTTTCGTCGTGGTTGCTCGTATGGTACGCGATGGTGAGAGCGAAGCGGTGGATGTTTCCAAAGCAAAATTAAATCCCAACCCACATTATCCGCAGGCTTGGTATGACCGCCACGGCAAAACGAACCCTTATAAAAATGCGGAGCGCTGGTATCCCTTTTAAATTTAGGGTGCACTTGGGAAACCACTATCCCTTCTATAGGAGGGTTTGCAGATGAAACACAGTGAAAATAAGGCGGCAGGCGCGCATCAGCAGGCGAAAGGCCTGCTGGACGAGCTGGAAGAGGTCCGCAGGAAATATGGCCTGGCAGAGGAGATTGCACCAAGGGCAGGCGATTCCCGTCAGAGCGGCGTGCAGAGCAAGGAAACCGGCGCCGCCTCCAAGAAGGAAGGAGTTATCATGACTGATCAGGAAAATCAAAAGCAAAAAACGCCGCGGGGGCCGGACACTGCGGGGGATCAGCCAGTTTATTATGATGCAAACGGCAACCCAGTAACGCCAGTCGTTTATTATGACGCGGAGGGAAGGCCTGTCATTCCCGTTTTTGCAGCCCAGCCGGTTCAACCCCCGCAGGAGGAGCAGTATGAAACGCTGCCGGATGGAACGCGGGTGCGCATCGTCTATCAAGAGCCGGAAAGCAAGCGGACAAGCGCTGCCAAGCCCCCGGTTGCGCCAAAGCCTCAGGTGATCCCAGCTGAAAAAAAGGGGAAGCCTATGCCGGATGCGGGGCAAAGCAATTCCATGCATGTCATATACGAATCACCGGATGCAAATCATGAAACGGTTGCGCCTGACGCCCCAGTTGCCCCGCCGCCCGTGGAGGCACCGGATAAAACGCCGGAGGCTACCTCTAGCGGACTAGCCGACCTGTTTGCCCAGGCGGAGGATCCGTCTTCCAGTAAAAGGAAGAAAAAGAAAAAAGGCCGGTTTGGCGATAGCTGGCTCCCCTGGAGAGGGGATACGGCTGCGGAGAAGGTGCGCAGGACGGTTTTTTTGATCGCTCTGGCCACCCTGCTCGTCTGCCTTCCGTTTTTGGGATATCGCCTGTATGAAGGCTGGTATAACGACTATTTTACCAAACAGTTGGCCGGGCAGGTGCAAACCGGTCTGGATGAAAGCGCTTGGGCGGATATCCGTGCCAAATACCCGAACGTCAACTTCCCGGAGGGAATGAATCCTGCCTATGCAGCGCTTTATGCGGCCAATCAGGAGATGGTGGGCTGGCTGAAAATCCCCAACATGAAATATATCGATTTTCCCATCGTCCAAGGGAAGGATAACGACAAATATCTGAAGCTCGATTATTACGGACGGACAACGAGTTACGGAAATCCGTTTCTGGATTTCCGCAACAATATCAAAGAGCTTGACCGCAACACGATCATATTTGGGCACCATATGCGCTCCGGCGATCAGGTGTTTTCCGAGTTGACGGATTATTTGACCATTGACGGCTTCAAGCGCAATCCGGTGATTGAATACAACACGCTCTATGCCGATTATCAGTGGAAGGTCTATGCGGTATTTTTGACAAATTCTAAGGCAGAGCATGATAACGGCTATATTTTTAACTATATCTTTACCAATTTGTCGAGTGATGATAAATTCAAGGAGTATATCTCCGAGATTGATCAGAGGAAGCTTTATTCTACGGGCGTTGATATCAGGCCGGATGATAAAATTCTGACGCTTTCCACCTGCAATTATGATTGGGATGAACAGCGCCTCGTGGTGGTCGCCCGCCTGGTCCGGGAGGGTGAGGATGCGTCTGTTGACACCAGCTTGGCAAAGAAAAATGAAAACCCGCGTTACCCGCAGATTTATTATGATAAAAAGGGAATCGCCAACCCATACCGGGATGCGGAAAAGTGGAAACCCTGATGATGGAGAAGCAGCCGGTTTGAGCGGGGAGTAGATAGCTGACTAAGAAACGAAAGGCCCAGCTTTTTGCGCATGGGCAGGAAGCGGAAGCTGGTAACAACCCCCCGGTATGTGTGGAAGGATGTGTGATTGGCATGAGCTTGCAGATATTATCCCTCAATTCCAACCAAGTGCCCGCCTGTGCCGCCGCCCAGGAAAAAATCCTGGCGCTTTTGTCCAGCGGTGAAGGCGCTATGGAGCCAAAGCAGTTTGGCACGGCAAAGGAATTGTTTTATGCCCTTGCGGAGGCATTGAAAACCGCCCAGACCATTTTGTTGTTGGTGGAGCCGGATCGGTATCTCCGCACGAAGGAGCAATTGCTGCGGGCGATGGGGCTGTCTACAGTGCCGAATCCGGAGCTGATGGAAGCGTTGCAAAAAAGCCCTGTACAGCTCCCGGAAGAAGATTTTTCGCGCCATGCCGCCATCCCGGTGGGCGCAGCTGCGTTCCCGACGCAGGATGGCCTGTTTGCGGGCTTTATGCTGACTGCGGGGCGGCAGACGATTTTGTTTTTGCCTTTGGATAACCGAAGGATTGACAGCATTTTAAAAGCGGAGGCGGGCGCGTTTTTATCCGGCTCACAGCTCGGCCGGCAAACGCGGGAGACACAGCCCCAAGCTGAGCAAAAGCCGAAACAGGCAAATGGCGCCCCTGCGCAAGGCGAATCAGAAAACAGAAACGAGCCGGAAGAACTGGCTGCACAAGCTGCCGCTCCTGGACAATATGCACAGCGGGCGATGGAGGCGTTGGAGGCTAAAGATTTACGCATCGCCTTCGCCAAAACGCCCACGGTGGAATTCCTCAAGGAAGCGGCGGGAGAAAATGAGCTGGCCGCACGGCGGCTGATCTATAGCAATGCGTTTTGCGAACCGGACGAGGGTTCCGCCAAGCAGTATGCGGCGGAGCTTGCCCGCCGGGCCATGCAGGAGGAAGGCACCCCGCTTGGCGCTGCCATTACAAACGTATATACCGTAAAAAAAGAAGGCAGAGTGGAAACCTTTTTGCTCATTGCTGTTGCAGAGGAAAGCGGTGCGCAGGTGCGCCAGCTTTATGCGCAGCCAGATGAGCATCCTGGCCTTTTGATTGGAGACGGCGTTCAAGCCCTGTATGAATTGGTGGAACAGGTAGTAAAAAAAGGGTCGGACAAGCTGGAAGCACGCCCGGCGCACTGGAAGGCGTTTGCGGCTGTGTTGAGTGTGTTGCTCTCCCTGTCCATTTTGCTCTGCATCGGAACGGGCGTTTTGCTGCGCTTTCAGGAGAACCGCTCCTCCCAGCAGGTTTCTCTTTCATCGGCTCATGCACCGGCAGGCCAACAGGCGACACAGCCATCCGATCCGGAGAATGCGCAGGCTTCTTTCGATATCGGCCAGCAAACAACCGATGCGGAAACGCAGGCGGATTCTTCCACGGCCGTGCGGTTGCCGACCGCATCTGCTCTTAAAAAGCCCGCTGCACCCGCTAAGGATCAGGCAATCCTGGATGAGGTAGCGCAGGCAATGGAGGATGAGCTGAATTCCGGCGGAAAAAAAGAGGAAGAATCATCGAAACAGCCGGACACCACAGCAAAGCCGGAGACTACCACCGGAAAAGGCAATGCGGATTCCTCCCAAACAACGCCGCCGAGCTCGGTTCCGTCGGATGAAATTTCTACGGCGCATCCTTCATCCCAGCGGAAAAGCGGTAAATTCCAATTTACAGTTTATGGCTATGGGCACGGCGTTGGCATGAGTCAGTTTGGGGCAAACGAATTCGCCAAGAGCGGGTGGAATTATCGGGAGATCCTGCTGCATTATTTCCCTGGGGTGCAGATGCAGAAGATGGATGGCTGCTATCCGGAAACGCTGGAGGTAAATGGTCAGCAGGTGGATACGAAGGTTGTGCTTGCCCGCATTCTGGAGAAAGAGATGGGCGGCTCCTATCATCTGGAGGCACTTAAGGCGCAGGCTGTTGCCGCATATACCTATATTTTGCGCCAAAACCGTGTGACAGGGGTTGCGATAGGCAGCACCTATTCCGCGCGTGCCATGCAGGCGGTGGAAGAAGTGCTCGGCGAATATATGACCTATAACGGAGAGCCGATTCTCGCTACCTTCTTTGCCTACTCGGCGGGAAAAACAGCGGATGTGCGCACCGTTTGGGGCGGTAGCGGCTACCCCTATCTCCAGGGCGGCTGTACGAGCCCTGGGGATAAAAACCATAAGAATTATAAAACGACCTATACCATCACAAGTGAAGCGCTTCGCAGCCGTGTAAAGAGCGCGCTTGGCATTGAACTTGCCGGCGATCCGGCCCAATGGCTAAAGATTAAATCACACGATGCGGCGGTCAGCGGATCAGTTGGCTATGTATCTGCGATCCAGGTTGGTTCCAAAACGATGAGCGGCCAGGATTTTCGGGCGAAAGTGATGGATTATGATATCCGATCGCATTGTTTTACCATCACTTATGTGCCGGATTCGTAAGATAAATGAACGATCTGGCGCCGGGCTCTAGTAAGTCGAGGCCGGCTTGGCACGGTTGGCGACCAGTAACCCCCATAGCAGCTTCCGGGCTTGCTATGGGGGTTTTTATATTCGTTCAGCCGAACGAAATACAGGCAGAATTTTTCGTGGGGGTACCGAAACCCTCTTTATAGGAAGTTCATAGATAGAGCAATTAAAAAGTTCAATTTAAACTCATTTAAAAAAAACGAGTTTAAATTGAACTAATCAGTCAAAAATTCAAATAATTAAATGATTTTTTTATATAACATTTTTATTAATTTCTTATTCGAAAATTTTATATTTTAAAAACTGTATATAATAATGCCGCAAAGATTATCTTTGAGGAAAAAAGGAGGCATTTCTATGACGTGGAAAAAGCGGATTGCGGGAGTGGTCAGCATGATTTTAGTGCTGTCTATTTTGATGGTGCCAATGGCGTCCATAGCCGGAAACGATCGAATTACCATCTCGCAAAACGGGTATTACATGCAAAAGCTTTCCAACCCTACCGCGGGGGAAGGCGAGGCGGACGGCCTTGTAACGCCGGGCGATCGCTTCAACAGCTATGCATGGGCGACCGGCGAGCTGGGGGATTATATTTATGTTGGCTCCAACCGAAATTTGGTGGGCAGTACGATCGAATTATACATTCATGCGTATGGTGATAAAATTCCGATGGATACCGTGCGGCAGTTCGTCGATACGTTTACCAATGGAGAATTGGCCCTGACGCCGAAGGACGAGCAGGGAAAGGGCGGTGTGATCGTACGGTATAGCAAGACAACTGGCAAGATGGAAACCGTATTTGAGCCAAATGCGGACATGCCTGCTCCATTCAACGATATTACCGGCTACCGTATGTGCGTGGAATTCAAGGGGAACCTCTATTTTGGCACAACAGGCACAGCGAACACAATGCTGCTGCGTATTGGGCCGGATTTTCAGCCGGGTGATTTGCCGGAAATCCTTGTACATATGACCAAGCCCGCAGAGACCGGCATGGGCAATATTCGGGCCTATGACGTGACGGATGATGGAGAGCGGCTTTACATCGGCGGCACGGATGCATCTCAGCTCTCGCATGAGGAGATTGCGCAAGGCGTTACCTCCGCAGTCCGAATTCAGACGACGACAGACGGAACGCATTTTGATACTATTGCCGGGCCGGATGATTTTTACCCATATACGTTAGAGAAATATATCAGCAATTCAGGCGACGTGTGGGATTTGGTGGTGTATCAGGATACGGTTTACCTCTCTCTGATGACAACGATCGGCGCGGTGGTGTATCAGGGCGTTGAGGTTGGCAAGGGGCAGCCCGGCGCAAATGAATATGGATGGAAGTGGACGGAGTTCATCGGGGATGGCCTTGGCAAGCAGGGTGACCCGATCTATCCAGCAGGCTTTGGCAATCCGCTCAACTACGTTATGTCCCCGATTGTGTATCAGGGCGATCTTTATTACTACACGCTTTCCAATGCGTTTGATGCAATGGTCAAGGCGATCTTCTCATTGGTTAAATTGGTGCGCACACAGGATATCAACGCCTATTTTGAAGGCCTGAAAACGATGGAAAACAGCATGAAAAATCAGGCCTCGATTTACCGCCTCACTTCAGATGGCAAAATGCAAATGGTAATGGGCTCACCAGATCAATATTTTAATCGGGAGAAGGGGAATTACCTTTCCGAAACGCTGCATGCCTTCTCCAACAGCACGGAGCTCGGCTGCATGCAGTATATCTGGCGTGCAACGGAATATAACGGCAAGCTGCTCTTCGGCACGTTTGACGCATCCACCCTGAATCATTACTTCACCTTCCTGACCAACGGCGATTTGATTGGAATGGATGCCGATGATTGCGAGCATCAAATCCGTTCTGCTGTGGATCTGATCAACCTCCTGAAGAAGGAGACGGTGATTGATTCTAAGACGACAGATATGCTTGTTCAGGTGCTGGGCACGCTCAATAGCATGGTGAACAAGAAGGCAACAGAAGCCTCCGTGAAGCAGCTGCTGGAGATATCTCTTCAATTCAAAAAGGCGTTTGATAAGATCCGCCCCATCTTAGATAAGATTGTGAATTCCGACTTAGCCCAAGCCCTTGGCGATCAGCTCCAAGGCCTCAATGCGCTGCGTTCTATCTATAATACATTGGCCAATATTGATACCGAAGGGCTGGAGCGGTACATCCGCATCTCCAATGCGATTATGGAGGCCGACGGTGGGTTTGACCTGTATCAGACAGAGGACGGCGTTCATTATCAAGAAATTCTGAACGACGGCTTCCATGATAAATATAATTACGGTTGCCGCTCCTTTATCGCGGGCTCAGACGGCTTGTATCTCGGCACGGCAAACCCTTATTATGGCGGGCAGCTGTGGAAGCTGAACGAAATCACGGCAGAGCTGAAAACGCTCTCCTCACCGCAGCTCAACCTCTCTTTTGAGCGGAATGTAAAGGCGTATCAGGCCACTGTAGACCAGAATGTGACGGAGCTTTCTCTAACGGCTCTTGGCGCTGATCCCGGCACGCAGGTGCTTGTAAATGGACGGGAAAGCGATGGAGCGGCAGTAACTATTGCGCTGAAAAACGGAGAGAACATCATCCGAATTGAAACGACCTCCATTGACGGCAGTGTGACGGATGTTTACGTGCTGACAGTGACGCGTGGAGCGGCGGCATCTGAGCCGACGGAGCCGGATACGGCAGAGCCCGGTGAGCAGAGCCCCTCTAACCCAGACGCCTCAGGCACGGAAGGAGAAGCCCCAACTGCTTCCACCCAGAAGGATGCAACACAAGCCCCCACCGGCCCCGACAACGTGGATATTCCGGGCACTGGCAGCGGCGCGTCGGTTGCGATGCTTGCGGTGCTGGTGATCGGCGCGGCTGGAACGATGACGTTCAGCCGCAAAAAGCGCGGATAAAAAAATAGCCGTGAACCGCCCGCTCCCATGAGCGATGCGTATCCCTGTGATCCGTGTGGTCGTGGCAAGCCTTGCTTTGTTACTCGGTTCGCATCGTGATAAAAAATAGACGATCGATTTGATGCCCGGCAGCTATATGGTAGAGGTTGCCGGGCATTTTTGTGCCACACAGCCTCATGGTGAACGCTATGTTTGATACAGAGCGGGGCATGTGGGTTTGTTTGATGGGATCAGGCGGTTTAAAGATGAAATGGGCAGCTGCAAAAGTCTTTGCAGCTGCCCATTTGTTTTTGGGGTTAGGCGTCGTGTTCCTCCTGCCGCAGCTCCTCTAAATCCACATAAAACGCTTCGGTGGAAAGATCCGGTAGATCCTCCTCTTGTGGAAAGGTGGGAATTTCTGCGATGACCTCGGCTTTTTGGCCACGCATCCATATGGATGGCGTAATACGCACCGTATAACCACAACCGCTTGGGGTACGCCATTCAGGCATAGGCAATTCGGGGATCCCAAAGGCGGCGAGGATCGTCATAATAACGCCGCCATGCGTGACGATTGCGGCATTGGTCACATTGGTTTTCATCATACCTTCGGCAATTTTGAGAAAACAGCTGCATACCCGCGTGGAAAACTCCGCGTTGCTCTCTCCGAAAGGCGGGGCGGCATCCGGCCCACCAGCAAGCCAAGAGGCAAAGCCTTCGTCATCGGCGAGCTGCTCCGGCGTTTTACCTTCATATTCACCGAAATCATATTCAATGAGTTCGCGCATAACAATGGCTTCACGCTCTGGATAGATCGCGTGTGCCGTTTGCGTGCAGCGCTTGAGCGGGCTTGTAAAAACGGCCTCCACATAGGGATAATCCGCTTGTTCCTTGAGCCGGTGGAGTTCAGCAACACCCTCCGGGCTCAAAATGGCGTCGGTATGGCCAATGTAACGGCCGGAGGTGCTGTCGTCCGTGCGGCCGTTGCGGATCAGATGGATTTGATATGTCTTCATTTTTCCTCCAAATTATTTTATCGTTTTTTGTCAGTAATCACTATGTACAAATTAGGGGTAGTCCCTTATAATTATTTTACAATATACGATGCGTATTATTTATGGGGGTTCAAGAGGATGAACAAATGCTTTCCGACGCGGATGGTGCTATTGCGGAAGGAACGTGGCCTGAGCCAAAAGGAGGCGGCCGCCCGCCTTGGCGTATCACAGGCGCTCTTATCGCATTATGAGAAGGGAATACGGGAGTGCGGGCTGGATTTCGTGACACGTGCGGCAAAGCTCTATCACGTAACCTGTGATTATCTGCTGGGATATAGCGAAAGCCGAACGGGGTTGACAGGCTTTTTTATTTCGGATGAGCTGGAACAGGATCGTGAAATGAGCATCAGCACGATTTACCGTGCGGCCTCACGGTTGTTGGAGGCAGTCAATCTTGAATGGGATACTGTTCTGGGCGACCGTATGCAGTGGTTGTTTGCACTGTCTGTTTATAACGGAATGGTCACTTCTTCACAGGCTGGGTTTCTCTCAAAGGATGCGATCCACTTTGATCCGCAGGCAGCAGAACTGCTCACTAGCGGGATGATGGAGGCAATTGCGCGCTCTATTATAAACTCAGGATCCGAAGTGGCGGTGGCGGCGCATGAGGATAAGCTGCCGCAGTGCATGCAAACGCTGATCTTGGAAGCGGAAAATTACATAAGGCGCAATGTTGACCAGTATTTATCCGGCGGAGAGTTGCGGTAACGTGGGGCCTGCTGGCGCCTTCTTGTGCCAAAATTTCAAGCAATGTTTCTGCCCCAAAGCAAAAAACACAGTTTGGGTGGATGAAAGCTTCAATGGACCCTGATAAGTGGATAGAGGGGATCATTACGCTATTATAGCATAATAAGCGCACAGCAAGATGCAAATGCAGCATTTTGCTGTGCGCTCGCTTATGATACGCATTTAGCCTTCCAACATGGATTTATAGAGCCGGATATATGCATTGGCCGAGCGGCCCCAACTACAGTCGCACTCCAATGCACGCTTGACAAGCATCGCCCAACCCTCTTGATTTTGATAGCCTTCCAAGGCGCGGCGGATCGTGTGGAGCATTTCATGCGCGTTATAATTGGCAAAGGTAAAGCCGTTGCCTTCCCCATCGCCGCTATCCTTTATGCTGTCGCGCAGACCGCCTGTTTCCCGCACAATCGGAATGGAGCCATAGCGCAGCGCAACCATCTGGGAGAGCCCGCAGGGCTCGCTTTTAGAGGGCATCAGGAATAGGTCGCTCCCCGCATAAATTTTGCGTGCCAGATCCGGCACAAAACCGATGCGGATGGCAAGCTTACCAGGGTGGCGCGCGGCCGCCTCACGGAAGAAATTTTCATACTCCCAATCTCCTGAGCCAAGCACGACGACCTGTATATCCGTGGTTTCCAGCAGCTCGTCGAGCACAGCCTTGACCAGATCAAGCCCCTTATGAGAAACTAAGCGCGATACCATACCCATTAAAGGAACATCCTCCCGTACAGGAAGGCCCATATATTCTTGCAGGCCGAGCTTGTTGCTCATCTTTCCGGCCGGATCCTCCGCAGAATAATTGGTAAAGAGCGATTGATCTGTGGCAGGATCATAGCTGATGGTATCGATGCCATTGAGAATCCCACTGAGCTTCCAGGAGCGCTGGTTGAGAATGGTGTCGAGGCCGTGGCTGTACCATGGATCAAGGATTTCCTGCGCATAGGAGGGGCTGACAGTGGAAACCCGGTTGGCGCATTCGATCGCGCCTTTCATAAAGTTAACGTCACCGTCATATTCCAAAAGCGCCTCATCTCGCTGGGCAATGCCGAGCACATCCTCCAAGATCTCTTTGCCGTATACGCCTTGATACTGAATATTATGGATGGTGAAAAGCGTTTTGATATTTTGATATCCCTCGCGGTGCGCATACATCAGCGAGTAATAAACCGGTGTTAGAGCGCTTTGCCAATCATTGCAGTGGATGATATCGGGATGAAAATCAATATAAGGCAGCATTTCAAGCGCTGCGCGGGAGAAAAAGGCGAAACGCTCGGCATCGTCGTAATGGCCATAGATCGTATCCCGCTTGAAATAATACTGGTTATCGAGCAGGTAATAGGTAACGCCATTGGCTTTGGCTTCAAATATGCCGCAGTATTGCCTGCGCCACGCTACGGGCACAGACAGGCTTGCAATAAAATGCATACTGTCACGCATCTCCTGCGGGATCGTGGCATATAAAGGCATGACAACGCGGCAGCCGATCAGCCGCTTACGCAGCGCCTGGGGAAGACTCCCTGCAACATCGCCCAAACCGCCGCTGGCGATAAAGGGGAGCGCCTCGCTCGCAACAAATAAAACCTTCAAAATGAATCCTCCTTTTCAGACGCATCATGGGATCAACGCAAATTCTAGCCTTAGATCACGATGCCTTTGCCAATATAAACAGGGTAAGTGCTGGTGCCTGTTACCGTTTTGTGCGGGCGAACGACTACGCTCTTATCGGCAATGACGCAGTCGAGATGAACGCCCTCGCTGATGTAAGTGCCCTGCATGATGATAGAATTACGCACCACAGCGCCCTTGCCAATTTGAACGCCACGGAATAGGATGCAGTTTTCCACTTCGCCGTCGATGCTGCACCCATCTGCCACCAGTGAGTTTTTGACTGTAGAGCCAAGGCCGTAAATTGCCGGCATATCGTCGCGCACCTTGGTGTAAACCGGGCGTTCGCGTGTGAAGAGCTCCTGGCAATTGGCTGGATCCAGCAGGCTCATGCTGATATCATAATAACTCTGCAAAGAGTCAAACACGCTTGTAAAACCGGATACCTCATAGCCGTAGATGTTTAGGCGCTTGAGATTGTGCTGAATGACATCCCGCACGAAGCTGTCCTGATTGAGGCTCACAGCGTTGTTAATCAGGCGGGTCAGCAACGCTTTGCTGATTAGGATGATATTCATTGCGTAATCGACTGGATTGCTCGTTTTAGGGTCAAGCGCAATTTTGGCAACCTTCTGATTTTCCTCAAAGGTGAAGGTCATCAAATCATCCAGCCGCGGCGCGCGGCCGTGGTGGTAGGCAATGGTGATATCGGCCCCGCTCTCCGTATGAGCGCGGCACATATCGTTGAGATCAAAATTGCAAACCACGTTGGTATCCATCAGGACGATATATTCCTCTTTTGATTGCTCTAAAAAGCGCATAATGCCCCTGAGCGCCTGGATTCGGTCGCGGTACATACCAGTGTGGCTATTGTTAAAGGGCGGGAGGAGGAACATGCCTCCGCGCTTGCGGGAGAGATCCCAAGGTTTGCCTGTGCCGATGTGATCCATCAGGGACTGATAATTGCTTTTTGTAATAATGCCAACTTTGTTGATGCCGCAGTTAACGAGATTTGAGAGCGCGAAATCAATCAGGCGGTAGCGCCCGCCAAAGGGGACGCTGCCCATGGTACGCGCATTGGTCAGCTCGCTCAATACAGAATCATAGGCGTTGGAATAGATAATTCCTAACACATTATTCGCTCTCATAGTTATAACCATTCCTTTCGCTCCAACCGTGGAGTTTTAAGCGGTTTTGCGAAGCAAGATTTTGAGATTCCCTTGATGCAAAAAGGGCGAAACTCCCGTTTGAAAAACACGTTTTTCAAACTGTCACCTCCGGCAGGTCCTCATCGACCATTGCCTTCGGCGCGACGCGTGTGCCTGCGCCAATGCAGACGTTTGCGCCGACTACAGCCACACCCCAATCAGAAAGGTTTTCCATATCCTCCGGGCGTTCGCCGACGACGGCGTTTTCTTCAATCACGGCATTTTCCGCGACGATTGCATATTGCACCACGGCGCCTTTTTTCACCACCGTGCCGGGCATCAGGATGGAATCACGCACGACTGCGCCCTTTTCGATCGATACGTTGGCAAATAAAACGGAGAAATCTACACTGCCCTCAATCAGCCCGCCTTCTGAAATCAAGGAATTCTGAACGGTGGCGTCCGGAGAAACGTAGTGCGGCGGAGCGACCGGGTTGCGGGAGTAAATTTTCCAATCGGGGTCGCTTAGGTCAAGATCAACATTGGGGTTGAGCAGGTCAAGATTGGCTTCCCACAGGCTGTCAATCGTGCCAACGTCTTTCCAATAGCCATCGAAGGGGAAAGCGAAAAGCCGCTCGTGCGCCTCATGCATGGCTGGAATCAGATCGTGCCCGAAATCGTTGCCAGAGGCTTCGTTGGCCTCATCATCCAGCAAATACTGGCGCAGCTTCTCCCAGGTAAACATGTAAACCCCCATGGAGGCCTTATTACTGCGGGGGTGCTTTGGCTTTTCCTCAAATTCTGTGATGGCGCCATCTTCATTCACCATCATCAGGCCAAAGCGGGGCGCTTCCTCCCACGGAACTTCGAGCATGGCGATGGTACAGGCCGCTTCCTTTTCCTTATGATAGGCGAGCATTTTGGAATAATCCATCTTATAGATATGATCGCCGGAGAGGACCACAACATATTCAGGGTCATAGCGATCGATAAAATTGATATTCTGATAGATCGCGTTAGCGGTATTTTTATACCACTCTGTCCCACGAATTTTTTGATAAGGGGAGAGGATATGTACCCCTCCGTTCACACGGTCCAGATCCCATGGCTCTCCATTGCCAATATAATCATTGAGCTCCAGCGGCTGATACTGGGTGAGAACACCGACGGTATCGATGCCGGAATTCACGCAATTGGAGAGCGGAAAGTCAATGATACGGTATTTTCCACCATAGGGCACGGCAGGCTTGGCGATATTTTTTGTCAGGATACCGAGCCGGCTTCCCTGCCCGCCTGCGAGGAGCATTGCAATGCATTCCTTTTTTCGGGCCATATATGTTGCCTCCTTTATTTTATAAAAATTGATTTTATGAAATCCGTGGAAATAAATTCCAGAGGATTTGATCAGGTTGATTTAGCTTCCGGTGAGACGGGCTTTGCCTTTTTGCGGGATGGAGCCGCCTGTGCAGCGGAAGCGGGCGTTTTCTTCTGCCTTTTTTTACGCTCCTTTGCAAGCTCCAAATATAACACGGAAAAACCAGGAAGATCCAGCACCATGCTCTGCTCGCAGCTATGCATGGGGAGATCCTCCGTTTTGATGATGCCGGAGGAGCCGTTGCCCTCGCCGCCGAACGCAATATCGTCGGAATTGAGCAGCACGCGGTAATCCCCCCGCTTCGGCGCGCCGATGCGGTAATCCGGGCGCTCTACCTTTGTAAAATTGCAAACGGCGATGATCTCATTGCCCTGGTCATCCATCCTGCGAAAGGCGATCACGGAGTTTGCACTGTCATCACTGGAAATCCAGGAGAAGCCCTCCCAGCTGAAATCAATTTGCCACAGCGGGGAATGCTTGAGGTAGAAATGGTTGAGCGCCTTCACATAGTCCCGCAGCTGTGCATGTTTTTCATAATCGAGCAGAAGCCAGTCCAGCTCGGCGGCAAAATCCCACTCCTTAAACTGCCCGAATTCCTGCCCCATGAAAAGCAGCTTCTTGCCTGGATGCGCCATCATATACCCATAAAACACACGCAGCCCGGCAAATTTTTCTTCATAGCTGCCCGGCATTTTGCCGATTAAGGAGCATTTTCCATGCACCACTTCGTCATGTGAAATCGGCAGAACGTAGTTTTCGGAAAACGCATAGAAGAAAGAAAAGGTGAGGCAATCATGATTGTATTTGCGGAAATAGCCATCCAGAGAGACATAGCGCAGAATATCGTTCATCCAGCCCATGTTCCATTTAAAATTAAAGCCGAGGCCGCCCACATTTGTCGGCTTCGAGACGAGCGGCCAGGCGGTGCTTTCCTCTGCAATCATCAGCGTGGAAGGATGCTCCTGAAAGATAACTTCGTTTAGCTTTCGCAGGAAGGAAACCGCCTCCAGATTCTCCCGCCCGCCGTGGTCGTTGGGAATCCAATCGCCATCCTCCCTACCGTAGTCAAGATAGAGCATGGACGCCACTGCATCTACACGAAGGCCGTCAATATGGTATTGATCCAGCCAAAACATCGCGCTGGAAATTAGAAAGCTTGCCACCTCGTTGCGCCCGTAGTCAAATACGCGGGTGCCCCACTGGCGGTGCTCGCCCTTGCGCGGGTCGGCATACTCATAGCAGGGGGCTCCGTCGAACTCATAAAGGCCATTGGCATCCTTGGGGAAATGTGCCGGTACCCAATCGAGAATCACGCCGATCCCGGCCTGGTGGCACTGATCGACGAAATACATAAAATCATGCGGCGTACCGTAGCGGGAAGTTACGGCAAAATAACCGGTTACTTGGTAGCCCCAAGAGCCGTCGAAGGGATGCTCCATCACAGGCATGAGCTCTACATGGGTATACCCCATTTCAGTGAGATAGGGAACCAGCTCTTGCGCAAGCTTTCGATAGTCAAAAAAGTTCTCATCGGGATATCGCTTCCACGAGCCGGCGTGCATCTCATAGATATTGACAGGACTGTCATAGATAACAGTATGGCTTTTCGCTTCTTCCCAAGCCTGGTCGCCCCATTCGTAACCGCTCAGATCATAAACCTTGGAGGCATTATTGGGGCGCGTTTCCATATGTACGCCGTAGGGATCGCTTTTCATCAGCTGGCGGCCATCTTCTGTTAGGATACAGAACTTATAATTTTCAAATTGCGCAAGTTCCGGCAGCTCTGCCTCCCAAACGCCGCCGTTGTCCACCAAGGCCATGGGCGCGTTTTCCGCATCCCAGCCGTTGAAGTCGCCCACCACGCTGACGCCTGCGGCATGCGGCGCCCAAGTGCGAAATACCATTTTCCCACCGTCTATTCTATGCGCGCCGAAGTATTCATATGCGCGGGCATTACTACCCTCGTGGAATAAATAGAGCGGCACGTCAGAAGGAGAACTTTTTCGTTTCGCCATGGAGGTACACCTCGTTTACTTTTTAATAGCTTTATTTTAGCAAACCGAAATTCAATTTTCAAGTGTATTTTGAGTATTTTATTCAAAGCGAGTGCAAATTTCACGACCTATTTTTAGCTATTTTGTTACAAGAAACGCTAAGGCTTGATTTGTATCGAAAAGAATAACCCGTTTTTTTTCGTCAAAATGCCGAAAAAAGCGACCTGGGAATTGTGGAAAAGATCCGTTCGACACCCCAGGGACTACCTGAAAAAATAAATTTAATTCTAGCGTCTCCCGGCATTGCCATTTGGGATTCTCCCTCCTCCTGGGCTTAACCAATCTGTATTCTTGCCGTTATGCTCCGTATCAAATAGAAACAGCGTGTGTTTTCCTGGGAAAAATAGTGGTGGGCCGCCTGCTTCTTATGAGCCATGCCTACTGTTTGATCGGGGTTGATGGGTTCTGTTTTTTATTTATAAAAAAACGGAAGGCAGCATGGTAGTCTGCCTTCCGAAAAATATAAGAGACTGTATGATTAGGGCATCAGGCGGCGGATCACCATTTCGCAATCCGCCTCATTCATGATCTTCGGCACCGGATAGAGCGGGTTGCCCTCCTTGAGCGCACGCTCGACCAGAGTGGGGATATCCTTCTCCTGAATCTGCTCAATCTTATCGGGGATATTCATATCCTGGTTGAGCCGGCGGATCGCAGCAATAAAGGCCTCTGCCTTCTGCGCATCCGTCATGCCAGGCTGTGTGATACTTGCCGCCTCGGCAAGCTCTGCCAGGCGCTTATGCGCGCTTTCGCCGTAGTATTCCAGCACATACGGCAGGATGATCGCATTGGCAAGGCCGTGCGCGATGCCATACATGCCGCCGAGGTTGTGCGCGATGGCGTGAACATAGCCGACATAGGCGCGTGTAAAGGCAACGCCCGCATAGTAGGAGGCGAGCAGCATTTCGCCGCGGGCCTCAATATTCTTGCCATCCCGATAAACCGTTTCGATGTTGTCAAAGATCATTTTGACGGCGCGTTTGGCATTTTCTTCCGTATCGCGCGTATTGCTGTGGCCGATATAGGCTTCTACTGCATGGGTGAGCGCATCCATGCCGGTGGTGGAGGTGATATGCGGTGGCAAGCCGACGGTGAGCTCCGGATCAAGCACCGCATATTTTGGGCGCAGGACTGGATCGTTTATGGCATATTTTTCGTGTGTTTTTGGGTTGGTGACAACGGCCGCGATGGTTGTTTCGGAGCCAGTGCCCGCCGTGGTGGGAACGGCAAAGAAAGGCGGCAGCTTGCGCAGCACCTTCAGCACGCCGCGCATCTTCGGAATCGGTGTATTCGGGCGCACCACTCGCGCCGCGGCAACCTTGGCGCAGTCCATAGAAGAGCCGCCGCCAAATGCGATAATGGCTTCGCAGTTATTCTCCACATAAAGGCTGCGGGCATCCTCAATATTGTCAAAGGTGGGGTTGGGCTGCGTGCCGTCATAGAGTGTGTACTGAATGCCGGCCTCTGTGAGCTTTTCAAAGAGCGGGTCAAGCAGGTGGAGGCTCATTAGACCCTTATCCGTAACGATAAGCACCTTTTCCACACCTTTGGACTGGATGAGCGCAGGCAGACGCTTAATGGCGCCGGGGCCCTCGAGCCGCTCTGGTTCAGACCAGTCGAGAAAACAGACGAGCACACGGAAAACCGCCTGATAAGTACGGTACCATGCTTTTTTGATTGGCCACATAAAGATTCATTTCCTTCCTTCTTCAAAAAACCGCCGTCCGGCAGCTTTTCGGTAGTTGATATGCCTATAGTTTACTATTTTTTGCTTTCCTTTGCAAGGGGATCTGTACAATTCTCCAAAGGACTCAAAAACTGGCGGCAGCGTGCGGAAGCAAGAGAAAAGTTGAGGATTGGAACGCCAACAGCCGCCCGTTTATGTATTTTTCATGCTCTCTTTGATTTGACTTTCTTTCTGTGGTTTTATAATATATAAAGAAAAGCGATTCAAAAGGGGATGATGGAAAGAAAGGGGGATATCGGTGAATAAACAGGAAACCGTGGAATATTCGCTGCATGATGCAGGTGAATCTATCCAATACCGATTAAAGCGAGATATTCTTCATACAGACATCCGTGCGCCGGAGATGGCCGCATTGCGGGGCTGGGAAGAAGAACAACAAATTCATTTATCATATATGCAGGAGGCCGGCTCATGAATCAATGTGAAGAGATCCTGACACAGATCAAAAAAGCGTTCGTTGGCAAAAAAGACGTGGCGCGCAAAATTTTGATGACCATGCTCGCGGGAGGGCACGTGCTTCTGGAGGATATCCCGGGCGTTGGCAAAACAACGCTTGCCGTAGCGTTTTCCAACGCGACGGATTTACAGTATAAACGCATTCAGTTCACCCCCGACGTGCTGCCGTCGGATATTACGGGATTTTCGATCTTTCACCGCGAAACGGGAGCGATGGAATACCAGCCCGGGGCCGCGATTTGCAACCTGCTGTTGGCAGATGAAATCAACCGCGCTTCCTCCCGCACGCAGTCTGCGCTGTTGGAGGCGATGGAAGAAGGAAGCGTCACGGTGGACGGTGTGACGCACCTGATCCCGCAGCCCTTCACCGTGATTGCAACGCAGAACCCTACCGGCTCGGCCGGGACACAGCTGCTGCCGGATTCACAGCTTGACCGTTTTATGATGCGCCTTTCCATCGGTTATCCAGAGCCAGCAGCGGAGCGGGAAATGCTGCGCCGCAAGCATGGCGAAAATCATGGTCAGGCTGTGCGGAAGGTGGCGGATGCAGCGGCCTTGCTTACAATGCGGGATGAGGTTTCCAAAGTGTTCGTCCACGAAGAGCTGTATGACTATATCGTCCGCCTTGCCCGCGCCACACGTGAGCATAAATCGATCCGGCAGGGCGCAAGCCCCCGCTGTTCAGTGGCGGCAATGGCGCTTGCGCAGGCCTGTTCCTGGATGGATGGGCGGGATTATGTGGTGCCGGAGGACGTCCGAGCAATTTACCCGGATTGCACAGCGCACCGCTTGCTATTAACAGCGCAGGCAAAGGCCCAGGGCGAGCAGCCGCGCGAGCTGCTGGATGAAATCCTGCGCAAAACGCCCGCGCCGAAGATCAGGTGACGATATGAGCCGTTATCGTATTCTTTATTTTTGCATGTTATCCATGGCGGTATCCTATTATGTGATGGACACGCGCTATCTCTCTTGGCTGCTGCTTGTAATGATTCTGTTGCTCGTGCCGCTGGAAGTGCTGCTGAGCCTGCCGGGCCTTTTAACGCTGCGTATTAAACTCACAGCGGAGCCTCTTTCGCCTACCCAAGGTGGGGTGCTGACCGCGCGGGCGGAGGTTTCTTCCCGCTTTCCGGTGCATTGTGTGCGTCTGCGTATGCAGTGCAAAAACCTGCTGACCGGCGAAGAGGCGGATAAAAAAGGCTGCTTCCCGGCGCGGGGTGGAAAGATGGCCGAGCTGCCCTGCCTGTGGGAGCACTGTGGCACCGTGTGCTGCCAGGTGACAAACGCGCGTATGGTTGATCTCTTGGGGCTTTTCTCCTTCCGGGTTCGTTTGCCGGCGCCGGTGGAGGTGCTGATTTCTCCGACACCGACGCCATTTCACGGGAAGGCTTCCGCCTTTGCGCCGGGCGGCACATTGGAGGCTGCTGCACGCTCGGCCGGCAAGGGCGGCGAAGAACGAAGCTCTGTGCGGGAATTCCGGGATGGGGATCAGTTGCGGGATGTGCATTGGAAGCTTTCCTCCAAGCTGCAAAAACTCATCGTGCGTGAGGCGGAGCAGATGCCGCAGCCAAGCGTTGTGCTTGCCTTTTGCCTGAGCGGGGCGCCTGACCGGGCCGATCAGGTGCTCGCAAGGCTGACGGGCCTTTCAGAAGAGCTGTTCGAAAACCAGTGCGTGCACAGCCTGCAATGGTATGATGCGGCGAAAGGGGATTTGCACACCCGGCAGGTGGAGGATGAGGAATCGTTCCGCAGGGTGCTGCTGGAGGCCTGTTCCAGCCCGCTGTCAGAGCGGGAGTTGCGTGTGGAAGATTGCCGGAAAGAGCTCCGCGCGCCGATGGTTGATCTGCTATTTCTCATTCATGCGGATGGAATTTCTATGTTTGGCGATGCAGAGGAGGGGATGGAATGAAGCTGGCCGGATCCTCCGGAGCGGGTCAGGAGCTCAAATCGCGCTTCGCCATGCCGGTGCTCCGCTTTTGCAGCGGCGCGGTTTTGCTGCTGGCAGGCTTGTATGGGGCGTTGCTTTGCTTTTTTCAAACGTTTGCATTGCCGGAAGCGGAAACGGCGCTGATTTGGTCCCTGCCGACAACGCTGCTGTTTCTCATCATCTATTCCCTGCCGAAGCATCGGGGGCTTGCCTATCTGGCCGCGTTTGTTTTGTGGGGAATTGCCGCCTTTTTTGTGATGCGTGAGGTCGTAACGGGCGCAGTATTCGTGGCGGAGCAGTTTTCCACCCAGGCGTCGGCCGTGTTTCCAAAGCTCGGCCATTTCGCACCGCCTCAAGCGCAGGAGGATTTAGCGGCTTGCCGCATGTTTTTCCGGGTGGTCCAGTTTCCGCTGACAGGGTATCTTGCCTGGGCCGTGGTAAAGGCACACAGCTTCTTTTTCTCCCTCCTCGCGACTGCGCCGTTTCTGGCGATTGCAGCCGTGGTGGGGCTGGTCCCGCCCGCGTTTGCGCTGGTTTTGCTGATCGGCTTTTGGGCCGCCATGTTGCTTTCGGGCCGTGCGGGGCGGATGGGGGAGCGGCACGCGGCCAAGGCTGGGCTGCTGCTAGCGCCCTTTGCCTTTTTGCTGGCAGCGCTGGTGGTGTTGTTTCAGCCGCCGGATGCCTACCAGCCCTCCGCTCGCGCTGTGCAAGTGCGCAACGCGGTCATCCAGGTGGTAACGGAGCTGTTTGACTCCAGCCATCAGGATTCCCTATCCTTTACAGGCTATGGCGCGCCGATGACGGATTCGCCCGGCATGACAGACCTCACAAATGCGGGGGAACTGCGTTTTACCGACCAAACCATGCTGCGCGTCCAATCTGCGCCAGCGGATTATTATCTGCGCGGATGGGCCGGCTCTGTTTATACGGGCACCTCGTGGCAGGTGATTTCTGAAGAATCGTATCAGGGCATGCGGCTTTCTTTCCAGCCGTTGCTGTATACCGATATTTCCGTGCGGCGGATGGGTGGAGAAAAGCCGCAGGCCTCTGGTATCACAATTGACAATATAGGAGCCAACCGCTCCTATACGTATACGCCCTATTACCTTTCGCAGGGGGATACGGTGACAGGAGGTGATTTTAAGCAGGATGCTTACCTGCTGATGGGGCGTGAGGATGGAACCTCGGTGAGCAGCTACACGCTCCATTCCTATTTTACCCCGTTGAGTGCAGCGCAGCAGAAGCGGATTCCCAGCCGGATCAGGCAGATGGAGCGGGAATATGAAGCGCTGATCAATAAGCGGGATACCCAACTGCCGGACGGCGTGCGCGACAGGCTGCTCGCCTATGCGGAAAAAGCCGGCCTGACAGCGGCGGAAGGCCCAGAGGACTGGCTGCGTGTTGCCAGAGCGGCCGCGCAGGTGGTTCAAAATGCTGGAACCTATACGGAGAAGCCGGGTGCGGTGCCAGAGGGGCAGGATTTTGTGCTTTATTTCTTGGAGGAGAGCCCGCGCGGCTACTGCATTCATTTTGCAAGCGCAGCGGCGGTTTTGATGCGCGCGCTGAACGTCCCCGCGCGCTACGTCGAGGGTTACACGGTGAAAACCAGCAATTTCAAGGCGGATGGGAGCGCTGAAATTCCAGACCGGCAGGCGCACGCCTGGGTGGAAGTGTGGGCGGATGGCCAGGGGTGGACGCCCATTGAGGCAACGCCCGGCGGAGCCGCAACCCTGCGGGAAAACCCGGATGAAAACGATGTGCGGCCGGATGAGACGACACGCCGCCCCACTGAGGCGCCGACGACGAACGGCTCTGTAGCTCAGACAGGCGTAAAAACATCGCATTGGCTCCTCCCGCTGCTGGCAGGGTTATGCGTGCTGGCGCTGGTTGCCGCGCGGCTGGAACTGACGCGGCGCAGAAAGCTCGCCTTCCGGCAGAAAGACCGCAACCGGGCGGCGATTGCGGTTTACCGTTACCTTTGCCGCTTGGCCCGTTTTGGCTATATGGTCAGCGGGGAGGCACAGCGCTTGGCGCGCAAGGCGAAATTCAGCCGCCACGTGCTCACGCGGGAGGAATTATCCACCTTGCAGGCGGAGGCGGAGCAGGCAGGCAAATCCACTTATGAAAAGCTGCCGCTTTGGAAAAAGCTCCTGTTCCGAATTTGGATTTATTAAATTTTGTTTGAGATGGATACGGATCAAAAGAAAACGGGGCTGTTGCAGGGCTTTTTCCTTGCGGCAGCCCCATTCGATGTTTCCCGCGAAATATCATGGAAAAGGTGGAAATTGCTTTCGCTTTATGCTATAATAACACCATTATTTTATTCTTTTAAACTGGAAAAGCATTGAGGAGGGAACCGGATGTCAAGTAGAGTATGGATTTTTGCGGCCTTCGGCTGCTATCTGCTGGCGATGATGGGAATCGGTGTGTTTTACTATAAGCGCACCAAGAATTCAGAGGATTATTTTCTAGGTGGGCGCTCGCTCAACGGCTGGGTGGCTGCGCTGAGCGCACAGGCCTCAGATATGAGCGGCTGGCTCCTGATGGGGCTGCCCGGGGCGATTTACGCATTTGGCACAGGGCAGATATGGATCGCTGTGGGGCTAGCCATCGGCACGATCCTCAACTGGATTCTGGTCGCCTCCCGTCTGCGGCGGTATACGATTCAGGCGGGAAATTCCCTGACGCTGCCGGAGTTTTTTGAAAACCGGTTTCAGGATCACACGAAGGTGCTGCGTGTGGCGTCCTCCTTATTCATCATGATCTTTTTCTTAGTTTATACGGCCTCCGGTTTCTCTGCGGGCGCTAAGCTGTTTTCCTCCGTATTCGGGCTGGATTATACGCTCGCTCTTGTGATTGGTGTGGCTGTCATTTTGATCTACACGTTTTTCGGCGGCTTTCTTGCCGTGTGCTGGACGGATTTTGTGCAGGGCTTTATGATGCTCATCTCCCTGATGGTGGTGCCCGTGATCGCGCTCGCGATGCTGGGCGGCCCGGGTGAGGCGAAGGCTGCGCTGGATTCCCTGGGCGTTAGTTTCCTTAATCCGCTTTATGATAACGGCAAGCCTCTGGGCTTTGTCAGCATCCTTTCCCAGCTCGCTTGGGGCCTTGGCTATTTCGGCATGCCGCATATCCTGATCCGCTTTATGGCGATTAAGAATGAGGATGAAGTGCGCAAATCCCGCAAAGTGGCGATTGCATGGGTAGTGATTTCTTTATCTTCCGCCTGTTTCCTGGGTGCAATCGGGCGCGCGTTCTTCCTGGGCAACCCCATCAGCAACCCCGAAAATGTGTTTATTGAAATGATCGGAGAAGTCTTTACCAATCGGCTGGGCATCCCCTTCATTGGCGGCCTGCTGTTGTGCGGTATTTTGGCGGCGATCATGTCCACGGCGGATTCCCAGCTGCTTGTCACGGCTTCTTCCATCTCGGAAGATGTGTATAAAGGCGTGATCCGCAAAAATGCAAGTGATAAGAGCATGCTGCGTGTCAGCCGTATTACGGTGCTGGTGGTCAGCGCAATTGCCTTTGTGGTCGCGCTGGATCCCAACAGCAGCGTGATGGGGCTCGTCTCCAACGCGTGGGCGGGCTTCGGCGCAACCTTCGGCCCGGTGGTGATCCTGGCGTTGTTTTGGAAAAGGTCGAATTTTGCGGGCGCTGCCTCCGGCATGATCGCGGGCGGCTTGACTGTGATCGTTTGGGATTATATCAAGTTTGGCGGCGCAACGCTGGCAACGCGCACAGGGCTTTATTCACTGGTGCCGGGCTTTGCGCTCGGCCTGGTTCTGATGGTTGTGGTTAGCCTGCTGACCAAAGCGCCCTCCAAGGAGATGCTGGAGGATTACGAGGCGGTTTCCTCTCAAAAAGAGATGAAAGAGCCAGTGGAATAAACGAAATTTAGTTATTCGCAGGGGCGGTTCCAAATGCAGCGCATTTGGAACCGCCCCTTTTCTTTTTTCAAGGCATGTTCCACCCATATCACTCATAAAATGAAACTACGGATCAAACCCCAGAAGCGGTTTCCCAGAAACCGGCGATGGAAATGGGCGGTGACAATCACGTTGCATACGAAGGAAACAAGCAGGCTGAATATGATATTGTCCATCGTCATCTGCCTCGCGCTCGGTGCGTTGAGTGTTTTTGGCGTGGCGCAGGGGGTGGAAGAGCATACGCAGAAGGTGCAAGCGGCGCAGGGGGTAGAAACGGACGCTCCCTCCAGCCTTGCGCCCGCAGAATCACAGGCGTCCACCGGGCAGACGGATACAACGCAGCCCTCCTACATCAAATGGGTAGAGTTTAATGCACCGTACACTGCTCTGAGCGACACGCTGGCACTCGATATAAAAACGCATGAAGAGGGCAAGGGGCCGCACGTTAGCTGGATTGATTCGCTTGCCTGGCTTGCCTGTAAAAACGGGGGCAACTGGAAGGGTTATAAATCCGCCCAGCTGCAAAAGCTCAAGGATGCGCTGGCAGATGGAAAAACCGTAGATGAGCTGATGGCGGATAATAAATACTATGATTATTACAAGCGGGCATACACAGCGGTGCTCGGCGGCATGGTGGGCGAATACGAAAAGGAGGCGCCGGACAAGGAGCATGAGGGCCAGAAGATCATTGTCAAAAAATACGGGCTGAAGGCCTATTGCCCGATCGCGGAGGGCTTTGGCTACAGCCATTATGACGATTTCGGCGATTCCCGCTCCTACGGCTACCGCAGGCGGCATCTCGGCAATGACCTGCTCGGCGCGATCGGCACGCCGATTGTCGCTGTGGAGGGTGGGGTCGTAGAGGCCTACGGCTGGAATCAGTATGGCGGCTGGCGGCTGGGCATCCGCAGCTTTGATGGGAAACGCTCCTATTATTATGCGCATCTGCGCAAGGGCCACCCTTATCAGACGGGCATCAAGCTCGGCTCCAAGGTCAAAGCGGGGCAGGTGATCGGGTATCTCGGCTCCACGGGCTATTCGACCAAGGAGGATAACAACGGCATGACCCAGCCGCATCTGCACATCGGCCTGCAACTGATCTTTGACGAATCGCAGAAGGAAGGGATCAACCAGATTTGGCTCAATCTTTATCCGCTCATTGAGCTTTTAAACCGCAATAAGGCGACGGTGGTGCGCGATGAAGATTCGAAGGAGTATTTCCGCAAATATGATATCTTTGACCCGGCCTATCCGAAGGAAATGCAGGAGAAGCCGAAAACGACCGTGCCGCCTCCGACCACTGCGCCGCCGGCAACCACGCAGGCGCAGGCTTCGGCGGCATAAAGGAAGGGAACAAGCGGCGTTGCCGCCAATTTCATTAACTGTTGAGCCGGTTGTTGTTGGGGCGGGCTGTGCCTGCGGGCCAATTGAAGTGGCGACGTTATTCAATTTTTTGTATGTCGCCCGCAGGCGCATAGAATTTTTTAGAAAGCCCAATCTCGCAAGGGCGAACTGTGTTCGCTCGCAGACATATGGATTCTTTTTGACAGCCTCTTTTTTTAGATCGTTGCAGAGAGGACGGACTGATAGCCTGCATGGGCCTCATGATAGGCCTTCATAAGCGCTTCGAGATGACCACGGCCGGCGGATGTGATCTGGTAGTAAATGCGCATCTGCCGTTTTCCACAATCAGAGGTGTAGGTAGTGATGTAGCCTCGATCCAACATGCGATATAACGTGGGATACATGGCCCCTTCCGGAATGCGAAAACATCCGCCGCTATATGCCTTAATGGACTGGCTGATCTCATAGCCATAGCTATCGCCTTTGCTGAGACGGGCGAGGATCAAACATTCAGTGAGCGCTTTCATGAAGTTGTCTCTGGCCTTTTGGAGCGCTTCTTCTTCGCTGATAGGCGGGTTTCGCTTTTCTCTCAAGCGGACGATCGTTTGTTGAATTTTTGATTTTTGCATCATTAACAGCTCCTTTTGATGATTGAACCGGATGAAACCGGCAGCGTGCAACATATTTTGGCGTTCCCCTGACACTCCGTCAGGGGATTTTTTGATCCCCTCCCTCCTCTGCCAGATTGATGACCGGAATGCCCCTGCGCCGCGCATATTTCACCGTATATGCTGTGCCGCCTTGATCGCTCAGGCAATAGCAGACGCAAATGTCGCTGTGATCGACCATGTAGCGGTTCCGCTCGAACATACAGCTCCGCGTGTAACGCTCAGAAAGATATACCACCTCATCCGCCCGCCGTTTGATGGATTCATAGAGCAGCCTGTCCGCTTCCCGCCATTGTTTCGCCTGATCGCGGCAGGGGAAGGCCAGAATCAGCTTCACCTGCGGGTGGAACCGCCGCGCTTTCAAAACGGCCTGCGCTGCGAGCGTATCAAAGCCCAAGGCTCCGCCGCAGTAAAAGGTGGTGATGCCCTGCTTGATCAATTGTTTGATGATTTTTTGCAGCCGCTTTTGCAAATTTAAAAAATCGTCTTGTGGAATTCTTCGATGGCCTGTAAAGCTGCAAGATGATTCATGCATTTTTTCTCCTTTTCACAATATAAAGCATATTTTTTTGAAAATCTGCCATTCTAACTCAAAAGAGTTAACCTTTTGCAAAATAATAAGCTAACCTAAAGTTAACTCATTTTAGCTTAGGAGATCATAAACAATGCGTATTGGTGAGGCTGTTAGAAAGCGGATCATAGCTCTTTGTGAAGAAAATAAAATTACGGTGAACATGCTGGCGACAATCAGTGGAGTACCGCAATCGACACTTAATAATATTGTGAGTGAAAGGAATCGTGGTACCACAGTTTCTACACTTCAAAAGCTTTGTGATGGATTGCATATTTCTATCAGTGATTTTTTTAATGATGAATTATTTAAAAACATAGAACAAGAAATCAGATAGTCGTATTTTCAATCACATTATAGTCGGAATTACGACTATAGTCAAGTATTTAATCATAAAAGATAATTAGTATGAGGAGGATTATCAATATGATTATTTATGATCGATTTTGGCAAACACTAAAGAAGCGTCACATTAGCACCTATTCCCTTATAAACGACCACCATATGAGCAGTAGCACACTCGATCGATTGAGAAAAAACCTTCCGCTTACTACCGTAACATTAAATGATCTTTGTCGCATTTTAAATTGTGAATTACCAGATATTGCCGAATACATTCCCTCAGATACAGATCAAAGGCTATAATTTTTGTTATTATATATCGCCGTCATTACGATATAAAATAAAAATCCCGGAAAAGCAATATGCTTTACCGGAATGTTATCTGACAGGTATTGACAAACGATTTCCTTCACGCTACAATATAGATGAACGATGGCACTACCCGTTTCGGCGGTTAGCGTCCCTACTTGATTAGACTAGCTGCACAAGTTGGTGACTGGGGCAGCTAGTCTTTTTTTATTGCGAGCACGAGCAGCAAAATCAAAGTGTAAATAATGATGATGTACTCCATTCGCCTCACCTCCCTCCCGCGCGAAACAACGCACAAGGAGAAAGGACGCTAACTGCCTACCGCTGAGGTAGTGCCATTGGTGGCATTCGCCACATGTCAATTATATATTAGGAATCCTTATCAGTCAATATTTAACAGACGATTCCCGCAAAAAAAATCGAAGCCTGACGAATTTACGATTCAGCTTCGATCTTTCGCCTGACAGGTATTGACAAACCCTATTCTTCACGCTACAATAGAATTGAACGATGGCACTACCCGTTTCGGCGGTTAGCGTCCCTCAAATTTGCTTAGGCTAGTTGCGCAGTTTGGAGACGTGGGCAACTAGTCTTTTTTTATTGCGAGCACGAGCAGCAAAATCAAAGTGAAAATAATGATGATGTACTCCATGCGCCTCACCTCCCTCCCGCGCGAAACAACACGCAAGGAGCGAGGACGCTAACTGCCTACCGCTGAGGTAGTGCCATCGGTGGCTTTCACCACGTGTCAATTATATATGATGAATCCTTATCAGTCAATATTTTACAATCTGTTTTTTCATCCATAACAGTCCAAATGAAAATAGGCAAAAACGGCCGCTGCGGGAAAGCAACGGCCGTTTTTATTACTATCGTGTTTTTTTACGCCTTGCCGGCGCCTGCCCGAAGGCTCTGCAAAACCTGCTGCTCAAAAAACGTGTCCGTATCCGCTGGCAGGAGGGATTGCACCGGGCCGTCATCCACGCTGACGGATACGCCGTCCTGACCGCAGTTCCCCATGCAGAACTTGGCGCGCACCTCTACGCGCTCGCCCAATTCCTGCTTTGCAATCAGAGCTTGCAGGCGGTTAATAATATCATAAGACCCTTTCAGATGGCAGGCGCTGCCGATGCAGACATAGATCGTAGTCATCTGTAAACTCATCCTTTCACAGGCCAAAGCCTTTTGGAATCCGCAATTCGGAAAAAACGACTCATTTATTCTATTATAGCGTGTCTGATATTGATGTCAATTCCCAAACCGGATTATTCAAAATCATAAACGCTGATCGCGTCTGTCATCGTTTTTTCCTTGGCGAGCTGGCCGTATTTATCGACGTCGAGCTTATTTTTCGGCCCGTGTGTCAGGCAGGCCGCGCCGCCGATGCAGCCCGATTCGCACGCCATACCCTCGATGAAGTTTTCCTGCAAAACGCCCTTGGACGCCTTGAGCAGGGCGGTGCGGCATTCGCGGATGCCGTCGCAGGAAACGGGCTTATAGCGGAAATCGCCCAGGTCATACAGGCCCTGCTCCCGAAGCGCTTGCTCGACCGCGCTGGCAAGGCCGCCGCTGCGGGCGAAGATGCGGCCGTAGTAAGAGGCGTTGTTGAGGTGCTCGTCAGGCAGGGAGGCGATGTCGATATCGCGCGCATCAAACAGGGCTTGCAGCTCCTCAAAGGTGATAACACAGTCGATATAGGGGCTGACGGTTTCCCATTTCTGCTCCATTTTTTTGGCGATGCAGGGGCCGACGAAAACGATCTTGCAGCCAGGATCGAGGCGCTTAATGTGCTTTGCAATCTGCGCCATGGGGGAGAGGTTGTGCGAAACGTGCTGTGCAAGGTCCGGGAAGGCCTTGCGGACATAGGTGACGAAGGCAGGGCAGCAGGAGCTGGTTAAAAAGCCCTTTTCATACAGCTCGTTTGCCTCCTGATAGGCCACCATATCCGCACCGAGCGCCGCCTCGACCACGCTGAAAAAGCCGAGATGCTTGAGCCCCGACACCACCTGCTCCACGCGCACCTGCACAAACTGGCTCACAATAGAGGGGGCGACGACCGCATAGACATTGTATTTTGAATTGTTTTCAGACTCCTTCAGGAGTTTGATGGCTTCGAGAATATAGGATTTATCGGCGATCGCGCCGAACGGACATTTATACACGCACGCGCCGCAGGAGATGCATTTTTCGTTATCAATCTTCGCTTTTTTATCCTCGCCCATGTGGATGGCGTTGATGTGGCAGGCGCTCTCGCACGGCCGCACGCACTGAATGATTGCGTTATAGGGGCAGGCGTTGAGGCACTTTCCGCATTCCACACATTTGGATTGGTCGATCACGGAGCGGTGGTTCACAATGCTGATCGCGCCCTTCGGGCAGACGTCCACGCACTGGTGGGAGATGCAGCCGCGGCAGGCTTCGGAGACGCGCATGCCCTCGACCGGGCACTCGTCGCAGGCGATATCCAGCACCTCGACGACGTTTGGATTTTTCTTGTTGCCACCCATAGCGAGCTTGATGCGCTCCCCGATGATGGCGCGCTCCTTATAGATGCAGCAGCGCATGGTGGGCTTGGGACCAGGCATGATTTTGGCGGGGATATCGAGCAGTGCGCCGCTGTCGAGCTGATCCTCAAATGCAAGGCGGGCCACCTCGCGCAGAACCTTATATTTGAGCTTCTGCACAGCGGTATCAAACAATTTTTTCATTGTGTTTCCACTCCATTCGGGTAAAACTAGGGATATGTATTTTAATAGAAGGTTTTATCCACCCGCTTGCCGAGCCTTACCATTAGCTCCGCCAGGCGGTCGATGAGCTTGAGTTTAATGCTCAGGTCAGCGGGCAGGTTCGGGTTTTGGTGCGCGGGGTTGATCGCCGTGCCGATGAAGAGCTTTAAATGCGTGCAGTCCTCCAGCAGCAGCCGCGCAAGCATCGCCGCGCCGTTCTCTTCATCAATGCGGTGGAAGTAATAGGAGTCTGCGTCCTTTTCGCAGTATTCCTGCAAAATATCCAGCGTGCGGGTGAGCGTGAGCACGCCTTCCGTGACAAGATCCACGCCCTCGATGAAGCCGATGGGGGGGATGGAAGGGTCGGAATAGGTCAGCGACGTGCGGATTTTACGGTTCAATACGCGGGCGACGATGTTGGCGCTTGTGCCGCCGCAGATGACCTTTTTGCCCTGCGAGCGCATATAATCGCGCACCATGCGCTCATCGTCCGCCTTTTCCTTCGGCGGCCCGGCGAGCATATTGACCACCCTGTGCGGCGTGACCTCTGCGACGAGCACGGTGGAATCATCGCCCGGCTTTTTCATATAGAGGTCATTGACCGTATCGGAGAGCGCGGCGGCCAGCCTGGGCGCGGACATATCAAGCGCCGTGGCGTTTAAGAGCCATTTGACCACGTGCTCCCACGTCCAGCCGAAGTTGAGCGATTCGCCCACGCCTGCATAGATCACGCCGTCGCTGACGATGGTGATGACATCGCCGGGCAGGGCCTGAAAGCGGGTTTCATACACGCCCTTGCCGGAGTATTCGTTATATTCGCACTTGAACTCCATGCGCTGCCCGTCGCGGATATAAATGCAGAAGGGGTTGTCGAATTCCGCGAGATAGCCTTCGCCGCTGTCCTTAATTTCTAGGATGCTGAAGGTGGCGTAGGCCACCTTGCGCACACTGCACACGGGCAGGGTGTTGACGATGGTTGAAACAACGTCCGCCACGGATGCGCCCTCGCGCACCATGGTCGCGCAGATCGTGCTGGTGAGGGTGGCGAGGATATTCGCCTTGACCCCGCTGCCAAGGCCATCCGCCAATACGGCGATGGTGGAATCCGCTGTGCGCACGGTGACGACCTTGTCGCCGCAGAGCTCCTCGCCTTTTTTATTGAGGCTTTTCCATGCAACGTCGATATGTACGCTCATCCGGAATCCCCCCTCAAGCCCGCGTGTCGTCGCGGGCGATCATATCCTTGAGCTTTGTCAGCGTGACCTTCGTCTCCGCCGTTGTCTCGCCCAGAAGGCTCGCGATTTCCTGCGCGACGACCATCTGCTTGTCGATTACCTTTTGCGCCATGTCGACCGTATCCATGCGCAGCTTCTGGCTTTTTTCCTTTAGAGCTTCCTCCTCGGTGATATCCTTGAAGATGCCCATGCAGTAGTTTCCTTCCTTGATATAGACGATGCTTTCGAGGAAGGTTTTGTGATAGGCATCCACCGTGATTTTTTTATCAAAGATCGGCTGCCTGGAATCAAAAACGGCGAGCGTATCCGCAGGGTCGAGAATTTCATAAAGCCCCTTCGTGAGCGCCGCGGCGCGGCTGACGCCAAAGGCCTTTTCCGCCGCCGCGTTGTATTCGACGATGTTGAGATCCTCGTCGACAATGATCGTGATATTCGGCGTTTCCGTAAGGACAACATTGGAAAGGGATTCCGCGCGCTGACGCATGAACGGCATGCACATCGTCAGCTCCGCCTTGCCCTGATAGACGGCGATCGCCTTATCGCGGCAGGTGGCATAGCCGCAGGAGCCGCAGTTTAATTCCTGTGCTGGTGAATCCTTGCCGATCTTCTGCAAAATCGAGCGGATGACCTCCTCGCTGGGGATCTCCCGCTTGTCTGTCCGATCCACGAAGCCCTTGTGCATGGGGATGACGTTGGTCAGCGCCGGATAGCCGTCGCCCGTCGTATGTACATGCTCCTTGATCCGGATGCGGCCGGTAAACCGGTCATGCGCGCTGGAAACGCGGGCCGGGCCGTTAATGCAGCCGCTGACACAGGCGTTGATCTCAATAAAGCTGCCGGTGATCTGCCCGGCACGGATGGCGTCGAGCACATCCGTGCAGTTGTCGATGCCGTCAATGCTCATGATATTATAGTGCGGCAGGTCGCCGCCCTCGCGGCGCTTGAGTGTTTTGATAATGCCGCCCGCGATGGGGTAAAGCCGCAGAATCTCCGAATCGCCACGCAAAAAGTCTGCGGGCTCGCAGTCATTCACACAGATTTCTTCCTGCTCAAGCCACATGTGCATATCGTGGAAGGTGAGCACCGCGTCGATCTCCGTCTCATGTCGGATGTCGTCCGCCTCGGCCTTTTTGGCAATGCAGGGGCCGACGAAAACTACCTTCGCATCGTGCCCGTAGGTTTTTTTGAGCATGCGGCCGTGCGCGATCATGGGGCTGACGACCGGGGCCAGATAGGGGATCAGCTCGGGGTAATATTTCTCCACCAAGTCGTTGACGGTGGGGCAGCAGGTGGTGATGATATTCTCCATCTCATGCGCTTTGATGAGCTTGTGGTATTCAGCCGTGACGTAGGCCGCGCCGTCCGCCGTCTGCGCCGTGCCGAAAATGCCGAGCCGTTGGAAGGCGCCCAGAAGCTTTCGCTCATCGTCGAAATCAAAGGAAGTGTAGTAGGAGGGGGCGAGGGAGAAGATTACGCGCTTGCCGTTTTTCAAAAATCCCTTTACCTTGTCGAGATCGCTCGAAAGCGTTTTGGCGTTCTGCGGGCAGGTGTTGAGGCACTTGCCGCAGAGAATACAGTCCGCCTCAATGATCTGCGCCTGCTCGCTTGCCAGCCGGATGGATTTGACCGGGCAGACCTTGATGCATTTATAACAGTTTTTACAGTTTGCCTTTTGCAGGCCGATGATGCTCATTTGGACGGCTCCTTTCTTGCGGGCAGGCTAGGCCAGCTTTTCTAAAATTTCATTTTTAAAAAAAGAGGGAACATCCGCAGGGGTGAGGGAGAATTTTTGCTCGTTTACACGCACGCAAACGCCGCCTTTGGTGCATTCGCCCATGCAGAAGGAGCCTTTGAGCTCCACCTTGTCCGTAAGCCCATGGGCGGTAACAAGCTTTTCGAGCACCTGGATCACGTCGCGCGACCCATGCAGGTGACAGGAGCTGCCAATGCAAATAGTGATCTCCACGAAAAAGCACCTCCGTAAACAGATTTCAGTCATCAGATGTCAAAGTTCAGAGATTGATTCTATCATAGTATATTTTGAAAAAATATGCTACCCCTAAATTTTCACATCTAATGCCTGTACCACAGCCGGTGGGGTAAAAGCGGGATTTTCTGAAAGAGCTGCTGCAAAATGCAACGCATTTTGCAGCAGCTCCTTTGCGGTTCTAAAACAGGATGCAGGTGCGGGGGTTATCTGCCGTAATAAGCGTCTGTATAGAGCTGCTCAATCTCAGACACCAGCGGATAGCGCGGGTTGGCGGTGGTGCACTGGTCGGCGTGCGCGTTGTCCGCAAGGCGCGGCAGGTTGTCGAAGAATACCTTCTCGTCAACGCCGCACTCCTGGATGGAGCCGGGCACGTTGAGGCTTGCGCGCAGATCCTTGATTGCCTGCACAAGGTTCGCAACGCTCTCCTCTGTGGTTTTGCCCGCAATGCCGAGATGCTTCGCAATCTTGGCAAATTTCTTATCCGCAACAAAGGTTTCATATTTCGGGAAGATTGCAAACTTCGTGGGCTTCTGGCCGTTGTAGGCGACGATATAGGGCAGCAGGATGGCGTTCGCGCGGCCGTGCGGGATGTGATACTCACCGCCGAGCTTATGCGCCATGGAGTGGTTAAGCCCCAGGAAGGCATTGGTAAACGCCATGCCGGCGATGCAGGAGGCGTTGTGCATTTTCTCGCGGGCCTCCTTATCGGCCGCGCCATTCTGATAGGCGCGGGGCAGGTATTCAAACACCATCTCGATCGCCTGCATGGCAAGGCCGTCCGTGTAGTCGCTTGCCAGCGTGGAGGTGTAGGCTTCGATTGCATGGGTCAGCACGTCCATGCCCGTGTCCGCGGTTGCGGATTTCGGCAGGCTCATGACGAACTGCGGGTCAATAATCGCCACATCCGGGGTCAGAGCGTAGTCTGCAAGCGGGTATTTCACGTTGCCGTTTTTGCGATCTGTGATAACCGCGAAGCTTGTTACCTCGGAGCCTGTGCCGGAGGTGGTCGGGATGCAGACCATCTTTGCCTTTGTGCCAAGCTTCGGGAATTTGACGGCGCGCTTGCGGATATCGATGAACTTCTGCTTGAGGCCGTCGAAGGAGGCGTCGGGATGCTCATAGAACAGCCACATGCCCTTCGCAGCGTCCATTGCGGAGCCGCCGCCGAGCGCAATGATCACATCGGGCTGGAATTCGCGCATGACCGATACGCCGCGCATAATTGTTTCCACATCGGGATCGGGCTCGACGTCGGAATAAATTTCACTGTGGCAGTAGTGCTCGCGCTTGCGCAAATAATAGAGGATTTTATCGACATAACCGAGCTTGACCATCATCGGGTCGGTCACGATGAATGCGCGCTCGATATCCTGCATCTTCTCCAGATACTGGATGGAATCCTCCTCAAAATAAATCTTCGGCGGGATCTTGAACCACTGCATGTTGACCCTCCTCTTGGCAAGGCGCTTTTTATTGATGAGGTTAACGGTGGAAACGTTGGAGGTCGTGGAGTTGTGGCCATAGGAGCCGCAGCCCAGGGTGAGCGACGGCGTGTTGGAATTGTAGATATCGCCGATGCCGCCCTGCGAAGAGGGGGAGTTGACGATTACGCGACCGACCTTCATCTCCTCGCCGAAGGCCTTGATGATATCGTCGTTGGTGGAATGGATCACCGCAGAGTGGCCCAAGCCGCCCATATGCAGCATTTCAAGCGAGCGTTGGAAGCCTTCCTCCACGCCGTTTACCACAAAGTAGGCCAGCACAGGGCTGAGCTTCTCGCGGGAGAGCGGGTATTCCGGGCCGACGGCCGGAAGCTTCGCGATCAGGATTTTCGTTTTTTCCGGCACCTTGATGCCTGCATGCTCGGCAATCCAGTTGGCGCTCTTGCCGACAACGTCGGGGTTAACGGCCTGCTTTTGGGCGTTGATGACATAGTCGGAAACCTTCTGCGTTTCCTCCGCGTTGAGGAAGTAGCAGTTGTTCTCCTTCATGATGCGCTCAAAATCCTTGTGCAGCTCCTTATCGACGATAACCGCCTGCTCAGAGGCGCAGATCATGCCGTTATCGAAGGTTTTGGAGAGCATCAGGTCAGTGCAGGCACGCTCAAGCTTCGCGCTTTTTTCGATATAGCACGGCACGTTGCCGGGGCCGACGCCAAGGGCGGGCTTGCCCGCGCTGTAAGCGCTGCGCACCATGCCCGCGCCGCCGGTGGCAAGAATAAGGGACACGCCCGGATGGTTCATCAGCGCGGTGGTCGCCTGGATGGAGGGCGTTTCAATCCACTGGATGCAGTTCTCCGGCGCACCGGCCTTTACTGCCGCATCATATAGGACCTTTGCCGCTTCCACAGAGCATTGCTGCGCCGAGGGATGGAAACCGAAAATAACCGGATTACGGGATTTCATGCAGATCAAGGATTTGAACATTGTGGTGGAGGTGGGGTTCGTCACGGGCGTAGCAGCGGCAACGACGCCGACCGGCTCCGCGATTTCCACATAGCCTTCCAGCTCGTTTTCCTCAACAATGCCCACGGTTTTTTCATTCTTGATGGAGTGCCAGATATATTCCGTGGCGAACATGTTTTTGATGATTTTGTCCTCATACACGCCGCGGCCGGTTTCTTCAACCGCCATTTTCGCGAGCCGAGTGTGGTTTTCCTGGCCGGCGACGGTCATCGCCTCCACGATTTTATCCACCTGCTCCTGCGTCATGTCCATAAATTGTTCGAGAGCCTTGAGCGCCTTCTGCACATGGTTGTCTACCATGGCGTCCACGTCAATCTCAGGGGTTTTCTTTTCCTGTTTTTCGTTTGCCATTGCAATCGCTCCTTATCAAATATTGATCGGGTTTTCATGCTGCGGAGATTGTTTGTTAATTATTTAACGACTACAGTATAACCGACTTTTTCTTTTTTTTCAACTAGAAAAAGGCACATGTTTTTTCACATTTTTCGTGCGAAATCCCCAAATCAAATCACCCAATGGCGATAGGGGAGAAAAAGCTGGGAATCCTGCTGTTACATTCCATAAAAAATGGATAGCGAACAGCCCTAGAATAAGCATACTGGCCTATTGTCAGTATTGCCGGAAACCCATGGTAAGATTATATAGCGGGGAAAATAGCGGGATGCATAAAAACCTGCGGTAAAAAGAAAGCGATTTTCTCAGTTGGATGGGCTACAGATCCCTATGAAATGAGAAGGGCGGGCTGCCAATGCAGCCCGCACCGTGGAATAACGGTTATTTTTTTAGGATCTCTTTTTTAATATAGGCAAAAACGGCATCCTCCCCCTCATCCCGCAGACGCGCAAGCAACGCTTCCAGCAGGGCCTTTGTATGCGGATGGATCAGATAGTGATCGCGGGAATGCAGATAATAATCCAAAGGGTCGCTATCCCGATAGGCGGCGCCGCGGTAGGTTTTGCTGGCCGCCATGCGATCGCAAAACATTTCCACCACATATTTGACGGGCATCTCCATGCCCGCAAGCCCGTGGCCACCCACCGGAGAATAATCGATCCAATATTCCAGATGGTGCCGGTTTCGCCCTTTGTGGTGCAGCCATGCGCTGCTGTAGCCTTTGGCGGCCCGTTCCGCTTCATTGGGGCTGCGGTTTCCCTGATAATATTTTACCCCTGGAATCCATTCAACAGGGGCATATTTGGAGAGATCATGCGTCAACCCCTGCCAATAAAGGCCCGCTCGGAAGCAATGCTTCCGGACAAGCGCTCTATGATGGTGGACGGTTTTCAAATGCCCAAGCCAGTTTGCCATATATGATACACCAGCGTTTCTCAATTTCTCCCTTTAAATCACGATTCCTCCGTTTACACCGAGCACTTGCCCGGTGATAAAGGATGCTTTGCCGGATGCAAGAAAGGCGATCGCTTCAGCGGCCTCCCGCGCTGTGCCAATTCGGCACAGCGGCGTTTCCTCGCACAGGGCCTCCCGTGCCTCCTGCGTGAGCATGTTATTCATATCAGTATCAATCACGCCGGGCGATACGCAGTTAACAGTGATCCCGCTGGGGCCGAGCTCCTTGGCGAGCGCCTTTGTCATGCCGATCACAGCGGACTTGGCCGCTGAATAGTGCACTTCGCACGATGCGCCAACTTCGCCCCACATGGAGGATACGGTCACAATACGGCCTGCCTTTTGACGGATCATATGAGGCAGAACGGCCTGGCAGCAATGGTAAAGCCCATCAACATGCACAGCGAACATCCGGCGCCAATCCTCCGGCGTAATGTCTGTAAATAGTAACTGCTGCGCAATCCCTGCGCAATGCACAAGAATATCTATGCCGCCAAAAGCTTGTTCTATTTTATGCATCATGTTCGTTACCTGTTCCCGGTCGGCAACGTCGGCCTGAAAGGATAACGCATCCGCGCCCGACGCTTGCAGGCATCGGACGAGCGCTTCCGCTTTCTCCCTTTGCGCGCGGTAATGAACGGCGATGCGTATTCCCTGCCGGGCGAGCAGCAGGGCGGTTTCCCGGCCGATGCCGCGGGAAGCGCCAGTGATCAATGCAGTTTGCGCCATGAAAACCCCTCCATTCCAAATGGGTTAAAATTCGGAGAGCTGCAAAAAGCGGATCCCATCCGGTTTTGCGCTGCCCGCATACAACGCGCTGCCGTGCCGCCCGGTTTCGAGGTAATGGGCAAGCACTTGCTTTGCAGTAAAGGGCATGGCCAGATGCATCGCCTGATTGATCGGGACCCATTTCAACTCGCCCTCATTGCAGGCGGGCAATGTACGATCTGCCCTGTTCAACTGTGCGAAAAAGTAATAGTTCTGCCGCACCTCTCCGTTTTTCAAGCGCAGGGTAATGTAACGCAGCTCTGGGGGCGTGATATCCTGCGGCGTGATGCCGGTTTCCTCTTCCAGCTCGCGTAGGATACAAAGATCGGGCCGGTTGAGCTCCTCCGGCTCGAAGTGGCCGCCGACGCCGCACCAGGAGGGCTCCACAACACGGGAACCGACCCGGTAAAGCAGAAGCAGGCAATCCTCCCGCAGGATATAAATCGAAGTCATATTCCGAAGCTTCATTTTGTTCCCCTCCTGTATCGCCCCGTCGTGAAAGCCTTGTGAATGCCTACAGCCGATATGGAAGCAGGGCGCCGATTGTGGTGATAGAACCATCCTCCATCAGCACCTCGCACAGATGGTTATCGTCATGCACTGCGTCGATAAATTCCCGGCACCGGCCGCACGGCGCGCAGGCGCTGCCGCCGTCGTCCACTCCGGTTGCGGCAAGCTTAACGATCTTGGACTCCCCTGCGGTGACCATGGCCGCGACAGCGGCATGTTCCGCGCAGAAGCCCATTCCAGCGGGGTTTCAATGCAAACGCCTGTGTAAACATTGCCTTTATCCGTCAGGATTGCGGCCGCGACCGTTCCGGCAGTCGCCATCCGGGAAATTTTCCGCTCGTGAAGCACCCTTTTGGCGCAGGCCAGCAATTCGTCAAAATCCATATGGACTCCCCTTTTCGGCCGGCTTTGCGCCGCTCGTGTGATTCGCTAAAAGACCTGTTGAAAGGCTGTTTTTAATCATATCGTTTTCGCTATATGAAGTCAAATGGAAATTCTCTTTGTGTCGAATTAGATAATTTCACACACAAGTCCAAAAAATCATTTATATGAATTGACTGAAAACGAAAAAGAAGATATAATACAAACACGAGCGAACCTTGATATGGATAGGGCGTTTGATTGCACCGTATCAATGCATCAAAAAGAAGGGAATGGTTTTAGGAATGAAACAGCAGCGCAGTCCCAATACTTACACGCCGAAGGAGCGCAATCTGTACCTGACCGGTCTGCTTGGGCAGAATATGATCTACAACATCATCGGCACAGGCCTTGTGTTCTATTTCCAAAGCGTACTGTTCATCCCGGCGATGGCGACCGGCGTTATTTTCGCAATCGCCCGCGTTTGGGATGCGATCAACGACCCGATGATGGGCACGATCGTCGACCGGACAAATACGAAGTGGGGCAAATGCAGGCCCTATCTTATTTTTGTGCCTGCGGCGGTATGCGTGATTACAATCCTCTGCTTCTGCAACGGAATCTATGGCTCGCAGAACAGCAGCACAGTCAATGGTCTAATTATTGCCTGGGCAGGCGTGTCCTACATCCTTTGGGGCATGACCTATACGGTAGGAGATATCCCGCTGTGGGGCATTACAGCACGTATGACAGATGATGAGAACGATCGTGCGAGCCTTCTTTCCCTTGCCCGTATCGCCGGAGGGGTAGGCGGTATCGTGCTGGCGATTATTGTCCCGCTATCTCAGGCAGTGGGAAACAGCTTAACGAAAAGTCAGGGCTTATCCACGCAAAAAGGGCAGCAATTCGGCTTCATCATCGTAGCGGTGATCCTTTCGGTGATCGGCTGCGGATTGTTTCAGCTTTCGAGCTTTGCCAAGGAGCGCGTAAAGTCATCTGACGAACACTATACGATCAAAGAGAATTTTCAGCTTATGTGGCGCAACCGCCCTTTCCGCCAAATCATGATTTCCAGCATCCTGCGCGCGCCGATTATGCTGCTGATGATGGTTGCGATGACGCTGCTTTCTTATTATTACGGAGACTATAACCAGAAGAGTTATGTTGTCTATATGATTGTGCTCGGCGGCGGCATCTTCGGCGGTCAATTTATAGCCATGGCATTTGCGCCAATGCTTGTGAAAAAGTTTGAGAAGAAAAAGGTTTATAATATCAGCAGCATCGCGAGCGGAATTGCTTTTGCGCTCATTTTTGTGATATATAAACTTGCCCCCAACAAGCTTGATCAACCGCTATGGCTGGCGATCTGCTGTGTTGTGTTTACGATTGCGGCGGCAGGCATGGGCATTGTCAACGTATATCAATCCGTTATGATCGCGGATACGATTGACTATGAGGAATATGAGCATGGCATCCGCCCGGACGGCGTTTTCTTTGCAGGGCAATCCTTCTGCACAAAGCTCAACTCCGGCATTGCGGCGCTGATCCAGGGCATCGTGTATTCCGTCGTTGGCTTTTCCGGCGAAGGTGTGGAGAAGGTAAACGCGCTGTTGGAAGCTGGGGCGAGCTTCAAGGCAGACCCGGCCTTTGAACCCTATCGCATGGCGATGTTCTTCCTGTGCTCCATTCCGCCCGCCATCGGCATGCTGCTCTCCGTGTTGCCGATGCTCCATTATGACCTGCCGGATAAAAAACATGCAACGGTGCTCGAAGAGCTGCGTATCCGCCGCCAGGAGAAGGCGGACAAGGAAGCAAAGTGAGAAATAGCAGTTTATCTTGCCAATGGTTGACAACGGGGAAGGCCTTCCACTATAATCAAGCAGGAGCCCAATTTATGATAAGGGAGCATCTGCAATGAGCATGAAAAAAACCTTTTTTGGCGCCTTGCCCGATGGCAAACCGGTAGACTGCTATACAATAGAAAACCAAAATGGCATGCGTGCCGAAATCCTAACCTACGGCGGCACGCTCAATAAGCTGTATGTGCCGGATCAAAACGGTGTATTTGCAGATGTTTTGATCGGTTTCGATACCTTGGAAGGGCATTTGAACCATTCTGATTATCAGGGCATGCTTGTTGGGCGCTATGCCAACCGCATTGCGGATGGGGCTTTTGTGCTCAACGGCGAAGAATACCATGTGACGAAAAATGAAAATCAAATCACCTGCCTGCATGGCGGCGGCGAGTTTTCCCACGCCGTGTGGGATGCCCAGCCTGTGGGAGAGGATGCGCTGCGCCTGAGCTATGAAAGCCCGGAAGGCGCGCAGGGCTTCCCCGGACGGGTAACCGCTCACGCAGTTTATACCCTGACGCAGGAGAATGTGCTTCGCATCGATTATTACGCCGTATCCGATCGGGATACGATTCTGAATCTGACGAATCATGCGTATTTCAACCTTGGCGGCTATGATGCGGGCCAAATCACCGGCCATATCCTTCGGCTGAATGCAAGCCAATTTATCCCCACGGATGCGCGTAATATCCCAACCGGTGAACTGCGCGATGTGGAGGGAACGCCGTTTGACTTCCGAGAACCCAAAGCGATTGGGGATGGAATTGATTCAGACTATGCCCCTATCGCCTCCTGCAAGGGCTATGATCATAATTTCTGCATCGAGCATTGGGATGGATCGCTGCGCGAGGCGGCCGAGGTGTATGAGCCGCAAAGCGGGCGTGTGATGCGCGTGACGACCGATCTGCCGGGTGTGCAGCTCTATACGGGCAATTTCCTTGCCGGGCATCCCGGAAAAGGGGGGAAGCCCGTCGCATGCCGCACAGGGTTCTGCCTGGAGACACAGTATTACCCCGATACGCCGAACCAGCCGGATTTTCCTTCCTGTGTGTTCCGGGCAGGCGAGGCGTTTGAGAGCACAACGGAATTTCAGTTTTCCGTGCGGGGCCTCAGAGATTGATGTTTCACATGCAGTGTATAGTGCTGGGCAAAAGCGCGGGCCTGATGCGGCCGTGGCGTTTTAGCCTGTCAAAAAAGGCCGCGTTTGGGCGGCCTTTTTTGATTCGTTCATAATGAGCAGACGGACTGATGTTCTGCCGGATTCATGATCGCATAAGCAATTCTTTGTTTATCATTGTGAAATCAAAAATTGATTGCTCCCCACTGTTTGACGGATGCCCCTGTTGAAAGGGAGGGGAGAACGACAGGCAAATGACGGATGGAGAACAGCAGTTACCAGCTACCGCCTTCCTCGCGGGAAACGCGGATAAAAATGAAATTTTGAATAAACTGCTTGCAAAAAATCCGTAGAAATGGTAAAATTTTAATAGCCTAGCTGCAATTTATGCAGCTTTTATTTGTTCGGCATCCAAAATCGCCCCAAAATCAAACATAGGAGGTCTTTTATGAACATTTTTCTCATCCTTGCCCTTGCGGCAGGGGCCGTAGCGCTTGTTTATGCGCTGCTGCTCGCGCTGAAAATCGGCAGAGCTGATGCGGGCACGGCGCGTATGAAGGAGATTGCGGCTTCGATCCACCAGGGCGCAAACGCGTTTCTTTTTTCTGAGTATAAGGTGCTGGTCATCTTTGCCGCCGTGCTGTTTCTGCTCATCGGCTTTGGCCTTGGCAATTGGGTGACGGCCATTTGCTTCATTGTCGGCGCGCTGTTTTCCACCCTGGCCGGTTATTTCGGCATGAATGTGGCAACGAAAGCCAATGTGCGCACCGCGAACGCGGCGAAGGAAGGCGGCATGAACAAAGCGCTTTCCATTGCCTTCTCCGGCGGCGCGGTGATGGGGATGTCTGTGGTCGGCCTCGGCCTGTTGGGAATCACTGCGATTTATCTGTTTACAAAGGATGTCAGCGTGCTTACAGGCTTTAGCCTTGGCGCCTCCTCCATCGCGCTGTTTGCGCGCGTCGGCGGCGGTATTTATACCAAAGCGGCGGATGTGGGCGCAGACCTGGTCGGCAAGGTGGAGGCCGGGATTCCGGAGGATGACCCGCGCAACCCTGCTGTGATTGCGGATAATGTGGGTGATAACGTCGGCGACGTTGCGGGCATGGGGGCGGATTTGTTCGAATCCTATGTCGGCTCCATCATCTCCGCCATCACGCTGGGTGTGATTGCTTTTACGGCAAAAGAAGGGTTTTCGGAAGGCGCGTTGTTCCCCATCTTCCTCTCCGGCATCGGGATCATCGCTTCGATTATTGCCACCTTCTGCGTGCGCTGCAAGGATGGCAGCAACCCGCACAAGGCGCTCAAGGTGAGCACCTATGTCTCCTCCCTTCTGGTGCTGATTGGCGCGGGCGTGATGAGCCAGTATTTCTTCCATGATTTCAAGGCCTTTTGGGCCGTGTTTGCCGGGCTTGTGGTCGGCCTGATTATCGGGCAGATCACGGAAGTGTTCACCTCCGGCGATTACCGCTTCGTCAAGGAGATTGCCAAACAGTCTCAAACCGGCTCTGCGACGACGATTATCAGCGGCCTTGCGGTCGGCATGAAATCCACGGCAATTCCAGTGCTGATTATCGCGGTGGGGATTCTGGTTGCTTATAAATTCTCCGGCCTGTATGGTATTGCCCTCGCTGCGGTGGGTATGCTGTCCACAACCGGTATCACCGTAGCGGTGGATGCTTACGGCCCGATCGCGGATAACGCGGGCGGCATTGCTGAGATGGCGGAGCTTGATGGGAGCGTGCGCGGCATTACGGATAAGCTCGATGCGGTGGGCAATACAACGGCCGCAATCGGCAAGGGCTTTGCCATCGGCTCCGCAGCGCTCACAGCGCTTGCGCTTTTTGCCTCTTATGCGGAGGCTGTTGGCATTACGAGCGGCATCAGCATTTTGAGCCCCGCCGTGATCTGCGGCCTGTTCATCGGCGGAATGCTGCCGTTCTTATTTTCCGCAATGACGATGGAATCCGTCGGCAAGGCGGCCAACCAGATGATCGAAGAAGTGCGCCGCCAATTCAAATCGATCCCCGGCCTGATGGAGGGCACCGGCAGGCCGGATTATAAGCGTTGTGTGGAGATTTCCACAAAAGCAGCCTTACGGGAGATGCTGATCCCCGGTGTGCTGGCAGTGCTCTCCCCATTGGTGGTCGGCCTGCTGCTCGGCCCGCAGGCGCTTGGCGGCCTGCTGGCAGGTGCGTTGGTCACAGGTGTAATGATGGCGATCTTTATGTCTAACGCGGGCGGCGCGTGGGATAATGCCAAAAAATATATTGAAGAGGGTGCAAACGGCGGCAAAGGCAGCGAGGCGCATAAAGCGGCGGTCGTCGGTGATACGGTCGGCGATCCGTTTAAGGATACTTCCGGTCCCTCAATTAACATCCTCATTAAACTGATGACGATTATTTCCCTTGTTTTTGCCCCTCTGATCGCTCAGGTTGGTGGGTTGATCCATCTGTAATGATAGTTGAATTTCGGCGGCGCGAAAAAACGCGCCGCCGTTTTTTATGCCGGTGAGATTTCGTAACGCGATGAATACGGCGGAGTAGATAAATGTTAAATAAGCGTAAATTCAAGGGGGGTTTATTGACTTTTTGGACAGATCCCGTTATGCTTAACCATAAGTATATCTATGTGAAATCGGCAATTTGCCGAAGAAAGGAGGCGGCTACGGTGGAGGAAGTGATGGAAAAAGTGCTGCGGTCCGGAATGGATCTGCTTGTGGGAATCGGCCGGTATGCATTGCCTGCGCTCGCATTCCTGATCGTCCTGCGATGCCTGTTCTCCCTGTTGCGCAACCGCCCGCGGCCTGTCACGCTCGGCATTCTTGTCAACGGCGCGAATGGGGATGAATTTCTGCTGAACCACTGGGAAACCTCCATTGGCCGCAATAAAACCTGCGATATCTTTTTGGCTTATAATACGATCTCTAGATTCCATGCAGTGCTTTCCCGACGCAAACGGGGATGGACGGTTTTTGATACCTATTCCAAAACCGGCGTCTATGTCAATGGGAAAAAAATCGAGCGGAAATCTCCCGTCTATGATGGGGACAGCATTATGATGGGCAATGTCGTGCTCTTTTTGCGCGCGCCGGACAGCCCCCCGCCAGCAGGCTGGCGGG
>ENA-ORUW01000040-ORUW01000040.1-human-gut-metagenome-genome-assembly--contig:-NODE-40-length-163139-cov-95.241771_pt1 | contig 163139 bp, 124 predicted proteins | sample MGYA00242088_ERZ509227 | MGnify/ENA primary metagenome ERZ509227 (study PRJEB26280, sample SAMEA2338816) | human gut metagenome | biome: human gut; feature: human-associated habitat; material... | reverse complement strand
GAATGGAATTGTGATGATGTATTTTTAGGGCAGAGATAAAATGTTCTGGACAAGAGCGATTTTGTGGAAGATAATAAAAGTGTTGGGTACCTGATTGGAATGGTCAGGTACTTTCCGGCAAGAAAAAAGAATTATTTTTTTTGTCCCATACTTGACACGTCCTCATATCCTGCGCCACACAGCCTGCACCAGAATGGCGGAACATCGGATGGACATGAAAGTCTTGCAGTATATTATGGGACATTCAAATATTGATGTGACTATGGAAGTGTACAATCACTTGGGTGACGGGGAGAGGATTGAAAAAGAAATGGAAAAACTGGACAGTATGGTAATGAATTTCTGACACCTCAAAATAAAAATTGGTGTCAAATTGGTGTCAAAACGGAAAAAATGACGAGTTTTCAAGAAGCAGAAAGCCGAAACCCCTTGATTTTAAAGGGTTTTCAAAAAAATAAAAACGAATTAGCACTCACCTCTTGACACTGCTAATAATTAGTGTTATAGTAGCACTAGAACAAATAACAAAGAGCACAAATCTCGAAATGGAGGGATTTTATGAACATCAGCAAATTTACACAGAAATCACTTCAGGCAGTTCAGGACTTGGAAAAGACAGCTTATGAGTTCGGCAACCAAGAGGTCGAACAGGAGCATTTACTATATAATCTTTTACATCAGGAGGACAGCTTGATCCTGAAACTGATTGAAAAAATGGAAATCCAGAAAGAACACTTTCTGAACAATGTGGAGAAGGCACTGAATGCCAGAACCAAAGTATCCGGTGGCCAGCCATATATCGGGCAGTATCTGAATAAAGCCCTGGTGAGCGCTGAGGATGAGGCAAAGGCCATGGGAGATGAATACGTCTCTGTGGAGCACCTGTTTTTGGCACTGATCAACAATCCCAGCCCGTCTATGAAGAAAATCTGGCAGGAATATGGAATTACAAAAGAGCGTTTCCTTCAGGCTCTGAGCACGGTGCGGGGCAACCAGCGCGTGACGACCGACAACCCGGAAGCCACTTATGATACGCTGAACAAGTACGGACAGGATCTGGTGGAAAAGGCTAGGGAGCAGAAACTGGACCCGGTCATCGGCAGGGACGCGGAAATCCGTAATGTCATTCGTATTCTGTCCAGAAAGACAAAAAATAATCCTGTGCTGATTGGTGAGCCGGGCGTGGGCAAGACAGCCGCTGTAGAGGGACTTGCACAGCGAATCGTTCAGGGCGATGTGCCGGAAGGGTTAAAAGATAAAAAGATTTTCGCACTGGATATGGGTGCCCTGGTAGCAGGCGCCAAGTACAGAGGAGAATTTGAGGAGCGTTTAAAGGCTGTGCTTGAGGAAGTCAGAAAAAGTGAGGGACAGATCATACTGTTCATTGATGAGCTTCATCTGATCGTAGGTGCCGGCAAGACAGAGGGTGCTATGGATGCAGGCAATATGCTGAAGCCTATGCTGGCCAGAGGCGAGCTGCACTGTATCGGTGCCACAACACTGGATGAATACCGCAAGTATATTGAAAAGGACGCAGCGCTTGAGCGCCGTTTCCAGCCTGTCATGGTGGATGAGCCTACAGTTGAGGATACCATTTCCATCTTAAGGGGACTGAAAGAACGGTACGAAGTCTTCCATGGCGTCAAGATCACTGACGGCGCTCTGGTAGCGGCGGCAACCTTGTCAAACCGCTATATTTCCGACAGGTTTCTGCCGGATAAGGCCATTGACCTGGTGGATGAGGCATGCGCTCTTATCAAGACAGAGCTGGATTCCATGCCTACAGAGCTGGATGACCTTCGCAGAAGGATCATGCAGATGGAAATTGAGGAGGCTGCCCTGAAGAAAGAGAACGACAGGCTAAGCCAGGACCGGCTGGTGGATCTGCAGAAAGATATGGCGGAGCTGCGCGATGAATTCAACGGCAGGAAAGCCCAGTGGGACAATGAAAAAGCCTCTGTGGAGAAGCTTTCCAAACTGCGGGAACAGATTGAAGATATGAACAAACAGATTCAGGTTGCCCAGAGAAATTATGACCTGAATGAAGCGGCAAGGCTGCAGTACGGCGAACTTCCAAAGCTGCAGAAGCAGTTGGAAGTTGAGGAAGAAAAAGTGAAGAGCCAGGATTTATCCCTGGTACATGAGAGCGTTACAGACGAGGAGATCGCAAGGATCATCTCCCGCTGGACAGGAATCCCTGTTGCCAAACTGACAGAAGGGGAAAAGACCAAGATTCTGGGTCTGGAAGAGGAACTTCACAAACGTGTGATCGGTCAGGATGAGGGCGTTCAGAAAGTAACAGATGCCATTATCCGTTCCAAAGCCGGGATCAAGGACCCAACAAAACCCATTGGCTCCTTCTTATTCCTGGGACCAACCGGTGTAGGTAAGACAGAGCTTGCCAAGACACTGGCAGCTACACTCTTTGATGACGAGCAGAATATGGTGCGTATTGATATGAGCGAGTACATGGAAAAATATTCTGTGTCACGTCTGATCGGAGCGCCTCCGGGATATGTGGGATACGAGGAAGGCGGCCAGCTCACAGAGGCTGTCAGAAGGAAACCATACTCAGTGGTTCTGTTCGATGAAATCGAAAAGGCACACCCGGATGTCTTCAACGTGCTGCTTCAGGTGTTGGATGACGGTCGTATTACAGATTCCCAGGGCCGTACCGTTGACTTTAAGAACACGATCCTGATCATGACATCCAATCTTGGCTCCACCTATCTGCTGGACGGCATTGAGCCTAACGGCGAAATCAGCCAGGAAGCCAGAGATATGGTTGAGAGAGATCTGAGGACGCATTTCCGTCCGGAGTTCTTAAACCGTCTGGATGAGATCATCATGTTCAAACCGCTTACTAAAGAGAATATCGGCGGTATCGTGGATCTGCTGGTGGAGGATCTGAACCGCAGGTTAAGAGACCAGGAGCTGTCTCTGCGCTTGACAGATGCCGCAAAAGATTATATTATTGAGGGCGGATACGACCCCATCTACGGTGCTCGTCCTCTGAAACGTTACCTGCAGAAATACGTGGAGACACTGACTGCAAAACTCATTCTCTCCGGCAATGTGGGAACAGAGGACACCATTGTCATAGATGTGGAAAATGGTGAACTTACAGCCCGCAGGGCATAAGAGGTGAGAGAGATTATGATACCAAAAGATCCGGTGATGCTTTTGAGCTTTGCGAACATGAAACTGAGGGACTTCTATTCCTCCCTGGATGACATGTGCGAAGATTTGCAGCTTGACAGAAAAGAGCTGGAGAAAAAGCTGGGCACCATTGATTACGCCTATGATGAAAAGGCAAATCAGTTTATTTAAAATATAACAAAAGACGGACAGCGATTATATCTGTAACGATCCATCAGGTCTGCGCATTTATGGCGCTGCCCGCAGGAAAATATTCAACAGTCAGGTAAAAATCCCATCGCCGAAGGCAGTTCTGTATGGCTCTTTACCTGTAACTGTGTAGATATTGGAAAATTATTTATATTTGTTGTTTTATAAGAACAGGGAACGGCCTGTATACCATGTGATAAACTGGGTATACAGGTCTTTTTTACGTTATAATATACAAAACGTTGAGTGAAAATATCAGGCGCAAACTTTTCATTCACGTCTTCAGACGTATTCAGGTGTCAAATGAGTGATATTTTTAAGTCAGACCAGTTATAGAAAAGGAACAGGGAAAAGAATAAGATGGATGTATAAAAGGAACAGAAGTGAAGGAGGAAATCACATGAAGAAAAAGATCGTAGCTGCTGTACTCACAGCGGCCATGGTATTGTCGCTGGCAGCCTGCGGAGGCGGAAGCGGCAGCGAAGGCAAGAAGACAGCATCCGGGGAGGACGGAAAGGAACCCTACACGGTGACCATGGTGCTGCAGGGCAGCCAGCCTGCTGATGAAGAGCGGATCGAGGGAAAGATCAACGAGATTCTGGAAAAGGAAGTAAATGCCAACCTGGATATTGTAGTGCTTCCCTGGGCCAGTGCCACACAGCAGCTCCAGCTCATGCTTGCAGGTGATGAAAAGATTGACTGTTTTTATACAAATGCCACCAATGCCATCCAGTACATGCACAGCGGACAGATCATGGACATGTCAGAGCTGGTGGACAAATACGGCAAAAATCTGAAGGATATTTACGGCGAAGAGGTGCTGAACAGCAACACAGTGGACGGTTTTATGTACGGAGTGCCAAACCAGATCGAACGAGGCAGCATCCCTGCCGTCTTCATGAGAAAAGATCTGGTGGAGAAGTACAACATAGACACATCCGCCATCAAAGAGCCAAAAGATATGGAATCTGTATTTGAGACAGTCAAGGCAGGAGAGCCGGACATGACCATGCTGTTTTCCATCAATGAAGGTGATACACCGGCTACAAGACTGTTCGGGGGCGACCCCTTGTCAGATGCCAACTACCTTGGCGTGCTCATGGATCAAGAAAATGATACCACCATCACCAACTTCTTTGCCAGCGACTGGTATAAAGAGACTACTTCCATGCTCTATGACTGGTATCAAAATGGATATATCAGCAAAGACGCGGGAACCGACACAGAAAACTGGCGTACAGTCTGCAAGGCAGGCAATCTGTTCTCCCTGTTTTTTGCCTATCATCCGGGAACACCTGTGGAATTTAAAAGCTCAACAGGATATGACTTTGAAATCGTTCCGTTCAGGGATTATCCCATCAAAAACTGCCAGACCTACAATGGCATTATCTACTCCGTTGCACAGAATTCAGAGAACCCGGAGAAGACCATGGAAACCCTTGACTATATCTATGGCAGCCCGGAGATCATGAATCTGCTGAACTGGGGTGAAGAAGGTGTAGACTATGTCATAGAGGATGAGGAGAACGGCATCATCAACTACCCGGAGGGCATCACTGCAGACAATGTGGGATACAGCCTGAATCTGGGATGGGAACTACCAAATCAGTTCATCGCCCATAAATGGACTGGTTCTGACCCGCAGCTCTGGGAGAAGATGGAGGAATTCAACGATTCCGCAAAAGAGTCAAAGGCAGTTGGTTTCTGTTTTGACAACACCCAGTATGAGAGTCAGGTCGCTGCGCTTGCCAATGTTGTAAAACAGTACACCGGTTCACTGAACAGTGGTTCCGCTGACCCCGAAACGTATCTGCCGGAATTCCTGGATGCTCTGGAGGCAGCCGGTATTGATGAGATCATACAGGCAAAACAGGAGCAGTTTGACAAATGGCTGGAAGAGAATAAATAGTTACTGTTCATTATCTATCCGGCGGTGTGTGGACAGCAACAATAAATAGACCGGATCATTTTTGGCAGCAGGCTGTCGCCCTAGGAAACAGGAAAGGCTCTTAGTGCGGCAGCCTTTTTGCCCGAAAGAAACCATTCATAAGACAGAGGAGGAAGAATATGAAGAAAAAATCCAGGCTCAGTGTCTATAAACAGCACTGGCCCTTATACCTGATGATGCTGCCGGGCCTTTTGTACCTGCTGATCAACAACTATATCCCTATGGGTGGAATCGTGATCGCCTTTAAGAAGCTGAACTTTGCAAAAGGCATATTTGCAAGCCCCTGGTGCGGTCTTGATAACTTTAAGTTTTTATTCCAGTCAAAGGATGCCTGGATCATTACCAGAAATACACTGCTTTACAATGTGGCCTTCATTGCTGTAAATATGATAGTAGGGATCGCGGTGGCTATATTGATCTGCGAGGTGCGCAGCAATAAAATGAAAAAGATATACCAGAGCGCCATTCTGCTGCCCTTCCTCATGTCCATGGTAATTCTGAGCTACATTGTTTACGCACTGCTCAGTTCCGAGAACGGCCTGATAAACAATACGATTTTAAACGCCATGGGAAGAGAGCCGGTGCAGTGGTATCAGCAGCCGAAATACTGGCCCTTTATCCTGGTATTTGCCAACTGCTGGAAAGGTGTGGGATACGGATGTCTGATCTACATTGCCTCTATTATTGGCATTGATCCTTCCTACTATGAGGCGGCCAGTCTGGACGGCGCTACAAAATGGCAGCAGATTACGAAAATCACCCTGCCAAGTCTGGTACCCACCATTATCACCCTGCTTCTGTTAAATATCGGACGTATTTTTTATTCGGATTTCGGACTGTTTTATCAGGTGCCTATGAATTCCGGAGTTCTTTTTCCAACCACCAATGTGATCGACACCTATGTGTACCGGGCACTCATTGAGCGGGGAAATATCAGTATGTCCTCCGCGGCAGGCGTGTACCAGTCCATTGTGGGATTCGCCATTGTTATGCTGAGCAACTGGGTGGTGAGAAAAGTAGATAAAGAACAGGCATTGTTTTAGGAGGAGAGGGAATGAAAAATTCAGCAAAAGAAAAACGGTATCAGTTTTTTATCAATATAATTCTGATTCTTATGACATTGATCATTGTACTGCCTTTTATACTGGTGTTCATCTCTTCCGTCACAGATGAAAACACACTGATCCGCAACGGCTACTCATTTTTTCCTGAGAAATTAAGCCTTTACGCCTACCAGTACATAATCAAACAGGGAGAAAAAATACTGCGCGCATATGGAGTCACCATTTTTGTCACGATCGTGGGCACTATACTGAATATCAGCCTGTCGGCACTGATGGCTTATCCGCTGACAATAAAGACGCTTCCCCACAGAAGGGCACTGACCTTTTTCGTATTTTTTACCATGCTGTTCAACGGAGGCCTGGTTCCTACATATCTGATGTATGTGAATTATCTGCATATCAAAAATACAATTTTTGCGCTTCTTCTGCCGAATCTGCTTTTGAGTGCCAACAATGTGCTTATGATACGCAGCTATTTTATCACAAGCATACCGGATGCTCTGTTTGAAGCAGCTAAAATAGACGGGGCAGGGCATATGAAAATATTTACCAGTGTGGTGCTGCCTCTGGGCAAGCCCATTCTTGTGACCATGGGACTGTTTTCCGGACTTGCCTATTGGAATGACTGGACCAATGGTTTATACTATTTATCAGGAAACCAGGGACAGAAGCTGTTTGGCATACAGAACCTTCTGAATCAGATGATTACGGATATTCAATATCTTACAAGCGGAAAAGTCGTGGGAAATATTGGCGCGGAGGTTGCAAAGCTTCCCACCACCTCCATCCGAATGGCCATTGCCTTCATTGCCATGCTGCCGCTGTTTATTGTGTATCCATTCCTTCAAAAATACTTCTCGGAGGGAATCACTCTGGGGGCAGTGAAAGGATAAAAAGCATATGACGAAAGTTCCGAAATACAGAAAACAGAAAAATATGGCCCAGCAGATGAAAGCCATTCTTATCATTCTCATGGTGGTGCTGGCTGTATACGCGGGTGTCAGCGCCATGCTGCTTGGAAGGACCAGAAAGCAGGCCATACAGGAGATGGATGAAATGTCAAAGCTCTATACAGATGAGCTGGACAACCGTTTCCTGCGGATCAGCCGGAGCCTGTTTTCCAATATCATGGAAAAGAACCAGGGATATTCTGTATTGGGGGACTATATTGAGACAATGGAGCATTCGGACGATCCTGTAAAAATAAACAATGCAGTCAGCAATCTGCGGAGGATCTGCCTGCCCTATGCATGGGAATACGGCACAGAATACCACTTTTTCCTGTATCTGAAGGAAAATGATACGTTCACCATGCTCACTATGACAGGGGTGGGATATGATATTGACAACGACTTGGAGGAAGCTGTCAGGAACCAGATTGGGCTGATCACAGATACCTCCTACTCGGTCAAAAAGAAATGGAACCAAATGGACTGCGGCGAGGAAAATTATATCTGCAAAATAGCCCAGAACCAGGATACTTACATGGGCTGCTATGTAAATGTGAAAAGCATACTTGAGCCTTTCACTGACACGATCGTAGGGGATGACGGATATGTGCGTCTGGTAGACGCGGAGAACCGGGTGGTAGGCCAGATCACCAGCAAAGGCATAGAGCAGGGGACGGATCCACAGGAGGCAAACAGCGGATACTCACTTAGCAGAACGCTGAAACAGGCGCCCTTTGGCATTCAGATGAAGATATCAGGGGACAAAATAATGGGCGTCATGATGGGCAGTCTGGGATTTCTTCTGGTTCTGGCAGCAGCATTGGTCCTGGCCGGGGCGGCAATCCTTTTATACTTGAAAAAATATCTGTTGGAGCCTGTAAGGCAATTTACGGATAATCTGACAAAGTATGATGACGATGACTATACCTTCCATATCACAGAGAATAATCTGATGGAGCTGGAGCAGATTGATGACAAGTTCAAGAGAATGATACATCAGATCCGGCGTCTGAAGATCACCCTTTACGAGCAGGAGCTGGAAAAGCAGAAGATAGAGATGGATTATCTGAAACTGCAGATACGCCCTCATTTTTATCTGAACTGCCTGAATTTTATCTACAGTATGATTGATTTCAAACAGTACGGCAATGCCAGGAAGATGACAAAGACCACCTCAGATTATCTGCAGTATGTCTTCCGCAGCACCAGCGGTTTGGTGACTGTAAAGGCGGAGGCAGCGCACTGTGAGGACTATCTGAAAATACTGCTTCTGCGATATCCCCACAGCTTTGAATACTATTTTGAGATAGAGGAAGAGGTGGAGGATGGAGAGATATTTCCCTTCATGCTTCAAGTCTTTGTGGAGAATGCGGCAAAACACGCGCTGACGCTGGAGGAGAGGATACTGATCTCAGTCACAGCATTTCCGGAGGACAGGGAGGATGGGAAATACATCAATCTGTATATTTCCGACACCGGAAGGGGATTTCCAAAGTCTGTTCTGGAAAGGCTGGAGCAGGGAAAGGGAGTCAGCGAAAACGGCAGCCATGTGGGGATTGAAAACTGCCTGAAGCGTTTCCATTACTATTACGGAGAACAGGGGGAGATCAATTTTGACAACAGCCCTCTTGGAGGCGCTATTGTTGACATACATATTCCTTTCCGGGGACATGAGAAAAACGGTGACTCAGGGGTAGCAGACAAAACGGTTGGAGGTACTTATGAATCTGTTGTTGGTTGACGATGAGGAATACGTGATAGAGAGTATTAAGAAAAATGTGGACTGGGATCTGCTGGATATTGGGCAGATCTACACGGCATCCTCCATGCAGCAGGCTCAGACGGTCATGGGGCTGATGCCTATCCATGTGATCGTGAGCGATATTGTCATGCCGGAAGGCAGCGGCTTTGATTTTATGGAGTGGGTGCGCAGGGAGGCGTACGAGGTGCAGGCCGTATTCCTGACCAGCTATGCCGAGTTTGACTTCGCACGCCGTGCCATTGCTCTGGACAGTGTGGATTATCTGCTGAAACCCATTGACTTTGAAAAACTTACCGCTGCCATTAAGAAAGCGTCCGACCGGGCTAAAGAAGCCCTGAATTATGAGGCTTTCCGCCAGGAGAGCAGAAATTGGGAAGAGAGCCGGGAAATCCTCCTGAATAATTTCTGGTCAGAATTGCTTGGCGGCAGGATAAAGCCGTCAGCCATAGAGGAAGAGATCAGGAAGAGACAGCTTCATTATAAACCGGAGGATAAGTTCCTTGCAGCGCTCCTGCACCTGTCCGGCCATAGGGGAAGGGAGAAAAGGCAGCACTGGGATGAGAACATTCTTCTATTTATTATAAAAAACATTCTGGGGGAACTGGCAGGAGAATATCAGGTGGCAGTGGAAGCAGTTTCCTCCTGCCGGAAAGACAGCTATGCGGTTATATGCCGGGGCACTGCCTGGGGTTTGGAGAGACTCAGCGAGGAAGGCGTATTTTCTTCTTTCCGGGATCTTCTGGGGGAGCGTATGCAGATAGATATCTGGTGCGGGGTCGGAGGTATTGCCGAGATAGACGTTCTGGAGGACTGCCTTGGACAGCTGCAGGCCATGCGGGACAACAGCCTTACAGTATGGGATAAAGTCCTGTTTCTGTCCGATTTCCGGCAGCCATGTGTTTCCTATCAGAATAGACAGCGGGCGGTATGGGAAACCCTCCTGGGTGAACAGAAACCGGAAGCCCTCATCAGCAGTATGCGGCAGTACCTCACAGAGCTTGCAGGGCGGGAACTGATCACACGTGACATTTTGAAAAGTTTTCGTATGGATATTACCCAGATCACCTATTCCTGGCTTGCCGCCAGGGAGATCAAGGCTCATCTGCTCTTTGCCGGAAGTGAGAACGAGCAATATTACCAGGAAGCCCTGGAGAGTGTGGAGGGTGCCATACAGTTTGCCTCCCACCTGGTGACCAGGGCCGTAGAGTACACAAAATACATCAACAAAAGTGAATCTGTGGCAGACCAACTGAAGGAATACATAGACACACACTACCAGGAGGATATCAGAAGAGAGACCCTTGCTGAGCTGGTATATCTGAATGTGGACTACATGTCCAGAATCTTTAAAAAAGAGGCAGGCATATCCATCAGTGCCTATCTGATGCAGAAGCGGGTGGAGGAGGCAAAAAAGATGCTGACCCAGAGCAGTCTGCCGATCAACACGGTTTCCATCTATGTAGGATACAGCAATTTCTCCTATTTCACAAAGATGTTCCGGGAGAACACAGGCTGCTCTCCTCTGGAATACCGCAGAAAATTTAAAACAAACACATTCTAGTACTACAGCGAACAGGTGCGGAAAGGGGACGGAAAAAGCAGCGGTCTTGGGGGAGACTGGCATTGGGTTCTGCTCGAGGCTCCAGAACCTCCGAACTAACGATTAACTACGACTAAGGCGCTCACTTACGTTCTCGCCTAAGTCTGCGTAAATCGTGGATTTCGTAGAACCTTCCGCTTAGCCTCGCAGAACCCAATGCCAGTCTCCCCCAAGACCGCTGCTTTTTCCTGGTTTTCGCGAACGGAAGGTGAGTGATTAACAGGGCGGCTTTCATTGCATATAGCTTATCATATGGCGTTCGCTGTAGTACTAGTAAATCGTAAATTATATAACTGCATGATTCATTGAGAATGATTTTCGAGAATGCAGACACAAAATGCAGGCGCATCAGTATACACGGAGGTTTTTACACCTGTGCTGTGGGAAAATCAGGCCGGTGAACAGGCAGTGATTTAATAAACGATATACGTAACTGTTCAGTACCCTCACAGTTACGAGCAAAAATCCATGCAGAATCGCCTGCGGCGATGGCATTTTTGCCTGGCCGCTGGACGTTTTCTTACGGTCAGCGCAGTAAATGCGCAGACCTACTGAATAGTTACCGATATACGATTAAAACGGAAAGGAAAGATCATGACAAAACAACAGTTAAAAGAGCTCTTAAAAGATATGTCACTGCAGGAAAAAGTCAACCAGATGCTCCAGGTGGCCGGTAATTTTTACATGGACGACACAGTCATCACAGGCCCTATGAAGGAGAGCGGCTTCACAGAGGAGAACATCTCCCAGGCCGGATCTGTTTTAGGGGTCCTTGGCGCGTCGAAGATAAAAGAGATTCAGAAGAGCTACATAGAAAAACACCCTCACAAGATTCCGCTTCTCTTCATGCTGGATATCATTAACGGTTTTCGCACTGTATTTCCCATTCCCCTAGGCCAGGGTGCCACCTTTGAGCCGGAGCTGTCCGAGAAATTAGCCGCAGCCGCAGCCAAAGAAGCGGCTGTCAGCGGCCTTCACGTGACCTTTGCCCCCATGGTGGATCTGGTTCGGGATGCCCGCTGGGGCAGAGTCATGGAATCCACCGGGGAGGATACCTATTTAAACTGCCTCTTCTCCGAGGCCATGGTCAGAGGGTTCCAGGGGGATGACCTGAAAGCGCCCTACAATATAGCAGCCTGTGTGAAGCATTTTGCAGGGTACGGCGCCCCCACGGCAGGCCGGGATTATAATACGGTAGAGCTTTCCGAACATACCCTGCGTGAATTTTATCTTCCCTCTTACAAAGCCGGCATTGACGCAGGCGCAGCCCTGGTCATGACCTCCTTCAACACCATAGACGGAGTTCCGGCAACCGGCAATAAACGGCTCATGCGCCAGATCCTGAGAGAGGAGATGGGCTTTGACGGAGTTCTCATATCCGACTGGGCAGCCATTGAGGAGATCATTTACCACGGCTACTGTGAAGACAGAAAAGAAGCTGCCGTCAGAGCTGCCGAAGCCGGCGTTGACATTGACATGATGACCGGCATCTACTCCGAGAACCTGGCATCTCTCATAGAGGAGGGGATTCTGGATGAGGAACTGGTGGACGAGGCAGTTTTCCGGATCCTGGAGCTGAAAAACAAACTGGGCCTCTTTGAAAACCCATACAAAGACGCAGACGAAACCAAGGAAAAGGAAGTCATTCTCTGCAAAGAACACAAAGCCCTTGCCAGGGAAGCTGCCTGCAAATCCTTCGTGCTCCTGAAAAATGAATCAGCCCTCCCTATAAAAAAAGGACAGCGCATCGCCTTCATCGGCCCTTATACAGACAACCGCAGTATGTCAGGCTCCTGGTCTTTCATCGGTCATACAGAAGACACTCTGACCATCCGGGAGGCAGCTCTGGAATCCTTTGACAACACAGAAGCAACATTCCATCCCGGCTGTCCAATACTCGGAAACGACATCCATCTGGAAGGCTTCACAGAGCAGACTGAAGAACCCGTTTCCTTAGAACAGCAGCACAAAATGCTCGAAGAAGCCATTGAAGCCGCAAAAAAAGCAGACCTTGTCATCATGCCCTTAGGTGAGCACTACGTCCAGTCCGGTGAAGCCACCAGCAACGCCAACATACAGATACCCGAGATCCAGCAGACCCTTTTCAACAAAATATATGAAGTAAATCAGAACATTGCAGTGGTTCTCTTCTCCGGAAGACCCCTGGATATCAGAGAACTGTCCCAAAAAGCCAAAGCCATCCTTCAGGTCTGGATGCCCGGAACCGAAGGCGCCCACGCAGTCATGGACGTTCTCACAGGCACCTGCAGTCCCAGTGGAAAACTCCCCATGAGCTTCCCCTACTGCGTAGGCCAGGTCCCTGTCCACTACAACGAATACTCCACCGGCCGTCCCTATACCGGAGCTGACAAAGACCGTTTCCGCTCCAAATACCTGGACATCCCCAACGCCCCCTTATACCCCTTCGGATACGGCCTGAGCTACACCACCTTTTCCATCTCCCCCATAGAGCTGGACAAGTCCGCAATGACCAAAACCGAAACCATCCAGGCATCCATAACCATCAAAAACGAAGGTTCCCTTCCCGGAACCGAAGTGATCCAGCTCTACATCCATGACAGAGCCGCCTCTGTTGTCCGTCCCGTCAAAGAGCTGAAACACTTCCGTAAGATCCACCTGCAGCCAGGTGAATCTCAAAAAGTAACCTTCCACATAACCAACCGGGACCTTTGCTTCCTCACTGAACACGCCCTTACAGAAAGCGAACCCGGCACCTTCGACCTCTACATAGGCACCGACAGCACCACCACCAACAAAACCCAATTCACCCTCCTGCCATGACCATAACCCATTAACCGTCGGTAATGTCCTCACAACTACAATTTATATTCTTTTATCAATTCTTATCAATTCCTCTCCCGATTTATCTCTTTTTTATCTTTACTCCCGGGAGAGGAATTTTCACCTCACACCCCTGTGGGCAGCCAAAAACCAGGGGGATCCGACGCGGCGGTGGGGAGGGGCTGTCCTTGGAGCGATGTTCAGATGAGCGTTCGGAAGATCCACCTGCCCCAGACACTTAATGAGGAGGCCATTGCCGACGAATTTAGTGACTGGGAGCAGGTTAGCTTCCGGACAGCGAAATGCTTCGTTCCAAGGACAGCCCCTCCCCGCCGCCGCGTCGGATCCCCCGTCCCATTTATACCAACATATCTCTTGCCAATCCCCTCTGTTGTGATAAAATAAAATCAAGTAAAAAATTGAGGAGGACCCCATAATGAAAAAAACAATTCAGGTAACAATCACAGACCCTCAGTATATCGTGGACACCAATGTCACTTTTGCCCAAGTGAGCGACTGGTTTGGGCACACCACCAAAGATCTGAAGCTGGATATCATTTTTCCCGAACAGGGAAAGAAAAAAAGTCCGTGTATCATCTGGATATGCGGCGGAGCCTGGCAGCAGATGAGCAGAAGCGCCCATCTTGCTTATCTGGCAGATTTGGCAAGACAGGGATTTGTGGTTGCCAGTGTACAGTACAGGACAAGTAATGAAGCGGTCTTTCCGGCTCAGCTCCAGGATGTAAAGGCAGCGATCCGGTATTTGAGAGCACATGCAGAGCGCTACTGCATTGACAGTGAGCATTTTGGTGTCATGGGAGAATCCGCAGGGGGACATCTCACCGCCATGGCCGCACTGACAGGGGACAGGAAAGAATTTGATACAGGTGACTATCTGGAATATTCCAGCGCTGTGCAGGCAGCCTGCCCCTGGTATCTTCCTGCAGACATCACCAGGATGCCTGTAAATGTGCAGAAAGATATGCAGTCCGCTCCCGAGTCACTTCTGATAGGCATGAACGCTGCCTGCCATGAAAAAGAAGCTCTGAAGGCGTGCCCGGTCAGCTATGTGACAGAGCAGGCACCGCCATTTTTGCTGCTGCACGGAATCTGCGACCGCACGGTACCCTTTTCCCAGAGTGAAGCCATGTATGATGCCCTTGAGGAAAAAGGGGCGGACGTACAGCTCATTGGAATAGAAGGGGCAGATCACGCGGATATCCAATTCTTCCAGAGACAGATCTGGGACTTGATCACAGAGTTTTTTAAAGAAAAACTGGCCTGATTCCACCTCTGATCCTATCATCACATCTATCAGCCCTGCACCCGGTGAAAAAGCAGGGGAAGTTACAGTCACTCTGTGAGCCGTAACCAGGGGAATCCGGTGCAAAGCCCTATTCCCCGCCCCCTCTTGCACCTACCCCCTTTTCGTGATAGTATAAATAAGAAAAAAATACGGAGGCACAAGAACCCTATGAGCTCCTACGAAAGCTTTGCCCGTGTGTATGACCTCTTCATGGACAACATTCCATACGAAGAGTGGTGTGCATATCTCACCGGGCTTTTGAGAGAATATAACATAGAAGACGGACTGGTCCTGGAATTAGGCTGCGGTACAGGCAATGCCACCAGGATCCTGTCATCCGCCGGCTATGACATGATAGCTGTTGACAATTCTCCGGATATGCTGGAGATCGCCATGGAGAAAAAAGCCGAGGATGACCAGGATATCCTCTATCTTCTGCAGGATATGCGTGATTTTGAGCTTTACGGCACTGTGCGGGCAGTTGTCTCCATCTGTGACAGCATGAACTATATCACAGAAAAAGAAGATCTTCTGGAAGTGTTCCGTCTGGTGAACAACTATCTGGATCCGGGAGGCATTTTCCTGTTTGATCTGAACACCCCCTACAAATACAGGGAGATACTGGGTGAGCAGACCATAGCGGAAGACCGGGAGGACGCCAGTTTTATCTGGGATAACTATTTTGACGAGGAGGAGAACATCAATGAATACGATCTCGCCCTTTTCATCCCGGAAGAACACAGCGGGGAGATCCTCTACCGCAAATACGAGGAGGTCCACTACCAGAAAGCCTATACCCTGGAGGAGATCAAATGCCTCATAGAAGCATCCGGCATGAAATTCCTTGCCGCTTATGATGCCTTTACCCGCAGTCCTGTAAAGACGGACAGTGAACGCATCTATGTCATTGCGCAGGAATGCGGAAAATAAGAGAGCTATAATAAAAGGAGAAAAAACATGGCAGACTATATAGTAAGAGCAACCGCGGCGGGCAGCCAGATCCGTGCCTTTGCCGCCACAACCAGAGATTTGGTGGAGCATGCCAGGGCAGCACACAACACAAGTCCGGTGGCAACCGCAGCCCTTGGCCGTCTTCTGACAGCCGGGAGTATGATGGGCGTCATGATGAAAGGCGAGAAAGATCTGCTGACCCTGCAGGTCAAAGCAGGAGGCCCTTTAGAGGGCATCACGGTGACAGCAGATTCCAAAGGAAACGTGAAGGGCTATGTTGGCAATCCCAATGTCATTCTTCACGCAAATGACAAGGGAAAGCTTGACGTGGCCGGGGCCGTAGGCGTTGGCTTCATGAACGTGATCAAAGATATGGGACTGAAAGAGCCGTATGTGGGACAGACCGTACTGCAGACCAGTGAAATTGCCGAAGATCTGACCTACTATTTTGCCACCAGTGAACAGGTTCCCTCCTCTGTCGGCCTTGGTGTTCTGATGGAAAAAGATAATACGGTGAAACAGGCCGGCGGTTTTATCATCCAGCTCATGCCCTTTACGGAAGAAAAGGTGATCAGTCAGTTGGAAGAGAATCTGAAAAATGTCACTTCTGTCACCACAATGCTGGAGGAAGGCCATACACCCGAATCTCTGCTGGAGACACTGCTGAAAGGCTTTGATATTGAGATCAATGAGACCATCCCCACACAGTTTTACTGCAACTGTGACAAAGACAGGGTGGAAAAAGCGCTGATCAGTGTAGGAAGAAAAGAGCTGCAGGAAATGATAGACGAAGGAAAAGAGATAGAGCTGAACTGTCATTTCTGCAACAGAAATTATATATTCTCTGTGGAAGAACTGAAAAGTATATTAAAACGCTGCAAAAGAGGGTAGAGAAAGGTCAGGTACAATATGAGAGATGGTTTTATCAAAGTGGCGGCCGCGACACCGGATGTACTGGTAGCAGACTGTGCACATAACAGGCAGGAGATTGTGGAGAAGGCCAGGGAAATGGCCAAGAACGGTGCGAAGATCATAGTATTCCCGGAGCTTTGTCTGACAGGCTACACCTGCCAGGATCTGTTCTGGCAGGGCACTCTTTTACACAGGGCGGAGGAGGAGCTGAAGACGATCCAGAGAGAACTTCAGGATACAGACGGACTGATCTTTATCGGTCTTCCCCTGAAGCATAAAGGCAAGCTCTACAATGCGGCGGCAGTTCTGAACCGGGGCAGGATACTGGGATTTGTCCCCAAACACCATCTGCCGAATTACGGTGAATTTTATGAGGCCAGATATTTTGTGCCGGGCCAGGCCTTTGACGGGTATGTGGACTGGCAGGGGGAAAAGGTTCCCTTTGGCCAGAACCTGCTGTTCCACTGTGTGGAAGTACCCGGGCTGTGTGTGGCGGCAGAAATCTGTGAGGATTTGTGGGCACCCAATCCCCCCAGCATTTTTCATGCCATGGCAGGAGCTTCTCTTATTGTCAATCTCTCAGCCAGTGATGAGACCACTGGGAAAGATGCCTACCGGAGAGAGCTGGTGAGCGGACAGTCTGCGCGTCTCATATGCGGATATGTATATGCAACCGCAGGCAACGGAGAATCGACCCAGGATCTGGTGTTCGGCGGTCAGAACATGATTGCGGAGAACGGAACAATCCTGCGGGAGGCAAAACGCTTTGCCAATGAGACCATTTACGGGGAAATTGATGTGGATCGCCTGGAAAGCGAGAGAAGAAGGATCTCCACCTGGCAGCCGGAATCCAAGGAGGAGTATACCCAGATTTATTTCCATGTGAAGGAGGAGCAGACGCCTCTGTCCCGTTTCTTTGACCCCAGCCCCTTTGTACCGGACGACAAAAATGACAGAGACAGAAGATGCGATGAAATCCTCACCATACAGGCCATGGGACTGAAAAAACGTCTGGATCATACGGGATGTAAAGCAGCAGTCCTCGGCATTTCCGGCGGTCTGGATTCCACCCTTGCCCTGCTTGTGACTGCCAGGGCTTTTGACCTGTGCGGTCTGAGCAGAAGCCAGATCACGGCTGTGACTATGCCCTGCTTCGGCACCACGGACAGGACTTATACAAATGCCTGCGAGCTTACCAGAAGGCTGGGAGCTGATTTGCGAGAGGTTGACATAAAAAAGGCGGTGCTGCAGCATTTTGAGGATATCGGCCACGACTATGAGGACCACAGCGTGACCTTTGAAAATGCCCAGGCAAGGGAGAGGACCCAGGTTATCATGGATATTGCCAACAGCTGCGGTGGTCTGGTGATCGGAACAGGGGATCTGTCAGAGCTGGCGCTTGGGTGGGCAACCTACAACGGGGATCATATGTCCATGTATGGAGTGAATGGTTCGGTGCCGAAAACCCTTGTACGTCATTTGGTGCGCTATTACGCGGATACCTGCGGGGAGGCAGAGCTGGCGGCAATCTTGGAGGACGTGCTGGATACCCCGGTAAGCCCGGAGCTGCTTCCGCCCAAGGATGGTGTTATTTCCCAGAAGACAGAGGATTTGGTGGGGCCGTACGAGCTGCATGATTTCTTCCTGTACTATATGATGCGTTTCCAGTTTGGTCCGGCAAAAATCTACCGGATAGCTAAGATCGCATTTGCCGGTATGTATCATGACGAAGTGATACTGAAATGGCTGAAAAAGTTTTACTGGAGATTTTTCTCACAGCAGTTCAAACGCTCCTGCCTGCCGGACGGACCAAAGGTGGGAAGTGTGGCAGTATCTCCCAGAGGGGATCTGCGCATGCCCAGTGACGCGTCTGTGAGGATCTGGATGGATGAGTTAGATACTCTTGGATAGAGGTGGAGGATTTGCAGAGAGATAAAATGCGTGCTGTTGTATATCAGGGAAACGGCAGAGTGTCCCTGGAGGAACGCCCCGTTCCTGTGATCCAGGATGCCGGGGATGCCATAGTAAAGGTAACACTTACAACCATATGCTCCAGTGATATCCACATTAAGCACGGGGCCGTGCCCAGGGCAGTGCCGGGAACTGTTCTGGGGCATGAGTTTGTAGGCGTTGTGACAGAGATTGGAAGCTCAGTGAAAAAAGTGAAGCCCGGGGACAGAGTGGCAGTCAATGTGGAGACCTTCTGCGGGGAGTGCTTTTTCTGCAGACGGGGGTTTGTGAACAACTGTGAGAATGAGAATGGGGGCTGGGCCATGGGGTGCCGCATAGACGGAGGACAGGCGGAATACTGCCGCATTCCCTTTGCGGATCATGGCCTGACCAGGATACCGGACCATGTGACGGATGAAGATGCGCTTTTTACCGGGGACATACTTTCCACAGGCTACTGGGCTGCAAAACTGGGGGAAGTGAAACCGGCGGATACGGTTTTGGTCCTTGGAGCCGGCCCGACGGGACTTTGTACTATGATGTGTGCCCGTTTATACAGCCCTGCGAAGATCATTGCCATAGATATTGATGAAAGCAGGCTTAAGCTGGCAAAAGAGCAGGGGCTTGCCGATGTGGTCATATGTTCCGCGGAAGAGACCTGCCGCCGCGGTGCCGAGGACTATGCGGATGCCGCGGGAAAAGTACAGGAGTATGTGGTGCAGCGTGTCCTGGAGGAGAGCCATGGAAGGGGCGCTGATGTGGTATTTGAGGCCGCAGGCGGGACAGATACCTTTGAGACTGCATGGAAGACGGCCAGGCCAAACGCGGTGGTGGTGATCGTTGCCATGTATGAGACGGATCAGATCCTTCCTCTTCCCCGGATGTACGGCAGGAATCTGACCTTTAAAACAGGCGGTGTGGACGGCAGTTATTGTGAGGAGATCATGGAGCTTCTGGCGGCGAAGAAGCTGGATACAGGATGTCTGATCACCCACAGGACCCGTCTAGAAGATATCATGAAGGCATATGAAGTATTTGAACAGAAACAGGATGGCGTGATAAAATATGCGGTGAAACCATAAAGAGGCGGCGGATGAAAACTTGCCGGTATATGAGAGCGTGGAACCATAGATGAAGTGAAACTATAAAGAAGCGGCAGGTGAAGACTTGCCGGTATATGAGAGCGCGGAACCATAGATGAAGTGAAACCATAAAGAGGCGGCAGGTGAAGACCGCAGGAGGAGACTGGTATGCAGAAGATCAGAGTGGGTGTATTGAGTACAGGAAATATCGCAGCGACCATGGCCAAGACACTTGGTTGTATGGAGGATGTGGAGATGTACGCAGCGGCTTCCAGATGCCTGGAAAAGGCGGAGGCCTTTGCTGAAGAATACGGCTTTGAAAAAGCCTACGGTACATATGAAGAGATGGCGGCAGATGAAAATGTGGATTTGGTTTACGTGGCAACACCGATCTCAGAACACTGTGCTAATGTAAAAATGCTGTTGGAAAACGGCAGGAATGTCCTGTGCGAAAAGGCATTTGCCGTAAATGCACGGGAGGCCAGGGAAATGACAGAGCTTGCAAAAGAAAAGGGGCTGCTTCTGGCAGAGGCCATGTGGGTCAGATATATGCCCATGGCAAAGACGCTGCAGGAGATCATCTCTTCCGGCGCCATTGGAAGACCCTATACCCTGACTGCTAACCTGGGGTACCTTTTGGAGAGTATTCCGAGGATGATGAAGCCTGAGCTGGCAGGCGGTGCCCTGCTGGACGTTGGCGTCTATACTATGACGTTTGCCTCCATTGCCTTTGGAGATGATATTTCGTCCATTGACACTTCAGTCATTATGACAGACACAGGAGTGGATGCACAGAGCAGCGTAACTCTCAGTTACCCGGATGGGAAGATGTCTGTGCTGAACAGTTCTCTGCGTGCGCTTTCTGACAGGCAGGGGATCATTTACGGGACAAAAGGTTTTCTTGTAGTGGAAAATATCAATAATTTTGAATCCATCACGGTCTACAATGAAAACCGTGAAGTGACTGCCCGATATGAACAGCCCAGGCAGATAAGCGGCTATGAGTATGAGGTGAGAGCCTGCAAAAAGGCCATTGAAGAGGGACTCTGTGAATGCCCGGATATGCCGCACAGCGAGACTATCCGCATCATGGAGCAGATGGATGCTGTCCGTGAAAAATGGGGACTTCACTATCCCATGGAAAAAAAATAAAATACAGATTGACTTTTCCCTACTGCAAATGTAGTATATATATAAATACTACATTTGTAGAGAAAAAGGGAGGAGTACAATAATGATAAGAAAAAGAGGGGCTGTCTTTGCTGCAGTCATGGCTGTGCTTCTGTTTGTCAGTGCCGGTTTCACGGGATGTTCTTCACAAGAGAACGGCAAGTCAGAAAAAGAGGAGCAAACCAGGGAGGAAACCGGGAAAGAGGAAAAAGCAGACACTGCAGATAAAAAGAAGGAACCGGTGTCTGTGACGGCACCTGAAAAAAGTGATGCCAGCCGGGAACCGGGAAAGGATTCCGGCGAAGCAAAGAGCAGTCCCAATGCACCGGAAACATCTGACCCGAAAGACAAGGGAACCAACAGCGGAGAACAGGAGATGCCGGAACAAAAGGAACAGGATACTGACTCTGCGGATACTGTCTCAGATGATGATCTGACCATTGAGGAGTATGTGGAAAAATACGGGGAAGAGAAAGCCCTGGAGAAATACGGTGAGGTTCCGTTTAATAAGTATTATTTAAGACAAAAAGAAGCCAGGGAGAAGGAAGCCGAGCAGCAGGAAAATGAGATGCTTGAATATTCCGGTACTGTAGATGAGAATACAGACGGAGTACAGTGAGTCTTAAAGTTAAGAGACAGAGCAGACAATGGGGAGCGTACATGAGTGTACGTTCCCCATTTTACTGCGAGAAAAAGTTTTGGCGGAAAAATTTTTTGAGCCTCACTGCTGAATATTGAAATCTCACGGATGTACCATTTTGACTAAAGGAATTACATGAATTTTATGTATAAAGACGAATGAGAAATAGAAATGTAATAAAATATGCCATAATAAATCAATGTAGTATTGTACATTATATTAATTATGCGCAAAAGGTATTGCGACGAAAATACACATATGCTATGATGTCAGAATAAATATGGAGAACCAGGAGGAACAGACATGATACGGAAATATACATACGGAAATCCTTTCTGCACGGACGCGGTTGTAAAGGAGATAACAGCGGAAACGGAGATGCTGCCCTATCTGAAAAGGACAGAGCAGGAGGGCAGGCTCACATTTTCCTGCAGACTTGGAGAAAAGGACCTGGTGTACGGACTGGGTGAAAATGTGAGGGGTATCAACAAGAGGGGATGGCTTTACAAGAGCTGCTGCGCGGATGAACCGAACCATCTGGAGGACAGACATTCCCTGTACGCATCCCACAACTTTTTAGTGATCGCCGGTGAGACAACCTTTGGCGTCTTTTTTGATTACCCGGGCATCATCAGCTTTGATGTAGGATATACCCATATGGATGAACTGGTGATCACTCTGGAAGAACCGGATGCGGATGTTTATATTCTGGAGGGCAGTGATATCCGGGGGATCATAAAGGAATTCAGAGGTCTCATTGGCAGAAGCTATATTCCGCCCAGATGGGCATTTGGATACCAGCAGAGCCGCTGGGGATATAAATGCGAGGCGGATATCCGTGAGGTGGCTGAGGGACACAGGAAGAACCATCTGCCCCTTGACAGCATTTACCTTGATATTGATTATATGGAGCGGTATAAGGATTTTACCATTGACCGGGAGCGTTTTCCTGATTTTGAAGGTCTGGTAGAGGATATGAAAGCGCAGAATATCCGTCTGGTGCCCATCATCGACGCAGGAGTGAAGGTGGAAAAAGGCTATCCTGTCTATGAGGAAGGCGTGGAAAAGGGGTATTTCTGCAAGGATAAGGACGGGAAGGAATTTATCGCAGGTGTTTGGCCGGGACAGGTGCATTTTCCTGACGTTTTAAATAAAAATGCAAGAGAGTGGTTTGGAAACCAATATCAGTTCTTACTGGAAAAGGGAATAGAAGGTTTCTGGAACGACATGAACGAACCCAGCATTTTCTTTGCCCAGGACCGCATGGATGACACCATCGACGCCATAGCTGCGCTGAAGGGAAAGAACCTGGATCTGGATACGTTCCAGAAATTCACAGGCCTGGTGGACGGTCTGGCAAATAATACGGATGACTTTAAAAAGTTTTATCACAACACCGACGCGGGAAATGTACGCCACGACAAGGTTCATAACCTGTTCGGCTGCAATATGACCAGAGCGGCCGGGGAGGCGTTTGAGCGCCTGTGTCCTGACAAGAGGATACTTATGTTCTCCCGCTCTTCCTATGTGGGAATGCACCGCTACGGCGGTATCTGGACCGGGGACAACAAGTCCTGGTGGCAGCATCTGCTTCTCAATCTGAAGATGATGCCGTCCCTGAACATGGTGGGAATCCTCTACACCGGTGCTGATATCGGCGGATTTGGTTCCGACACCACAGAAGATCTGGTAATGCGCTGGATCCAGCTTGCCATGTTCTCACCGCTTATGAGAAATCACACAGCGCTGGGGACCAGAATGCAGGAGGTTTACCAATTTGACCATGTGGAGCAGTTTGCAGGAACTCTGGGTATCCGCTACGGGCTGCTGCCGTACATTTACAGTGAATACATGAAATCTGCCCTTGACGGGGATATGTATTTTATGCCCCTGTCCTTTGTATACACAGAGGACGCTTTTGTGCCACAGGTGGAGGACCAGCTCCTGGTTGGGGACAGCCTTATGATCGCCCCTGTTTATACACAGAACGCGGAGGGAAGGTATGTATATCTTCCTGAGGAGATGGCGCTGCTCCGTTTCCGCAGCCTGACGGATTATGATACGGAGATCCTTCCGGCAGGACATCACTATGTCAGGGCAGGCCTTTATGAAATGCTGGTATTTTTGCGCCCGGATAAAATCCTTTTGCTCTCAGAGGGCGGAGAGTGCACCGATGAAGTGGACATGGACCGGGTAAAGGCTGTTGCCTTTGTAAAAGAAGGTGCGTCTTATGAGTGGTACGAGGATGACGGAAAAGGGAAAGACTATGAAAACCCCGAAAATTATGGTAAAATTGTTATCGACAGAAGCGGTAACTGTACATATACAGGAAGCCGCAGAAAAGAGATCACTGCAGAAATACTGTAAATAGATTGGGGACTTTGGAATGATTACAATTAAAGAGATAGCCAATATGCTGAACGTGAGCACCACCACAGTGTCAAACGTTATTCACGGTAAGACAAAAGAGGTATCACCGGCCAACGTGGAGCGCATCCAAAAGGTTTTGGAGGAGTATGATTATATGCCCAACATCAATGCCCGTAATCTGGCCAGTAAGCGGTCTAAGATCATTGGTATGGTGGTCAAGGTCAATGGCAGAGAGAATCCGTTCAAGGACCAGTTTTTTGGAGAGCTTCTGGGCGCAGTGGAAGACCGCGTGAGGAGCAGAGGCTATAATCTGATGGTCTATGCACTGAATGATGTCCGGCAGGTTCAGAAATTTATCCTGTCCTGGAATATGGACGGACTGGTGACCTGTGGATTTGTGGAAGGGGAAATCGCCTATCTGCAGGAACGTTACAAAAAGCCCATTGTGATCATTGACGATTATGACACCAACGATCTGGAACACTGTATTAATATCCGGCTGGAAGATAAAAAAGCAGTTTATGAGATGACAAAATATGTGATCGGATGCGGTCATAAAAAAATTGCTTTTCTTGCTGACAATAATATAAACCTGGACCATCAGCGGTATCTGGGATTCTGTCAGGCCATGGAAGAGGCCGGACTTTCGGGAGGCGAGGAAAATTTCCTGAAAATATGTCCGGGAAACGGAGGCGGGCAGAACAATCTGGAGGAGCTGTATGAGAGATCCTTTGCCTATACAGCCATCATATGCGCTTCGGATTACTATGCATCCATGCTTCTCAATACCCTTCAGGACAGGGGCAGGAAGATTCCGGATGAGATTTCTATAACCGGGTTTGATGACGTGGAATACGCCTCACTGGTAAGGCCGGCACTCACTACAGTGCGCCAGGATATCCAGGAAAAAGGCCAGGTGGCAGTTGATATGCTTGTAAAAATGCTGGAGGGAAAGCCGGAGGACGCAGAGACACTGGTTGTCCTTCCTACACAGATGATCATTCGTGATTCTGTAAAAAAGATCAATAATTGAAAAATAAATTTTGATGCCGTATGGCCTGGAAAAATTCCGGGGTCATACGGCATTTTTGTTATATTCCTGGGTTCTGTCAGATATGCACAAGGGAAAAAACTATCACAGCAGACGTCATACAATAAAGGCTTATGCGCAAAAGTATAAAAATGTCGAAAGAGGCAAAAGAGGTTTTGCGAAAAACCTATTGTTAAAAATATACAAAAATTTAAGTGTTTATATAGGAAAATGGGAAGTAATTCTGTGAAAAATAGAGAAATGGTCATGGTGTGTTATAAAAAACATTGATTTTACGCGTAAGTGGTGGTAAGATACAAAACATCAAAACCTTATGCGCAAAAGGTATAAAAATAGAATCCTCAGAAAGGTTGGTAAAAGAAATGAAAAAGAAGATTTTAGCGGCATTACTTGCCGGAGCAATGACAGTGACACTGGGAGCATGCGGAGGAAATTCAGACAGTGGAAATGACAGCAGCACGGCCAATGACAACGCACAGGGGACGACAGATACAGCGGATGTGAGCAAAGACGCCATTCGTTTTATGAATACAAAAATAGAGATCGACGGAGCTTTGAAAGAATTTGCAAAGCAGTACCAGGAAGAGACAGGACAGGAAGTTGTGATCGAATCCCTGGGCGGCGGTGTAGATGTGAACGGACAGCTCAAAAACTACTATGCGGCAGGTAACATGCCGGACATCTTTGCGTTTGCTGCAGACTCCTACAAATCTTCTTTTAAAGACTGGCTGGAACCGCTGGACGGAGAGTCCTGGATCGAGGATACAGAGTATGCGTTTAAGGGAGAGGACGGAAAGGTATACGGTATGCCATTTGCCCTGGAAGGGATCGGTCTTGCATACAACAAAGATATCCTGGACAAAGCCGGTGTGGATCCGTCAACACTGACAAATATCAATGCCTACAAAGAGGCGTTTGAGAAAATAGATTCCATGAAGGATGAACTGGGGCTTACATCCGTGTGTGCTGTGGCAGCGGAGTCAGGACAGATGTACTGGTCCACAGGTAACCACATGATGGCAGCTTACATTTCCCAGGGAAAAGACAGAACGGATAAAGAAATTATTGACAAGCTGAATGCAGGGGAGATTGACAAAGACAGAATGGGAGAGTTCGCAGACTGGCTTCAGCTTCTGTTTGACTACTCAGATCAGAACGTGCTGATCTCCGGTACATATGACGACCAGCTTGCACTGTGGGCAACGGGAAAAGCGGCATTTATCACACAGGGCAACTGGATCGACCCCTCACTGCCCACATATGAAGCTGAGTTTGCATGCGGACTGGCACCGGCTGCTTTCACAACAGCGGATACAGACGGTATCATTGTAGATGCACCGGCTGTTTGGGGCATCTACAATGAGAGTGATAAGATCGACGCCTGCAAGGAATTCTTAAAGGCACTGGCTGAGACCGAAGAGGGACAGAAAGCCCTGGTTGAGGACTGTGGAATGGTTTCCCCGTATAAATCCTGCACACTGGAGCCGAGCACACCGCTTGCAAAGAGCATGCTTCCTTATATCAAGGACGGCAAAACTTATGCCTGGGACTGGCTTACACAGCCGGAAGGCATCGCGCAGAATGCCACAGGCGCTGTATTTGAGCTGTATGCCAAAGGACAGCTGGATAAACAGGGATTTGTAGACACCATGGAATCAGTGATCAAAGATTATGTAGCATCTAACGGAAGCAATTAACCAGTTTTACCGGCGGTTTTTCATAAGGATGTGTGCGGAAGGATCCGGGGCACATCCCGGGAGAACAGCCGGTAAATTTAAAAAAGGGGAAAAGGCATGAATGTTCAATTGAAAAAAACAATATCAATCTTTGCCATGGCTGCGGGAATTATAGGTATGGCAGCAGCTCTCTATATGGATTTTTCAGGCAGTGCATCCACGGTCAGAGGCCCGCTTCTCATCGCAGGAGCTGTGCTTGTGTTAGCCGGTGTCTACCTGCTTCCGACCAGAAAACACCGCTCCATAATCAATGTGCTGTTTTTGTTTCCACTGATCTTCGCGTTTGCGGTGACAGTGCTGATCCCGTTTGCCTGCGGTATTTTCTATTCCATGACAGACTGGAACGGAATCAAATTTAACAAGTTCGTGGGACTTGGCAATTACATCAGTATGTTTAAATCCAATGATTATATATATTCATTTGTAGTGACCTTTATTTTCACTGTTATCAACATGCTGGCAGTCAATCTGGTGGCGTTCGGACTGGCTCTTCTGTGTACATCTAAAGTAAAGGGCAGAAACTTCTACCGCGCGGCTTATTTTATACCGAACCTGATCGGCGGTATTGTTCTCGGTTATGTTTGGCAGTTTATTTTCAACAAGGTTATGACAACTGTAATTGAGGGCAGCACCTCCATGCTGACTGATCCCAATCTGGCTATTGCGGCGATCCTGATCGTGAGCACGTGGCAGTATGCGGGATATATTATGATGATCTATGTCACAGGACTTCAGAGTGTGCCGAAGGATATCCTGGAAGCATCCAATGTGGATGGCGCGAGTCAGATCACAACTCTGCTGAAAATCAAAGTGCCTATGATAGCCAATACCTTTACCGTATGTATTTTCCTGACACTTGTAAATTCGTTCAAGCAATTTGACTTAAACCTGGCGATCACCAACGGAGCGCCCAGCCGTATCCTGGCGGGAAAACCTGTACAGGCCACAGAGTTTCTGGCTCTGAACATATATAATACGGCTATCAGCAAGAACCAGTATGCGCTGGGACAGACGAAAGCAGTGGTATTCTTTATCATCCTGGCCATTGTGTCCCTGACACAGGTATCCATCAGTAAGAAGAAGGAGGTTGAAATGTAATGAAGGCACAAAAAATAAGAACCGGAATCGCAGAAATTATTGGTGTGATCCTTACAGTCATCATCCTGGCTCCCTTCCTGTTGGTCGTTGTGAACTCTGCAAAGAGCAGCGCGGATATCATTACAAGTCCCATTTCCCTGCCGGAACACTGGGGACAGATCTTTACCAATCTGAGCAATGTAATACATAACCAGAATTTTAATTACTGGAATTCTTTCTTCAGCTCTCTGCTGATCACAGCAGTTTCCCTTTTGCTGCTGACTGTATTTTCCAGTATGGCTGCATGGGTTCTGGTGAGAAATAAGACCAAATGGTCAAGCTTCATTTTTATGCTTTTTGTATCAGCTATGGTCATTCCTTTCCAGGTGGTCATGCTGCCGCTGCTCTCCACATTCCGGGAAACCTCCAACTTTTTCGGGATTCAGATGCTGCAGAGCTATAAGGGGATCATATTCGCTTACCTGGGATTTGGCGGGTCCATGTCCGTGTTCATTCTGCATGGATTTGTGAAGGGGATTCCTTACGAATTGGAAGAGGCTGCGTGGATTGACGGGTGCAGTCCTGAGGGGACTTTCTTCCGGATCATTTTTCCGCTTTTGAAGCCTGTGCAGGTGACGGTTCTGATACTGAATGGTATCTGGATCTGGAATGATTACCTTCTGCCTTCCCTGATGCTGGGGCTGAACGGGCGGATCAAAACACTGCCGGTTGCGGTCAGCAGTTTTGTAGGCTCTTATGTGAAGCAGTGGGATTTGATCTTGTCAGCGGCGCTGCTTGCCATGATACCCATCATTATCCTGTTCCTGTTTGCGCAGAAACAGATCATACAGGGTATGGTGGATGGAGCCATTAAATAGAAGGGGATTTTGAAAATTATATAGTTTTGCTGAGTAAGACGCCGGATACGGGTAAATTCGTATCCGGCGTCTTCTTTTAGTGGAATGAACAGTGAGTATTTAGTTTTGTTCTGAAGAATGTTTTGATAAGCTGTCTGTGTTTACAACACACCCTTTTTCTGCGGATTCTAATGCGGCGAAGACTGCCTTCATGGATTCAAATGAAGATTCTCCGGAGATCAGAGGCGGGGTATTGGTGGTCAGGCAGGTCATCCAGGCATCTATGATGCCGGAACCGTTTTGGCCGGGGTTATAGTTTGTCATATCATAGTAAACCTGTTCTCCGGTCTGCTTTTCCAGAATGATGGGGTACTGTGGGTTACTGTTGATTTTCAGGATGCCTTTGGTGCCGTATATTACAGTGGACTTGTCTTCCTGGCCGTAGCAGGTCCAGCTTACCTCCATGGTTCCTATAACGCCTTTCCGGGTGCGGTAGATGCAGATGGCGTTGTCGTCTACATCAATGGGAGTTCCGTCAGGATTTTTTTTGTCCAGAGTCTCAGTCACGGCCACAGCGCTTTCGATCACATCGTCTAACAGATAATGGATCAGATCTGCCTTATGTATCCCCAGGTCAGCCATGGCGCCGAAAGCAGCGGATTTCTTGTCAAAGAACCAGACTTTCTGACGGTCTACCGTCCAGTTTTCGGGACCGGAATGGCGGAAATTCGTGCGGAAGCTTAAAACGTCTCCAATGGCACCGCTCTGAAGGACTTCTCTGGCTTTTACGTGAATGGGAAACAGTCTTTCCTGCTGGCCCACCATCAGATACTTTCCTGTTTCTTTTGCAGCGTTTACCATGGCCTGGCATTCCTCGTAGGTGACAGCCATGGGTTTTTCACACAGGACATGTTTTCCTGACTTTAATGCCTTTATGGAAATTTCGCAGTGTGAATGGTTGGCAGTGCAGATGCTGACTGCGTCAATGGCATCATCATTTAACAGATCCTCATAAGACTTATATGAGACTGCATGGTATTTTTCCGCGATCTCTTCGGCCCGTTTTTCATTAATGTCATATACCCCGTAAATACAGGCATCCGGATTCTGATCATATTCCGGGATATGACGCACCTGTGCAATTTTGCCGCATCCTATAATTCCAATGTTTATCAATGTTAGTTACCTCCTTTTTTATATTCCATTTTAGAATTATAAGCCTTGAACAGAAGAAAAATATTTAATATTTTTACTGGAATGCTGTCTATTTTTACTATTTCCGTTTAGTGCTGCATCCAGCCTTCGTATCCTGTTTATAGTAAGAGGATGAACGGTGCATCCAGTGGTAAAAATAGATAGGATTTCGGTAAAATAATTAAGAAAAGATTTAGCAAAAAAAATATATACTAAATGCAGAAGAGCTATATGAAATATAAGAAAAGGAGAGATTACCATGAACAAAACAATTATTTTTCCATCAGCAGGAAATGTAGAACTGCAGGACAGGGAATGTCCAAAGCCGGAAAAGGGAGAGGTCTTGATCGAGACAGAGGTGTCCTTGGTCAGCACCGGCACAGAGCTTACCTTTCTAAACGGGGAATGCCCAAAAGATTCCAAATGGTCTACCTATATCCATTATCCCATGACTCCGGGCTATTCCAACGTAGGTGTGGTAGTGGAGACAGGAGAAGGGGTTTCAAAGGAATGGATCGGCAAAAGAGTAGCCAGCTTCAGCAAACACGCACAGTATGTGACGGCAAAGGAAGAGGAACTGCGTGTGATCCGTTATGATATCACCTCAGAGGAGGCAGCCTTTTTTGCCATAGCTGAGGTTGGTCTGAATGGGATCAGACGGACAAAGATTGAACTGGGAAACCGGGTAGTGGTCTATGGGGCAGGAGTTATCGGCCAGGTTCTGGTCCGTTATCTGCTGGCCGGAGGGTGTACGGAAATTGTAGTGGTGAACCGTTCCAAAAAAAGGCTGGAATATCTTCCGAAATGCCCGGCAGTGATCCCCGTTTCATCAGAGACAGAATCCGTCATGGATGCGGTAAAGCAGGTTACCCAAGGAGAACTTGCGGATATTGTGTTTGAGACCACAGGCAATGCAGATCTGATCCCGGAGGAATTTAAGATGCTGCATCAGCAGGGAAAACTCTGTATGCTGAGTTCACCGAGAAAAGAGACAAAATTTGATTTTCACGATTTCTGCAATGCGGGAAGCTTTCAGATCATCGGTGCCCATATTTCTTCCCAGGCAGTGACACCAAGCTTTGATGATCCCTGGACCTGTGTGCGCAACAGTGAAGTGTTCTTCCGGATGCTCTCTACCGGACAGATGGAAGTGGACAGCCTTATCAGCCACCGCGTAAGTTACGAAGAGGCTTCAGATATATATAAAGAGATGATGAAAAACCGTTCCCCGTACATGGGTGTTGTGATTCGATGGAAATAAGGAGATTATGATGGAAAGAAAATGTTATGCACCGGAAAAACTTACCTGTGAATATTCTGTAAACCCCATGGGGATCCACAGCAGGAATCCAAGACTGGCATGGAAGATGACAGGGGACGGAAGAGGACGAAGACAAACAGCCTATCAGATCTGGGCATCCCACAGCAGGGCGGAGCTTTTAAACGGCCGCGGCTTGTGCTGGGACAGTGGCAGGGTGGAAGGTTCCTGTTCTGTGGGAATACATTATGGAGGGGAATCCCTTTGCTCTAGAGAGAGGATATACTGGTGTGTGAGGATCTGGGACGAGACAGGGAAAGAATCTCCGTGGAGTGAGATAAACTTTTTTGAAGCGGGGCTTTTAGAAAAAAGCGACTGGAAAGCCCAATGGATCTGTGCAGAGGACCAGGTGAGCGCCCCCTATTTCAGAAAAGACTTTTTTATAAAAAAGAAACCGGAAAAGGCCACGGTCTACATCTGCGGGCTGGGATTCTATGAACTCTCTTTTAACGGAGAGAAATGCAATGAGCAGTTTCTGCTGCCCAACAGAACAGAATTTACCAAAAGAGTATATTACCATGCCTATGACATCACAGAAGAATTGAGAGATGGAGAAAATACCATAGGAGTTATCCTGGGAAACGGCTGGTACAACCAGAGGGACAAGGTCAATGAGAAGCTGTTGTGGTATGGATTTCCCAAGCTGTTGTTTCAGATTGAGCTGTATTACGAGGACGGAACCAGAGAGACCATCGGCAGCGATACTTCCGTGACATGGAAAAAAGGCCCCATTCAATATAATAATATTTATTACGGAGAGATCTATGACGCGCGTCAGGAACTGCCGGGATGGAACCGGCCGGGAGTGCGCAGGGAGGAATGGAAGCATGCCGCACCGGCAAAGGAGCCGGGAGGTACTCTGACACAACAGAGGGCGTCCGGTGACACTGTGACAGGTACCATACATCCCAAGACAGTCACAAGGGTCAAGGACGATATGTATGTGCTGGATTTCGGGCAGAACATCACAGGATGGCTGAAGATGAAAGTGACAGGCTGTGAGGGTCAGACCATAACCATGCGCTTTGGTGAGGAGCTGTGGCCGGATGGGAAGATTAATTATTACAGCACCGGAAGCGGATGGAAACAGCAAAAAGACGTATATATCCTAAAGGGAGACGGAGAGGAAGTGTATCAGCCCCGGTTTACCTGGCATGGATTCCGGTATGCAGAGATACAGGGCTGGGGGAAAATGCCCGAAACCAAAGACATAGAGGCTGTTGTGGTACATACAGGGGTGGAAGAGGACGGACAATTCACCTGTTCCAATGCGCTGATGAATCAGATACAGCAGGCCTCCCGTTGGTCCCTGTTAAACGGAATGCACTGCGGTATGCCTTTAGACTCCCCCCACAGGGAGAGACAGGGATACGGCGGGGATGCGCTGACAGCGGCGAAAGCCTGTATCTATAATTTTAATATGGAGAATTTTTATGCGGCCTGGATGGATGATTTTGCGGATGCCCAGGACGAAAAGACAGGCTTTGTACCTCACACAGTACCCTGTCAGGACGGAGGCGGCGGTCCCGCCTGGGGCTGTGCCTATATTATCATTTCCTGGTTATGCTACCAATACTATGGGGATACGGAGATACTGAAGAAGCATTTCGGAAATATGAAACACTGGATGGAGTTCCTGACAACAGGTGTCCGAAACGGTATCGTAGAAGCAGAAGGGGAAGATGAGAATTGTCTGGGAGAGTGGTCTACACCGGGTGAGATTTTGATTCCGCCCCGGTTTGTCAATACCTATTTTTACGGTTATTGTGCCTCTCTGATGGAGAATATTGCCGGGGTGCTGGAAAAAGAGGAGGAAAGGCAGTCTTACAGAATCCTGAAGGAAAATACTATACAGGCCTTCCGTCGGGAATTTTTCCATGAGGAGACCGGCCGGTATAGTATCGGGGCACAGGGAACGGAGGCCTTTGCCTGGAAACTGGGAGCTGTGGAGGATGAGGAAAAAGAGCAGGTCTTCAGATATTTGGCAAGACACGTTGCGGATGAGTGCGAAGATCATCTGGATACAGGAATCTTCGGAACACCCTATCTGTTTGAAACACTCGTGGAAAGCGGATATGGGGACACTGCATATAAGATGATCACAAATACCACCTATCCCGGATATGGATATATGCTCACCAACGGGGCTACGGCTCTGTGGGAATATTGGGAAAAAGAATACGGGTTCTATCAGTGTTCCTGCTGTCATAACCAGCCTATGTTCGGAAGCATCAGCGGAAGCTTTTACGAAAAGGTAACGGGGATCGTGCCGCTTTCACCGGCCTGCAAGGAGGTTCTCATCGCGCCAAAGCCCATAGGTGATCTGCGGTTCGCCTCCGCAAAGAAAGAAACCATGTATGGGATGATCTCTGTGGAATGGGAAAAAACAGAAAGAGAATTTTCTCTGTATTTAACCGTTCCCTGTAATACCAGCGCAGTCGTGCTGCTTCCCGGCACAGGAGAGACTCTGTGGGAAGGCAGTGATGTCTTACTACCCGGAGAAGTGGAAAAAGAGGGGATCCGTTTGGTGGAACAGACAGATAACGGATACTGTGTCCGGTTAGAATCTGGAAACTATCGTTTCACGCTGAGAAAATAGATACTTAACATATAGAGCAGGAGTACGGTTATGAATACAAGAAGCAGTGATATTTTAGAGGGACCGCAGTGGGCAAATGTAAGGGCTTTATATAAGGCGGACGGATACGCGGAGGAGGAACTGGGAAAACCCATGATCGCCGTGGTGAATTCCTACAGCACTGTCTGCCCGGGGCATGTGATATTTAAAAATTTATCGGAGCGTGTCAGAGAAGGGATTCAGGCAGGAGGCGGAACACCGGTAGAATTCGGTGTCATCGGGGCATGTGACGGAATCGCTATGGGACATAAGGGAATGCAGTACATTCTTCCCACAAGGCAGATGATCGCGGACAGTATAGAAGCCATGGCAGAAGCCCACAGGCTGGACGGGCTTATTTTACTGGGAAGCTGTGACAAGATCATTCCGGGGATGCTCATGGGAGCTATGCGGGTAAATCTCCCCACCATACTGGTAAACGGCGGTCCCAGTCTGCCGGGGCGTATGAAAGAGGGGAATCCTTACGGCGGAGAATACATTGACCATTCCATTATCCAGGAGTCTGAAGGCACCCTGAAGAAGGGACTGATCAGTGAGGAAAAGTTCAAATGGATAGAAGACCATGCCATGCCCTCCATTGGCTCCTGCGCTATGCTGGGGACGGCCAACACCATGGGATGTCTGGCCGAAGCCATGGGAATCATGCTGCCGGGAACAGCAGCCATCCCCGCAGTGTATAGTGAGAGACTGTCTGTGGGATATAAAAGCGGTAAGCAGATCGTGGAAATGGTACACAGAGACATAAAAATAAGGGACATCATAACAAAACAGGCAGTTTATAACGCCATCAGAGTGAACGCGGCCATAGGAGGATCTACCAATGCGGTCCTCCATTTACTGGCCATTGCCTATGAAGGTGAGATTGAGATGTCTGTATTTGAATTTGGGAAAATATGTGAGGGGATTCCCCACCTGGTACCTTTGATCCCTGCCGGCAGTAATACTTTGCTGGATTTTTATGAGGCCGGAGGCATTCCTGTTCTCATGAAGGAGTTACAGGAGGCTTTATGGACACAGGAAAAGACCTGCACAGGCATAACGGTTCAGGAAGTGATAGAGAACGCAGCCAATCACAGAAGGGATGTGATCCATGCCATAGAAAACCCTGTACATAAAATGGGTGGCATCAAGATCCTGAAAGGAAATTTGGCACCGGAAGGCGCGGTCACAAAGCCATCCGCAATTCCGGAGAAAGCTCTGGTCTTCCGCGGGAAAGGAAAAATATACGAGGGGGAAGAGGCGGCTCTGAGGGGAATCAGGAGCGGAGAGGTCAAAGCGGGAGACGTGGTGGTGATCCGCAATGAAGGCCCCAAGGGCGGCCCAGGTATGCCGGAAATGTACAAGGCTATGAAACTGCTGGTGGGAATGGATCTGGGTGACAAAGTGTGCCTGATCACAGACGGAAGATTTTCCGGTTCCAACAACGGCTGTTTTGTAGGGCATATCTGCCCGGAAGCCGCTGATGACGGCCCTATCGCATATCTGGAGGACGGAGATGAAATCCTGGTAGATGTACTGCAGGGGACCATAGAGGCTCCTGGCGTTGACTTCATAGAACGCCGCCGGACAAAGGCGTGCGTGCAGAAGAAGATAACAGGCTGTCTGTACCAATACGCCCGGAATGTGTCCTCTGCATCCAAAGGAGGAATTATTCCCGTACGTGAACTGTAGATCAGGTTCGGATGATGAGAGAAGTATTTAAATATACTTTGGTACTACAGCGAACAGGTGCGGAAAGGGGACGGAAAAAGCAGCGGTCTTTGGGGAGACTGGCATTGTGTTCTGCTCGAGGCTCCAGAACCTCCGAACTAACGATTAACTACGACTAAGGCGCTCACTTACGTTCTCGCCTAAGTCTGCGTAAATCGTGGATTTCGTAGAACCTTCCGCTTAGCCTCGCAGAACCAAATGCCAGTCTCCCCAAAGACCGCTGCTTTTTCCTGGTTTTCGCGAACGGAAGGTGAGTGATTAACGGGGCGGCTTTCATTGCATATGGCGTTCGCTGTAGTATTAAAATTGGGTGCCGGAAAAGAAAGGATTTATATTGTATGAAAATAATCGATGTACATGCCCATCTGGGCGATGACTGTGTTTTTGACCATCATATTAAGGAGGAAGATCTGCTGAACGGATACGAAGCCACACCGGTGACGGGAGCTATTGTCCAGCCGTCTCTGCCCAGATTTTCCCTGCAGGCAAACCAGGAGATCCATGACCGTATTGCCCGTCTGTGCTCCTGCGAAAAAATGAAGTTCTGGGGACTGGCCTCTATCTACCCTCATTTTACAAAGGAGGAATACAGACAGGAGGCATACAGATGTGTCAAGGAACTGGGATTTGTGGGTCTTAAGATCACGCCTGTGGGACATGCGGTGGACCCGGAATCGGAAGACGGTATGTTTGCCTTTTCCGTTGCCAATGAACTGCAGGTGCCCATGATGGTACATACAGGCACGGGAGTTCCGTTCTCCCAGCCTTTGAAGATATTAAAGGCAGCCAGGAAATATCCGGAACTGAAGATTGTGATCGCTCATTCCGGTATGGACTGGGATACCCACCAGGCTATATTTGTGGCGAAAGAATGTCCCAATATTTATCTGGAGACTAGTTGGACAGGGATTTCCAACACCAGGGAGATCTACAGGGAGATAGGACCGCACAGGATGATGTTCGCCTCAGACCATGTGAACAATGTAATGGTAGAGCTGGAAAAATATAAGCAGATCCTGGAATCTGGGGATATGGATCAGGTATTTTGGAAAACGGCTGAAAGTGTATTCCAATTGTACTGACGTGATACGAGACGTTGTTGATTTTTCGACAATACTATTGTATAATTTACAAAATTCTTTGAAAATTATGACGTTAGAAGGAAAATTATGCCAAATATAAAAGATTGGAAGAATAAAATACAGCATTTTATTTATTCAAAGAAAATTGCGACTAAAATGTCGATTCTGATGATCACTATCATCACGCTGGTATTCCTTTGCACCGTTGCAATTTTCCAGACGTATAATAAGCGTATTTTATATGAGAATACCCAGGAAGCTGCCATCACCAACTTAACAAGTGTCAATACTTTAGTGGAAAATATTATCGAAAATATCAATACATATTCGTATATCTGTCTGTCAGATTCCGATTTACAGCAGGGGCTGGTAAAGGAAAAGGAGGAGATAACAGATTTCCGCAATATAGAAAAGATTGAGGCTTCCCTGATAGAACTGATCTCCAAGATCGATCTGATAGAGTCTGTTTATATTTTTGACACGGAAAAATTTTTGTGTTATTCAGACAAGTCAGGAAACAATCCCCTGCAGCATAGTAAAATAAGGGATTATAGCTGGTTTCAGGACGTTGGGCAGGACGGGCGGTATCATGTCATGTACCGCTGTGATGATTTTTTCCGTAATCCGGATAAAATACCGGGAATTTCCTTTGCCCGGGCCATACGGAGCCTTGATTCCATGCAGACCATCGGATATATGGTGATCCATATCTCTCAGGAGATGGTGGAGAAGCTGCTGCTGAATCTGGATGACAATGAGTCACAGATGAAATTTTATATTTTTTCTGACAAAGGCCATGTGCTGCTGGATACATTAGACAGCAGTATGCAGAAAGAAGCAGAGCGTATGGGACAGGAGCTTGTGAAAGCAGGCAGGAACTCTGCGGTGGCGCAGATAGGAGACGTCCGCTGTCAGATATCCGTGTATCAGGCGGAGACCCTGACGTATATGGGAGTGACTCCTTTTGACGATTTTCACCAGCAGGAAAAAGGAAATGTGCTGCTGACTATGATACTCCTTGCTGTCCAGGCGGTCATCATCATTATTGCCGCGCTGTTCGTGTCCCACTGGTATACGCGCCCCATAGAAAAATTAATGGAATCTATGGAGGAGGTAAAGAACGGACACTTTAAACAGATCGAGATAAAGACAAAGCACCATGAGGTGCAGAATCTCATCAATGTTTATAATGAGATGGTGGGTGAGATCCAGAATCTGCTGGAAAAAACAAAACAGGTGGAAATGCAGAAAAGAAAGGCAGAGCTGGAGGTTCTGAGCACGCAGATGAATCCTCATTTCCTTTATAATACCTTTGATTCCATTAAATCCCTGTTTTTATTAAAACGATATGAGGATGCCTATCGCATGATGTGTGAGCTGGCTCAGTTTTATAAGATCAGTCTGAGTAAGGGCGATGAATATATCACCATAGAAAAAGAAGTGCAAATGGTGGCCAACTATATTGAGATCCAGAAGATGCGTTACGGTGAAAAGCTTCAGGTGGATTATGATGTGGCGCCGGAGGTGGGCGGATATAAGATCTTAAAGCTGGTCTTGCAGCCCTTAGTTGAAAATGCCATCACCCATGGGATCCACGGTTTCGTGGAGGAGGGCTGTATCGCAGTGCGGATAAAAGAGGAAAAGGGATATTTAAGCCTGGTGGTGGAAGACAACGGGATCGGAATGACAGAAAATACGCTGAACAGTGTCCTGAACGGCAAAAATACAGGAGCCGGGAAGTCCTTTGGCTTGATGGGGACCATCCGGAGACTGGTGTACTGCTATGGCAGCGATATGGTCTATAAGATAACAAGCAGGATCAACCAGGGAACCAAGATACAGATTTACATTCCTATGAAAAATCTCCAGAGATAAGGGGTGGTTATATGCAGAAGCTGAAACTTATGATTGTAGATGATGAGTATTTGATCAGACAGTATATCCGTAATTGTATTGATTGGGAAAAATTAGGATACACCATTGTGGGAGAGCTTGGAACCGCGCAGGGCGCCCTTCAACTGGCAGAGGAACTGAAACCGGATGTGGTGCTGACAGACATCTGCATGCCCGGTTTAGACGGTTTGTCTTTTGCCGGGCTGTTAAAGGGGATCTGTCCCAATGTGAGAGTCATTGCGGTTACGGGACATGATGATTTTGAATATGCGCAGCGGGGGATACGGGTGGGACTGGACAATTATCTGCTCAAACCCATTGACGAAAAAGAGCTGGAAACCGTGGCGCTGGAGGTAAAAGAAAGCATTTTTTCCCAGCAGTCACAGGATAAGCTGTTTCGTGAGCTGTCAGACTACAGAAAGCAGAATGAACCCATAGTACGTGAATATTATTTGAGAAAATTACTGGAACCTGATCTGCACAAGGACTCTTTGTCTGAAAAGGCTGTGGCTTCTCTGCTGCCCGGCAAAGAGGGCTTCTATCAGACTGCAGTGATAAGCTTTGATGATTTTTCCCAGATATTGCTTGGAAGGGAGATTGAAAAAGGGAACAAGGACTGGATGAGCCGTTATCTGGAAAAAGAGCTGGAACATAAAAATATTTACTGGGTTCTGGATAAGTTTGAGCATATAGTATTACTCTGCCGGGAGGAAGATTTTTCATGGGATACCTTTATGGCTGAATTAGAAGGGAAATGGAAAAAAACCTTTCATTTCCCCATTTATTATGGAATTGGAGACGGAGAGGGATTGCTAAAAGACATTTATAAGTCTTATATTACGGCAAATAACCGTTTGAATTCCGCTATTGTCTTCGGAAATAATCAATATCAGGAGGAAATGATAATTTCCCGGTTTGAGGGGATCGCGAATCCCATATCTATGGAAGATTTGAAAAAATTGTATGCCTATATCGAAACAGACTCTCCGGCCAAAGTGGAGGAACTGGTTGATCACTGGTTTGAAAACTGGAAAAATATTAATTTTATGGATCTGTTTTATCTGAAGCTGCAGCTTTTAAATGCTGTCTTTTATATCTACTCTATGAATACAAAGGAAGAAGCGTCCTTTGACTTCCATGAAGATTATAAGGAGTATTATCAGCGGATCTTTCAGATCCCCACATTAAAGCTTCTGCAGGAATGTTTCCTGGATATGTGCAGAAAGATCATGAATATGTTTCACGATGAAAAATCTGTCAGACCCTCCAGTCTGATCTATGCGGTAAAAGAATACGTTACCATGCATTTGTCAGATGTTGAGCTGACATTAGCGGGAACGGCTGAGAAATTTTATCTGAACAGCAGTTATTTAAGCCGGATATTCAAGAAAGAAATGGGAGTGTCTTTTGTGGAATACGTAAATTCTCTGCGTATCGAAAAGGCAAAATCCCTGCTGGAAGAGACGGATTTAAAAATCTATGAAGTGGCGGAAAGAGTAGGGACCGGCAATGCCAATTATTTAGGGATCCTGTTTAAAAAAGCAGTAGGCTGCACACCCTATGAATACCGATCCAAAAAACGTTAGACCCCATATAAAGAGTCATAGCTTTATAAATGAAACTGCACCGGCTTTCTGAAGCGGTGCAGTTTTTTGAGTTTAAGACACACTCCAAAATAGAAATTTAAATGCAATGGTAAAAATATTAATAGAAATAGTAAAAAGCAAAAGTAAAAGAAAGCGCAGAAATAGCTATAATACATTTATAAGAAAACGTTAGAGCGTGCAGATTGCAGGAATGAATTTTAAGACACGCTCTAGAACTCAGAAAGGAGGAATTGCTGGGGAATCCCAGCAAAAAAGGAAAATGAGGAAAAACAGCAAAAAAGGATTAGCAGCATTTATGGCGGCTGCAATGGTAATGTCTTTGGCGGCTTGCGGAAGTGAAGGAGGGTCAGAGACCAAAAAGAAAGAGGCGGATAACGGGGACGAAAAAGGAATAGAACTGACCGTATCCCATATTATGGTCAATGAGACAGACAGTCAGGTAATGGCCTGGAATAAAGCATTGGAGGAATACAAAGAGACACATCCCAATGTCACTGTCAAAGAGGATAAAACGGATAATGAGGCTTATAAGACAAAGCTGAAAACAACCCTGGCAGCAGGTTCAGCGCCGGATGTATTTTATTCCTGGGGCGGCGGATTTTCCCAGTCTTTTGTAAAGGCAGGGATTGTGGAGAACCTTGATCCTTATGTGGAAAGCGGTGTTATTGATATGGATAAAATGATGCCCAACATCTGTAATAATTTTTATTATGATGATTCCTTATATGGACTTCCCTTAGACAGCTTTATCGGCGTACTTATGTGCAATCAGGAATTATTTGACCAGTATGGCCTGAAAATACCGGAAACTATGGATGAGATGTATGAGGTATCTAAGGTATTTGTGGAAAACGGTATCACACCTGTGTCCTTGGGAGAAAAAGATAAGTGGCCGGGTCTGTTCCCATTCGGCATACTTGCCCTTCGCTACGGAGGTGTTGATGAAAATACAAAGCTGCTCAACGGAGAAGGCAATTTTGACCAGGATTTTGTGAAAAATTCGGCTAATGAGTTAGAAAAAATGGTCAATGCAGGTGTCTTTTCAGACAGCGCAGTGGCGCTCACCAATGACGAGGCGAAGAATGAATTCCTGGAAGGCAGAGCAGCCATGTTCTATAACGGAAGCTGGGGCGTTGCCAATTTAGATGAAGATTCTCCCTTGGCAGGACATCTGACAGTGACAAACTGGCCTACAGTTGAGGGCGGAGCCGAGAAACAGGATACTTACGTGGGCGGCGCCAGTGCCACATTATTGGTATCCTCTGAATCCAAACAGAAGGAAGAAGCTGTAGAGTTTGCCGTATTTATGAGCCAGAAATTTTCTGATTATGGCTACGAGAGCGGTGCGCACCTTCCCACATGGAAATATGAAGGAGACGCCAAATTGCAGGATATGCAGAAAAACTTAACGGATCTGATGGAAAACGCAGACGGGTTCTGCCTGGCATGGGATACCCTGCTGGATGCGGAGACAGCAGATATCCACAGTAATTCTTTGCAGGGGATCTATGCGAAGCAGACGACAGCGGAACAATATATAGAGGCAATGACGGCAACCAGGAAATAATAGAATTTCGGCAGCATAATCTCTATCCCACAGATTATGCTGCCGTTTTAAAAGCAGGGAGGTGCTGTTTTGGATAGATTTTTAGGAAATAAAAAGGCAATCGCTATATTTACGCTTCCGTCTTTTCTGTTGTTTGGGGGCCTGCTGATTGCATCTATACTGTTTTCTCTTTATTACAGTGTGTTGGACTGGGATGGTATCGGAAAAGGGATTTTTGTGGGTCTTGATAATTACATAGAAATGTTTCAAAATGCTATTTTTCACAGGGCGGTGATCAATTCCTTCCTTCTCGGTATCTTTACACTGCTCATCCAGCTGCCATTGGCTTTGATCCTGGCGCTGATCTTGGCGTCCCATGTAAAGGGTGAGATTATCTTTCGTACCATTTTTTTTATACCGGTTACCTTGTCTACAGTAGTGGTTGGTCAGCTCTGGCTTAAAATTTATAACCCTAATTACGGGGTTTTGAATGAACTGCTGAAAATGATAGGACTGGAAAATCTGACACAAAACTGGATAGGTGATGTGAATACCGCTTTATTCAGCGTATTTATCCCTATCATCTGGCAGAATATAGGATATCATATGCTGCTGTTATATACGGCGATCAAGGCCATTCCAAAGGATATCCATGAATCTGCGCAGATAGATGGAGCGACAGGGATAAAGGCAGCCATCAAAATTACGATACCTTTAATTCTTCCCACTTTAAAAACATGTGCCATCTTCGTTATCACAGGTTCTTTAAAAGCATTTGACATGATTTACGTACTGACAAACGGCGGCCCGGTGAATTCTACGGAAGTGCCCAGCTCTTTGATGTTCAACAGTATTTTTGTCATCAACCGCTACGGGTACGGAAGTGCGGCGGCAATCTTTATTGTAGTGGAGTGTATTGTCATAGCGTATCTGCTGCAGCGGCTGGTGAAGACATCACCCATTGAATATTAAAAGGAGGAGGAAGAACATGAGAGAAGTATTAAAAAGCAGCATCTGCAAAAAGTGTGTGAAATTGATCCTTATGTTATTTTTACTCTTTTTTACAGTGACTTCGGTTTATCCGCTGATCTGGCTGGTGTTTTTCTCGTTCAAGAGTAATCAGGAAATCTTTGGCGGCAACATTATGGGGCCTCCTGAAAACTGGCTGGTAAAAAACTATGAGAATGCGCTGCTTGGGGGAAAGGTTTTGAGATACCTGGGCAACAGCATAATGGTGGCGGTTGTGGTCATCGTTATCTCTACTGTCCTCATCTCCATGGTTGCTTATGCAGTGACAAGAATGAAGTGGAAACTGCGGGGAGCGGCTTACTGGTTTTTCATGGCGGGGCTGACAATCCCCATTCACGCAACACTGCTTCCGCTGTTTATCGTATTTAAGAAGTTGAATATTTTGAATACGCCGCTGGCGATCATTATACCCTATATTGTGTTTGCGCTTCCTTTTGGGATCATGGTACTGGGCAATCATTATTCTACTGTGCCGTATGAGATGGAAGAGGCAGCCTGTATAGACGGATGTAACATTTATCAGACTTTTTTCAGGGTGATCTTACCTCTGGTCCGGCCGGCACTTGCCACCATTGCCATTTTTACTTTTTTATCTTCCTGGAATGAGCTGATGTTTGCAATGACCTTTATCAGTGATGAAAAATATAAGACACTCACGGTAGGTATCCAGAGTCTGGCAGGTATGTATTACACAGAATGGGGACCTATAGGAGCGGGAATGGTAGTGGCTACGTTCCCGGTGCTTTTGATCTATATCTTATTAAGCAGACAGGTGCAGAATGCGATCCTGGCAGGGGCAGTGAAAGGATAGGCGTGCCCCTTTTACGACATAAGAGCCTGTCAGTGAATAAGGAATTTATTTTTAACCCCAAAATAGGAATATCCGTAGGAATCATGTGCTGAAAGGCGCATAATCCCTACGGATATTCCTGTTTTTGCTTGGGACGCTTGTTGGGCGCCGCAGAAGCTGGTGATCAAGAGGATTAAAACGTTATAAAAAAACGGGACGGATCAAGAAGAAAGGGTGGCAGATGAGAATAAGGGTCATATGATAGAGAAAAAAGGATTTTTATTGGTATGATTCGGAAAGTATCTTCATATATATTGTTTTTTGGTGTTTTAATGTTGTTGGGATGTACATCGGTTTTTGCGCTGCCGCCGGAAGAAGGGGAGAGACATCAGGGGATTGATGTGAGTATGTGGCAGGGGGACATTGATTTTAATAAGGTGGCTGCGTCCGGGGTGGATACGGTTTATATCAGGTCCAGCCTGGGGTGCGACTATACGGACCCGTATTTTGCGCAGAACTATGAGAGAGCCAGAGCAGCCGGGCTGAATGTGGGATTTTATCATTATGTGACAGCCAGGACAGTTTCCCAGGCTGAGTATCAGGCCCATTTTTTTGTGAATACGATTCAGGGAAAGGAGTTCCAGTGCCGTCTGGCTATGGATTTTGAGGATCTGACCAGCTTAAGCAGTGCCCAGGCCAATGAGATTGGGCTGGCTTTTGTCAGAACAGTGGAGAGCCTGAGCGGTAAGGGCACAGTAGTGTACAGCGACGCCTATAATGCCGGGGCTACGTTTGGGGGAGAACTTACGGATTATCCTCTCTGGATCGCGGAATATGGTGTTTCCACACCGTCCTCACAGGTGAACTGGGATGCCTGGGCCGGATGGCAGTATTCGGACACTGGTACCGTGGCGGGGATATCCGGATATGTGGATTTGGATCATTTTACGGATGCGATGTTTTTAGAGAAACCCGTGAATGTGGTAAGGCCGGTGCCTATGCCGGAGCCTTCTGCCTCTGTGGTGGAATATACCGTCAGAAGCGGGGACACTCTTTGGGGGATAGCCGGGATGTACAGAACCAGTGTTTCGGCTATTGTTTCGGAGAATGGAATTGGTAATCCCAATTTGATCTACCCGGGAGAGGTTTTAAAGATCACGCTTATGGATAATGCTCCGTCTTCGGAAGCAGACCACACATATCTGGTGCGCAGAGGGGATACCCTTTGGGGAATCGCAAGGATGTACAGGACGTCTGTTGCGCGGCTTGCGGCTATGAATCATATCTCTGATCCGAACCTGATCTATCCGGGCGAGGTCCTGCAGATATCTTCCTCGGGAAGCACGGGGAATGTGGGGAGAACTTATGTTGTGCGTTACGGCGATACGCTGTCAGGAATCGCTCTCAGGTTTGGAACTACGGTTTCGCAGCTTGCGGCGGCCAACGGGATAGCAAATCCTAATCTGATCTATGCGGGGGAAACTCTTACTATAAATTGAGAAGCAGTTTTGGGAAATGCAGGTTTGAATGACAGATGTGAATGGCAGACGTGAATGACAGAAAAAAACGGGGATGCTCCGGAACATCCCCGTTTTAAAAAGCTTCGGCCTGTTATGCCGGCCATGGTCTTTCAGTCGGCTTTTGCTTTGTCAAGGGCCTCGTTGATCGCGTCCAGCAGAAGCATTGAGGTGTATTTGTTTTCGTCTGTGTAGGTGATGTTTTCCGTGGTCTGTGATGCGTATATCTGGCTGGAGAGCGCATCCAGTGCCGGCTCCATCAGCGGATACATGGCAGTGGTGGTCTCGCTTAGATTTACCAGAGATATGGCATTTATGTGGTTTTCATCCACAGTGACCTCTACATCAAATGTGTTGCCGTTTAGTGTTATGGGGCTTTTATAAACGCCAGCGTGGTAGACAGCGGCTGAAGTGGCGGCTGAGTCGGCTTTCCGGTCTTTTCCGAACATCATAAAGAGAAGAACCGCCAGAAGAATGGCAAGTACCACGAAAATAATGGTATAAATGACTTCTTTCATATGTAATACGACAATCTTGGTCTTTGAGCTCATGGCTGCACCTCCTGCATTCCTTTTTATAACTTATTATGGAAGTGGGGAAAATATGCAAGGATTCTTTTGAGGAGGACAAATTTATAAGCGGAGACGCGAGGATATAGTGCCATAGCTATCTTACTTTATTATTTTACATGTCTGTTTATGAATTTCCATTTCTTTAAATTCAATGAGTTGATAAACTAAAGTTAATTTAAAGAAACAAAATAAAGCCCAATAATACCAGGAGGATTTGATATGAGCTTGGAAAAAAGACAAGAGAAATTTGATGAATATTGTAAGACTGTGCAGGTGTGTCCGGACTTCAATACAGATGTAACTGTGTCCCCGTTTTTGTTTGGTAATAATTTGGAACACACCAGATCCTGTATTTATAACGGAATTTCTGCGCAGATGTTAAAAAACAGAAAATTTGCAGGAAAACCAGGGTGCTACGATGGCTGTCCGGCGGAGTGGTATCGAATCGGAGAGAAAACCAATATTATCTTTAACGAGAAGGAAGATGTATTTGTTTTACATGCAGGTGAAGGTTACACACGGCATGCGGAAGATTATCATATGAAGAGAAGGCATGAATGCAATGCGGTGACTATTGTAAACTATTATGGAAAGGAAGAAAGCGGAATTGGACAGAGCGGCATATCGTTACAGAAGCATTGTAATTATGAATGCAGATTGGCAGTAAAAGTTTGGCAGCCAACTGTCATACGGATTGCGTTGACGGATCGAGACGGCAATATATATATACATAAAAAATTGGAATATAACAAGACAGACTTTGAAGTGAAATCTGTGATTCTGCATGCCCCAGAGCTGGATGAAAATGCAAATATCACCATCAGTTTTGAAGGGTACGGAACCATATGCATAGGTGCAGTTTCTTTACTTCCGGAAAAAAATTTCCGTGGTATGCGGCCTGATGTCATAGAATTATTGCGGGAAATGGGAGTGAAGCTGCTACGTTGGCCCGGAGGTAATTTTGCCGGAGAATATAACTGGAAGGATGGCCTGCTGCCAGTCGATATGAGAGCTCCGTTTGAATCCTATTTAGGTTTGGAAACACAGCCACACTCAATGGGATACGATTTTAATGAGATTAATACCGACGATTTTATAGCACTCTGCCGTGAGATTGGAGCAGAACCTTTTATCACTATTAATCCCACTTGGAATACACCGGAGGAATGTGCTCAGTGGGTAGAATATTGTAACGGGGATGAAGATACAGAATATGGACGTCTAAGGATTGAACGAGGATATAGAGAACCATATAATGTTCGGTTTTGGTCTTTGGGTAATGAATTTGGTTATGGTCATATGGAAGGGGATAATACTCCGGTTGGATATGGTAAGAAGGGAATCGAATTCGGTAGAAAGATGCTCGAGGTATCCCCCGGTCTTAATTTATGTTCCTCTGGCCCATATCCGAATAAAGACTGGGTGGAACACGCGGCCAGACCATTAGGGCAGATTGCACCGCTGGTGTCATTGCACTCCTATGTGGCCCAACCGCTATTCGCAGATCCAGATAAATATGCGGAAGAATATTATGAATGTGTTAGTAAAGTAAATACACAGTGTAGAGAACTGGTACACAAAATGAGAAGTGAGTTAAATAATGATACGCTGAGGATTTCTTTCGATGAGTGGAATGTCTGGTATGGATGGTATCGTCCTAAGAGTGTCAATGATGGAATATTTACTGCTGCAATGCTTCATATGTTGATTGAGGAAGCAGACCCTTCAGGAATCCAAATGGCCTGTCATTTTGAAGCGGTAAATGAAGGAGCCATTCGGGTGGAGTGGGATAAATCCTTTCTGACGCCCAGCGGACAGATGTTCTCTGTAATGAAGAATCATATAAATGGAAAGCTTTGTTTTGCTGTGGAGGATGCTGTGGCAACGGAAAAAGATAACGTGCTGACGATAACGCTTATTAACCGTTCTTACGATAGTACCAAAAAATTTATTGTTCCTAAATATGGTGAAACTATTGTATCCACACTCTATAGTTCGGAATGTATTTTACCATATTCGGATTTTGCAATAAAAAACGTGGAGCTGAACTTAATGGGGGAAAGCTATGAAGTCCTTTTACCGAAGCACAGTGTTATGCTTATTCAAATGAAAAACTCTTTAGGTTATATTCCGGAAGAAAAGGGTAAGGAATCAAATCTATATTAGTTTTAGAGAATATTTGGTTAAAGCAGATACTAATGAGCTGGACTATTTTGCAAATCCCTTTACAAAATTCCATTCTTTTAGAATTTAGTGAATGATAAACTAAATATATCATTAAAAAACGTGTATTTGAAAGGAGAAAGAAATGAAGAAAAGAAAAACCGTAATTAGTATGCTGCTTGGTCTTAGCTTACTTGCAAGTCTCTTTACAGGATGTGGCAGCAAAGAGACGCCTGGTTCAGCCGATCAGGCATCTAAAGACAGCACATCGGCTGGAGGAGAATCGGATGATGCCGTGACCGGGGACAGTGGTTACCAAACAACGGGCGAAGAGTATGAGATTTATTATATTGCCCAAAGTGAGACGGGAGGTGGAGTGCAAAACCTGTTGGATATCGTAGAAATGTATAAGGAGCAGGTAAATCCTAACTTTACTATGACAATTGAGTACATAAGCGATCAACAGGCAAGAAACCAGAAAATTCGTACGCTGGCAGCAAGCAATGAGTTACCGGACTGGTTTACCTGTGATATTGACTCATTTTTCTATAAGCTGTGGGATGCAGGAGCAGTTGCCAATGTAGGTGATATATATGATAAGCTGGGTATCAGAGATAATTTCTACCCTATATCACTTAATTATCCAAGCACAAGCGACGGTGAAATTTGCGGTGTCAGCTGGCAAAGCCAGGCGGAGTTCTTTTATTATAACAAGGATGTTTTTGCAAAAGCAGGTATAGATTCTGCCCCGACAACTCTGGACGAGCTTCTTGAAGTATGTCAAAAAATCAAAGACACCGGTAAGACCCCCATTGCTATGGATGGTGCGTGGAGACTTCTCAGGTATCTCGCATTTGTTCCTTACAGGATGACTGGCAACGAGTTTATTGATGAGGCAGCAGCTGGCGAGGAAGCTTTTTCATCTGAAGTCGGCCTGGCGGGTGCTCAGTTTATAGAGGATATTGGTCAGTATTTCCAGGAAGGTTGGACTACCGCAGATTCTTCAACGGTTGCTCAGCTTGTTGTTAATGGCGATGCAGGCATGTATTATTCAGGATCTTGGGATCTTAATATTTTTGGCGATGAAAATATGGAATTATTAGATAATATTGGTATTTTTACTATGCCGGCTTTAGGTGAGGAAGATGTAACCGCACCGGAAGATGGATTCTATAATGGCGGTACTCCAATGGCTATCTCAGCAGAGTGTGCAGAGGATGAAGAGTTTCTGAATTTTTTCAGATTCCTATGGGATCACTATAATGATGGTTGTTTTGAACATGGTTATCTGCCGCCCGGAAAGCCGTCCAGTACAGATGGCGCAAGTAAGCTCCAGCTTGAACTTTTGAATAACTATGCAAATGCCGGAAGCTTTGCAAAGTGTTGGGATGTAGTAGTTGATGTTGCTACATCTGAAGTATTGTTAAATGAGACACCGAGCCTGACATTGGGAAACCTTACCCCAAAAGAATGGGCAGCACGTCTGGATGAAGCAATTAAACGAAATTTGCAATAATAGGCTAAAATAAATATGATTTTGCGGCCACGAATCGGAGACTTCGTGGCCGGGTTTATTTGGAAGGGGGAGCTGAGTTGAAAGCAAAAAAGAAGCAGATTGCACCCTGGTTATTTTCAGGACCTGCACTGGTAGTGTATATTCTTGTTGTCATTATTCCTATCATCTATTCCTTGGCATTTAGCTTTTATGACTACAGTGGTGTCGGAAACATGACATTTAATGGAATCAATAATTATATAAATATGTTCCGTGACGGTACGTTCCGGGTCGCAATTAAAAATAATCTGTACTTGATGGCAGGTAGTACAACGATACAGATGTTGATAGGATTAGGACTGGCAATTCTGTTAAGTAATATTCGTAAATTTACAAACGTTCTGAGAGTGGCATACTTTGTTCCTTGTATTATATCCTCAGCGGCTATTTGCCAAATCTTTTCCAGGATGTTTTCCATAGTACCGGAAGGTGTTATACCGGCAATGATGCGGCTGGTCGGATTGAAACAGATTGCATTTTTGTCTGAAGCGGATTGGGCGCTGCTCATTGTTATCATGCTGGATGCCTTTAAATTCGTGGGAATGCACATGCTTATTTTCTATTCAGGTCTTATGGACATTGATGCATCTGTTGTGGAAGCAGCCATTGTTGACGGCTGTGGTTGGTGGAAATTACATACTCAAATTAAAATTCCTATGATCATGAATATTATTATTATGGAACTGGTCCTCTTAATCAATGGAACGCTGAAGGCATTTGATATTTCTTATATTTTGACAAAAGGTGGTCCGGGAACGACCACGGAACTAGTTGCTACTTATATGTATAAAACATCATTTGGTATGGCAAAGTTTGGTGTAGGAAGTGCAATGTCAGTGTTCCTTGCGGTAGAATCATTGCTGGCAGTTGGAATTGTCCGTTATATTGGCAAAAAGCTGCAGCAGAAATATGTCTAGGTACAGGGGGAAGGATGGTGTGAAATGAATAGTAATTTGTTGGCAATGAAGAAACCTGTCAGGGTAATTTTTCTCATAGTATTGGTGGTAGTGGCATTGATCCAGCTTTATCCGTTTTTCTGGGTAGCAATATCAAGTTTTAAGACAGATGCAGATTTAGCGCGGGCTGCGTATCAGTTTCCGTCCAAAATATACATGGGGAATTATCAGAAGGCATTTCAGTCTGATTTATTTCAATATTTTATAAACAGTTTTCTGGTAGCCGTTGGTGTATTGATTTTTCTGGTTGCACTGTCTGCACCAGCGGGGTATTCTTTAAGTAAGATGCGCTTCCGAAGTGCTGAAAAGGTGATGACATTCTTCCTTTTTGGAATGATGATTCCTTCTTTTGCATGCTTGATCCCTATGTTTCAGGTTTACAATGTGTTGAAATTGAGAAATACTTACTGGGCTTTGATCATTCCTCAGGTGGGCTTTGGGCTTCCCATATGTATTTTTTTGTACAAAAATTTTATGTCACGGATTCCGGACTCTCTGACGGAGGCGGCGGCCATTGATGGAGCATCCTATTGGTATATTTTTAAGAATATTATTTTTCCAATGTCAAAAAATATAACTGTAACAATCCTCACATTTAATTTTGTTAATGTTTGGAATGAATTTACATATGCAAATACATTTATGTCTGCCGGGAATATGAAAACATTGCCGGTAGGACTCAGTGATTTTGTGGGTGAAATGGGTGGGGTTGACTGGGGAGCTACCTTTGCAACAATTACACTGTCCATGCTTCCAACTCTGATTGTATATGCTGTTTTGAATAAGCAGGTAATTGAAGGAATGACTGCAGGTGCTATAAAATCATAGTAAGTTTGCTGACGGATATGACCGTAGGTGTTTGGTATCGGTTGAAAGGAGGAGCTGTTATGAGAAATATGTCTGTACGTTTGAGAATGTTTTTTAGCTATTCTATTCTTCTGATATCTGCATTGATGGTGACTGTGATCGGATCACAGAATATGATGCATAGAGTGTTTAGGGAAACTGTTCTGCAGAGTTATCGCCGTGAACTGGTCTATATTATGAACCGCTTACAGATACAGCTGGATCATGTGAAAGATTATCAAAAATCAATAGCGCTGGATACGGTTGTAATGGAAATTCTCGCAGACAATCCGCAGGCCCCGGAAAATGAATTGGATTTTTATAATATGAATCGTACGTTGCGCAGCAGGGTTATCCCTATCATTGGGACCAACCGATATATCTATCAATATATATTTGTCACTTTGGATGGGACTTTTTTGTCCTTTCGTGATGAATCTTTTCCTGCGTTGGTAGAGGATGTACTGGGGAGAGATTACTTTGCTGTTAACAATGCGGAACGAAAACTTATCTTGGATGGCCCTTATGAAATGAATGGAGTCAACGGTGAACGGCTTCAATTCTTCGTGCTTTCTAAGCAGGTGGTGGACTTGATGACCCTTGACCCTTTAGGCTATATTGCTTTTATTATTGAGGAAGATTTATTTTCAGATGTTTTTGAGAAAAATCTGCCATATGAGATGCAGGTGGAATTTTATTTGCTTTCGGAAAAGCAGCAGGTATTATCATCTTCAGATAAAGAGACGATTGGAAGTGACTTCATGGCAGGCCAGAATCTAACCGGTGATGAAGTCCGCCAATTGCAGGAAGAGGGAAGCTGTGAGGTTACGGAAGGACAAGATACGTTACTCTACTCCCTTATGAAAATGGAAGACAGCCAATGGAGTGTTGTCTATGTTACATCTATGGATACTTTATTGAGGAGCCAGGGTATGGTTTTTCATATGACTATGACAATAGGTATGATAGCCTGTGTGATTTCACTATGTATTGCTTTTTCAATTGCAAACCGTATTACCGAACCGATTGGTGCCCTTTCCAAGAAAATGCTCAACTATCATACGATGAAAAGAGCAGGTGAAGATAATACAAAGTTTTCAAGTAATGAGATACAGAATTTGTATTATGCTTTTGATCAAATGTTGGAAAACTCTGAGAAGATGACACAGCAGATTTACCAGGATCAAGAGGAGAAAAGTAATTACCAATTTCAACTCATCCAGTCTCAGATCAAACCACATTTTTTATATAATACACTGGAGATGATTAAAAGTCTGGTGGATTGTCACATGTATGAGGAAGCCGGTGAAGCGGTGATGGCAATGTCGCAGTTTTATCGCTTATCTTTAAATTGGGGGAATGATATCAGTTCTGTTGCACAGGAAATTGAATTGTCGCGGAAATATCTGTATATTCAGCGGCTGCGCTATGCAGAATATATGGACTATACAATTAAAGAATGTGAAGGAATGGAGAAATATTGTATTCCAAAGCTTACGCTACAGCCATTATTAGAAAATTCGATCTACCATGGAATAAAAGAAATACAGGGAATGGGAAAGATTGAATTGAGTATTTCAGAGACAGAAGACAGTCTTATTTTCCTTGTATGGGATAATGGGGCTGGAATCTCTCCCGAAGTATTAAAAAAACTGCGGGATTCTCTGAAAAGTACAGATAAAAAGAAGGAGAGTTCTTTCGGATTGTATAGTATAAATCGAAGAATACAACTCTTTTTCGGGCCGGAATACGGGCTAGAGATTGAAAGTGAACAATCGGTTTATACACGTATAATCATGACAATTCCAAAGATCAAATCTAATGATTTTCAAAAAGGAGTCCGGGGGTTGTAAAAAATTATGCATACCATTGTAGTAGTTGATGATGAATATTACTTTAGGCAGGCAATGAAACGATATTTATCCGAATGGGAAGATGAGTATCAGTGTGTGGGGGAAAGCAAAAATGGAAAAGAAGGTCTGGGGTTGATTCGGAATTTGTGTCCGGATATTGTACTGATGGACATTAATATGCCTGTTATGGGTGGTCTGGAAGTCATACAGACATTGGCTGATGAGAATTTAGGAGATAAACTGCAAAGAAAAATAATTCTTTTGACCGGATACGATGAGTTTGAATATGCTAGGAAGGCAGTTCATCTGGGAGTTTTTGATTATTTATTAAAGCCAATTGATAAACAGCAGTTGAAAAAATGTTTGGATAAAGCATCTTCTCAAATAGAAGCAGAAAGGCTGCGTAGTGCCCGTATCATGGAACTGGAGACCAAGCAGTACATTGCAACACCTATGGTCAAAGCACATTTTGTGGATAAAGTTTTTTCAGCAGATAGTGAATTGGACTGGATAGAAATGGAGGGAATGGCCCGGAAAATTCTGGATCTGCAGGAAGAGAACAGATGGATGTTGTTTATCCTTGATGCATATTTTGATAATAAAGAACACAGATTGGGGAGAGGAGATTCTTTTTATTATTCTATGATTTCCAATATATTAACGGAATTATTTGAAAATAGGGGAATCCAGTGTATGACCAGTGTGGATAAGGAGAGCCTGCATGTACTTGTAACGGGGAAACTATCTGTAGGGGAGCTTGAGGCTGTAGTTTTGGAAGTGCAGGAATGTCTTCTGGATCTTATAAAACAAAAGCTGCCTCTGGAATTTTTGATCAGTGAAGGATCAGCAAAGGAACAACTGCGGGATATGGGAGGGTCAGTACATGAGGCGAATTTAGTACAGAAATTTATGCTTATGTATCGGAAAACGGGAATTTATAACAGTTCACATATAAATCTTAGTTATGTGAAACTGAGTGATTTTTTTGGTGACTGGTCCTCACAAATTATTTTATATATTCGTACGGTCAACATTTCGGCAATGGAGTCCCTGGTGAGAGAGGCTTTTTCTGAAATGAAAAAGAATGAAGTACGACCGGAGATTATATTGCGAAGAGCTGATGATATGGTTTCCTGTGCGTATGAGGTGTTTCAGCTTATAGAAGAAAATGTGACGGAGGATGATAAATTCCTACCAATGTTTCCTCCAAAGTTTTCGGTAGGAGATGTTGATCAGATCCAAGCGGAGGTTTTGCGGTATATCACTGATAATATGCAAACCATGGGAAAACGGATGGTGGATAAAAAACGGTCTCTGCCGGTAAAAGTGATGTACTATATTGAAGAAAACTATCACCGGTATGATCTTGCATTGGCGGAACTATCTAAAGTATTCGGAGTAAGTAAGACAATCTTATGTCAGCAATTCAAAGAAACGAACAAGATGACCATTGGAGAGTATATATTACAGATACGCATGGTTCGAGCAAGAAAAATGTTTGATGAGGGATATCATAATGTGGCATATGTTGCTGAAAAGTGCGGGTACGAAGACGCGGGTTATTTCAGCAAATGCTTCAAGAAGTATTTTAGCATTTCTCCTAGGAATTATTGTGAAAAGAGAAGGGATTAAACAGTTTGTGATTTTGATTACAAAAAATATATATCATATGAAGAAACATCCCGGCAAGAATCGGTTATTGAAAATATAGAATCTTGCCGGGGTGTTTTTATGATATTCACAACCTTGCCACAAGAAAAACGTGGTTGGTTCCATTGCCGATTTATGATACACTGGTTGCAGACAATTTTTGTTGCTAAGGAGGCAGTAGAAGGATGAAATACCGATTACTTGTGCTGGACATTGACGGCACAGTTACCAATACAGAAAAAAAAGTGACCCCCAGGACAAAAGCGGCCATTAAAAAACTGCAGGAACAGGGAATCCTGGTGGCTATTGCTTCCGGGCGTCCAACCAAAGGCATTGCTCCGGTGGCGGATGAACTGGAATTTGAGAAATACGGAAGTTATGTTTTGGCTTTTAACGGGGCCAGGATCGTGAACTGGAAGACAAAGGAATGTATCTATTCCAAGACCCTTCCCCTGGGAATGGCCAGAAAGCTCTACCGCAGCGCAGTACGGCATAAAGTGGGGATCATCACATATGAGGAGGAACGCATCATTGCGGGAACTCCCGTTGATATCTATATGGAGACAGAATCCAGGATCACCGGACTGCCCATCTCTTATAGAAAAGACTTTCCGAGTTATGTAAACTTTCCGGTGAATAAATGTCTCCTCACAGGGGAGCCGGATGAACTGGAGCGCATTGAGCCACTTATGGCTGAGGAGTATCTTCACGAAGCCCAGATTTTCCGCTCAGAGCCGTTCTTCCTGGAGGCAACGCCCAAAAATGTGGACAAGGCCTACTGTCTGGAGAAGCTTTTGAAGATCCTGGGTATATCCAGGGAGGAGATGGTGTGCTGCGGAGACGGATATAATGATATATCCATGATACAGTTTGCAGGACTTGGGGCAGCCATGGCTAATGCCCAAGAAAAGGTCAAGGATGTGGCTGATTATGTCACAGTTCGAAGCAATGATGAAGACGGGATTGAAGAAGTGATAGAGAAGTTTTTTATGAACTGACAAAAAGGAGGAAGTCCATGCCGCTGCATTTTATTTTCGGCGCTTCAGGAGCCGGAAAATCCCACTATATTTACCAAAAGATCATACAGGAGTCCATGGAACATCCGGGACGGCAGTATCTGGTGCTGGTTCCGGAACAGTTTACCATGCAGACACAGAAAGAGCTTGTGATGATGCACCCGAGAAAGGGAATCCTGAACATTGATGTTCTGAGCTTTGAGCGCCTTGCCTACCGGGTATTGGAGGAGACAGGGGAATCCTGTGCCCAGGTACTGGAGGAGACCGGAAAGAGCCTGGTGCTGCGCAAGGTATCCCAGGAGAAGAAAAAGGAACTGAAGATCCTGGGAGAGAAGATGAAAAAGCAGGGTTACATTTCCCAGATGAAATCCATGGTGTCAGAACTGAAGCAGTATGAGGTGACAAAAGAAGATATGGACACCATGCTGGACTATGCAAAGGATAAGCCGGAGCTTTACTACAAGCTGAAGGATATCTCTGTGCTGTACCAGGGGTTTTTTGATTATCTGGAAGGGAATTTCATCACCCAGGAGGAAGTGCTGGAGGTTCTGGGAAGAGTGGCAGGGCAATCAAAGAAGCTGTCAGGGAGCGTGATGGTTCTGGACGGCTATACGGGATTTACCCCCATTCAGCTCCAACTGCTGGAAAAGGTTCTGCCCCTGTGTGAAACCATGTATGTGACCGTGACTATGGATGAACGGGTGGATGCCTACCGGCAGGGAAGTCCTCATCATCTCTTCCATCTGAGCAGGGAAACGGTGTCAAAGTTATGTAAACTTTCCAGAGCGGTGGGAAGTCAGGTGGAGGAGACCTGGGTAACAGGAAAAGGAAGATTTTCCCACAATAAACCTATGGAATTTTTGGAACGGAACCTGTTCCGGTTCAGAAAGGATACCTACAGAAAAGAGCAGCAGGCAGTCCATATACGGGAGAGCCAGAATCCGGCCCAGGAGATGGAGGAGACCGCCCTTATCATCCGCCGTCTCATGCGGAAAGAGGGGTACAGGTGCCGGGACTTTGCTGTCATCACAGGAGATATGGAGACCTATGCGGACCACGCGGCAAGGGCTTTCGGGAAGTTTGATATCCCCTGCTTCATTGATCAGAAAAAGTCTGTGTTTATGAATCCCTTCGTGGAATTTCTCCGCTCGGCAGTGGATATGCTTCTGGAAAACTACAGCTATGAGAGTGTATTCCGGCTGCTGCGCTGTGGACTGCTGGACATGCCCGGACAGGATATGGACAGACTGGAGAACTATGTACTCGGTATGGGAATCCGGGGCTTTCGCAAATGGAAGGAGGAATGGGTGCTCCACTACCGGGGAGAAAAGCCGGAGGAGGTTCCTGAGATCGAAAAGATCCGGGAAGGGCTTATGGAGCTTTTATTACCGTTTACGGAACAGATGAAGACACGAAAAGGTACGGTCCGGGAGCGTGTTCTGGCATTTTATGAATTTATCACTGCCTGCGGTATCCAGGAAAAGCTTGACAGAAGCCAAAAGAGATTCGTGGAAGAAAACTCCATGGACAGGGCAAAAGAGTATGCCCAGATCTATCCCATGGTCATGGACCTTTTTGACAAAATGACAGAGGTGCTGGGGGAGGAGAAGGTAAGCCTCCGGGAATTCAAAGAACTTTTGGAGGCAGGGCTTTCTGAGGTGAAGATCGGTATCATTCCCCCAAGCTCTGACCAGGTGCTGGTGGGCGATATGGAGAGGACCAGGCTGAAAGACATCAAGGTTCTTTTCTTTGTGGGTGTCAATGACGGAAAGATTCCCAGAGAGGACGCCGCAGGGAAGATACTGTCGGATCTAAACAGGGAAGACCTGAAGGCCTCCTTGGTTGCACTGGCTCCCACTTATCGGGAGAATCTGTACACACAGAGATTCTATCTGTATCTGAATATGACAAAACCCTCTGACAAACTGTTTTTGTCGTACAGCAGAGCTGATGATGAGGGGGAACCCATGACCCAGTCCTTTTTGATCGGTGCGGTGCAGAAGCTGTTTCCGGGGCTTGTCCCCGAGTATCCCTGCAGAGATGCGGTATGGAAGGTGGAAAATCCCCAGAGTGCTCTGGAATATCTGGCATCCGGGTTCAAGGAAATTCTGGACCGGGAGCCTTCGCCTCTGTGGAAGGAGCTGTTTTCCTGGTATCAGCAGCAGGAGGAATGGAAACAGACCATGCAGAATATGGTGGAAGGTGCCTTCAGAGTCAATCCTGAGGATGAGATCGGGAAGAGCGTGGCGCAGGCCCTCTACGGCACCACCCTGGAGAACAGCGCCACACGCCTGGAACTCTTTGCCCAGTGTGCCTGTGCGCACTTTATGGCATACGGACTGGAATTAAGAGAGCGGGCCAGGTATGAGTTCAGCCCCATGGATATGGGAAATGTGCTGCACAGCGGTCTGGAAAGCTTTGCCAAGAAAATGCACCAGAGCGGTCTTTCCTGGACTGCCCTGGATGAGGAGCAGATGGATGAGATAGCAGACGCCTGCGTGGAGGAAGTGGTTTCTTACTATGGAAATACAGTGCTGAAAAGCAGTGCCAGAAATGAGTACATGGTCAGCCGTGTAAAAAGGATGATGAAGCGCACGATCTGGGCTTTGACAAAGCAGATGGAGCAGGGGGCCTTCACACCCAGCCGTTTTGAAGTCTCCTTCGCCATGGCGGACTCCCTGGAGAGTATCAATATCGCGTTGTCAAAAGAGGAGAAAATGAAGCTTCTGGGAAGGATTGACCGTGTGGATACCTGCGAGGAGGAGGACAAGGTACTTGTAAAGGTTATTGACTATAAATCGGGTAATACCTCCTTTGACCTGCTGGCCCTGTATCACGGCCTGCAGCTCCAGCTTGTGCTGTACATGAATGCGGCTATGGAACTGGAGCAGAGAAACCATCCTGACAAACAGGTGGTGCCTGCGGGTATCTTCTACTACAATATCAAAGACCCCGTGGTGGAGAAGATAGAAGAGGAAGACCCGGAGGCCCTGAACCGCCGTATTTTAAAGGAACTGCGCATGAACGGCCTGGCATCTTCAGACAGGGGGGTGCTGGAAAAGCTGGATGAAAATCTGAGCGCAAACGGCACTGCCTCCCTGTGTGTGCCTGTGACGATCAATAAGGACGGAAGTCTGTCAAGGAATTCCAGTGCGGTCAGTCCGGAACAGTTCCGCCTGATATCGAATTATGTAAACTTAAAAATGAAGGAGATCGGCCGCAGGATCCTGAACGGAGAGGCAGAGACGCTTCCCTACGAGATGGGAAAACGCAATGCCTGCCAGTATTGTCCATACAAAGGGGCCTGCGGGTTTGACGAGAAAACGGCAGGATACCGCTACCGGAGACTGAATGCCCTGAAGCCGGAGGAGATATGGGACAAGATGAGAGATGGGGAAAAATCAGAGCGTTTGGTGGATAAGGAGGTGTAAAAATGGGAGTGATGTGGACAACCGAGCAGAAAAAGGTGATAGATTCCAGAAACTGCAACATATTGGTCAGCGCAGCGGCGGGAAGCGGCAAGACGGCGGTGCTGGTGGAGCGTATTATTTCCATGATCACCGACCCGGCACATCCTGTGGATATTGACAGACTTTTGATCGTGACTTTTACCCGGGCGGCGGCCGGAGAGATGCGGGAACGTATCCGCCTGGCAATTGAGAGAAAGCTTGCTGAGGATGAGGACAATGAACATCTGCAGAGGCAGAGCACACTGCTTCACCACGCGCAGATCACCACCATCGACAGTTTCTGTTCTTATGTGGTAAAGAATTATTTTCATCTCATTGATCTGGACCCGTCTTATCGGATGGCAGAGGAGGGAGAACTGCGTCTCATGCAGGGAGATGTGGCGGCTCAGGTGCTTGACGATGCGTACAGCAGGAAAGAACCGGAATTTCTCCGGTTTGTAGAATGCTTTTCCACAGGGAAGACAGACGAGGGCATTGAGGATATGATAAAGCGTCTCTATGCCTTTTCCGTCAGCTATCCCTATCCTGAGGAATGGCTTTTGTCCTGTAAGGAGGCTTATGCCATCTCTTCCGGGGAGGAACTGGAGCAGGCAAAATGGATGCAGATGATAAAAGAGGATATCACAAAGAGTCTGCAGGAAGCTCTCAGTCTGACAGAAGCGGCCCTGGAGACAGCCAGAGGAGAGGGCGGGCCGTATTATTATGAAAACGCACTGGAATCTGACAGGGTTTTTGTACAGAAACTTCTACAGACAGATTCCTTTTCTCAGTGGCAGAAACTGTTTTCGGGCCTTTCTTTTGCCAGGCTTTCAGCCAAAAAAGATCCCCAGGTATCTGAGGAGGCAAAAGAATTGGCGAAGAGCCTTCGGCAGCAGGTCAAGGACCTGTTGGGTGAGCTGAGGGAACAGTATTTCTACCTTTCCCTGGACGCAGCGGCTGAGTATGTGCGCATGGCTGGAGGCCCGGTGAGTGTTCTCATTGATCTGACGCTGCAGTTTGCGCAGGCTTTTGCGGAGAAGAAGAGAGAGAAGAATATACTGGATTTCCCGGATCTGGAGCATTTTGCCCTGAAGATCCTGGTGGACCATTCCGGGGAGAAGGACGAGAGGACCCAGGCGGCAAAGGAGCTGGCGGGAAGATTTGCCGAGGTCATGATAGATGAGTACCAGGACAGCAACTTTGTACAGGAAAAGCTGTTAAATGCTGTGTCTAAGATGGATGACGGCAGCAACAATATTTTCATGGTGGGAGATGTGAAGCAGAGTATTTACCGTTTCCGCCTGGCAAGACCTGACTTGTTTATGGAAAAGTTCAGGACTTATTCCACAGCAGGGGGAAACTGTCTGAGGATAGACCTGCATAAAAATTTCCGCAGCAGGAAGGAAGTGCTGGCAGGAGTGAATTTCCTCTTCTATCAGATCATGGGGGAAGCTCTGGGAAAGGTGGAATACGACGATGCGGCGGCTCTGTATCCCGGAGCGTCATTCCCACCGTATCAGGAGAACAAGCAGGAGGAACAGCCGGATGGTCGAAAGAACCGGAAGGATGGCCAGGACACAGAGCTTCTCCTGGTGGAGACAGATGAGGAAGAGTGGAAAGTCATGGAGTCCGGTGAGAATGTTCAGGAGCTGGAGGCCAGAGCCGTGGCGGGAAGGATTCAGGAGCTGGTGGGTTCATATCCCGTTCTCGATAAGATCACGGGGCAGTACCGCCCTGCGGTATATGGGGACTGTGTGATCCTGCTCAGGACCCTGTCCGGCTGGTCGGAGACCTTTAAGCGTGTTCTGAATGCACAGGGGATTCCTGCCAGTGTCACCACAAAGACGGGGTATTTTTCCGCGTCGGAGGTCATGACTGTGCTGAACTACCTGCGTATTCTAGATAATCCTCTGCAGGACATTCCTTTTACCGGCGCGCTTCGCAATCTGCCGGGAGGATTTTCCATGGAGGATCTGGCCCGTATCAAATGTGTGGGCAGGGAAATGGAGAAGACAGGGATGTATCAGGCGCTTCTGGCAGCGGAAAGTCTCAGGGATTCTGAAGATACGGATGACAGAGAGATGGGCAGAAAAGCGCATGAATTCCTGGAGCTGTACAGGAGCATCAGGAGTAAGGTTCCCTACACGCCTATGCATGAGCTTTTGTGGGAGATTTATGATAGGACAGGACTTTTTGACTATATCCGGGCAGGCGCATCCGGAGAGCAGCAGAAGGCAAATCTGCTCATGCTGCTTCAGAAGGCTAGAGATTATGAGAGCACCAGTTACAGAGGACTGTTTAATTTTGTCAGGTATATAGAAAACCTGCAGAAGTATCAGGTGGATTTCGGAGAGGCCAACATCCTTTCCGAGAATGAGGATACTGTGAAGATCATGAGTATCCACAAGAGCAAAGGCCTGGAATTTCCGGTTGTGTTTGTCTCCGGCATGGGAAAACAGTTTAACCAGCAGGATGCCAGGGCAGCTCTGGTCATGCATCCTGATCTGGGTGTGGGTGCTGACTGGGTAGATGCAAAGTTCAGGACCAGGACCCCTACACTGCTGAAAAAGGCAGTACAGAGGCAGATACAGATCGAGAATCTGGGAGAGGAGCTGCGAATCCTCTATGTGGCGCTGACCCGCGCAAAGGAAAAGCTGATCCTGACCGGCTGCACCTCCAGGCTGGAGAAACGGCTGACTGCCTTAGAGCCTGTCAAGAAGCAGGAAGAGCGCAGGATATCTTACGGTAAGCTTGTAAAAGCCCGCTGTTATCTGGACTGGATCTTTCCCGCGCTTGCAAGGCACCGGTGTATGGATGAGGTGTACCTCTCCTATGAGAAACGTCCGTATGCTCTGAATCCTCTTCATGACAATGAGGCCGGATTTTTCGTACAGGTGATCTCGCCCACACAGCTTACGCTGGAAGAGGCGGAGACCAGAATGATACAAAAGATGAAAAAACAGGAGATTCTGGATTTTGACACATCCGTCAGCTATGACGTGGAAGCCAGAGAGCAGATACAGGAGTGCTTTTCCTATTCCTATCCTTATCTTGACCGGGAAAATATTCCGGCAAAGGTGACTGTTTCCGAGGTGAAGAGACTGCACATGGAGGATGAGGAGAGCACGTCCTGGTATGAGGCGGAAGAGATGGTTCCCTATATCCCGTCCTTTATTGAGAAGCGTCAGGAGGGGCTGACAGGAGCCGGAAGAGGTACGGCATACCACAGGGTATTAGAATGCCTAAATCTTTCAAAGGCCGGGTCCCCGAAAGAGGTGGAGGAACAGCTTGCAGATCTGGAGGCGGAACACAGAATAGACAGTGAGATCCGCCGGACAGTCTCACCCCGTGATGTGTATCAGTTTGCCGTGTCTTCGGTGGGAACACGTATGGCAAAAGCCCAGGCGCAGGGCATGCTTTACCGGGAACAGCCTTTTGTCATGAGTATTTCAGCAGACAGGCTGAGAGAAGAGTATGCGGGAGATGAAAGTGTTCTGGTACAGGGGATCATTGATGCCTTTTTCTATGAGGAGGAAAAAATTGTACTGGTGGATTACAAGACAGACAGGGTGCGGCAAAGAAACGGCAGTGACCTGGTTGAAAAGTATAAAATCCAGCTTGATTACTATACAGAAGCCTTGGAACGGATGACGGGGAGGAAGGTGTCTGAGAGGTATATTTATTCGGTGGATTTACAGAAGGAATTGAGGGTGTAAAGGTGGCGGCGGACGGAAGGAGTTTAGAGATGGGAGGCGGCAGGAATGGAATGGGAGCGAAGCGTTTCGCTGCCACGGAGCTAACCTGCTCCCATTTACTAAATTCATCGGCAATGGCCTCTTCATTAAGTAACTGGGGCAGGTGGATCTCCGCGGCGCTCCACTAAAACATCGCTCCCATTCCATTCCTGCCGCCTCCCATCTCTAAACTCCTTCCTGTTCATCGGCCAGCCACAGTTTTCCGGAAGAGAAAAAGATAGGCATAAACGACAAGGTATTAAGTGAGGAGCAAATTAAAAAAGAGATAGATTTGCTATATCGTTCATTGAATAATTGCACTATTCGTTGAAAATAGTTTTTCAAGAGTGCAGATGTAAAAACGCAGGCACAGCAGGCTGAGCTAGGACTTTTTCACCTATTCTATCGGAAAATTAAACCAGCGCATAGTGCGGTTAGTTAATGAATAATGTACTGTCTATTTGTTATTTTTCAGCCACTACAATCAGCAATGGATATCTTTTTACCTGCCGGTTGAGAAAACCAGGGGTGTTGGGGCGGGGCTGTGCTGGGGTGGCAGACATTGCGGTAGAGAGCCTGAAAATCCAGCCCTTACGGAGACTTAGGCGCGAAGTCTTTACTGAGCGTCTTAGTCGAAGTTAGGGCTTAGTTGAAGGGGAACGAAGCTGGCTGCCACCCCAGCACAGCCCCGCCCCAACACCCCGTCCGCTTATCCCCCCCTTCCTTGTGATTTTAGATTTACAAACCCCTCTTCACATGTTATGATATGAAAAAAGAATAAAACGTTGATGTGATGACGCAGTGGAGCAAAGGGGCAGACGGTTGGTGGTCTGTCCTTTTCTGCGTTGGCGCATCTGAGGGAGGTTACGTATGGATTTTGCTGGAATACTGAAGGCGGTCAATGATTTTGTGTGGGGCCCCTTTATGCTGATACTGTTGGTGGGCACAGGTGTTTTTCTTACCTTTCGTCTGAAATTCCTGCCGTGGCGCAATCTGGGATTTGCCCTGAAGTCTATTTTTAAGGACCCGGACAAGGAAGGCATGGGCAGCAGGGAAGGCGATATCACACCCTTTCAGTCCCTGATGACCGCTCTGGCAGCTACCATTGGTACCGGAAATATTGTGGGTGTTGCCACTGCTATGGTCATGGGAGGCCCCGGAGCCATTGTCTGGATGTGGATATCCGCTCTTTTCGGGCTTTCAACCAAATACGTGGAGAGTGTTCTGGCTGTAAAATACAGGGAGATGAACGCTGACGGCGAGATGGTGGGTGGACCTATGTATGCCATGAGAAACGGATTCAAACACAAGAGACTGGGCGCTGTGCTGGCGACACTTTTTGCAGTCTTTGCGGTTCTGGCATCCTTTGGAATCGGCAATATGACACAGGCCAATTCCATCGCGGATGCACTGAGCAGCACATTCAGGATTCCTAATATCGTGACAGGTGTGGTGATCACAACTCTGGCGCTGGTGGTTCTGGTGGGCGGCATTAAAAGCATCGGCAAGGTATGTGAGAAAGTGGTTCCCTTTATGGCAGTGCTGTATTTTGCCTGTGGAATCGGTGTTATCATTATCAATGCAAAGCAGATTCCTGACGGACTTGGCCAGATATTCGGCATGGCATTTTCCATAAAGGCAGTAGCCGGAGGTGTGGGCGGCAATATTGTGGCAAAAATGTCATCCGCTATGCGCTGGGGTGTTGCCAGAGGCGTATTCTCTAATGAGGCAGGCCTCGGTTCCGCTCCAATTGCGGCAGCGGCAGCCAAGACGGATTACCCGTCAAGACAGGGATATATCAATATGACGGGAACCTTTTTCGATACACTGGTGGTCTGTTCCGTGACCGGTCTTGTCATTGCGTCTTCGGGTGTGCTGGGAATGAAGGATGCTTCAGGGGAAGTCATAACAGGTGTAAATCTGACCATCAAAGCTTTTGAGAGCGCATTGGGGCCAATGGGCAGTTATCTGGTATCCATCGGTATCATGCTGTTCGCGTTTTCTACGATTTTAGGTTGGGAATACTATGGGGAAAAATCTTTGGAATTCCTGGTGCACTCCACAAAGATGAACAGGATCTACAGGGTGCTGTTTTCCTTTGTGACATTTATAGGTGCCACAAGAACCCTTCAGATCGTGTGGGATTTCTCAGATACCATGAACGGACTTATGGCGATCCCAAACCTGATCTGCCTGCTGGTGTTGAGTAATGTGGCCGCGGAGGAATGCTTTGGTTTCCAGAAGGAAATAAAGAAAAAATAAATTTGCTGTGCTGGGTACATAGAGAGGAAGAGCTGCCTGCGGATAACTGCCGCAGGCACTTTTTATTTTTACAACTAAATAGAGGAATAAAGTTTCCATTGTCTATGATTCCACATTATATTATAATAAGCGTAATTATTCAGTCCCTTGGTCTCGCCGTTTTCACCGTTTAACAGTGTACATAAAGTGCCCGGAAAAGCAGAGAGGGCAGAGCGGTGAGGCCGGCAGAAATTAATATCTGCGGCATATGGCAAAAAAGTGCCAAGAAGGCTGATGGGGATTGTGTGGACAATAGATAATGAATCAGGATTGCGGGTGGATAACTATGCTGAAGGTTGTGTTGATTGATGATGAACAAGTAGTGCTGCAGGGAATGCGCCATTTGCTGGCGGAAGAATTTCCGGATTATGAGATAACGGGAAGTTTTACAGACCCGGAGCCTGCCATCCGTTTTATTGAGGAAAATCCGGGACAGGCGGATGTGGTGGTGACGGATATTAAAATGCCTCACATATCAGGCATCACACTGATAGAGACAATACGGGATATATGTCCTGAGACCGTCATGATTGCCATGAGTGCATATACGGATTATGAATATATCCGGCAGGCCATGAAAAATGGGGCGGTGGACTATCTGCTGAAACCCTGCAGGCGGAAAGAGATACTGGGGATATTCAAGAAGGTGGAGGAACAGAAAAAAGAGCGGGCACAGGAGACGGAGGAGAAGCGGAAAGAGCGTCTGTTCCTGAAGCTGCTAAAGGGTGCAGAGAACCGGCAGGATATGGATGCCTGTATATTTCCGGACAAGACAGAGTGTCTCTGTGCCATGTGGTCTGACAGGGACAGAGGCAGAGAGGAGTGGGAAGCAGTTCTTTGCCGGGCCAGGATCGGGCTGAGAAAGAGAAATGCAGTGGCCGCTGTGGATGAACACAGACTGTGGATCGTGTTCCCTTTATCAGAAACAGAGGAAGAGGAAATTTCCGGAAGCTGTGTGGAGGCGGGGGATGGTGCTGTTTATTTGGAAAAGCGTTTTTTGTGGGGGCAGCAGACTCTACAGGAGACTGCACATACCCTCCTTGAGCGGGAAGCCTACATGGACTTTAACGGACGGCAGTACACCTGGGATGAGGAACAATGGCAGAGGAAAACAGGACGGGTGGAGGAGATCAATATGGAGGATTTTCTGCCCTTCTCCAAGATTGAGATGATCCTGATGCGGGGGAGGGAGGATCAGCTTCAGCTCATATTAAGGGAAGGCCAACGGCGGCTTTGGAACAGGACAGAGGGTTTTGAGCCGGGGCAGATGAAAAGGGAGATGATGCATTTCTGCTATATGCTGGAGGAGCGCATTAAGACCGAGGAGGCCGGAAAAATGCTGGAGCGTCTGTCTGAACAGGAGCAGGTGCTTTCAGACCTGAGAAGCAGCAGCACTCTGACACAGGCCTGGACTGATCTGGAGGCATATCTGCAGCAGATCCTCAGCTTTTTCCAGGAGAAAGCCAAGGTGCCCTCCTATATCCGTCTGGCATCTGCTTATATGGAGGCGAACTATATGCAGGAATTGTCTCTGCAGAAGGTAGCCGAGTATGTATCGCTGAATCCCTGGTATTTCAGTTCCCAGTTTAAAAAATATATGGGAATTTCCATGGGGGAATATCTGAATCAGGTCAGAATAAAAGCGGCAGTCACTCTGATGGAGGAAAGGGATTTAAAGATAGGAGAGATCGCAGAGCTGGTGGGATTTAAAGATTCGGCCTACTTTGGCAGTGTGTTCAAGAAATTCAAGAAAATGTCGCCGAAAGAGTACAGAATGAAAATATTGAATAAATAAATGAGTTGTATGAGGGGCAGGAACCGTCAAAATACTGATGGTTCCTGCTTTTTTCTGTTTAATATAAAATATATTTACAAGAAATCTAATGAAATCAACAGTTTTTTTTACAGAAAAAGATATACTGGAAAACATCAAATCAATCATCAAAGGAGGAAAAGAGATGCGAAGAAAAGGGAAACAAATTTTGGCGGCAGCCACGGCTGCGGCTCTGCTGTTATCAGGCTGCGGAGGCGGCACAGGAGGAGAAAAAGAGGGAACATCAGAGCAGCCGTCCGCTTCGGGGGAGAAGATGACAGATGTGGGGACACCCAGAAAGGATACGCTGATCGTGGACATGCTGAGCGGTACACAGACAGATCCGGATAACTTCAACCCCTATATGACAGGCTGTGTGGCAATGGACTGCGGACTCCATCAGCTTCTTTATCCCTGCCTGTGGGAGGCGGATACCATGAACGGGGCCCAGACCTGTGACTTGGCGGCGGATTTTCCTGAGGCCATGGACGACACGAACACAAAGTACCGGTTCCATCTGCGGGAGGGAATCACCTGGTCGGATGGTGTGGAATTTACTGCCGAGGATGTGGAGTATACATCCAACATACTCAGCACTACAGAGGAATTCAGTTGGGGAAGCTGGTATAAATCCTTTGTTAAAAGCATGAAGGCTGTTGACAAATACACAGTTGAGATGGAACTTGTGGAACCAAATGTAAAACCACAGCAGAAACTGGGGGTTATCGTATTTGGCAACAATTTCAAAGTAGTTCCGAAACACATCTGGGAAAAAGAGGACCCGGCCACTTTTAAATACACAGATCCTCTTTCCCTTGGGCCGTACACCCTGTCAAAACGCGATGCCCAGGGAAACTGGTTCCTGTACGAAAAGAGAGAGGACTGGGACAAATCGGATGTAGGTGTGATCGACGGGGAACCCAAACCCCAGTACGTGTTGTTCAAATATTTCGGAAGTGAAGAGAAACGTGTCATGGCGGCAGTTAATAATGAAATTGACATTCTGCAGGACATCTCTCCGGAGAGCTGGGATATTCTAAAGGAAAAGAATCCAAATGCTAAATGCTGGACAGAGGAATTCCCCTATGCCATACCGGACGACCCCTGCGAGCGTGGTATTTCCTTTAACTGCTCTAATGAATATTACAATAACAGAGAAGTGCGGTGGGCCTTGACCCTGAGTATGGATATCAAACAGGTGAGCATGGCGACCTTCGGCGGAAAACTGAAGTTCTCCCCTCTGGCAGTGCCTCCCACAACAGCGCTTTCGGATGTGTACCAGAAACCAATGGTGGACTGGCTGAAAACCTATGCCTTTGAGGACGGATATAAACCGTTTAATGAGAACGCGGCCAGGGAAATGGTAGAACTCCTTAAGACAGAAGGTGTGGAAAATCTCCCAACCACAGAGGAGGAGATCACCGACATCTTTGGGATCGGCTGGTGGAAATATGATACAGACAAGGCTGCAGAGCTGCTTCAGAAAAACGGATTTACTCAAAAAGACGGCCAGTGGATCACACCGGAAGGACAGCCCTTTGAAATTATCATTCTGGCACCTGCGGACTTTGAGATAGAATCCATGCGTCTGGCTTTTGCGGTTGCGGATGCCTGGAGCAAATTCGGGGTGAAGGCTGAGGTAAAACAGCAGGATTCCTCTACCTTCTGGACATCTTACGCCACAGGAAATTATGATGCAGGTGCGTACTGGCCTTTCTGCGGACTGATCCCTGACCTGACAGAGAATATCCAGACCTGGCACCAAAAATATATTCTTCCCAACGGGGAAAATGCAGCCGGCAACAAAGAACGTTACGCCAATGAAGAGCTGAGTGCTGCCATTGATAAACTGCAGACACTTGAGGCAGATGACCCGGAAGTCAAGACAACAGTGGAAGAAATGCTCAAGATTTTTGTAGATGAGATGCCTGCCATCCCCATGTTCGGCACTGCAAAATTCGTTCCCGTTGTGGAGACATACTGGACCAATTTCCAGGATTCGGAGAACCCGTTTGAGGGTCCCTGGTGGTGGTGGTCACAGTTCAGGTTCTATACCACTAAGATCGAAGCTGCAAAATAATTTGTCACAAGAATAACACCAATTGTAAGGAGGCTGTCAATGAAATTCGGGAAATTTCTTCTCTCCAGGATTGCGACGTTTCTTCTCGTAATTTTTATTGGTGTGACAACCGTCTTCTTTGTCCCCAGGCTCATGCCCAATGACCCGGTGGAGGCGATGATTGGACAGATGACGTCCAATGCCGGTTCCATGAGCCCGGAGGCAGTTGTGCAGATGAGGGAATCTATGAATTCCCTCTTCGGCCTGGACGGTTCTGTCCTGCATCAATACCTGGATTTTTTTAAACGTGTAGTCATTTCACATGACTTTGGTCCATCCATGTCCGCATATCCCACGCCGGTTATGCAGATGATCGCCAGGGCACTGCCTTGGACTCTGGGACTTATGCTGACCACAACGGTTTTGTCATGGCTGATCGGTAACCTGATCGGTCTTTTGGCAGGATTCCGCAAGGACAAGCCCCTGTCAAAGCTTTTGGAGGGGATCGCCATCTTGATGTATCCCATTCCATATTACATTTTCGCGCTGCTGCTGATCATGTTTTTCTGTTATCTGCTTCCCGTGTTCCCGCTGTCTTTTGTGGTGCAGGGAGAGGGATTTAACTGGGTACATATCAAGAGCATACTCTGGAACTGCTTCCTGCCCGCCATGTCTCTGATACTGGTAGGGTTTGGATGGTGGGTCATCAGCATGAAAACCATGGTGAGTAATGCCAATGAAGAGGAATATGTTAAATTCGCAAGGCTGAAAGGTTTGCGCGAGGGACGCATCATGAGGCGGTATGTGATGCCAAATGTCATGCTCCCCCAGGTTACAAGTCTGGCTCTGCAGATAGGCGGTATCTTCAACGGTGCTCTGGTGACAGAGATCCTGTTTGGATTTCCGGGACTGGGCAGTCTGATCTATCAGGGGATCCTGCAGAGTGATTACAACCTGATCATGGGTACCATCACCATTTCAGTTATCAGTGTTGCTCTGACAACCTTTGTCATAGACCTGCTGTATCCATTCCTGGATCCGCGAATCCGTTATAGTTAGGGGGAAAGAGAATGGCAGGAAAGAAGAACAAAACAAATAAATACTGGAATTTCCGCCTGAAGCTGGGAACTGTACTGCTCTGCGTCTTTCTCATTATCGGGTTCATCATGCCTGTTTTCTGTAAAGTCAGTCCTGTGGAATGGCAGTCTTATTCCAGAAATATGAATCCCACAGCAGAGCACTGGCTGGGAACCACAGGACTTGGACAGGACGTTTTCTGGCTTTTGGCCTACTCCGTCAGGAACTCCTTTCTGGTAGGTATGGGGGTGGCATTTTTTGCCACAGCCATAGGTGTTTTCATGGGGCTGCTTGCAGGATTTATGGGGGGCTGGGCAGACAGGATCATCACGCTTCTGACAGATTCCTTTATTGTAATCCCATCCCTTCCCATATTGATCCTCATATCGAGTATGCTCAAGGGGACGGCCCCGCTTTTTTATGTGGCGGTGGTTCTGGTGATCTTTAACTGGCCCTGGCCTGCCAGACAGGTGAGGTCCATGGCGCTGACCCTGAAGGAGCGGGATTTCATCAGCACAGCCATGTTTTCCGGGGAGAGTACCGGAAAGATCATATGGAAAGAGATTTTTCCGTTTGTCATGAACTGGTCGCTGGCGAACTTTATCAATACGATCCTGGTTGCCATCGCCGCGGAATCCAGTCTGGCAGTGATCGGCATGTCCAGTAACACCACCGCAACCCTGGGTACCATGATCTACTGGGCAAATGAACATCAGGCCATGCTGGCAGGACGGTGGATTTGGATCGGTGCACCGGTGGTATCCACAGCGCTTATTTTTATCGGCCTGTTCCTGGCCATGACGGGAGCACAGCAGATGTGGGCAAAAAGGAGGGGTACCAATGCTTAAAATGGAACAGGTGAGTGCCCGCTACGAGACGGTCAGCGGATATGTGAATTCAGTGGACAATGTAAGCTTTGAAGTCCGCAAAAATGAAATCATGGGTATTGCAGGGGAGTCAGGCTGCGGCAAGTCCACGCTTTTAAAGACCATGTATGATCTGGTAGATTTTCCCCTGGAAATCAGCGGCGGGAAGGTATCCCTGATCACAGAGTCCTCAAAAGAAAGAAAAGTTTTGACAACAGGGGAGATCAGAAAAGAGTGGTGGAGGGAAATCTCCTATGTGCCCCAGGGAGCCATGCATGTCATGAACCCGGTGAAAAGGGTCAGAGAACAGTTTTTCGATGTGATTCCAAAGGAAAAAAGAGAGAAAAAGGCAGAGCAGGAAAAAAGGATCACCGCATACCTGAAAGAACTGGAGCTGCCCCATGAGGTTCTGGACGCTTATCCTCATCAGTTGAGCGGGGGAATGCGGCAGAGAGTCATTATCGCCCTTGCCACCTTCCTGGGACCGGATCTGGTGCTAGCGGATGAGCCTACAACTGCGCTTGATGTGGTAGTACAGAGGGGAATCCTGACTATGCTGTCAAGAGTGCAGAAGAAACTCCAAAATTCTATGGTCATCGTGTCTCACGACATGGGGGTGCACTATCAGATCACAGACAGGCTTGGAATCATGTATGCAGGGCAGATGATAGAGGACGGCCCTACACAGGAGATATTCGGGAATCCAAAACATCCCTATACGCAGATGCTCATCAAGGCCCTGCCGAGACTGGGGGATGATACACAAAAGGAAGGGATCCCCGGCCTGCCCCCAAGTCTGAGAAATCCACCACAAGGCTGCAGATTTGCGGCCCGCTGTCCTAAAGCTTCGGACAGGTGCCGCAGGGAACAGCCTGTATCCGTCTCCGTGGGGGAACGGCATCAGGCCAGCTGTCATCTGCTTGCAGAGGGAAGGAGGTAGCGGTGGAAAATTATAATTTATCCATTAAGGATCTGACAAAATCTTTTAAAATAGGTGGGATGATCTTCGGTACCAATATTGTAGCTGTGGATCATGTAAACCTTGATATCAATTCAGACAAACCATGGATCATGGCCATAGTGGGAGAGTCGGGAAGCGGGAAGAGCACACTTGCAAAAATGGTTTTGAAGCTTCTGGAGGCGGGAAGCGGGGAAATTACCCTGGGCGGTGAGAACCTGTCTGTATATGACAAAAAGAAAAAGGAATTCAGGAAAATGGTGCAGCCTATCTTCCAGAACCCGTTTACTGCTTTCAGCGCAAGAAGAACCGTGGACAGTTATCTGTACGAGACAGCCTGCAGTCTGGGTGGTATGAGATCAAAGGAGGAGGCAGAGGAGAAGATCCGTGAGACTCTGGCCGAAGTGGGACTTAACATAGAACATGTCCAGGGGAAATTCCCCAATCAGTTTTCCGGAGGGGAATTGCAGAGGATATCTATTGCCAGGGCACTGATCACAAAACCGAAGCTGATCGTGGCAGATGAGCCGGTGGCAATGATCGACGCCTCCCTCAGAATGAATATTGTGAACTTGTTCAAGAAGCTGAAGAATGACCATCATGTGAATTTTATTTATATTACACATGATCTGTCTACAGCCTATTATGTGAGTGATTATATTGCCACCATGTACAGAGGAAATCTCATTGAATTCGGAAAGGCAAAGTCAATTTTAGAGAATCCGGGGCATCCCTACACGGAACTTCTGCAGGAATCCATCCCTGTTGTGGGGAGGAAGTGGGATCAGGATATGGTACTTCCTGACCTGGAGACAAAGGAATTTGCCGCCGCTGCCTGCAAGTTCGCGTCCAGGTGCAAATATGCTTCGGAGCGATGCAGACAAAAAAGCCCCTCCATGTATCCCATGGGAGAAGGTCATACCGTTTTGTGTTACCGCTATGAGCAGAAATAATTTAGGAAAAGATGTAACTGTGAACCAGCAGAACAGTTGTGAAAGGATAAGGAAAACATGATAGGAGATATGAGCAGTTTAAGTAAAATGCAGGATATCAGGACACGTTCTGTAAGTCCTGAGAACTTTACAGGAGAGAAGGGTGCCGGAGGGCAGGCCACAGAGGGAACCGGGGCCTCCTGCGCAAGGGATCTGGGCAAGGGATGGAAAGTTTCGCCCTCTGTGCAGATCGAGCCGGGACAGACATTTACTCTGGCTGATATCAAAGGACAGGGTATGGTGAAGCACATCTGGGTGACTACCAGCAGTATGCAAAACAGGACTCTGGTGCTGAGAATGTACTGGGACAACCGGGAGTTTCCTTCCGTTGAGGCTCCCCTGGGAGATTTTTTTGCAAGCGCGGATGAGCAGCAGTATGAGCAGCTTACTTCTCTCGCAGTGTGTGTGAATCCCCGCAGGGGGCTGAACTGTTATTGGGACATGCCGTTTTATGAGGGCTGCCACATGACACTTGAGAACCTGGCAGAGGAACCTGTGATCGTGTATTACCAGATTGACTATCAGCTCAGAGAATTGGAGGAAGGCCATGGATATTTCCATGCACAGTACCGCCGGACAAATCCCCTTCCATATAAAGAGGACTATACCGTTCTGGATGGAGTGAAGGGAAAAGGACAGTATGTGGGCACTTATATGTTCTGGGGAGTAAACAACAACGGATGGTGGGGAGAAGGTGAGATCAAGTTCTTCATGGACGGCGACCGGGAGTATCCCACCATCTGTGGAACAGGAACGGAGGATTATTTCTGCGGGGCCTATGACTTTGAGGTGGACGGGGTTTACCGGCCGTACTGTACCCCATATGCAGGTCTGTCTAAGATCACCAATACGGACGGTGCCTACAAAACCCAGCAGAGATTCAGCATGTACCGCTGGCATATCACAGACCCGGTGTATTTTGATGAGGATTTAAAAGTGACCATCCAGGCGTTGGGATGGCGTTCGGGGGGCAGGTATCTGCCGCTACAGGATGACATCTCATCTGTGGCCTACTGGTATCAGGACAGGCCCGCACCCAGTGGTTCCGTGCTGGGCAGCAGAGACGATATGGAAATCATATAAGACAGGAGGAACCGGTATTGAGAGGGAAAATGATGTTGGGAGCTGTTCTTTTGCTGCTGCTTGCAGGAGGGGCTTATGCTGTATGGGAGATAAACAGGATACCGGTTCCTGTATCATGCTACATATATGACCAGTGCGGAGGATGTTCTGTGACAGATCATCCCTGCAATGCGTGTACCGGGGAACGGCAGTACAGGATCAGGATGGAAAACATGCTGGAGGAAGCAGGAGTGAGGGATCAGGTGGATCTGAAGATTTATAATGTCCTTTACTCTTTTTACAGAAATAATCTGACAAAGGCAATGGAAGCTGCCAGCGAACCGGCAGAGATGACCTACCCTGCAGTCTTTGCAGGCAGCACCATGCTGCTGGGTCAGGACGAGGTGGAGTCAAAGCTTTTATCCGCCATACGGGAGGAAGGAGCCTGGCAGAAAAAGCTGGGATATCTGCTGGGGATCAATAAGGAAACACATATGGGGAGCCGTGAAATTTCCCGTATCGTATTTTTCACCATGGAGGGGTGCCCTGACTGTCATGAGGCAAAAGAATGGCTGGATGCAAGGAATGGGGAACTGGGTGGAAAGCTGTATGAAAAATTTGATTTTTACCCTGTGGGCAGTGAAGAACCGGGAAGCTGGGAAATGCTGAAAAAGTTCTATATCCTTCATGGGAGAGAACAGGAATCTCTCTGGGTACCCACAATTGCGGTAAATGACCGGTGTCTGATCGGCATGGATGAAATCAGGAATTATTTTGAGCATTATGATACAGACGAGAAAATCAGGACAGAGGTGCCGAAAGATTATGAGTAAACTGAAGCTGAACAGACCAAGAACATTATGGATAAAGACTATTTTGATTTTCCTGACAGGCGGCATATTTATCTGTGTACTTTTCAGCATACTGTATTACCGCACAGTGAAGATCATGACGGAAAAGACAAATCTGCTTTTTGAAAATACAGTTTATCAGGTCTCTGAGAGATGCAGCCAGGAGACTGGGCAGATGGAAGATCTGATACTGGGAATTTCGGAGAATCAGTGGGTCAAGAATTATCTGTCCGGGCTTCTGTCCGGTGCGGATAATTTTTCTATGACAGAGGTGCGTATCGTGCGGGAAGCTCTGCGGGAGAGAAATCTGAGTATGGCTGAAAATGTATACGTCTATACAAAGGATTATGAACCCATCAACTGTTTTTACAGGAATGCGGTTTTTGACACTGCGGAGCCATATAAAACATATCTGGAGGAATACCGGGAGCTGCCAAATGGAAATATACTCTGGAGATATCCGGAGGGGGAACCGCGTATGATGGAGGCCGTAAGCTATATTCACGATGGGGATATAGTCTACGGGCTTTTGGCTGTTCAGTTTACACAGGATAGTTTTGAGACTCTCTTTACAGCCAAGAATAAAAGCCGTCAGGAAAAAATGCTGCTGACAGATGCGGATGGGCGTATTCTGTTTACAGAGGACAGGGACCTGATCGGAAGATATTTAAAGACGCAGGGGGAGGAGGAGGAACATCATGTGGTCTATCCTTTGGGGAGCTTCGGCTGGAACCTGTGCGGCATTCTTGAAAGTACAGCCGTTACACAGGAGCTGAACAAGATCATCCCTATTCTCATTATTGTCTTTTTGTGTATTGCCCTTCTTGTGGGGATCATAGCTCTCACCATATTCAAATCCTTTCTCAGACCGGTCAAACAGCTTCTGTACGGCATGGAACGGATACAGAACGGCGAGCTGGATTTTACCATGGAGCGGAAGAAGCAGGATGAATTCGGTATGATCATTGACAATTTTAATTATATGCTGGTTCGCATTAAGGAATTGCTCCATACAGTACAGAGACAGCGCAACAATTACTATAAGCTGGAGATGCTGGCGCTTAAATCAAAGCTGAATCCTCATTTCCTCTACAATGCCTTTGATATGATCTATTGGAAGATGGTCCTGAAAAATGAATATGAGATTGCTGATGTGGTGGCAACGCTGGCCGATATCCTGCGGTATTGCGTCAACCATAAAAAGGAATTTGTTACAGTACAGGAGGACATGCGGTATTTGTCGTCCTATTTGTCATTCCAGAGACTGCTTTTAAATGAAAAACTACAGTATGAGATTGATATTCCGGAGGAACTGTCAGAGTGTGTGATGCCCAAACTGCTGATCCAGCCTTTGGTGGAAAATGCCATTAAGTACGGTATAGATGAACAGGGAGGAGAGATTTGGGTGAGTCTTCGCCGGGAGGGAGATCACCTGATCTTTGAAGTCAGGGACAACGGAAAAGGAATGTCCCAGGAAACCTGCCGGGACCTGCTGCGAGACGATGCAGGGGATAAGGGCGGATTCGGCGTGCGCCTTGTGAAAGCAATGGTAAAAAGCACTTACGGGGAGGAATGTGGTGTGTCTATTTACAGCAGGGAAGGATGGGGGACAAAAGTCACTGTCAGGATACTGAAAGATGTGCCGGTGCCGGAATATATCAGATAGAAGGAGTGCATTTTATTGGAGGAAAGGTTTGTCATTCCGGGAAAGAGGTGATAAGATAAATAAGAAAGAAAATAATTACCGGTAGGAGAACATCATGAGAAAACTGCTGATCTATATGAAAGACTATAAAAAAGAGTCTGTCCTGGCACCGCTGTTCAAGCTCCTGGAAGCGTCATTTGAACTGCTGGTGCCTCTTGTCATGGCCAGGATCATTGACCGGGGCATCGGAAACGGAGACAGGCACTATGTGACTGTCATGTGTCTGCTCATGGTAAGCCTGGGCGTCATCGGGCTTGTCTGCTCCGCTACGGCACAGTATTTTGCCGCAAAGGCCGCGGTGGGATTTTCCACAAAGCTGAGGCATGTATTGTTTTCCCACATCCAGGGACTTTCCTTCACGGAAATGGATACCATGGGAACATCTACCCTCATAACCAGAATGACAAGTGATATCAACCAGGTGCAGAACGGAGTCAATATGGTACTGCGCCTGTTTCTGCGCTCCCCCTGTATTGTGTTCGGGGCTATGATCATGGCATTTACCATAGACGTGAAAGCCGCTCTTATTTTTGTGGTGACCATTCCCCTGCTCTCTGTAGTGGTTTTTGGGATCATGCTGATCACTATTCCCCTGTATAAGAAGACACAGGCAGCCCTTGACCGTGTACTGGGAATTACCAGGGAGAATCTCACAGGCGTGAGGGTGATCCGCGCGTTTAACAAGGAAGAGGAAGAGAAAGAACGTTTTCAAGAGAGCAATGATACGCTCACTGCCATGCAGAAGCACGTGGGCAAAATTTCGGGGCTTATGAATCCCATGACCTATGTGATCATCAACGGTGCATTGGTGGTGCTGCTTTGGACAGGTGCCATACGCGTCAACACGGGATATATCACCCAGGGACAACTGATTGCCCTGGTAAATTATATGTCTCAGATCCTGGTGGAGCTGATCAAGCTGGCAAATCTGATCATAACGATCACAAAATCACTGGCCTGTGCAAACCGTGTGGAGAGTGTTCTGGAAATACAGTCCAGTATGCAGGACGCAGGTAAAAAAACACCGGAAAAAGCAGAGGAGAACAGTCCATCCGTAGAATTCTGCCATGTGGGGCTTGCATATAAGAACGCGGGAGAGGAATCCCTGACTGATATTGACTTTAAGGCCGAAAAAGGCCAGACTATAGGCATTATAGGCGGTACCGGCTCAGGAAAATCATCCCTTGTCCATCTGATCCCCAGATTCTATGACGTCACAGCAGGGGAAGTAAGAGTGAATGGAGTGGATGTGAGAAAGTACCCCATCCATGAACTGAGACAAAAAGTAGGTATGGTTCTGCAGAAGGCAACACTTTTTAAAGGTACCATCCGGGAAAACCTGCTCTGGGGAAACCGGGGAGCCTCGGACGAGGAGCTGTGGCGTGCCCTGGAGATATCCCAGGCAAAGGAGTTTGTGGATAAGAAGGAGGATGGCCTGGACACAGAAGTGGTGCAGGGAGGAAAAAATCTTTCAGGGGGACAGAAACAGCGTCTCACCATTGCAAGGGCATTGGTCAAAAATCCGGAAATCTTGATCCTGGACGACAGCGCGTCTGCCCTTGACTTTGCCACAGATGCCAGGCTGCGCCGGGCCATAGGAAATCTGAAGGATAAAATGACCGTGTTTATCGTATCCCAGAGAGCGTCCTCGGTCATGTATGCGGACCGGATACTGGTCATGGAGGATGGCCGTCTGGCCGGCATGGGAACCCACAGGGAACTTATGGAGACCTGCAGTGTATACAGGGAAATCTACGAATCACAGTTTGAGAGCAGACAGGAGGAGGCATAAATATGGACAAGAAAAAATCAGCGCAGAAGGAAACTCTTCTGAAGGTACTTAAATATGTCCGCCATTACTGGCCGTTTCTGATTCTGTCCATTGCAGCGGCAGCGGTGACGGTTGCTCTTACCCTGTATGTGCCAATCCTGACAGGCGAAGCCATTGACTATATTATTGACAAGGGAAAGGTTGATTTTGCCCATGTGCTTTTGACTCTGGAGAAGATAGGGATCGTGATCTTGTTTACAGCCCTGGCCCAGTGGATCATGAACGTGAGCAACAATAAAATGGCCTACCACACAGTACAGGATGTGAGAAACCAGGCATTTCAAAAGATACAGATCCTTCCGCTGAAATACATGGATGACCATTCCTACGGCGAGGTGGTAAGCCGTGTGATCGCGGATGTGGACCAGTTCTCAGACGGGCTTTTGATGGGATTTACCCAGTTGTTCACAGGGGTCATCACTATACTTGGGACACTGCTCTTTATGCTCACCAGAGATGTGGGTATTACTCTGGTGGTGGTGCTGATTACCCCTCTTTCCCTCTTTGTGGCAAACTTTATTGCCAAGAGGACATTTATCATGTTCAAACAACAGTCAGAGGCACGCGGGGATCAGACTGCGCTTGTGGAGGAAATGATCGGCGGTCAGAAAGTGGTGCAGGCATTTAATTATGAGGAAGAAGCCCTGGAGCATTTTGACAAGATCAATCAAAGATTGGCGGACTGCTCTTTAAAAGCCATTTTCTTCTCCTCTCTTACCAACCCCTGCACCCGTTTTGTCAACAGTCTTGTATATGCAGGGGTGGGCCTGGTGGGAGCTTTGTCTGTTATAAACGGCGGAATAACCGTTGGACAGCTCTCCTGTTTTCTCAGCTATGCCAACCAGTATACAAAGCCTTTCAACGAGATATCAGGGGTTGTGACAGAGCTGCAGAATGCGCTGGCCTGTGCCTCCCGTATCTTCGCGCTCATAGAGGAAGAGCCGCAGATACCGGAGCCGGAGAATGTGGAGGATCTGAAACATACAGATGGGAAAGTGGATCTGGAGCATGTATATTTTGCCTATTCGCCTGAGACAAAACTGGTACAGGATTTCAACCTGCATGTACAGCCGGGTCAGAGGGTGGCCATCGTGGGACCGACGGGATGCGGGAAAACCACTGTTATAAACCTGCTCATGCGTTTTTATGATGTGGACAGCGGCAGTATACGCGTCAGCGGCCGTGATATCCGCAGTATCACAAGGAAAAGCCTGCGGGGTTCCTATGGGATGGTGCTACAGGATACCTGGCTCAGGACAGGGACCATCCGGGACAATATCATTATGGGAAAACCGGATGCCTCGGAGGAAGAGATCAAAGCAGCCGCCAGAGCATCCCATGCACACAGCTTTATCAAACGTTTGCCAAAGGGATATGATACCGTGATCACAGAGGATGGCGGCGGGCTGTCCCAGGGACAGAAACAGCTTCTGTGTATTACCAGGGTCATGCTCTGCCTTCCGCCTATGCTGATCCTGGATGAGGCCACGTCCTCCATTGACACTAGAACGGAGATGCACATCCAGGAGGCCTTTGCCAGTATGATGCAGGGCAGAACCAGCTTTATCGTGGCTCACCGTCTGTCTACGATCAGAGAGGCGGATGTGATCCTTGTAATGAATAACGGAAATATTGTGGAGCAGGGAGACCATAAGTCACTGCTTGAGAAAAATGGATTTTATGCTGCATTATATAACAGCCAGTTTTTGACAGGACAGGATACGCCTGTGGCTGCAGAATAAAAAAGCAGGGTTGCTGCGCGATCGTGATATGCTCCCTTCCGGGCAGACAAGTGAAAGAATAAAACTTGTCGCCTGGGAGGGAGCATATCATGTTTCGTGCAGCAGCCCCATTTTTATGTGCTGTCATATATTATGTGCTGTCATATATTATGTGCTGTTATATATTACGTGATGTTGATAGTATGTACTGTTCTCTACTTCGATTTCTGTCAGCTCTCAGTCTGCTGGCTGAACACAATATTGTATTCTTTGTCACTGTCCTGGGTCACAGGGGTAAGCAGTTCCTGGATCAGGCGCCGGGCCTGTTCGTCTGCCGTTGTCAGCAGGTCGCTGTCAGCGGCATTTTTTTCCGCGTCCTCCTTAGCTGCCTGCAGTGCGGTTACCGTGTCCTCCTTGTTCTGAGGATTGAACAGCGCTATTTTTTCATCGTAAAACTCCAGACTGTCAGGGTCAATAACCACATCCTGGATTACCGCTTTGGGAAGTGTGACAGTGATGGTTTCGCCGGATACATCCACCTGCGCTTTGGAAAGGTCAATGCCTGCCTTGATGTGCGCATCGTAAATCATGGTAAAGCCTTTCTGGGTGATAAAGCGGATCTCACCGGCCTCATAGCGGATCAAACCCCTGTATTCCAGACGTGCGGTGGCTAGATCACTGGCTTGGGTCAGACGGGCAGTGATGGCGGAAACAGAGATATCTGCTTTCTGATATTTGCGCCCCTCCCAGTATCTTCCCAGAAATATGCCGAAAACCACCAGGATCAGGACGCAGACCACGCCGATCACCCTTGCTATTTTATTCTTCATTCTTACCTCCGTATTTTATAATATTCAGCAGCTCCCATTTGTACTGTTTTCATAGCCATCCAGTCAACGGAATGCGCCGGGTATCTGCCTATTTTCTACATTATACGTCTTTTTTTGACGTTTGAAAAGAAAAACATGTTTTTTGTATAATACTATTGACAGAAGTATATTATATGGCGTATAGTATTAAATATAAAATAGTATTGTAAAAAATATAATATTATACAAATCCTAAGTATCCCGGGGTTTCATATTTTGTGCCGGGAAGCAGCCGTCGGAAGTGCAGACGGTTTATTCGGAGAAAAGGAAGTGAGCATATGGTTTTTAATACAGGCGCCGCGCTGTTGGATGCAATTGTACTGGCGGTTGTCTCCAAGGAGACAGAGGGCACATACGGGTATAAGATCACCCAGGACGTCCGGCAGGTTTTGGAGGTATCCGAATCCACACTGTATCCGGTACTCAGAAGACTTCAGAAGGATGAATGCCTGGAGACCTACGATCAGGAGTACGGGGGCAGGAACCGAAGATACTATAAGCTGACTGAGAGAGGGATGGCACAGCTGAATCTTTATAAGACAGAGTGGAAGAACTATTCTACAAAGATTTCCAGATTGTTTGAGGGAGGGATACCAAAATGAATCGAAAGGAATTTTTAGCGCAGCTGGAACGGCTGCTTTGGGATATTCCGGTGCAGGAGAGAGAGGAGGCACTGGAGTTCTACAATAGTTATTTTGATGATGCAGGGGAGGAGAATGAATCCTCTGTCATACAGGAACTGGGAAGCCCAGGCAAGGTGGCCGCTATCATCAAGGCAGACCTGGGTGAGAGCCGTAAGGAGTACGGAGAGTATACAGAGACGGGATACAGCGACGGGATTTTTGATGACAGGAATATGCCGGAGCGTGCAGGTGCAGAGAGTAAGAAAGACGATACAGACAAAGAAGGGCAGACACAGAAGGACAGCCAATACGGTGGCCCGAGAAGCTACGGAAGTCAGAATGGCAGCGGACAGGAAAGTTCCGGACAGGGGAGCTTCAGGAAGGACGGCACTGACAGCCAGTATGGAAATGGCGGCAGGGGATATGACGGCCCTTACAGCAGAAGCGGATACCGCTCAGAAAAATCCCGCACAAACAGAAGCGGGCTTATGTGGGGAATCATTATCATATTCATAATCCTTGCCATTCCGGTAGTAGGCGGAATCGGCATTGGCATTCTGGGATTACCTATTGGTTTGGTGGCAGGTGCAGCCGGTATCATCGCGGCCATATTTGGATGCGGCGTGGGACTTCTGGGAGGTGGTATTGCCATGGTAGTTTACGCTATGATCCACATGCTGGGTAATCCGGCGGCAGCACTGGCATTTTCCGGTGTGGGAATGATAATGTCAGCCGTGGGTATTCTGCTGGTCATGGTATTTGTACTGGTCGTGGCAAAGGTATTGCCGGCAGTGTTCCGCTGGGTGATCGATTTGATCCAGAGGATCATCCACAGAGGAAAAAGGGGAGGTGACCATTCATGAAAAAATTCACAAAATTTTGTATGATCGCAGCACTGGTACTGGTCATTGTAGGCGGTGCGCTGTTTTTATCGGGACTCGTCATGGGAGCTACCTGGGATGGGGTGACAACAGCCGCGGAAAATGGTTTTAATTGGGCGCCTTTTAGGAATTGGATACGCAGTGACAATGATTTTAATTTTACGGAATCTATAGATGACATCAAAGAGACAATGAATGGAAAAGCGGTTAAAGAGTATGAGTTTGATGCAGACCAGGTAATAGATTTGGATGTGGATACAAAGTATGCATATGTGTCAGTCATCCGCTCTTCGGCAAAAGATAAGATCCGTGTAAGAGTTTATTCTAATAAGGATAAGGTGGAATTTGACCAAGACGACGGTCAGCTCTCAATAGAAAGATCCTACCGCAGACGTTCCATTGAAAAATATCCCATTCAGATAGAAATTCCGGAAAATAAAAGGTTTGAGGACGCGGAATTCCAAATTGGAGCAGGGATGCTGGAGGTCCAGGATCTGCAGGCAGAAAGCCTGATCATGTACGTGGGAGCCGGCACGGTAGACACCAGCGGAATTATCAGGGCAGACGATGCAGAACTGGGTACAGGTATGGGTACAATGGATATTGCATTTATAGATTTTAACACAGGCTCTGTGGACTGCGGAATGGGAACCATGACGGCAAAGCTGGCGGGGAAACGCAAGGACTATCGTACAGATTTAGACTGCGGGTTAGGCTCAGTTACTATTGGAAGTGAATCCCACAGTGGTATCAGTTCTCTTGAGACAGGTGACAGCAATGCTCAAAAATATATGGAGATAGAATGCGGAATGGGCACTGTGGATATATTATTTGAAAACGGGGATTAATTATTCAATAGGACTGCGCATTCATTGCGCTGACTGTAGGAAAGAATTCCGCAGATAAGTAAAATTCCTATCGTTTAAGAGGATTCTGCAAAGGCTTTTGCTTGTAGTTGCGAGGGCATTTAACAGGTATAAAAGAGATTGATATTAGAGAATTGGTAACAGGAATTGGAAATTGTAAAAATTGGTTCAGATGAAAGGAGAATCATTATGTCTGATAAGAGATTATATAGGTCATCTACAAATTATATGCTGGCTGGTGTGTGCGGAGGGATTGCGGAATACTTCAATATCGACCCGACACTGGTGAGGCTTGCGTGGGTGATACTTTCCTGCTTTGGGATGGTATGGACGGGGATTGTGGCGTATATTATTGCCTCAATCATCATACCGAAATAGGGGGAGTAGTGAGAGGCAATAATCGAGTATTATTGCCTCAATTATTATACCGAAATAGGGGGAGTAGTGAGAGGCAATAATCGAGTATTATTGCCTCAGTTATTATACCGAAATAGGGAGAGTAGTGAGAGGCAATAATCGTGTATTATTGCCGTAATGATGATTCCATTAAATGTGTTTGTTTATGGGGAGTTAAGTTTCTGTGAAATATTGACTATGTGGTCTGTTTTTGCTATAATGCAAATTACAGACTACATGGTCAATTTTTTTAGGAGGCGATTGAATGAAACGTGAGGAGAAAAATGCGCTGTCAAGGCAGCGGATATTAGAAGCTGCACTGCGAGAATTTTCAGAAAAGGGGTATGCAGCCGCATCTCTGAATACGGTTTGTGCAGAAAATGGTATTTCTAAGGGAATCATTTATCATTATTTTGCGGACAAGGAGGAACTCTATGTCATTTGTGTGGCGGAATGTTTTAATGCGCTGACAGCCTATCTGACACAGGCGCTGAGCGGTATAAGCGGTTCTGTGGAACAGCGGCTGCGTGGATATTTCGACGCAAGACTTCACTTCTTTGCCGAAAACCCGCTTTTTCTTGGTATTTTCACTGATGCTGCGCTGAATCCTCCCGCTCATCTGATTTCCAGGATTGCGGAAACACGCAGGCACTTTGACGAACTGAACATTTCTGTTTTGACTGGTCTTTTGGAAAGTGCCGTGTTGCGAAATGGCATATCCATTTCTGCAGTGGTGGACGATTTTAGAATGTATATGGACTATTTCAATCTGCGGTTTAAGGATGCACTTGTGGGAATCCATTCTCCGGAGCAGGCCCTACGCAAACATGAGGAAAGGTGTCACCGGCAACTGGGTATTTTACTGTACGGTGTGTTAGGTGATCAAGATGAAAACAGATAAGAATATGGTCAAGGAATCTCTGCTGTCCTCGATGATGCCATCGAAAGCGATTATTAAACTCGCAGTACCGGCCACGCTGGCTCTTTTGGCAAAAGCAGTTTATAACATCGTAGATACGGCATATATTGGGATGCTGGACAGCGATATTGCCCTTGCAGCGGTGGGCGTGACTCTGCCGTTGCTGCTCATTATGGTTTCGGTAGAAAATATATTTGCGGCGGGAGCATCTGTGCTTGCCGGCCGGCAGTTGGGGGCAGAGGATAAGGAGGGAGCCAGCCGTACCGTGACGACTATTGTGGGAATCTCCATGTTGATCGGAATTAGCCTCTGTGTTTTTGGAATCCTTTTCATGAAGCCATTGCTGCGGGCATTTGGTGCTTCCGATGCAGTTTTGCCGCAAGCTGAGGATTACGCATTTTGGATGTTTATTGCCGCACTGTTCAACCTGCCTGCTCAAAGCCTTAACTGTGCGGCACGGGCGGAATCCTCTGTAAAAATATCTTCTATTGCTGTTATCGCCGGTGCTGCATTGAACGTGGCCCTTGATCCCATATTTATGTTCTCGTGGGGGCTGGATATGGGAGTGGAGGGGGCATCCCTCGCCACAACAGTTTCCCAATTTATCACTTATGGAATCCTTCTGTGGTTTTATTTGAGCGGCAGATCTATCATCAAAGTCAGGCCCAGGTATTTTAAATGTTCCGGCAAACTGGTGTGGGCTGTGATTTCCATCGGAATCCCAACAGCGGTCATTCAAATATGTCTTGCGCTGGCAACTTCACTGACCAATATTGCGGCAAAGCCTTTGCCGGATTCAGACCTGATCATTGCGGCCTACGGTGTGGTGCAGCGGCTGATACTTATTGGCTGTTATGTGGTCATGGGATTTATGCAGGGATATCAGCCAGTGGCCTCATATGCCTTTGGGGCGAAAAATGAGGAGAGGTTCCACCAGTCAGTTAAGTTCGCTCTGGGTGGATCGCTGCTGCTCACTGTAGTGGTAGCGGCTATCTATATCATATTGGCTCAGCCATTGATTCTGCTGTTTAACCGCAATCCGGCAGTGGTGGAGTTCGGCAAGTGGCTGCTGATTTCACAAGTAGCGCTATACCCGTCTTTCGGATTGTGTTATATGATGACTATCACATTTCAGACGGTTGGATCGTCAAAAATGGGGCTGTTTTTGTCTCTGATTCGTCAAGGTCTGTTTTATGTACCTTTTATTCTGGTGCTGCCGCGCGTTTTGGGCGTGTCCGGTATCTATGTTTCCCAGCCTGCGGCCGATATCCTGACGATACTTATTTGCATTTTATTAATAAAACCTATGAAGAACGCGGCATCTAGAAATATGACGGCAGGTGAAAGGATGCAAGAGGATGGTTGACAGATGTGCGGTTAAGAAAATTTTATGGCAACAAGACCGCGGCTTAAGTGGGGAACACTGGGCCGCGGTCTTTGGTATGATGTGTGCTTATGAATGTGTTTGTTTTAATAAGTGAATAACTGTGTCCAATAGTTAGTGCCGGAGGCGTTTTGGTGGTAGCCTACGCCGATTTTGGTGAAGTTTTTATTTAGGATGTTGGCTCTGTGGCCTTCGCTGTTCATCCAGCCGTTCATAACCTGCTCCGGGGTTTTCTGGCCCCATGCAATATTTTCGCCTGAACCGCGGTAAGTGACACCCTGCTGAGTCAGGGCAGTGCTGAAGGAACTTCCGTTAGGGCGGGTGTGGGAGAAGGACTTCTCAATCTCCCTTGCTCTGACCTGAGCGGCAGCCTGGATGGAAGTATCGGCTGTCACAGGTGACAGACCGGCTTTGGCACGTTCCCGGTTGACAAGATCCACTACCTGACGGACAAAGTCCGCATTCTCTGTGTCAGTGTCCGGGAGGCTGGGATTTTCCGGTTGATTATTATCCGGAGCGTCCGGATTTTCGGGCTTGTTGTTGTCCGGAGAATCTGGGGTTTCGGGCTTGTTGTTGTCCGGAGAATCCGGGGTTTCGGGTTTGTTGTTGTCCGGAGAATCTGGGGTTTCGGGCTGTTCGCCGTCCGGTGTATCCGGCATTTCCGGCTGTTCATTATCCGGAGAATCTGGGGTTTCGGGCTGTTCACTGTCCGGTGTGTCCGGATTTTCGGGCTGTTCGTTGTCCGGTATATCCGGGTTTTCCGGCTGATTGTCGTCCGGAGAATCGGGCATTTCCGGCTGTCCGTTTCCCGGAAGTTCCGGGCAGAGGGATACCAGCCAGCCGGGAATGGAGCAGTCAATGCCCATACTTTCCAGTTTTAGTTTCAATTCGTCCAGGTTGGATATATTTCCTGCTACGATAATACCTTTGCTCTTCAGATTCTGCTTTACATCCTCAATAGAAGCAGCCTGTACGCGGACCGGGGTGATAGCCATGGCGCTTACCACAGACATCGCAAGAAATCCCGGTAATATTTTATGTTTCATAAAGACCTCCTTAATTGTTACAAAAGTGTTATGTAATTGTTACAAAGGAAATGGTAACATGTTTTTATCAGGAAAGAAACAGGGAACATCTGGAATACCGCTGAACATAAAACATTTTTAATCATATTTGTTTAAAAAGAAAAGAACAGGTCATACTTGAAAGAGACTTTAATTATTTATAAAGGAGTGTGACTTTTCATGAGCAAGAAAAATGATGAGAAGATTGATCTGAATAAGATTCCCCGTGATGAGATGCTGAAATATGAAATAGCAGAGGAGCTGGGTCTTCTTGACCAGGTTTTGGAGTCAGGTTGGAAGAGTCTTTCTGCCAAAGAGACAGGCCGGATCGGCGGCATTATGACAAGAAGAAAACGTGAAAGCAAAAAAGCAGAGAGTACATCGTAACAGTTCAGCCCTCCATTGTCCCGCGAGGTGTTGCCTTGCATTCGCAAGGCAATCCCGAGGCAGCTACGCGCCAGACTGCGGTTTTTGCAGTCTGTGTGCATGTCTTTGTTGCTATGAAGCCGGTAAGGTTGAATAGTAACAGTACATCAAATGGGGGTTGACTGAACCCTTTGACAATGGTAACATAAATATGTATAATTCCATAAAATAATCAAGTGCATCCGCACTGGCCGCACAGTGCTGGTGAAAAGGGAATCAGGTGCAAATCCTGAGCGATGCGGTCACTGTAAATGGGGAGCGATGCCACAATGCCATTGCATATAAATGTGAGAAGGCGGTTAAGCGATGAACCATAAGCCAGGAAACCTGCTTGATGGCAGTAGGGTGAAAACTTCCGTGCAAAGTTTACAACCTGAATTTCCATTGGAAATTCTTATTATGGAATGCCGAAAGGCCGAACCTGAATTTATAGAATTATGCAGCAGATTAAACGGCAGGGATTCCTCTGATTCTTTTGCCTGGTGTATCCGCACCCTTTATTATAGAAGGAATCAGGTAACTGTTCACTGGGTTGTACGAAACAGTTACAGAACCAGGATAGGATCAGAGGGAAAATATCCCTTGCAAAGTGAGCGATAAGTCCGTAGAAGCGGGCTTATTTTTTTATAATGAATTACCAATACGAATGAAAAAACACAACTTTCCCAAACATATATTAAATAAGCGCAACCTGTCCTGTTTCCTGTGCTAATGATTACGGTATATATTACAATTCTATATTATGACGCTGCTAAGTAACTAGCAAATATCCGGTCAGGGCTGTACAGCAGACACGAGCCTGTCTCTTGACAGCTTTTAGGATGAAAATTATACTGTATATAAATATAGGGTTCAGTACGCATAGGAGGATTTGAATGTATAAGAAATCATTCATAAAAAAACTGTCCGGGCTGATAAGGATCCAGATAACGGCTATGATCCTTCTTTTTTGCGTAATTACTGTGATTGCGTATCAATTGGCAGAGCGGGAGATGAGAAACTCTGCGGAAAGCTTTTTGTCCTTGTATGGCAATCAGCTTGAGAACAGACTGGAAAGAATCGACCGTGTGGCGGGAATCATATTAGATAATAATGTGGATTTGCAGATGATTCAGAGTGCTGACTACCTGACCCGGCATTATTCTTCCGTCAGTCTGCAGAGTACATTGTCAGACATACTGACAATAGATACGAATGCGGAATCAGCTGTTGTGGCAGAAAGCCAGTACGGTATCTGTCTGACCAGCAATTCATCATTTCCTTATGAGGAACAACAGAGACTAAACGAATACACGATGACAATGTCAGAAAATGGAAAGAACCTGACCGGAGGATGGAAGGCTGTGCAGGTGGAGGATAAATCCTATCTGTGCAGAAGTGCGGTGCAGGGCAGCCGGATTTTGGCGCTGTATGTGTCTGTGGACGCTCTGCTGAATACGGTATCTCTTTCTCCAGAGGATGACAGAGATATTTACTTTGGCGACAGTGGCGGACGTGTCTTTGGGGCTGCCGGGGCGGAAGCGCTGGAAACAGATCTGCCGGAATATATCGGAGAAGTGGACAGGAGAGGTATGCTGGTGAATCAGTACAGTCTTCTGAATGGGAAATATACGCTCCATTGTTTTGAAAAGACAACCTGGATTTATCGTCAGATGTCGGGAAATATGGGAATCATGCTGGCTGCAGTGGCTGCATTATATCTGTTTACGCTCTATCTGAAACGAAATGTTCGGCAGAGCCTTATTATGCCCATGGAATCACTGCGCAGAGACATGGAAAGGATACAACAAGGGGAGTATGAACTGCGTATCAATGAGAATTCTGATAATGAAGAATTTGATATGCTGGCAGGGACTTTTAATAAGTTACTGGATGAAATCATTCATCTGCGGATTCAGTATTATGAAAAACGTCTTGAACTACAGGAGGCTGATCAGAAATATATTCGCCTTCAGCTCAGACCGCATTTTTTCCTGAACGCTATGACTACTGTATCTGGGCTGAGCACGCAGGGCAGAAATCAGGAAATACAGAAATATATTCTTGCATTGTCCAAGAACATAAGATATATGTTCAGTTCTGGCATGCATACCGTACCGGTGAAGGATGAAATACAACATGTGGAGAACTATTTTGAGATGCAGGAGCTTAAATATCCCAATTGTGTATTTACCTACGTAGATTTGCCTGAAGAACTGCAGAATTGGCGGATTCCGCAGATGCTGATCCATACGGTGGTGGAAAATGAATACCGGTACGCAGTTTCCAGAAGTGAAGTCTTAATGCTGCTGATTCGGATTTCCGAGGCAATGTTCGAGAATGAAAAAATGCTTCTGATCGAGATAGAGGATAACGGGAAAGGATATCCGCAGCAGGTGCTGGATTATATGAATGATGACAACAGCGCCCCCATGCCGGATGGGACAAGGGTAGGACTCTGGAGCATACGGCGCATAATGGAATTGATGTATGACAGAAAAGGTCTCTTCGCAATCTCCAATGTTACACCTCACGGGGCGATGAGCCGGATATATGTTCCGTATCATACGGTTCATGAAGTACATACAGATAAACCGGAAGGACAGTAAATCAGTTATGAAAATATTAATTGTGGATGATGATGATGTAATTATAGAAGTAATAAAAGACAGCGTACACTGGGATACGCTTGGAATCCATGAGGTGTATACAGCGTGCGACAGCAAAACTGCCAAAGAGATCATAAGCAGAGAGAAGACGGATATTGTCATCAGTGATATCGAGATGCCGAAAGAGAGCGGGCTTGAGCTTTTGGAGTGGTTTCGCCTGCAGAAATATACGGGGAGATTCCTGCTGCTTACCTGCCATGAAAAGTTTTCTTATGCTGCAAGAGCGGTTGAACTGGGGGCAGCGGACTATCTTCTGAAACCGTTTAGTGTAGAGGCGATGGAGTTTGTGCTGCAAAAGAACATTGGTATACTGAAAAAGGAAAGTCAGTTGGAAAAGAATGCGGCGTTTGGTCAGTGGATGATGAGCAATTTGAGTGAAATGCGCCTGACTTTTTTTGAAAGTCTGATCAATGGGAAGATTCTGGGAAACAGGGAGACGGTTGCGGAAAATATCCAGATACGGAATCTCGGCTTGGATATGTCTGTAAAATATCGTCTTGTTGTTTCAAAAGTTACGAATCTGGAGACAGACTATGAACAGTATGGAATTGGTACAATCTGGTTTATGCTGAAAAATATTCATTCCGAACTGCTGTGCCAGATGAAAAAGAATGAGCGCGTTTCCTGTATGGAGAGGGAAAACTGTTGTATCATCATTGCAGTGTGCGACGCGTTGGAAGACGAAGAAATTCTGGAAAGATGCAGTCTCCTTGTAAAAAAGTGCGGGGAACTTCTTGAGGCTACGGTGACAAGCTGCATCGGAGGTCTGTGTGCAATGGAAGATTTTCAGGAGGAGAGCCGGCGGCTTCAGAAAGTTTTAAATGAAAATGTGGTGTATTACGGACAGCCTTTTTTTGATGATGTGATGGATTTAAACGCAGACAGTGAAACTGGGATTCTTGATATGGAGCAGATGAGAAGACTGCTGGAAGAAAAAGAACTGAAAAAAATCATGGATTACTTGAAGAAACAAATGGATTCCATGATACATCTGAAGGCGATGAATGGGACTACACTGAAGATTATCAGTCTGGAATTTCAACAGGCGGTATATGGATATCTGATGAGGCATGGCATTATGGTATCGAAGCTTATTTCCGACAGAGACACTCTGGCTGTGTCTCAGAAGGCGGAGCAGTCTGTTCTGGATCTCTTAAGATGGGCAAATTATCTTTTAAATCAGGCGTTTCAAATGGAAGACGAGGTTCAGCAGTCTAAAAGCCTGGTCAGCCAGATTAAAGAATATATCCGCCTGCATTATCCGGAGAATATAGGCAGAAATGAAATAGGGGAATATTTTCACATGGTGCCGGAATATCTGGCGAAGGTATATAAGAAGAAAACAGGGCAGACGCTGAAAGATTCTATCAATGAATATCGGATCGAACAGGCGAAGATAAAGCTGAAAAATACGGATGAGCGCATTATCGACATTGCGATGGAGTGCGGGTTTGACAATGTTTCGTATTTTTCCACATTATTTAAAAAGATTACGGGAAGTTCGCCGAATGATTACAGAAAAAGTTAGATTTACCTTTCAGATTATAGGAATACCGGACGGGAGGGGCGATAACAATGTTTATCGCTGTCCCGTTCGGTATTTTTATGCCCGGATTTTAGGGGGATTTTCTCATTTTTGAAAGAGAAATGCTTGTTTTAAAAAGAAAGCCTCAGGGGAAACGGATATAATTAAGACATGAAAAAGAATTTGATCAAAGGAGGATCAGTTGATGAAACACAAATGGTTAAGCGGAATTCTTGCCGCCGTAGTGGTTATATCTCTTTTCGGATGCGGCGCTTCGGACGGCAGCGACGGAGGAGATGGGGGAGATTACGAACAGGTGACATTCGCCTATGCGACGATGAACAATGTCCCCACAGAGAAAGGATTATCGTCAGTACAGGACGCGGTAAACAAAATTACCAGGGAAAAGATAGGTGTCGAAGTGACTCTGAAACCAATTACATTGTCCGACTATTCCCAGTCAGTCAGCAGGTCTTTGCAGGGTGGAGAAAAGATAGACCTTTTCCAGAGTATTTATGACTTCTCAAACTGTGTGAGTACGGGAATGGGGCTTGATATCACAGAGCTGATTGATAAATATGCCCCGGAAACAAAAGACGTAGTGGGAGAAGAATGGCTGAAGGCGTGTACCGTGGATGGGAAGCTGTATTCAGTTCCTGTTTATAAGCCAACTGCATCAAGAGGATATTTCGTCTGCAGACAGGATGTTCTTGAAGCGGCTGGAGTGGATCTATCCGGTGTAGATTCCTCAGAAGATCTGACAGAGATTTTTGAGAAAGTTAAGGCACAAAATCCTGATATGACCATGCTGGCGCCTCTGGAACAGGGAAGATTAGGCGAGACATTATCCTGGCAAGGCGTTGATTATCTGTCAGATTCAGATACAGGCGCTTATGGCGTGTTGATCGGCAATGATATGGAAGTGAAAAATTTGTATGAATCAGATATGTTTGTAAAGTCCTGTACGCTTGCGAGGGATTGGTATGAGGCTGGATATATTATGAAAGACGCAGCTACTACAGCGAGTACAGTAAGCGAACTGATGAGTTCGGGTAATTATTTCGGACAGTTCACGGGAAATCCCTCTTCAGCCCAGGATCTTGCAGGTCAGCTGTCTGCAATAGTTGGATATCCGATGACTGCAGTTGGGTTAAGTGAGCCATATCTGTCTACGTCTGCTATCAATATGGTTTCTATGATGATTGCGTCTAATACAGAGGTACCGGAAGCAGCCATGAAATTTCTCAATTTGCTCTATACGGACCCCGATGTGATCAATCAGATCATCTTTGGAATAGAAGACAGGGATTATGAACTGGATGAGAATGGGTTTGCAGTCTATCCGGAAGGACAGGATTCAACTACTGTGCCATACACCAATCAGATGGACAATGGTATTATGGGAAATGCTTTTATTATGCATCCTTTGGCAGGAACTTCAGAGCAGGCTTTAGAAGAGGGGTTGAAAGCAAATCAGACGGCAGCTGTATCACCGGCTATGGGCTTTATCTTTGACAATAGTTCCGTATCGGTACAGTATACTGCGGTCAGCAATGTGAAGAACCAGTATCTTCCGGGGCTGCTCTGTGGAAGCGTGGATCCGGAGACAGAGATTGATGCGTTTAACGCAGCACTCTATGAAGCCGGACTTCAGGATATTATTGATGCAAAACAGGAACAGCTGGATCAATGGTTGGAAGAAAATCGGTAAAGTGTATGTGTGTGGAGGAAGAGGCCGTCAGGCAGCTTCCTCCATATAAAAGATGGAGGAAAAAATGGTAAAAAAGAAAAAAGCGGGCTGGAGAAAAACTCTGCCACTTATGCTGATTGCTCTGCCAGGGATTATTTATCTGATCATCAATAACTATCTCCCCATGGCAGGACTTTTTTTGGCATTTAAAAAATTCAATTTTATGCAGGGCATTTTCGGAAGCCCCTGGTGTGGTCTGGATAACTTCAGATTTCTGTTCGCAACCAAAGACGCCTGGATCATGACAAGAAATACGATTTTATATAACCTTGCTTTTATTGTGCTGGGCACGGTGATGGCAATCATCATTGCAGTCATGCTCTGTGAGCTGGGAACAAAACTGAGGGCGAAGTTTTTCCAGTCTGCCCTTATCTTTCCCAATCTGCTGTCATGGGTTATCGTATCTTTTGTTGTATATGCCCTTTTGAATGCGGATAATGGATTTATTAACAAATCTATTCTGGAGCCGATGGGCATGAGCGGTGTGTCCTGGTATACGGCTTCTGGGGCATGGCCGTTTATTTTAGTTATCATTTATCTCTGGAAAAGTGCAGGAAATTCCTCAATTATCTATATGGCCAGTATTTCAGGGATCGATAAATCGCTTTATGAATCAGCAGCCCTTGATGGGGCATCCAAGCTTCAGCAGATTATGAAGATCACGCTGCCCATGCTCAAACCGACGATCATAACTATGACGCTGATGTCAATCGGAAAAATGTTTTACTCGGATTTCGGATTATTTTATCAAGTTCCGCAGAATTCAGGAGCACTTTATAATGTCACGCAGACCATCGATACATATGTGTACCGGGGACTGATGGAGCTTAATGACGTGGGAATGTCAGCGGCTGCAGGTTTCTACCAGTCAGTTGTAGGTTTTATCCTTGTGCTGGGAGCCAACGCTCTGGTCAGGAAACTGGATAAAGACAATGCGCTGTTTTAAGGGAGGATAAATCATGTTAACAAGCAAAAGCTTTAACCGTGTTGCAACGGTCATACTGGTAATCCTGGTCTGTTTGGTGCTTTTTCCAATCGTGCTTATGACTGTGGCCTCCTTTACGGACGAGACAGTTCTGCTTCGGAATGGATATACGCTGCTGCCAAAGAAGTTCAGCCTGGATGCCTACTACTACATTGTCAGACAGGGTGGAGTCATATTCAGAGCCTACGGAGTTACCATATTTACAACATTAGTCGGAACAACAGTCAGCGTCACACTGACATGTATGCTTGCCTATCCAATGTCCAGAAAATCTTTCAAATACAGGAATGTACTTACGTTTTTTGTATTCTTCACCATGCTGTTCAACGGAGGAATTGTCCCATCCTATATTATATGGACGAATCTGTTCCATATTAAGAATACAATCTGGGCGCTGATCCTTCCGAATTATCTTGTAACGGCGTTTAATGTGATCTTGGTGAAAAACTATTACAGCAACAATGTACCGGACGCTTTGATCGAGGCGGCCCAGATTGATGGTGCGGGAGAGATGAAAATATTCTGGAAAATCATGTTTCCGCTGGCAAAACCCGTGGTGGCAACTGTAGCGCTATTTACGGGGCTTGGATACTGGAATGACTGGACAAATGGTCTCTATTATGTAGATGAACAGAAACTGTACAGTATTCAGTTGTTCCTGATGAAGATTATGAACAATATAGAAACACTGAAGACAAGCAGCAATCTGGCTGTAGGTGCCGTACAGATCGACCTGCCGAGTACATCAGTCCGTATGGCCATTGCTTTGATCGGAATACTTCCTATTTTGTTTATCTATCCATTTGTTCAGAAATATCTGATCAAAGGAGTCGTAGTCGGAGCGGTGAAAGGATAAAATGAAAAGTTTGACAGATTGGAAAAATCAAATACAGTGGATTGGCAGGACACTGGAAATTGGAGAAAAGATTTACTTTGACTGGACGAATTCAGGTTTTCGGGTTTCCTTTACTGGAAGCCTACTGATAGTCAGACTGGAGGCCTTGTGCGAGACGGACTCTGGCGCTTCGGAACTGTATGGCAAATACTGGCCTTATGCAGCGGTGTTTTACGATGATTCCCCAGAGCCGCATCATATATTTGAAATAAAGCCGCCTATGAAGGAGTATCTCCTTTTTGCATCGAAAGACAGAGAAACTCATGTGATCACTGTGCGCAAGATGACAGAAAACGCTAAAGGAAAGATAGCGTGCTGTGGATTCACAGGAGATGGTTTTATAGAAAAAGCAGCCTGTAAGTCCGACAGGCTCAGGATAGATTTTATCGGAGATTCCATTACCTGCGGATTTGGCAATATGAGTGACGAGAGGGACAGGGGATTTTACCCTGCAGAAGAGAACGGCTGGCTGACCTACGGCGCGGAAGCCGGAAGGCTTCTGAGTGCGGACATCAACATGATTTCCTGCTCAGGAATATCCTTGATGGACAGCACAGATGCAGAAGTCTGGAACATGCCGGGTATGAGAAAAATCTTTGAGTATACGGACTGGTTTCTGGAAGAGAAACTGGGAAGGGAGAAAAAAACAAGATGGGATTTCAAAACCCATCCAAGGGATATTGCAGTTATCAATCTGGGGACAAATGATTCGGTGATGCTTGATATATTTATGGGGAATATGAATGAACAGCGATTTGAAGAGGAGTACAGGAAGTTTTTATGTGATCTTCGGAGAGTGTATGGGGAGAAAACGTGGATTCTGTGTACACTGGGCCCCCTGGATTATTTTCTGTATGAGAATATCAAAAGAGTGATACAGGATTACGCATCGGAATCGGAAGATGACAGGGTGCGCTGCTTTAAGTTCATGAAAGTCCGCATGTCAGAGGGAATCGGAGCCAGCAATCATCCCACAGTAAAGACCCATCTGCGAATGGGACGGGAGCTGGCGGAATTTATCAGAGCACTGCCAAAAGAAATAGAAGGAACTGATTAATTTCAGGGAAGAGAGAAATAGGAGGACACGATTATGGCCATAGGAGAAATGATTTTTTATTCAAAGGAAATGAACCGAAATACGGAATTTCGTTTTATCCTTCCGGAGGGACCGAATCCCTTTGAAAAGAACCAGCATTATTATGAGCGCCCAGCGAAAGCACTTTATCTTCTTCACGGACATGGCAATGGAAATGAGGAATGGCTCACAAGCAGCAGTATCAGGGAGGTTTCGGCAAGATATAATATCGCTGTGTTTATGCCGTCCGGAGAGAACAGTTTTTATCTGAATCAAAAGGAAGCAAAGAAGAATTATGCTGATTATGTGGGAAAAGAACTGGTGGAATACACAAGAAAAACTTTTCACTTATCTGAAAAAAGAGAAGATACCTTTGTGGGAGGAATCTCCATGGGAGGTTTCGGTGCCCTGCATACAGGTCTGATGTTCCCGGAGACGTTCAGCAAAATAATGGCTCTGTCCTCCGCATTGATTCTGTACAATATAGCGGGCAAAAAAGAGGATTTCAATGATAAATTCGGCTTTGGAGAGTGGGAATATTACACTTCGATTTTCGGGGATCTGGAACATGTTCTGGAAAATGACACAAACCCGGAATATCTGGCAGATCAAATTATAAAATCCAGAGGACAAGTGCCGGGAATCTATATGGCGTGCGGAACAGAGGATTTTTTGCTGGAGACCAACAGGAGGTTTGCAGAATTTCTGAGACAGAATCAGATACCCGCGCAATATTATGAGAATGAGGGAGACCATAATTTCAGATTCTGGAATCCCCATCTTGAAAAAGCCGTCAGGTGGATGGCAGAAAGCGGGGGAGAAGAATGACCATAGCAGAGATGATTAAAAATCTGGAAAAAAGTCATGTGAGTATAACAGATATCCAGAAAACCTGCGACGGTGTCATCTGCGGGGATACTGACCGGGAGTGTAAGGGGATCGCCGTGACATGCTGCTCCACGGCGGCGGTGATAAAAAAGGCGGCGGATCTGGAATGTAATCTGCTTATCACTCACGAACCCACCTTTTACCATGGGTACGACAGTACAGAAGAAATTCAGAGCACGCCCATTCTGGAGGCGAAAACACAGCTCATCAGGGATACCGGAATGGTAATATACAGGGATCACGACCGGGTGCACAGGGAGGTGCCGGATATGGTTTATGCGGGAATCGTAAAAAGCCTGGGCTGGGAATCCTATGCTTCGGATAAAGAGATATTTCCAATTTCCGGATATCAGATTCCGGAGACGACTCTGGGAAAACTGGGACGCCTGCTGGGAGAGAAGCTGGGGATCGACGGAATGAGAATGGTGGGAGATCCGGATATGAAGGTCAGAAAAGTGGGATTGACCGCTCATTTTCTGGGAGGAGCAGAGGATCAGCAGTGTATCCGCAGGATTGAGGAAGGAGAATATGATGTTGTCATCCCTCTGGAAACGGTGGACTGGACAATCGTGGAATACATAATGGACTGTAATGCATTGGGAAAACAAAAGGGGCTGCTGCTCCCGGGACATTTTAACCTGGAGGAAGCGGGAATGCAGGTCATAGCCCAATGGATCAGGAACATTGCGGGGGTAGCTGCGCCTGTGAAATTCATCCCCTCTGGCAATATGTATTGGTGGGCGGACAGCAGAATAACAGATTAGGAGAAACAGTATGGAAGATAACAGCAAGGTTGAAGAGATCCTTCGTGAAATGACGTTGGATGACAAAATCGGACTTCTGAGCGGAAAGAACAACAGCCAGACAAAGGACTTTTCACGGTATGGGATACCTTCCCTTACCATGTCCGACGGTCCCTGTGGTCTGAGAAAACAGAACGGGGAAGGGGACCATCTTGGGATTCTGGACAGTGTGCCTGCAACGGCGGCTGTCTCCGGGGGATGTCTGGCAGCCACCTGGAATCCTGAGTGTGCATACGAAAACGGCAGACTTCTGGGCGAGGAGGCTGCGCTGGAGGATGTGGATATCCTTCTGGCGCCCGCCATGAATATTGTGCGGACCCCCCTTTGCGGAAGGAACTTTGAGTATTTCTCAGAGGATCCATATCTGACAGGGCAGATTGCATCCGCTTACACAAAAGGAGTACAGTCAGCAGGGGTAGGAGCGTGCCCGAAGCATTTCGCGGCAAATAACCAGGAAACAGAACGGGAGTACGTGGATGCTCGCGTGGATGAACGCACACTTCGGGAACTCTACCTTCCTGCGTTTGAGGAAGTGGTAAGAGAAGCCGGCCCCGTGGCTGTGATGACAGCGCTCAACAAAGTAAACGGGGAGTACGGAGCACAGAACCGCCATCTGTTAAAGGAGATTCTCAGAGAAGAATGGGGGTTTGACGGAATCACAATTTCCGACTGGTACGGTGTTGTCCACCAGGAAAAAGCGGTCAGGGCAGGGCTTGATCTGGAGATGCCGTATAATGGGGAAATGGGAAGAAAAAGGCTGAAAAGGGCACTGGAAGAAGGGACACTGACGGAAAAAGAGATAGATGACGCGTGTCTGCGTATTTTGACAGTTCAGGGGAAGCTGCGTGAATGGAAAAAAACTCAGTCAGGAGAAACACAGGAAGAGATCATGGAGCGTCATCATCATCTGTGCCGCAAGATCGCGGAGGAAGGAATTGTCCTTCTGAAAAATGAGGAAAAGATCCTGCCCCTGAAATCTGAGGATTCCCTGGCTGTCATCGGTACATACGCGGCAAAGCCAAAGATCACTCTGGACGGAAGTGCCAGGGTGGTGCCTTCTGCGTGTGACGTGCCGCTGGAAAAAATAAAGGAACTCTCCTCCGGGGAAGTTCTGTGGTCGGCGGGCGTCAGCGAAGGGAATACGAAAGAGGACGCTGCTCTTATGAAAGAAACGATAGATCTGGCGCGCCGGTGTGATAAGGTGGTCTTCTTCATGGGACAGGCGGATGGCGTGGAGATGGAGGGGAAGGACAAAAAAGATCTGTCCATGCCGGCTTCACAGGAACAGCTTCTGGATGCCATACTCTCCGTCAACAGAAATGTGATTGTTATACTTCTCAATGCATCGGCTGTTACAATGCCCTGGAGCAAAAATGTAAAAGGGATTTTTGAGTGCTTTTTGGCAGGGCAGGGATTCGGTCAGGCTATTGCGAATCTGCTTTTCGGCGTGGTAAACCCTTCTGGAAAACTGCCGGTATCCTTTACGGATATGCTGGAGGATACTTCTGCATATCTGTTTTTTCCGGGGGACGGCAGACAGGTAGAATATAAGGAAGGCGTTTTCTGCGGATACCGTTATTACGATAAGAGAAAGATGGAGGTGCTGTATCCCTTTGGATACGGTCTGAGTTACACGGATTTTGAATATGCGTCTTTGAAGACAGCGATGAGGGAGACGGAAAAGGGAGATAAAATGATCCAAATCCAGGTGCAGATAAAGAATACCGGCAGCTATGCCGGGGCGGAAGTCGTACAGCTGTACGTGGGAACATTTGACGAAAAAGTACAAAGGCCGTCCAAGGAACTGAAGCGTTTCCACAAAATATTTCTCGAACCGGGAGAGTGCCGGACGGTTGAGTTTATTTTAACAGAGAAGGATTTCGCTTATTATGATACGGATTTTAGTGAGTGGTATATGCCGGAAGGTGAATACGAAATACTGCTCGGATCATCCAGCCGTGATATCCGGCTGGCAGAGAAAATATGGATGGTTCCGCAGAGAGCCCACCGGCTGCCTCTGACCGGATGGTCCCCAATGGGAGAACTGAGAAAGACCCCTGCGGGAGAGAAGTATTTTGCCGAAATCAGGAAAATACTTGAGCTTCATATGCCGGAGCATTCCCCGCTTTTTCCGAAAGAAAATCTGTGCCATGAAGAAAAGCTTTGTAATATGCCCCTTCGTTTTGTCAATCTTCTCAGTGACGGAAGAATAGACAGCGACTGTCTGCTTGAGTGGATTGACGAAGTAAACAGGGAACGATGATATCATGAAAGTAGGACAAAAGGATGAGTGAAAAGAGTAAAAAATTTGAATTGACCATAGAGCCGGACGCGGCCAGACTGCCGGGTATGAAAACAATAATGGGAGACCGGTCCGATAAAGATAAAGTGGTTCTGATTCCAAACATTGAGTATGTAAAAAGAGAGGAGGAGACTCTTCGTCTGAATCTTCTCCTTCCGGCAGGGTTGATGCCGGGGTATTACAGTGAATCCCGTTATCCGCTGATTGTCTTTGTTCAGGGGTCAGGTTGGGGAGAGCAGGAGATATTTTACAACATCCCCCAGCTATGTTACATGGCAAAAAAGGGATACGTCATAGCCAGTGTGAAGCATCGCAGTTCGGACAAGGCAAAATTTCCTGCATTCCTGCAGGATGTGAAATCAGCCATCCGTTTTCTGAAAAGGGAGTCAGAGACATATTTTATCAATCCTGACCAGGTGGCCGTTTGGGGAGACTCATCCGGCGGAAACGCGGCGGCACTTGTGGGATTGACCGGGGATATGGCACAGTTTAAGACGGAGGATAACGCAGAAGTGTCCGATCAGGTGAAGGCGGTTGTAGATTTTTACGGACCCACAGATGTTTCCCGGATCAATGAAGTGCCAAGAAATCCGGAGTTTAAGAAAAACATAGAAAATTCCCCGGAAAATATTCTGTACGGGGGAAGAGTGGACCAGAATCCTGAGATTGCAGAGCCAGGCAATCCGCTGAACTATATTACTCCCGGGAGAAAGATTCCTCCGTTCTTTGTGGCACATGGAGACTGCGACGCGACAGTGCCGTTTAATCAGAGTGTCCTTCTGGTTCAGAAACTGCAGGTGTGCAGAAAGATGGTGGAGTTTTATAAAGTCTGCGGTGCGGATCACGGAATCTTTTTTTGGACAGACGAGCTTCTGGATCAGGCAGACAGGTTTCTGAGAGCTTATCTGGAATGGGGAAGTTGATATGAATGGAAGTAAACGGAAAACAGAGACGGATGTGCTTGTCATAGGTTCCGGTGCAGCGGGAATGATGGCGGCAATTGCGGCAGTGAAGGCGGACAGCAGCTGCATAGTCCTGGAGAAAGGCAGCCACATTGCCGTTAGCAACGGCGCAAGGGCAGGGGGACCGGCACTGGCGGATACGGATGTACAGAGAAGGGAGAAGGCCACTGTCAGTGAGGAGATTCTGTTTGGCCATATGTACAGGTTCTCCCGTGGAACGGTAAACGCGGGGCTTCTGCGCCGGGCAGTGGCAAAAGGGAGAGCTGTGGAACAGATTTTCCAGGAGTGCGGCATAGGGCTGCGGCTTCTGGATGACAGTTATGGAGTCGGCTTCAGGGCAAGGCATGGCTTTCTGGAAGGCGGCAGAAAACGCTGGCAGCCTCTGGCGGATAAACTGGAAAGTCTGGGCGGTCAGATACGACTTAACTGTCAGGCTCTTGGGCTGGAGCGTGAGCCGGATCACAGGTTCCGGGTCACGGCTGCGTGGTCGGAAAGTCAGGAAGAGACAGAGGAGTATATTGCCAAAAATGTGATCATAGCCACCGGAGGATATCTTGGAAATCCGTCAATGATTGAAAAATATCTGGGAAAACTTCATGTCGTACCGTTGGGAAATACGCTCAGTGATGGTGCGGGAATCCGAATGCTTGTGGAGGCAGGGGGAGCGGTAGACAAAAACTGGGGAATCTGCGGCAATGAATTCAGCGGTGCGAACCATAAGGCGGGAAAGGGGAATACCTTTACACAGGAAATGCGGTACGCCATATGCGGCGGACTTCTGGTGAATCCTTGGGGAAAACGTTTTATGAATGAACAGCACCTCTCGGATATGCCTCTTTCCATAGGAGGAGGAGAGATTTTAAGAGAAGGACGATTCTATGCCGTGCTTGATGAAAACATGTACAGAGAGCTGCAGGAAAAGAGTCTCTTTGAATACTACGGATCTCCCAAGGAATGGCTTGCAGGAGCACGGAATCAGGACCCGTTAAGAAACGGAAAAAAATGCGGTCTGGATGTGGCGATTCGTGATGGATGGGCTATTACCGGGACATTGGATGAGGTTGTGAAAAAGGCGAAAATGCCGGAACTGAAGAAGACGGTAGAAGAGTATAACCGAATCTGTGAAAAGAAAAAGGACCTGGCGTTTGGAAAGGCAGGATATCTTCTGAAACCTTTGGAGAAAGAACCCTATTATCTTTTTGAATATGAGCCAAGCGCGTGGTGTACCTTCGGAGGTGTAAAGACCAATGATTTCTGCCAGGTGCTGAATGAAGAAGGGGAGGCCCTTGAAGGGCTTTATGCGGCCGGCGTAGATAATGGAAGCTGCTATACAGCGCCATATTATGACAACGAGGGTGCAGCCCTGGGGCTGGCGCTGGCAACCGGAATTATAGCGGGAGAACACAGTGCTGCTGAAAGGTGCGTAGAACCACAAAAGCAGAGTAAAGAAAACACAGAAGCCACATGACAGCAAGAAGAAATAAGGAAACAGGAGAGCTGAAATGGAACACAGAATGTTGGAAGAATTGTTAAAAAGCATGTCTTTGGAAGAAAAAGCGGGACAGATGCTGCAGCTGATGTCAAATTTTTATGACGATGACGTGGAAAGCGTATTGACCGGACCGGCAGGAGAGCTGGGACTGAATGAGGAGGATATCCGTCTGGCAGGGTCCGTACTGGGTACAGCAGGTGCTGCCCGGAATATGGAGATCCAGAGACAGTATATGGAGTCCCAGCCACATCATATTCCAATGCTTTTTATGATGGATATTATTCACGGGCTGAAGACTGTTTTTCCCATTCCGCTGGCGCAGGGAGCTTCTTTTGAGCCGAAGCTTTCTGAGAGGTGTGCGGCCGCGGCGGCAAAAGAGGCGTCTGTCAGCGGGCTGCATGTCACCTTTTCGCCAATGGCTGATCTGGTGCGTGATGCCCGATGGGGCAGGGTGATGGAATCAACAGGTGAGGACCCTTATTTAAACAGCAGATATACAGAAGCTGCTGTCAGGGGATATCAGGGAGACGATATGAGTCAGCCTCATAAAATCTGTGCATGCGTGAAGCATTTCGCCGGTTATGGTTCTCCTGTAGCGGGAAGGGATTATAACACAGCAGAGTTAAGCGAGCACACATTTCGGGACTTCTATCTTCCGGCTTACGAGGCAGGAGTCAAAGCAGGCGCCGGAATGGTGATGACATCCTTTAATACGGTCAACGGTGTGCCGGCCACTGTGAATCAACCGCTGATGAAGGGGATACTGAGAGATGAGATGAAGTTTGACGGAGTGCTGATCTCGGATTTTGCAGCCATACCGGAAACCATTACCCACGGATATGCGGAGAATGAAGAAGATGCCGCCTGCAAAGCGGCAAAAGCCGGGGTTGATATTGATATGATGACTGGTGTTTATGCCTCCTGGCTAAAACAGCTTATAAAGGAAGGAAAACTCAGCGGTCAGGTGATCGATGAGGCGGTAATGAGGATTCTACAATTGAAAAATAAGCTTGGACTGTTTGAAAATCCATATAAAGACGCTGATCCGGACAAAGAGAAGGAAGTTTTGTTGTGTCCTGAACACAGGGAACTGGCCAGGGAAGCAGCGGAGAAGTCTTTTGTCCTTATAAAAAACGACGGTATACTGCCGTTAAAACCGGAGCAAAAAATTGCCTTTATCGGACCATACACCAACAGAAAGGAAATCATGAGTACATGGGCCATTGCAGGCGAGGCAAAAGACTGCGTAACCATCCGGGAGGCTGCGGAGGAAATTTTCGACCTGTCAAAAATCCGTTTCTGCGAAGGGTCTTTGCTGCTGGAGGGCGGCAGCTCTTTCGAGGGATTTGATCTCAGCTCAGACATCGGGGTAAAAGAAAGAACGCCTGATGAACTGAAGTGTATGCTGGTGGAGGCGAAAGAGGCGGCAGCCTGGGCGGATCTGGTCATTATGTCTCTGGGAGAGCACTATGTGCAGAGCGGGGAAGCAGCCAGCAGGGCCATGCTGGATCTTCCGGAAATCCAGATGCGGCTTTTCCGCGAGATTGCAGCGGTGAATCAGAATATGGTTGTTGTGCTGTTTAACGGAAGACCCCTGGATCTCAGAGAGATAAGTCAGACGGCAGGAGCAATCCTGGAAGTATGGCTTCCGGGTACGGAAGGAGGACACGCCATTGTCAATACTCTGACCGGAAAAAATAATCCTTCAGGAAAGCTGACCATGAGTTTTCCCTATTGTGTGGGACAGGTACCCGTATTTTATAATGAATATAAGACAGGACGTCCTTACAGGAAAGAAAAGGGCGGCAGGTTTGTGTCAAGATATATTGATATACCCAATCAGCCGCTGTATCCGTTTGGATATGGGATGAGCTATACGGAATTTAAAATCTCAGAGATCAGTCTGAGCAGCCAGCGCATGAAATCGGGAGAATCCATAACCGCTTCCGTAAAGGTGAAAAACGAAGGTGGTTTTGCCGGAGCGGATACGATACAGCTCTACATTCAGGATAAGTCAGCCAGTATTGTGAGGCCGGTGAAAGAGCTGAAAGGATTTCAAAAAATTTATCTGGAGGAAGGAGAAGAAACAGAGGTGGTGTTTACCATCACGGAAGAAGATCTTAAATTCCTGAGAGCGGACGGAACCGAAGGATGCGAAAAGGGACAGTTTATCGCGTGGATTGATGATACAAGCGACACGGAAAATTCGGCTGAATTTATACTGGAATAAATTATTTATAAAATCGTTGAGCGTTGGAGAAGGGTTTGATTTTCATATCTTTCGTCTGATTACTTAGACCGATCAGACCAAGGAATACTGAACCGGTCTCTGTCAGATGAATTATCTGTCAGAGGCCAATTTTTAGTTTTTCACAATTTATTCACTTGACAAACCAAGATAATGTGATTATGATGGGACGTATGAAAAGGTGATGAGAAAGAGGAGTACATCCCGGAGCCTGACAGAGAGAACGATCCACCGGCTGTAAGATCGTTTCAGGGGAATGGATGGAAGGTAGCTTTTGAACCGGAGGGCTGAAGAAAGTGGTTTGTAAAGGATGAATCAGAAGTAGGCCTTCACGCGTAGTCTGCGTTAACGGACATGAGTGAGAAAAAAAGGTGGTACCGCGGAATATTTCGCCCTTTACAGTGCAGTCTGTAAAGGGCGTTTTTTAATTTAAGGAGGAGATTATGAGCAAGGAACTTGCCAAGACTTATGACCCAAAGGGTCTGGAGGACAGAATTTATCAGAAATGGCTGGATAACAAATATTTCCACGCAGAAGTAAACAGAGACAAGAAACCATTTACCATAGTGATGCCCCCGCCCAATGTAACAGGCCAGCTCCATATGGGACACGCGCTGGATGAGACCATGCAGGATATCCTGATCCGTTTTAAGAGAATGCAGGGATACGAAGCATTGTGGCAGCCGGGCACAGACCATGCGGCCATTGCAACGGAAGTAAAAGTTATTGAAAAACTGAAAGCACAGGGAATTGATAAAAACGAGATTGGAAGAGAAGAATTTCTGAAGCACGCCTGGGAATGGAAAGAGGAATACGGCGGAAAGATCATCAACCAGCTAAAGAAACTGGGCGCATCTGCTGACTGGGACAGAGAACGTTTTACCATGGATGAGGGATGTTCCCAGGCAGTACAGGAAGTTTTCATTAAATTATACGAAAAAGGTTACATCTATAAAGGATCCCGCATTATCAACTGGTGTCCGGTATGTCAGACATCCATTTCTGACGCGGAGGTAGAGCATGAGGATCAGGACGGATTTTTCTGGCACATCAATTACCCTATCGTTGGAGAGGAAGGACGCTATGTAGAGATCGCAACCACGCGTCCAGAGACCCTTCTGGGAGATACGGCTGTTGCAGTTAATCCCGAGGATGACAGATACAAAGACCTGGTTGGTAAAATGCTGAAGCTGCCTCTGACAGACAGAGAGATCCCGGTTGTGGCAGACGAATATGTGGATAAAGAATTCGGTACCGGATGTGTGAAGATCACACCGGCCCATGACCCCAATGACTTTGAAGTGGGAAAACGCCACAGTCTGCCGGAGATCACCATCATGAACGATGATGCCACCATCAATGAGCTGGGCGGCAAATACGCGGGTATGGACCGCTATGAGGCCAGAAAAGCCATGGTAAAAGACCTGGAGGAACAGGGGCTTCTGGTGAAAGTAGTACCTCATGCCCACAGTGTCGGCACCCATGACCGCTGCCATGCCACAGTGGAGCCTATGATCAAGCCCCAGTGGTTTGTCAGGATGAAGGAGATGGGAGAGGCTGCCATCAAGACTCTGGAGGACGGCAGTCTGCAGTTCGTTCCCGACCGTTTTGATAAGATCTACATGCACTGGCTGGAGAATATCCGGGACTGGTGTATTTCCCGTCAGCTCTGGTGGGGACACAGGATCCCTGCCTATTACTGTGACAAATGCGGGGAGGTAACAGTTGCCGGAGAGATGCCGAAGGTCTGCCCAAAATGCGGCTGTGAACATCTGACACAGGACGAGGATACCCTGGATACCTGGTTTTCCTCCGCACTCTGGCCTTTCTCCACACTGGGATGGCCAAACAAAACAGAGGAGATGGAGTATTTCTATCCCACAGATGTACTGGTAACAGGCTATGACATTATTTTCTTCTGGGTCATCCGTATGGTATTCTCAGGACTGGAGCAGACAGGTAAGACACCTTTCCACCATGTGCTGATCCACGGCCTGATTCGCGATTCCCAGGGCCGCAAGATGAGTAAATCCCTTGGAAACGGCATTGATCCTCTGGAGGTGATCGACAAATACGGCGCTGACGCGCTGCGGCTCACACTTATGACAGGAAACGCACCGGGCAATGACATGCGTTTTTACTGGGAGAGAGTGGAGGCAAGCCGAAACTTTGCCAACAAAGTATGGAACGCTTCCCGCTTTATCATGATGAACCTGGAAAAAGCGGAGGTTCCGGCCGAGATCGATCTAAACACACTGACCAGCGCAGACAAGTGGATCCTCTCCAAAGTAAATACCCTGGCAACAGAGGTTACGGAGAACCTGGATAAATATGAGCTGGGCATTGCAGTCCAGAAAGTTTATGACTTTATCTGGGAGGAGTTCTGTGACTGGTATATCGAGATGGTAAAACCAAGGTTGTATAATGACGAGGACAACACCAAGGCAGCAGCACTCTGGACTCTGAAAACAGTTCTGGGCAATGCGCTGAAGCTTCTTCATCCCTATATGCCGTTTATCACAGAGGAAATCTTCTGTACTCTGCATCCGGAGGAGGAATCTATCATGATCGCGTCCTGGCCGGTGGAAAAAAAGGAGTGGAGTTTCAAAGAGGATGAGCGCGCAGTGGAGATCATCAAAGAAGCTGTAAGGAGCATCCGAAATGTGCGTACAGATATGAATGTACCCCCAAGCAAAAAGGCAAAAGCATTCGTGGTTTCAGAGGAGGAAGAGATCCGTCAGGTATTTGAGAACGGAAGAGTCTTCTTCGCAACTCTGGGATATGCCAGTGAAGTAACCATCCAGTCTGACAAAGCAGGGATTGCGGAGGACGCTGTCTCCGCAGTGACATCAAAGGCTGTCATCTATATGCCTTTTGCAGAGCTGGTGGATATTGAGAAAGAGATTGAGCGCCTGAATAAAGAAGCGGAGCGTTTGAACAAAGAGCTTGCCCGTGTAAACGGAATGCTTAAAAACGAAAGATTCCTGAGCAAAGCGCCTGAGAGCAAGGTGGCTGAAGAGAAGGCCAAGCTTGAGAAATACACAAATATGATGGAACAGGTAAAGGAAAGACTTGCACAGCTTGGCAGGTAACTGCGCAGGCTATAGGAGAGTTAAATTTATGAATAAGAAGTGGTTAAAATATCTGAATCTGCTCTCTCTGCCGATTCAGATGGTAGTGGTCATGCTGGGATATTTTGTGATAGAAGCGATCTCCAGGCATTCCGTCGGTGAGGCATATGTCTACATGACGGAAAGGCCCCTGGTGTTTCTGTACAACTCCTTTCTGATCTTCACTACCACACTGTTAGTTTATCTGGTGCGCCGGAGGGTTTTCATGAGAACCCTTCTGGCCATCTTCTGGCTGGTTCTGGGAATCGTCAACGGCGTGCTTCTGGCAAACCGTGTCACACCGTTTACCGGTCCGGATCTGCATCTGCTCACAGATGCGTTTAAGATCGCAAACAAATATTTGTCACCGGTCTTTTTTGTGATCGTGATCGTTCTGGCAGTGGCAGCCGTCATAGGTCTGGTATTTCTGTTTTTGAAGGGACCGAAATACCAGGGGAAAATGACCTACAAGCTGAATATCCCTCTTGTGCTTGCAGGGGTGCTGGCTTTTGCGGGAACCACCAAGCTGGCACTTGAAAAGAGGGTGCTGTCCAACTATTTTGGAAATATTGCGTTTGCCTATGAAGATTACGGGTATCCCTATTGCTTGGCTACTACCATTTTCAATACGGGTATCAGTTGTCCAAGGGATTATTCGGAGGCTGCAATTAAAAAAATAGAGAAAAGTGAGAGCGGCCTGCCTGAGACAGGGGAAAAACGTCCCAACATTATTTTCCTGCAGCTTGAATCTTTTTTTGACCCTACACTTGTGAATTTCCTGAATATCTCCGAGGACCCTATCCCTACGTTCAGGAAACTGATGAAGGAATATTCCTCCGGCTACTATAAAGTCCCCAGCGTGGGTGCCGGAACAGCCAACACAGAGTTTGAGTCTATTACAGGTATGAGTCTGCGCTATTTTGGGCCGGGCGAGTATCCCTACAAGAGTATTTTGAAAGAGACAACCTGCGAGAGTGCGCCCTATGTACTGAAAAACCTGGGATACAGCACGCACGCCATTCACAACAATGAGGCCAATTTTTACGGGAGAAAGAATGTCTTCGCCAATCTGGGATTTGACAGTTTTACCTCAGAGGAATATATGTCAGAGCAGGACGACACCAATCCCAATGACTGGATGCGGGACAGAAACCTGACAAAATATATTATGGAAGCCCTGGAATCTTCCGATGATCCGGATTACATTTACACCATATCTGTGCAGGGACACGGGGATTATCCCGAAGAGCCTATGATCGACGACCCCAAGATCACCGTTACCGGTGGAGAGTCTGAGGCTGTCAATAACAAATGGGAATATTACTGCAACCAGATCTATGAGATGGACCAGTTTGTTAAAGAACTTACGGAAACGCTGTCCAAGTATGATGAGGATGTGGTCCTTGTCATGTACGGAGACCATCTTCCAACCATGGGACTGAAGGTAAAGGATGTGAAGAACCGTTATCTGTTCCAGACAGAATATGTGATCTGGGACAATATGGGTCTTGAGAAAAAGGACGCCAATGTGGCCGCCTACCAGATGGCGGCAGAGGTCATGGACCGGGTGGGGATCCACGAGGGAAATATCTTCCGTTTCCATCAGGCCAGACGGCAGACGAAAAACTATCAGGTGGATCTGGAGACGCTCCAGTATGATATCCTTTATGGGAAGCAGTATGTCTATGACGGGGAGAATCCCTTTGCTCGGACAGAGATGCACCTGGGTGTAAAAGACGCTGTGCTTGAAAAAATCGAAAAGATTTCTGACGGCAGGTATTATATCACAGGGGAAAACTTTACCCAGTCCGCATATGTGGAGGTGAACGGAGAACTTCTGGATGCCACATATATCAGTCCCACAACTCTTCTGCTCACGGATGTAGAGTTAAAAGACGGGGATGAGGTGGACGTGGCGATCCGAAGCAACAGCTCCACCCGCAAGGTGCTCACCAGAACTGACAGCATGATCTACAAGGTACCTGTGGAGCCGCTGGCCCCGGAGGTGCCGCCTTTAGAAGGTGAGAATACAGAAGGCACAGGAGAGATTGACCCCAATGCAGCAGGTATAGGGGACGATGCCGCCGCAAATCCTATTGGGGAGGAAAACGGTACGGGGACAGGGGCCGGAGAAAGTCCCATTGAGGTGCCAAACACGGAAAACTCGGTACAGAATTAAAAACTTTTAAAAGAACCGACATAATTTGCTTGCATATTGTCACCACTTCATTATAATGATAAGTGACCTGTTACAATCCGGCAGCTACTGTCCGGACTGCAGCAGACAGTCTTGTCTTTATAAGGCGAAGTGGTGACTTTCCTATATAGATAAGGCTTGCAACAGTTCAGCCTGTCTGAACTGTTACGAAAGCTTACCAAAGACAGAAAGAAGGAAAACGCTTTTGTTTACTTATGAAAAAGCAGCAGCATACATTGAAGAAATTCCTAAATTCACAAAGAAAAATAAACTGGAACACACCAGGAAATGCCTGGACATGCTGGGCAGTCCCGATAAAAATAGAAAGATGATCCATGTGGCAGGAACTAACGGAAAGGGAAGCGTCTGCGCTTTTCTGTCCACCATGCTGGAGGAAGGCGGTTACAGATGCGGTCTTTTTACATCCCCCCATCTGATGAAGATCAATGAGAGATTTCAGATCAATGAGCAGATGGTCTCAGATGAAAAATTTCTGGAGGCCTTTCTGAAGGTCAAGGAGCTTTCCGACCGTCTTGTGGAGCAGGGGGATTATCATCCTACCTATTTTGAGTTTTTGTTTCTCATGGGAATGCTGATATTCGATGATGAGGATGTTGACATTGTTGTATTGGAGACCGGTCTTGGCGGAAGGCTTGATGCGACCAACTCCATTTTGAACCCAATGGCCTGCGTCATTACATCCATCAGCCTGGACCATGTGGAATATCTGGGAGATACCATTGACAAGATAGCCGGCGAGAAGGCAGGCATTATCAAGAAAGGCGTGCCGGTCATCTTCGATGCCAATAACGAGACAGCCGCTGCTGTTATCCGCAGGCGCGCAGAGGAGCTTGGATGCCCATGCCACCAGGTAAAGGCTGAGAGTCAGAAGCTTTTGTCTTATACGCCAAAGGGGATCGGTTTCACCTTTGATTCGGCAGTTTACGGGACTACAGAGCTGTTTGTTCCATTTATCGCAAAATACCAGATGATGAATGCCTCAATGGCAGTGGAGACTATGGGCGTCCTCAAAGGCATCCATAAGATAGAGAAGGAAACCTTAAAAAAAGGGTTGGAGCATACCAGATGGCAGGGCCGAATGGAGACCATACTTCCGGGAGTGATCGTGGATGGTGCCCATAATGAGGATGGGATCGCCCAGTTTGTAGAGACGGTCCGGTATTTCCAGGAGGAATATTCCATAACGCTTCTTTTTGCCACGGTATCGGATAAGGACTATGAGGATATGATACACAGAGTCTGCAGCGGACTTAAATTTGCCAATGTGGTGACAACAGAGATATGGGGCAGCAGGAAGCAGTCAGCAGAAGAGCTGGCAGAGCTTTTCAGGGCAAACGGATGCGGCAATGTTCTGGCAGTGCCGGATTCGGGGGAGGCGTTTGAGAAGGCATACGCCCTGAAGGGGGACGGCCTGATGTTTGTTGTGGGTTCCTTGTATCTTGCCGGGGAGATAAAGGATTACGTAAGGAGGAGAATGAATGATTAATTACGAGGAAGAACTGAAGAAATTTCAGCCGTGCCTGGACGTGGATGATGCGGAAGGCAACATTTACAAGCAGGATTTAACGGATGTGATCGATATTTTGAAGGAAATGCTGAAAGAAACCAATGGAACGGCTAAGAATTAGGGAGAAGACAGATGAATTGTATGATATGCCAAGCACAGCTCAACACTTCACCTTACTGCCCAAAGTGCGGGTGTAATGTGACCGCCCAGAAAAAGGCAGTGGCTCTGTCCAATCTCTATTATAATCAGGGGCTGGAGAAGGCACAGATCCGTGACTTGTCCGGGGCAATTACCTGCCTGAAACGAAGCCTGAAGATGAACAAATGCAATATCCAGGCAAGAAATCTTCTGGGGCTGGTTTATTTTGAGACCGGGGAGGTGGTAGCGGCTTTAAGTGAATGGGTCATCAGCAAGAATATTATGCCGGACGGCAATGTGGCGTCAGACTACATCAATAAGCTGCAGAGCAATGCCAACCGGTTAGACACCATCAACACCAGTATTAAGAAATATAACCAGTGTCTCGAATACTGCCGTACCGGTAATCTGGATATGGCGAAGATGCAGTTGAAAAAAGTGCTTACCAGCAACCCTAAGCTGATCAAGGGCTATCATCTGCTCTCTCTGATCTATATAAAGGAAGGCGCGTATGAGAAGGCCAGAAAACAGCTGAAAATTGCCGCGAAGATTGATAAGACCAATACCACCACACTGCGTTTCCTGCGGGAGGTGGATGACCAGACGGGAAGAATGACCAGTCTGGAGCCGAGATTCAAGGCAAAGGAAAAGAACCGTGAGGAAAAGGACGGCCGGGTGATCTATAACTCGGGCAATGACACCATCATACAGCCCCCGGAATACAGGGAGAGAACTGTGACCAACACGCTGATCAATCTGATCATCGGACTGCTTGTAGGTGCATCTGCGCTTTGGTTCCTCATTGTTCCTGCCAAGACACAGAAGATCAATAATGAGGCCAACAAAAAAATCGTGGAATACAGTGACAAGGTGGCTACCCAGGCTGCGGAGATAGACAGGATGCAGCAGGAGATCGATGCCTCCTCCCAGTCTGTAAACACGGCCAATGAGCAGATCGCCCAGGCGAACACCAAGTCAGAGAGCTATGATAATCTGATCAAAGCATGGCAGGCATACAACAGCGGCAGCTATCAGAATGCAGCCAATGCGCTGGAGAGCGTGGATGCGTCCCTGCTCTCTGTGGATGCCAAGTCCATGTATGATACGATCATGAATGACATCGGGGAAACTGTGAAGGCCGGGTATAAGAGCGCAGGTATCACTGCGTATGAAAATCAGGATTATGCTTCTGCCATTGATAATCTGCTGAAGGCACAGGATATAGGAGAACCGGACTATGACTCCATGTTCTATCTGGCCCAGTCTTATCAGAAGAGCGGTGACAATGCCAATGCTATTGTATGGTATCAGAAGATCATAGATGCATTTCCGGGCACCAGCTATGCCAGTGATGCCAAGGATTATATGACAGCCATTGGCGGAACGCCAACGCAGACGTCAGCAGGGCAGGAAAACGGCGGAGAGGGTTCAGCGCCCGCTGATGAGGGACAGCCTCAGGAAGATACAACAGGCCAGGATGACGGCGGCGAAGGCGGTACAGATCCCGGATACACAGATGATAACCAGGATGACAACAACGGGGACGACAATAACGGCGACGAATACGGTGATGGCGGTGACAACCAGGATGGCTGGGAGGACACCGGGGAAGAATAACCTAAGAGAAACCTTGAAGGAAAGGGTGTGCACGAGTGTATGCACATCCTTTTGTTGTCCGCGGGAAAATATGGGATTTCTGCGGATATCAGTATCCGGATGGGATAAATTGAAATAGTAAGGGGAAATGAGTATGGAAGATGTGTTAAAAAAGAGGGGCAGTTGTCTTATGGTTTATGTGCCCCAGGAGCTGGACCACCATTTTGCCACGCAGATAACCGATGAGGTGGACAAGGAACTGAAGAAGGGAAATGTCCGTCAGCTTGTCTTTGATTTTTCCGGTACGACCTTTATGGACAGTTCCGGGATTGGCATGCTTATGGGAAGATACCGCCTTTTGCATTACAGCGGGGGCAGAGTGTCAGCGATCCATGTGAATGACAGAGTGAACAGGATCATGCGACTGTCAGGGATCTACAAATATATTGAAATCAGCCAGGAAGCTGTCTGGCACCAGAAAAGAAGGTAAGGGGGAAGGTAGATATGGAGAATACCAATGAAATGACATTGGAGATGGACAGCCGTTCCTGCAACGAAGGGCTGGCACGGATCACGGTGGCAGCATTTGCCACCCAGTTAAATCCCACACTTGAGGAGGTGGCGGATATTAAGACTGCTGTCTCCGAGGCGATCACAAACTGTATTGTACATGCTTATGAGAAGGAGACAGAGAAGATCAGGATAGACTGCATCATCCGCGGCAGAGAGCTGACCGTGGCAGTGACTGACCACGGGCGGGGAATTGAGAATGTGGAGCGGGCTATGGAACCCATGTTTACCACAAAGCCGGAGCAGGACCGTTCAGGCATGGGCTTTGCCTTTATGGAGGCATTTATGGATATGCTGGAAGTAGAATCAGAACCGGGAAAGGGTACTGTCGTCCGGATGAAGAAAAAAATCGGAACCGGAAGTCAGGTCTTTGAGTAGAAGGAGGCTGTATGGAGGATATCCTTGCCCTTATCGGGCGTGCGCACCAGGGAGATAAGGAAGCAAGAGATACGCTGGTAGAGAAAAATATTGGTCTGGTACACAGCATTGTAAGGCGTTTTCTGAACCGGGGTGTGGAGGCAGAGGATCTGTTTCAGATAGGAAGTATCGGTCTTTTAAAGGCCATTGATAAATTTGACACTTCTTATGATGTGAAATTCTCCACGTATGCAGTACCCATGATCACGGGGGAGATCAAACGCTTTTTAAGAGATGACGGCATGATGAAGGTCAGCCGCTCCTTAAAGGAAATATGCTGCCGGGCTTACACAGCCAGAGAGGAACTGATGATGGAAAACGGGAAAGAACCGGAGATGGAGGAGATCGCGGAGCGTATTGCGGTAACCCGGGAGGAACTGGTGATGGCTATGGAGTCAGGGGCACAGATAGAGTCCCTGCAGAAAACCATTTATCAGGGAGACGGCACGGATATATCCCTTGAAGACAAGATTGAGGAACAGAGAAATGATCAGGAGCACCTTTTAAACCGCATGATGCTGGAACAGATGCTGGGCACATTGGATCCGGAGGAGAGAAAATTGATCTACATGCGTTTCTTCCAGGAAAAAACCCAGACACAGATTGCGGGAGAGCTGGGGATATCTCAGGTTCAGGTGTCCAGGCTTGAGAAAAAAATACTGAACCGCCTGCGGGAGAAGATTTGAACTGCGGCACTGCAAGTGTGCTTCTTGGCGTATAGTTTGCACAGGAACATGTCATACTATCCCTGTAATAGTTACGGCAGTCAGGAAGATTTCGTCCGGCTGTCCACGTTTAAAGGAGATGTTTACATGAGTGATATTTTATATGTGCAAACGGAGAAAAATGTGGAGGTACATCAGCCGGAGGTCTATCTGCAGGATGTGGCAAAGCTGTCCTCCAGCAGTACAAGCGTACTGAACAGGAACCGGGTGAGAAAGGTATTCACCATTCCGGACGGAAAGCCGGGGCGTTATGTGATATCTGCCCTGGAGCTGGTGGAGGCGGTTCAGGATAAAGAGCAGACCGTGGATGTGACGCACATGGGGGAGACGAACATTGTCATTACCTATGAGACACAGAAGCATAAACACGTGGTCTGGAGTTGGGCAAAGACCGTGCTGGTGTGTTTTCTTACATTTTTCGGCGGAGCTTTTTCCATTATGACATTTAATATGGATGTGGACACATCCGGGCTGTTTTTTCAGATCTACAAACAGCTCACAGGCAATATTTCCACAGGACACACCATTCTGGAGTTCACGTATTCTCTTGGAATCGGTCTCGGCGTGGTATTTTTCTTCAACCATTTCGGGCATGGGAAGATCACGCAGGATCCCACACCTATGGAAGTTCAGATGCGTGTCTATGAGGATGATGTGGATAAAACTCTGATAGAGAAGAAGAACAGGAAGGAGAAAAACTGAAATGTGGTTTTATGAACTGGTTGCTGCCATCATAGGTTTAAGCGGCGGTATGGTTGTGGCTACCGCGCTGGCGGCCTTTATTATCGGACTGGGGATCATCCCCCGGTATGCAGGCGTTACCCATACAGGCCACAATCTTCTCCTCTACGAGGACGCTCTGATCCTGGGTACTTTTCTGGGAAATATTTTTTATCTGTATCAGTTCCACCTGCCTTTCGGACAATGGGGACTGGCAGTCATCGGTATATTTTTCGGCATGTTCCTGGGAAGCTGGATCATAGCTCTCGGTGAAGTGGTGAATGTATTTGCTATTATGGCAAGGCGGGTTGGCCTTACAAAGGGTGTAGGGCTGGTAGTGTTGTCTATAGCCATTGGAAAGACCGTGGCAAGTCTGATCCAGTTTTTCATAATGACGTGAGAACAAATCTTGTGGGCTGAATCGGGCCTGTGTTATACTGGAGGAAGAAAAACGTAGGACTTGCCCTGTTACGGAAGAGCTGCCGGCGCGATATGGAGCAGATTGCTCCATATCTGTGCATTCGGAAATGTGCTGCCGGCTGCAGCGTAATCCGCTAAGACTGCCTTTCGTCGTAGTCAAAAGGTGACAGGGACAGAGAATATGGCGCAGACAGAGAATATGGCGCAGACAGAGAATATGACGCAGACAGAGGATATGGCACAGACAGAGAATATGGCACAGACAGGATGGAGAGATGAAGAACAGCAGGTTATTTGAAATATTATACATATTAATGGAACACCGTGAGACAACAGCCGGGGCACTGGCTGAAAGGCTGGAGGTGTCTGTCCGTACCATATACCGGGATTTGGATACACTATCCGCCGCAGGCATACCGGTCTATACAGAGAAGGGACACGGAGGCGGAATACGGCTCATGGAGCAGTTTCAGCTTGACAGGACGCTGCTTGGGGAGGACGAACAGGAGCATATCATGACTGCGCTGCAAAGTCTGGACGCGGTTGGGGCGGGGGATAGCAGCAGACTGCTCTCTCAGCTTGCCGGACTATTCGGCAGACAGACCGTGGACTGGCTGGAAGTGGATTTTGAGACCTGGGGAGCGGGAAAGCAGGAGAAGGAGTATTTTGAACTCTGTAAGTCTGCCATTCTGCACCGCAGGCTGCTGACTTTTCAGTATTATAATTCCTCCGGCATCAAGAGCAGAAGGACCGTGGAACCGGTAAGGCTTACTTTTAAGGGCGGCCACTGGTATGTGTCCGGTTACTGCAGGAAAAAGCAGGGATTCCGATTGTTCCGACTGAACCGTATCCGGGAGCTGCAGATGGAGCGGGAGGAGTTCTCCATGAGAAAAGCCGCGGAAGTCTGTGAGCAGAAAGAGGAAAAGCCTGCGGAAATGACAGCTTTGAAGCTGAGATTCACAGAGGCAGCCGGATTTCAGGTGCTGGATTTTTTTGCGGAGGAAGATATTGTCCGTCTGGAGGACGGGGGATTTGAGGTAAAAGCGGCATTCGCACCGGGCAGATGGCTGACCGGATTTATATTATCCTTTGGGGCAGACGCAAGAGTTCTGGAACCGGAATGGCTGAAAGCGCATATAAAAAAAGAAGCTGAAAAAATCCGGAAACTTTACGATATATGACATAGGGTGTCATATTACATATAGTATCCTGTAAGAAAAACAGGAGGAACATATATTATGGAAGATAAAAAATTTTGTCAGAGCTGCGGTATGCCAATGGAAAAGGACGGGGACTTCGGTACAAACAGTGACGGGGGCAGAAATGAGGACTATTGCTGTTACTGTTATAAGGAAGGGGAATTTACCGACAATATGACAATGGAGGATATGATCCGATTCAACCTGAAATTCAACGAGGAAAACGGAAATCCATTCGGTACCCAGGAGGAAGCCAGAAAGATGATGGAGTCCTGGTTTCCAACACTGAAGAGGTGGAAGCAGGCTTAAAGGAGGAAAGGAATTATGCTGGAACTGCCGGAGAGCCGGACTATAGCAAAGCAGATAACAGAGAACCTGGCCGGAAAGACCATTGATTATGTGAAAGCAGGATATACGCCCCATAAGTTTGCGTTCTTTCGTGAGGACAAAGAGGAATATGATGAAATGCTCCAGGGGCAGTCCGTCATAAAAGCGGTGAACCGGGGCGGTATGATCGAGATTGACACAGAGAGCTGCATGATCATCCTGTCAGACGGCGCTTATCCAAGATATTATGAGGAAAAGACAGAGTTTCCGAAAAAGCATCAGTTATTCATAGGGTTTGATGACGGCACGGCACTTTCTGTATCGGTTCAGATGTATGCGTTTATCGGCGTGTATCCTTTGGGGGAGTGCGGCGAAGAATACTACCGTTCCTCCATCAGTAAATATACAGCGCTGGATGAAGAGTTCACATACGAGTATTTCCGAAGCCTCTACCCTGATACCGGGAAAAAGATATCGGCCAAAACCTACCTGGCAACAGAGCAGCGCATACCCGGCCTGGGGAATGGTGTCCTGCAGGACATCCTTTGGAACGCAGGGATAGACCCCAGGTTTGACATGCGGGAAGCGGAGGAGGAAGATTTCCGGAGCCTTTACGATTCTGTGACAGGTACACTGCGGCAGATGTGTGACGGAGGAGGAAGAGATACGGAACGTGATTTGTTCGGAAACAAGGGAGGGTATATTACCCAGCTCTCCAAAAATTCTCTACATCAGCCGTGCATGCGGTGTGGAGGAGAGATAAAAAGAGCCGCGTATATGGGCGGGAATATATATTTTTGTGAGAAATGTCAGAAGAGATAGAGAAATACCCGGCAGTTATGGGATCAGCCAGAACTGCCGGGTGTTTTATAATCTGCCAATGTGTTATAATCTAATAACAGAGTTTATTTTGTGCTTCAGCAGGACTATATGTTTACAGAAAGTGCAGAAAACTAATTTGTAAAGAAATCAGGAGGGCAGTATGGGATATTATTTAAATAATAACGTGTGTTACGAGGCTTATAAATATATTGCACAGATGGAATACTTTGTGGATAAATCAGAAATTCTTGAAGAATTATTCCCTGTCCTTAACACAGAAAACCGTTTTATTTGTATTACAAGGCCAAGGCGGTTTGGAAAAACCGCGGCAGCAAATCTTATATCCTCCTTCTTCTCACGGGGATGTAACAGCAGGGAATTGTTTTCCGGATTGAAGATCAAAGACAGTCCTGTTTTTGAAGAACATATTAATAAACATAATGTTATATTTATTGACTTTAGCAAGATGCCGTTTTTATGTGAAGATTATAATACCTATATGAGTGCTGTAGTGAAAAAACTTATGAGAGACTTGGCAGAGCAGTATCCCCAGTGCGGGATCACCGATACAGATACACCCTGGGACGCTCTTGAGATGATCAGAGGTAAAACAGGAGAGCGGTTTATTTTTGTCATAGATGAGTGGGATTTTATTTTCCATGACAAAACATTTGACGAGAATGACCATTTTAAATTTTTGCGTTTTCTGCAGAATTTACTCAAGTCACAGGCCTATGTAGAGATGGCATATATGACAGGGATTCTCCCGATCGCGAAGTATTCAAGCGGTTCTCCGCTGAATATGTTTAATGAATATACCATGGCGGACACGGGAATTGCCAGATTCAGCACTTGTTTCGGTTTTACGGACAGAGAAGTGATGGATTTATATCAAAAGTATTCTGCTAAAACAGATAATACGGCATTTAGTTTTCAGGAACTGAAAATTTGGTATGATGGGTATCAGACAGCAGAAGGAGAGCCGGTATATAATCCCCGTTCTGTGAACAGAGCATTGTCAGAGAATCATCTGGGCACCTATTGGACCAGTACAGGACCGTACGATGAAATATTTTTCTACATCAATCACAATCTGCACGAAGTCAAAGAGGATATCGTGCGTATGGTGGCAGGAGAGTGGATTGAGGTATGTATTAAGAATTTTACGGCGGAAACAATGGAGCTGCACAGCCGCGAAGATATTTTTTCAGCAATGCTGGTATATGGTATGCTGACACATAAAGATGGAAAAATAGCTATTCCAAATAAAGAGTTGATGCTGAAATACGAAGAAGTTCTGCAGCGCAGGGAGATGGGATATATCGCTAAGCTTGCAAAGCGTTCACAGGAAATGCTGCAGGCTACTTTGCGCGGAGATGTCAAGACTATGGAGGAGATTTTAGCACTGGCACATGATACGGAAGTCCCCATATTAAATTATAACAGTGAGTCGGATTTGGGAGCATTGGTTAATCTGATTTATTTATCTGCCAGGGACAGTTATCGTATGGAACGTGAGGACAGAGCCGGAAAGGGTTTCGCTGATTTTATATTTTATCCTTATGATCCCTGTGATACAGCGCTGATTTTGGAGCTGAAGATCGATGCAGCACCTGAAACTGCATTAGAGCAGATCCGGGAGAAAAAATATGCACTTCGGTTTAAGGATTTGACTGGTGAGAAGAAGACCGCCGGTAAGGTTCTTGCTGCAGCACTGACTTATGACAGAAATACTAAAAAACATTTTTGTGCTGTGAAGGAATTGGATATCTATAATTTATAACAGCAATTAAATCTATAAGAGTCTCATGGACAGATATACTTTAGAAGTCCGGAGACTCTTTTGTATGTGAAAAAGTATCCTGAAATTCATAATACAGTAATAACAGAGAATAGAAAAGTTTACAATTTTCGAGAGATATTTCACTATACAGCATCCTCTGTTTTTGATAGGATGAACACATGAGAAATTACATAAAAACCTACAGGAGGACTTTATCATGGAAAATCCCGGAATTATTGAAGAACTGATCAAAGAAGCAGAACAAAAATGCAAAGAAGAGCCATATCTGGCAGAGGTGTTTCGCAATTGTTTTACCAACACGCTGAATACCACAGTAAAAGAGATGGAAGATGGGACAACCCATGTGATCACAGGAGATATACCGGCCATGTGGCTGCGCGATTCCACTGCACAGCTTCGCCCTTATCTGCTGGCTGCTAAGAAGGATGAGAAGCTGACCCAGGTCATCGCGGGTCTTGTGAAGAGACAGTTTCAATGTATTTTGAGAGAACCTTATGCCAATGCATTTAACGAGACAAACAACGGAAACTGTTGGGAGAAAGATTTTCCTGACCAGAACCCGTGGGTATGGGAGATGAAATTCGAGGTGGATTCCCTGTGCTATCCCGTCCAGCTTGCTTATCTTCTCTGGAAGAATACGGGATATACAAAACATTTTGATGATACTTTCCTGACAGGGATCAAAACCATTATGGATGTGTTTGAGCGGGAGCAGTACCATGAGTCCAGTTCGCAGTACCGTTTCCAGCGGAAGGATTGCATTTACACGGATACCCTGTCAAGGAGCGGAAAAGGCGCTCTTGTAAAAGAGGGATGCGGTCTTATCTGGTCAGGATTCCGCCCCAGTGATGATGCCTGTACCTATGGATATCTGATCCCATCCAACATGTTCGCCTGTGTCATCCTGGGATACATGGCAGGGATATGCCGGGAAATCCTTCATGAGGAAGCGGCAGCGCAGAGAGCGGAACGGCTGCGGGAGGAGATAACCGTGGGGATCGAGACATACGGAATTGTCAGGACAGGAGAATTTGGGGAGATTTACGCCTACGAGACCGATGGATTCGGACAGTATAATCTCATGGATGATGCCAATGTCCCGAGTCTTTTGTCCATGGAATATCTGGGATACATACCAAGACGCCGTGATGTGGCGGAGAACACAAGAAGATTTCTTTTGAGCGAGGCCAATCCCTACTATTATAAAGGGGATAAGCTGTCCGGTATTGGAAGCCCTCACACACCTTCTAGATATGTATGGCACATTGCTGTGGCCATGGAAGGCCTGACCGCAGAAAAAGAGGAGGAAAAGCTGGGTGTACTCAGGCGTCTTGTGGGGACAGACGGTGGAAAAGGTATGATGCATGAGGGGGTCTTTGTGGATAACCCTGAGATTTTCACAAGAAAATGGTTTTCCTGGGCAAATGCCATGTACAGTGAACTGATGCTGGACTATCTGGGATACCGGGTAAAACGATGAGAGTGGAAATATTTACCCTGCCTCTGAACAACCTAGAATTTGTGCAGGAAACATAGAAAAAGGAAAATTGTTATTTCCGGCAAAACAGGTAAAATAAAAGCAGAAAGGCAAACAGGAGGGTATTATGTTTTTAACAGACAGAAAATTACAGAGACGAATGGATGAAGTGAAGAAATACAGATACCGCGGCGTAACTCCCATAGGAGATTTCCTTATGTGTGAGGATGAACAGAAGGCAGTGAATCCCCAGGTTCCCGTAAACTTTGACGGATGGGGAAGGATTGCCCAGGGAGAGAACTGGGCAGGCAGAGACCGGTATCTGTGGATGCACAGGGATATCCGTATTCCGGCAGAGTGGGCCGGCAAAAGAGTAGTTGGTGTTTTTGATTTCGGCAACACTGGGGCAGGCAATAACAGCGGGTTTGAGTCCATGTGTTATCTGAATGAGGAACCTTTTCAGGGCGTGGATGTAAACCATCAGGAAGTATTTTTCCCGGAAGCGTGCACCGGGAAGGAGACCAGCCTTACTTTCCGCCTCTGGTCAGGATTGGAGGGCGGCGGTGTACCGGCAGTGCAGGAGCACCAGATCAAAAGAGCAGACCTGGCCTGGCTGGATGAGGAAGTGGATGACTTTTACTATCTGGGGACCATGGTGCTGGAAACCATTGAGAACCTAAATGAAAACGACCCTGTCCGCTATGATCTGAGAAATGCCCTGGATGAAGCCTGTCATTGTATTGACTGGGCATATCCGGGAAGTGATGAATTCTATGAATCAGTCCATCAGGCTGACCGGGTGCTGAATGAGAAAATTGACCGGATGGATAAGCATTCCCTGGTGAATGTGCACTGTGTGGGACATACGCATATTGATATGGCATGGCTGTGGAGACTGAAACATACCCATGAGAAAGCCTCACGCTCCTTCTCCACTGTGCTCCGCCTGATGGAAATGTTTCCGGAGTATATTTTCCTGCAGACACAGCCTCAGATTTACGAGTATATAAAAGAAGATTTCCCTGAAATATATGGGAAGATCAAAGAACTTGTCAAAGAGGGACGCTGGGAGGCAGACGGTGCCATGTGGGTGGAGGCAGACTGCAATCTAACAAGCGGGGAATCCCTGACACGCCAGATATTGATCGGAAGTAAATTTATCAAGGATGAATTTGGTAAGGATGTGGAGTATCTCTGGCTGCCGGATGTGTTCGGCTACTCCTGGGCACTTCCCCAGATCCTGAAAAAATCCGGCATAGATATGTTTATGACCACAAAGATAAGCTGGAACCAGTTCAACCGTATGCCACACGATACTTTTAAGTGGAAAGGTATTGACGGCAGCGAAGTTTTGACACATTTCATCACCACACCAGAACCCTGGAACGAGCCTGGCTCTTGGTTCTACACCTACAACGGCAAGCTGATGCCAAAGACCGTAAAAGGCGTATGGGATGCCTACAGTGAGAAGGAGATGAACAAAGACCTGCTCATCGCCTACGGATTCGGAGACGGCGGCGGCGGTGTAAACCGTGATATGCTGGAACAGAGACGCAGACTGGATAAGATCCCGGGACTGCCCAATGTAAAGACATCCACAGCAGGGGAATATTTCAGAAAACTGAAAGAGACGGTAAAGAACACAGACCAGTATGTGAACACCTGGGATGGGGAGCTGTATCTGGAATACCACAGGGGAACATACACAAGCCAGGGATACAATAAACGCATGAACAGAAAAATGGAGCTTCTGTACCGCCGTGCTGAGTGGATGACGGTTATGCAGGGGCTGATGGAGAAAAGCCTGGAAAAAGCAGATCAGGAAAGTCTGACAAAAGGATGGAAACTGATCCTGACCAACCAGTTCCACGATATTATTCCCGGCTCCTCTATCCATGAAGTTTATGAGGACTGTCACAAGGACTACGCCCAGATAGAGAGCATAGCAGTTCAGGTGGAGAATGATTTCACAGATAACACAGCTCTGCAGGAAGAGAATACCTGGACGGTATGGAACGCCTCTGCATGGACAAAGGATGAACTGGTGTCAGTTCCCTGTACAGATGACGGGTACTTTACAGATGAGGAGGGCTGCGTGCTTCCCGTACAAAAAGGAGAAAACGCAGTATATGTAGAGGCAAAACAGGTGCCCTCCATGGGACATAAAGTTATCTGTTTCCATCCTCAGGCACAGGGAAATGAAGAGCAGAACAGCTTTGTGATCCGTGGAAGAGAGATTGAGACACCTTACTATCTAGTGTCCCTTAATGATTACGGCCAGATAACCAGACTTTATGACAGGACCTTTGACCGTGAAGTTTTGGCAGAAGGGGAGAGGGGAAATGTCCTGCAGATGTTTGAGGATAAGCCTCTTGACAACGATGCATGGGATATTGATATTTACTATCAGCAGAAAATGAGGGAGATCACAGAGCTGACAGCATTTGAGGTGACAGAGTGCGGACCTCTGAAGCTGACGATCCATATGGAATGGAAGTACATGAAATCCATGATCTCACAGGATATGAGCATGTATCGGGATTCCAGGAGGATTGATTTTAAGACAGATGTGGACTTCCGTGAGAGACAGCAGCTTCTGAAGGCGGCCTTCCCTGTTGATATCCGTTCCACTTATGCGACCTATGATGTGCAGTACGGCAATGTGAGGCGGCCCAACCACTGGAATACAAGCTGGGATCAGGCCAGATTTGAGAGCGTTGCCCATCGGTTTGCAGACCTTTCCGAGAGAAATTACGGAGTCAGCATTCTGAATGACTGCAAATACGGACATGATATCAAGGATAATGTTATCCGCATTTCCCTTTTACGTTCCGGTCTGCAGCCTGACCATTTACAGGATCAGGGTATGCATACCTTTACATACGCCTTACTGCCTCACGGCGGGGATTTTGTAGAGGGACATACGGTGCAGGAGGCATGTGCGCTGAATGATCCCATGAAAGTTTCGGCTGGAAAGACAAAGGTGGATTTTGAAAGCTTTGTCACTTTTGACAATGAGCAGGTGGAAATAGACGCAGTGAAAAAATCTGAGGATGGAAATTATATTGTTCTGCGTTTCCATGAATTTGCGGGAAGTTCCCAGAACGTGACTGTGAAACCGGGATTTGAGTATTCCTGCTGGATGGAGGGGGATTTAAGAGAGCGTCCCCTTACTGAGGCAGTGACCACAGGGGAGATGAAGCTTCATCTGCATCCGTATGAGATCAAGACGATTTTGATATCATTATAAAAAATTGCAGTGTGTGCACCGGATGAAATGCATGCCGGATGATATGTATGTCGGATGATATGTATACCCATAAAGGAGGAAAAAATGTTTAGTGAAGTGTTCCAGATGGATAAGATATTGGGTTTTTGCGAAAAACTGTGGTATGTGATCGGTACGAATATTTTATTTCTATTCTCCAACCTGCCGGCACTCCTGTTTTTCCTTTTTGTGGGAGTATCCCAGGTGCGCACCTGCCTTCCTCTGTTTCTTTTGTGTATGGTTCCTATGGGACCGGCGCTTTCGGCTCTGTTTTACACCATGAACCGTCTGCTCTCCAGGACGGAGACGGGGGCCTGGAGAGATTACAGGAAAGCCTATACAGATGACTGCGGCCAGAAATATCTTCTGGCGGCTGGCCATATGTTCCTGATCCTAGTATTTGAGATAAACATTGAGTTTTTTGCGGTACAGATTCCTGTCTTTCCTCTGATGATCCTGTTTGTCATATTGTTTGCGGCAGCCCTGGTGGTGACACCGAACCTGTATCTGCTGGCGTCCCGCTATCGGATGAAAAACAGGGACATTGTCAAAACGTCTCTGTTACTTCTTCTGACCAGGCCTGTGTGCACACTGGGAAGTATAGTCTCTCTGGGTGTGATCCTGATGCTGTTTGAACTGAAAGCAGGTACCGCTGTATTATTTATGGGAAGTCTGTATGGTTTCCTAATTGCGTTTATGAACCGGAAGGTTCTGCATGCATTGGAAGAAAGTTGATCTTGATTTTTGAAAGGCACGGGAAACCGTGTCTTTTTTTTCAGCCTGATGTGTAAAATCAGACTGCTTTTTTTATAATACTCGCTGAATATACGCAAACTGTAGTAAATGCTATAATTATCTTAAAATTATACAAGACTATAATGACGTTGTAGTGATTCAGCAGCCAAGCAAAAATCTCATTTCCATAGGCGATTCTGTGAGGGAGCTGAGCCGTTACAGTAGGTTTATATATGCAGATGATTTGGTGACAGAAAAGCGCAGGAAAGGTGGGAGAAAAATGGGAAATGCGGAACAGATATTTATTGTAGGGATTATGGTATTGCTGATAGCATTGCTGCTTACAAGAAAGGCAGGACTTGGATGGATTGGCCTGATGATCCCCTGTGTGCTTTCTGTTTCAGGCATTATCACCCCTTCAGAGGCATTTTCGGGACTTGCCGATAAATCTATGTTTATTTTCGTGGGAGCTTTTGTACTCAGCGAAGCATTTTTTAGAGTAGGGCTTTCAGACGTTTTGGGGAACTGGATGCAGAAAAGATTAATGAGAGTAACCAACGATGGGGTGATACTGCTGGTTCTCTGTCTGTGTACAGCAGCTTTGTCCAGTATCTTGTCCAGCCTTGCAGTGCAGGTTGCCATGATGTCACTGGTACTTACTCTGGGAAGCAGCCTGAAGGTGAGTAAGACAAAATCCATGATGGCAATTGCCTATGCGGCAACCATTGGGGGGATGATGACGGTCATGGGCACTCCTCTGAACATGATAGGAAAGGCGGCTTACGAAAATGCTGTACCGGGAGAGACAATAGGTATCTTTGAGATCTCCCTTGTGACCGTGCCGGCGGGAATTCTGATGATTTTATATTATTGCTTTATAGGAAAGCGTTATCTGCCGGACAGAGCCGGGTGTACGGATGTGCAGCCGGTCGTAAAAAGTGCTGTAAGCAGAAAAAATCAGATACTTGTAGCCCTGACCTTTTTGTTCTTTATTCTAGCAGTGGCTCCTGATCAGAAGTCTTTGATCTCCTCTTATGCAGCCGGCTGTGCAGTTATTCTGTTTTTGGGAGGAGCAGGGATTCTTTCAGTAAAGGAGATTGTCAATGCCATACGGTGGGATATCTTGATGTTCATTATGGGGATTAAGGCATTGGGAACAGGGATTGAGAAGGTGGAGCTGGACTCCCTTCTGTCAGAAAATGCTGCCGGACTGTTCTGGGATGACATTCCTGACAGAGTGCTGATCGCCGCCGTATTTTTGCTGGTGGTTTTGATTACCCAGTTTTTAAATAATACAGGCACCTTTGGTGTGGTTCTGCCCTTTGTTTTGGTTTTATCGTCAAGCCTAGGTGTGAATCTGAAACCTGTCATGCTGACAGCTATGATTGCTTCCAGCTGCGGGTTTGCCCTGCCCATTGCAGCACCGTCTTACCCCATGCTGGCGGAGGAAGGAGGTATATTTACGGGAGACTGGCTGAGACAGGGGCTTCCGCTGGTGGCAGTGTGCTTCGTTGTCTGTATTGTAATGATTCCGTTTCTCTGGCCGCTGTAGCGCAGAGGAACAATTGTAAGAGATTCAGGTATCAGGTATTTTCCGGGAACCGGAGGCCTCCTGTCGGAATAAATCCTGTATACGAAAGGATAGATCCAGGTATAAGATAGTATCTCTGTCATCCAGATTCAAGTCTGTCAGCTCCTGTATTTTATTTAAACGGTAGGTAAGTGTGCCTCTATGCAGAAATAAGGCCTTGGCTGCCAATACGGGCTGACAGTTAGAACGGATATATTCTCTCAGAGTATTAAAATAATCACTGCCTTTTTCCTGGTCAATTTTTTCCAGTATACGAATACTGGATGCACATACCATATTTAGATTTAAGTCCCCTATAGAATTCTTTAACATATAAGACAGGGCAATCTTTGAAAAGGGATGACAATATTGATCCGGATGCAGCCACAGACCGTATTCAAGCCCGGCCTGAGCCTGCCTGCTGTAATTGGGGAGCTTTAGGATATTATAAAAAAGATTGCTGGCTCCAAAATGAATACTGCCTTTTAACCCGATCTCATGGAGAATAGAGTAACAGTGTGTCGGGTTGTGTATGGTTTTCGGCAGATGACATATTGCATACAGCTCTAATTCACGAAAGAATGCCACACAATCGCTGATATTTTCCGTAATATCCAGACAGGCACTGTAAGCATAGCTGGAATCCTGCTGAGGCATGGATGCTTTAGCTATGAGATATCCGTCTTCCTGATGCCACCCGATACGGTCAAGCTGTTCCAGCATATATTCTTCATTGATATCCTCATTAAATAAATACTGATACAGAAGCTTTTGCAGAGGACTGTCTTTGGGTTTTTCTATTGAATGACAAGACAAAAAAGCCTCCTTTATAAAACAGGAGAAATATTCCAGTAGCTTCAGATGGCTGGCCTTAAAGGAAGACTGCAGTTCATTGATCAGAATTCGCCCCTGATAACGGTTGTTTTCATCAAAAATATTTATGTAGATATCTCTGTGCTTGTTCCAGGGAGGAATCCAGTATTGGGCAGTCTGTGTCTGATAGGTTTCAAGGAATTCTTTTGAGTGATACAGCAGATTCCTTCTCTCCACAGGGAGGAAGAGGTTTCCGGTGGCAGGATCCATTTTCATCTCCATCATTCCAACCACGAATGCAGTGCGTACAATAGCATTGTTATTGTGGTCCAGAATATAGATCGGATTCTCAAAAATCTCAGTAGAGGCAGAACAAAGGTCATACATGTTCCCATGGCTGGTAAGAATCTGGTCCAAATTAGCAGACCATTTCCGGAACTTCAGAAAGATATCCTGTATCAATTCTAAAATAAGACATGGATTTTCTTTTCTGGGAATATGGATAATAGACTTTTTAAAATGGATGGGATCTGTGTGAATGACAGCCTGTCCTACGAGTATTATGTTGCAATTCTTTTTTACCAGGATGTCAAGATATTCAGGAGCTGCAACATAGACCATGTGTTCGGAAACAGTAGTTTGTCCGTAATAGAGACGTACATCCTCCAGAACCATGGGATCATTGCTTCGATAAAAGACATAATCAGAAAACTGATCATCCAGATAATCGGAGAGGATCTGCATATTTAGTAATAGTGTTGTGTTTGTCATCCGAATTCAACTCCTGTGAAAAAACATGGGTCTTGGGTTGCTTTATTATAGCACAGTAATAAAAAATAATCCACACTTTAGAATGTATACTTTCAGTGCTTCCGGTTATCTGCTATTGTTCACAAAGCTTATAGTCTCCATGCATAAAAGGCAAAGGCTTTTTTTGAACCTGCGGGGGAATAGTAAAAATGTTCTTTTCCCTATACAATTAGATTATAAAAGTTAAGGAGGATACGGAAATGATTAAAATTTTAGCAACTGCAGTCCTTTTGGCTCTGCTTATTTTCAGCATTGTGAAGAAGTATAATACAGTTGTGACACTGCTCGCGCTGTCTCTTGCTGCATATGCGGGGCTTACACTGGCAGGAATGGATGTAATGGGGGAAGCCACCTGCGGCAGTGCGTTTTTCGATATTTTTGAAAAGCTCAATACCAGTGCGCAGGGGACAATGGGAGGCAATGTATTGATCATCATGTCTATATACGGATACATTGTCTATATGAAACATATCAAAGCCTCAGATATGTTTGCTACTATGATCGCTGCTCCTCTGAAGCGTATCAAGGCGCCCTATCTGCTGGCAGCTATGATGATTTTAGTAGGTAATCTAATAAAGATAGTGATTCCAAGCGGTATCAGTGTTGCTGCACTAATGATCGCCACGCTTTATCCCGTTCTCCTCAAGGTGGGATGCTCAAAGACTACCAGCGCGTCTGCGGTATTGCTTTCATATGTGACGGTCTGGGGACCTTCTGATGCAAGTCTGTACACGGCATTGTCTCTGGCAGGTATAGAAGATGTATCTGTCTCGGAGTGGTTTGTTTCCAGCCAGATACCGGTCATGCTGGTTGTCCTTTTAGTTGTTATGGCAGTATTTATACCGGTTTCAAAGTTTTTTGATAAGAGGGAACACGCAGAGGTTTCCGAAGAGGTCATGGAATCTCAATCTATACGAGACATAGGCGTTCCATATTTTTATGCTTTGCTGCCGCTGGTGCCCTTAGTGACCATATTGATATTCAGTGAACTGATCGTGGGAAGTATTGTCATAAGTGTGGTGGCAGCCTGCTATTTCAGCCTGCTTCTCGCAGTGGTGGTACACACAATCTGCAGAAGAAATTTCAGAGAATGTTTTAATGATGTTTCCGTGGTGTTTAACGGCATGGGTGATTATTTTAAAGGCCCCGGTATTCTGCTGGTTTTTGGTACACTTTTTGCATCTGCCCTGAGTGGTATCGGCGGAATGAAATTGATCGTGGACGGGCTGTCCGGTATTGGGGGAGGAACAGCCATTGCCATATCCATCACCACTCTTCTGGGGATTTTTGTAGTTGGAGTGACTGGAGTATTTAATGGCAATGTCAGTCTTATTATACCGGTAATGACGACTATCATTACATCCACCGGGCTTGCACCGCTTCCGCTGCTTCATCTGGGGTTGATTGGATGTGCACTTGGGTCTGCGGTCACACCGGTGGCAGGAGCTTCTCTTTACATCGCGTCAGCTACAAATGTAAATATTCTTACCTGCGTAAAGAGAAATTTAATACCTGTGATCAGTGGAGGAATCGCGGCAATCGCTGTTGTGCTTTTGTTTTATGTCTAGCAGCTATTCAGCAGACATGCGTATTTACAAAACAGATTGTAGGAAAGAGTTAAGAGTGATTCTGCATGGATTAAATTACAGATAATAAGGAGAAAGTGTATGAGTATTGTAAAATTTTCAGAATCGGAGATGAAACGAATTGGTTCTTATAAAATACCGGGAAGTTATGGATCGGCAAGTGTGGAACAGCCCAGGCTTTCTACCCCAATTACACCAAGAGAGAATGTGCTTCGTGTGTTTCGTGGAGAGAAACCTTTGTGGCTGCCGAATATGAATCGGGATATGAATCTGATCTGTCCAGATATGATGCCTGACGCAGCCGCAAGGGCCTTTGGAGGGATTGACTGGTTTGGGGTAGAGTGGCAGTATGAGCCACTTACCAAAGCTGCCATGGTAAAACCAGGTACCCGCAGGCTGTCCGATATTGTAAACTGGGAGAATGAATTGGTATTTCCTGATCTGAATGAATTGGATTGGGAAAAGGATGCAGAAGAGCTTTACAGCATGCTGCCGAATGACAGGTTTACTTACTTTGTGGTGTATAATGGGATTTTTGAAAGAACAGCAGATTTGACAAATTTTGAGGATACCTTCTGCTATCTTCTGGAAGAACCGGATGCATTAACTGCATTTTTTGACAGATTGATTGACTGGTATATTCAACTGATAAAGATTGCAAAAAAATATTATCATGCGGACATGATTTTGTTTCATGATGATATGGGATCACAGCGTGCTCCGTTCTTTTCCGGGGAAATCTACCAGGAGTTGTTTATTCCGCAATATAAGAAGCTGACGCAGGCAGTGCATGAGGAGGGAATGTATATTGCCCTGCATTCGTGCGGAGATGTGCGTATGCATATACCGAACTTTATCGAAGCGGGCTTTGATGCCTGGGAAGGACAGGAAGGAGCTACAGATAAAGATGAAATCATGGAACTGTATGGGAACAGTTTGATTCAGCTGGGGAATTTTAACATCAGCGGCGATATTACCGATGAACAGGCGGTACAGATTATCCGAAAAATGATCGAGACCAGAGGAAAAAAAGGAAGATGCGCTTATCGGATCCGTGACATGAGGCCAGTCAGGGGAGATGTGGATTTGGATGACGAGATGTACCGATACAGCCGTATGTTTTACAGTGGACAGTGAGCCGGAAAGGAAGGGATGGTAAATGGCAGTTTTATCCTACAAAGAGAATACGCTGCTTGCCCTGCAGCATAAGGAACCGGAATTTCTGCCTATGATTACAGATGTTCAGACCTATACGCCTTTGGGAATGGATTTTGTATGTGAATATACAAATGTTCCGGGTGTGGCAAATGACTGGTTTGGGCAGAGCTGGACTTATGAGCCTAAGATCAAGGCGGCTAATCCAACACCGGGGATACATTTGGTACCGGATATTACAGTGTGGAAGGATTATATGAAATTCCCGGATTTATCGAGGTTGGATTGGGAGGGACATGCGGCTGCTGACACGAAGGACTGGGACCGTGTACATAAACTGACAAGGATCAATGATGTGTTTGGCCCATGGGAGAGGATGTTCAGTGTCATGGATTTTCAGGAAGCACTCTGTGCGCTCATAGAAGAGCCGGAAGCCTGTTATGATTTTTTCGGAGCTGTGGCGGATCATAAAATACGGATGTACGAGTATATCATCAAATACTATAAACCTGATATTTTATGTATGCACGATGACTATGGGCACGGAAAAGGAATGTTTATGTCCCCGGACACCTGGCGGGTATTGCTGAAACCCCATCTGCAGCGGATCATTGATATGGTTACCTCAATGGGGGTGTTGTATGAGCATCACTGCTGCGGATATTTTGCACCGATTCTGGATGAGATAGCAGATATGGGGTGTACAGCATCCAATACCATGCATATATCCAATCATCCGGCTGAACTAAAAAAGAAAAACGGGCATAAAATGTGCTATATCGGTGGATTCGATACCCAGTATATGGATGGTTTGACAGTCTCTGAGGAAAATATCCGTGCGTCAGTCAGAAAAACCTTAGATGAAATGGCGCCGGGAGGCAGCTATATTGCATTATTTGCTTTGAAAACACAAGGGCGCAATGAGATTGCGGCAGATGAAATCAGAAGGTACAGCAGCAGATTTTATTCAAGTCCCCGCCCAGACGCACTGTGAAGAGAGAGAGTTATTCGTAACTCTCTTTTTCTTTTCCATGGATTCTTTTATTTCACAGGTATACCGGATTATGTTATACTTATAAAAGGAGGAAATTCATGGAAAACAAAAACCCGAGACATTTATTTCATAAACTTTTTCTGAGCTATTCGGCAGTTCTGATCCTGATTGTCGGAGTGCTCATTTTATTTTTTATTTCATCCAGCAGAACCCGACTTCTGGAGACAAACCAGGATTATGCAGGAAAGCTTTGCGGCGAGGCGGTTTTGGAGGTGAGCCGCGCAAGCTCGGACGCGGATTACCTGCACAGAGCGGTTTATCAAAACAGTTCAGAGCTGCAGGACCTGCTCAATTATTTCCGGTATGATACAGAGGAGTATCTCAGGCGTCATCTGGACACATATGCCTCCTCCAATACCCTGGACAACAAGGACATCTACAGCTATGTGGAAAATGCGTACTCCGCCTATCCCAATATCAAAAAAATAGAATTTATCAGCTATAACAATAACAAGACAACAGTTTTTTATTCTGAAAATGATATACGCGTGAATGACAACGGAAGAGAGCGGAGAAAAGAAATTTTGGATGGAGGACTGGCATCCGCTGGTTCCTATTCTTTTCAGAAGGAGATCAGGGACCCTCTCAGCATGAGAGTAGAAGGATGCATCATCTTTACGTTTGACACGGGAGAGATGACAGAGCTTCAGGAAAAATATCCCATGGCGGAGCTATACTTGTACTACAAAAACGGTAATCAGGTATACCCCGGTGAAAATTCTCTGCTTTTAGATGATTTTCAGCAGGAGGACGCAGGTAAGAAGCTCAAGTCATACATACAGATCCAGAGTGTGGAGGATTACATAGTGGCCACCAGGCTGGATAAGCACACAGCCGCATCCATCCCTGCAGTTCATATTCTGGCTATACTGGGAATGGGGATTGCCCTGGTCATTGCCGGGGAGATTCTCATAAGCAGCTATCTGAAGAGACTCAGCGGGAGACTGGACGGAATTCTCCAAGGGATGAACCAGGTGCAGACAGGAAATCTGAAGGTGCAGCTCCCAGAAAATGAACACGGAGACGAGCTGGATATGATCTCCCGGCATTTTAATCTCATGTGTCAGGAGCTGGAATCGTATATCAGGAAAAGCTATCTGGCGGAGATCGAACAGCAGAACGCGGAGATGCAGGCTTTGCAGAGCCAGATCAATCCGCATTTTCTGTACAATACTCTGGAGGCCATCCGCATGAAAGCCATCTGCAACGGGGACAGGGAGGTGGGGAAAATGCTCTACAGCCTGGCAGTCACTTTCCGAAGCCAGCTAAAGGAAGCAGATGTGATAACTCTCATGCAGGAGATGCATTACTGTAAGAAATACTTGGAATTGTTTGAATACCGTTATCAGGGAAAATTCCACTCCAGTGTGGAGTGCGGGCCGGAACTTTCCAATATTCCGGTCATTAAATTCATCCTGCAGCCTATTATTGAGAATTATTTCATCCATGGGATCCGTATGGAGGAGAATGACAATGAGATCAATATTTATGCGAGACGCGCAGGGGAGGATTTATTTATCCATGTAGAAGACAATGGAAGGGGAATGCCTGAGAAGGATATGGAGAGCAAGAACCGTGAGCTTGCCAATAATGAGATGGATACCCGCAAATCCATTGGGGTGACCAATGTGAACCGCAGGCTGAAAGCAGCCTACGGTGATACCTGCGGTGTGTTCTTAACGGCAAATCATCCCCGGGGAATGCATGTGATATTGAAGGTAAAAGTCAAGGAGAGGGAAACAGATGAAGAGAGTAATGCTGGTGGAGGACGAGGAGCTGATCCTTCAGGGAATAAGGAACATAATAGACTGGGAGAAACTGGGACTTGACGTGGTCCATATGGCACACAACGGAAAAGAGGCACTGTCCCTGTGGGAGAAGGAGCCTGTGGACCTGGTGGTGACAGATGTGGAGATGCCTGTGATGAACGGACTGAATCTCTTAAAGGAGATCAGAAGCAGGGACGAGAGAGTGCGGTTTGTCATTCTCACAGGCTATGATGAATTTGAATATGCCAGAAAAGCGATCCAGCTTGATGTGGAGGATTACATCTTAAAACCTATCGACGAGGTGCAGCTTGAGACCGTGGTAAAAAACGCACTCATAAAACTTCAGGAGATGGACCGGGATAAAGCAAAGAATATGGAAGACCGCATCGGATGGCAGAAGTTTTTGGAGGGAGGGATATCGGAGGAGGAGCGGAAAACCTTTCTCGCGCTTTTGCCGAAGGTGAAAAAATCAGAGCTTTTGTCAGCAGCGGTCATGAAGATTGACAGCAGAAGTATGCGCAAGGGCGATATGTCCGAGCTTTTGTCCATTCTGCAGGAGGAAGAGTGCAGAGTGATCCATCTGAAGGCAGACACCCTGCTCTTGATCGAAGGCTTTCAGACAGACTACACCTGGGATGGAGGAGAGGGGGAGACTGCCAGAAAAGTCAGGGCGGAGATCCACAGCCGTTTCTCCTATCTGCAGAACCGTCTGGAGAGTGAACTGGGTATCTTTACATTTATCAGCATCGGCCCTTCTTTTCGTGATCACAGCAGCCTTCCAGAGGCATACCGGGAGGCCATGCGGATGCAGAAATACCGGATGTTGGACGGATACGGAAGCTGCGTGGACGATAACCACATTAAGAACCGGGGGTCAAAGGATGTGGCCATTGATGAGGCACAGTTGCGTAAGATGATACTGCAGAAGGACAGAGACGGGGCCATCGACTATATTGAAGATCTGTTCATTAATAATATACGCAAGGACGCGGATGTGAATAATCTTTATCAGACTGCCCTTAAGATCGCCATGCTGTTGTGGGATATCAAAGGGGAGTATAAGCTGGAAGAGAAGAACATGCAGGATCTGTCTGATATGGTGGAGGGGATTTACGGGGCAGAGGATATCTTTGGCCTGAAAACTATGTTTATCTCAGAGATTTCGGAGATCATCACATACCTGCACGCGGAGAATTCTGCGTATACGCCAGTGGTAAAGCAGATCATGACGGAAGTGCAGAAGAATTATAAAGAGGAACTGAGCCTGAAGACGCTGGCCTATAAGTATCATATGAACGCATCTTATCTGGGACAGATCTTCCAGAAAGAGGTGGGGTGTTCCTTTACCCAGTATCTGAGCAATACTAAGAATGGAATTGCTAAAGATTTGATCCTGAATACCAACCGCAGGATCAATGACATTGCCCAGGAAGTGGGATATACGGATACCAGTTATTTTTACAGGAAGTTTAAGCAGTGCTACGGGGTATCACCGGCTTCCCTTCGGGAGATGAAAAAATATTAGAAAAACAAAAAAAGAAGTGCTGCCGGGAGATTTCCGGGCGGCACTTCAGCTTTTTAAAGGTTTTTAGACAGGGTGTTTTCACCCAGAGATTTTATGATACAGACCAGAAGAGCCGCGGCAGTCACTATGATCCAGCTCGTAACAGTTGCGGTCCAGCCCAGACGGTCTACCATAACCCCGATGAAAAAGGTGGAAACTGCGGTGCCGAGATAGGCTACAGAGTTCAGAAATCCGGATACAGTGGAGACACGTCCCTGCTTTTCATAGTTTAAGGGCAGCAGATTGACAAATAGGGTATTGACCGCCATCATGGAAGCAGTGATAAGCGCGAACAGTATCACAGTCAGGACAATGGACAGACTGCCTGCCAGACGTATACCGGTCAGTGCGGCTACAGCCAGCAGGAAAAAGGGAACAGCGGCTTTTATGGCCCGTCTGCCCGCTCTGCGGTATACATACTGTGCAGCATATGCACCTGTGAGATTTACCATGGGTAGAACCGTTGTCACAAGTACAGAGAGAGACGGAGAAGTCAGAAAGGTTTTGCTGATGAAGGTAGGCACCCATGTGGCCACGCCGTCTTTCAGCATTCCGTGGACAAGCACCGGAAATATGGCTGCCAGCAGGCCAGAACGGAACAAAAGAGAGGAAAATGGTATGGCCTTGGTGTTTGGAGGTGTGGGATCGGAAGCATCAGAGGTCTTTGTTTCCTCTGTTCCGTGTTCCAGGCTGTACCGCTCAATACGGCCAAAACCAAATAACCAGACCGCTGCCATAAGGCCCAGACAGAGGGCCGCAGCGCCAAACACGGCTTTCCAGCCTGCCAGCCACATGACTGCCGCCGCCAATAGATAGGCCCCCAGGGTTCCGGCTACCTGTGAGGAGACAATGTGGATACAGTAGCGCACCTTCTGCGCCTCCTGCAGCATTTCCGCAAAAATACGGATGATGGGAGGCCAGATCATTGACTGGGCATAACCGTTGATCCCCCAGACCAGGGCCATGAGGAAAAAGGAATCCACAAATCCCATAACGAAATTGGCGGCAGCGGCAGCAGCCAGTCCGGTAAATATCATACGTCCGGGATGAAACCTGTCACCCAGCAGTCCATTGCACATCTGCCCAATGCCGTAGGCGAAGAAATATACCATACTGATGAAACCTGCCTGGGATCCGGCAAGTACCTGTTCATCGATCATGGCTGTCATGGCGGAAGAGAAGTTCAGCCGTCCGATATAGGAGGTGAAGTAGGCCAGCCAGCACAGAAGGAACAGACAGAATGCCATTTTATTACTTTCAAGCTTGTGAAATCTTTTCATGAGAGATACCCCTTTTTTCTTTTTTCGCTCTTCAATATACACCAGATCGGAAAAAGGAGAAATGGATATATCACCATTTTGAAGTAGATATTTCTACATGGATGTATCAAGCCTGTATTGCTGACGGTACTGGAGGGGCGTTACTCCGGTCGTCTTTTTAAAGACCCGGAAAAAATACTGGCTGTCCTCATAGCCTACATTTTCTGCGATCTCGATCACACTTAGATCCGTGTCTTTTAGGTACTCCCTGGCTTTTTCCATTCGGACCTCTGTGATATAGTTCACTGCTGACTGGTCCAGTTCCTTTTTGAAGACAGAAGAAAAGTAGTTGGGACTCATGTTGTAAAGCTCAGCCAGGCCGTTTATAGAGAGATTTTCGTTGTAGTGTTTTTTGATATACTGGGTAGCAAGCTGAATCTTATCTTTTGAACTTGCGTCCTGCATTCCATGTTTGCTGATACAGTCTGAGATGGTCTCTGAGATATAGCTGTGGATTTTTTGGGGAAGGCATAGCTCATCCAGCGCCCGGAAGTTGTGCAGAAGGTCTTCCACACCGATATACTTGCGTATCTCAGGCTCGTAGTATTTCAGGAGAAGATTCAGGATGCGCACCCAAAGGATACGGACATAGGAGACACCGCAGCTTTGAAGCATTTCCTCTGAGAACAATTGGGAGAGGAGCTTGAGGATGCTGTTCACATTACCCTGGATCAGATACTGTTCCAGAAAATACAATTCCGAGGAGGGAAAGGATTTTCCGGAGAAGACAGTGTTGTCTTCGTAGAAGTAAAGGTTTCCGTCACCGTAGATGGTCCGCTGTCGAAGGGCGGATTCAGCCTCTCCCAAGATTCCTGATGAGAGTCTGTGGGTCTGACTGCTGGTGCCCATGGTCAGATAAATACCCATCTGCTTTTCCAGTACAGCCCGCATCTCCAGGAAGAACTGTTCAACCTCCCTGCGGAGAGAAGCGTGTTCACCCCTGCTCTCAAAGACAGCGTACATCTGGTACCTGTGGATGATACTGTTCACCAGAAGTACCTTGCCGGGGGAGCGGATCTCGTCAAATACATTTTTTACTGCAAAGCGGATCAATTCCGTGTCATCTTTGCAGAAGTTGTTCTCACAGCTTTTCTCCTCAATGTTGATGATCCCCAGAAGAAGGCGGTTTTCCGGGGCGCAGGAGATTCTATGATAGAATGCCGGATATTTGTCATTTCCGGCGCTGTCACGCCCAGGCTCATGGAGGAGGGCGTTGACCTCCTTTTCCAGTGTGTATGCAGTGTTCTTTTCCTCCAGCTTTTTTCTGGAGGTCATATCCCGGCGTATTCTGGTGTCCTGCTCTACGTGTGTGATGAGTTTCTCCATCTCTTCCTTCAGGTCATTGTTGGACAGGGGTTTCAGAAGATAAGCACTGGTACCCAGGTTCAGCGCAGTCTTGGCATATTCAAATTCGGCATAACCGCTTAACACCATGAAACGCAGATGAGGGGAGAGCTTCTTGGCCTCCCGGATGAAGGCAAGCCCGTCCATATCAGGCATCCTGATATCCGTGACGGCAATGGATATATCATGCAGCCTGACTGCCTCCAGTGCCTCAGTGCCGGTTTCTGCCTCCAGTATCTCCCCGAATTCAAACCCCAGATAACTAAGACGTGCGATCAGGCCTTTTCTTATAAGCTCCTCATCATCTGCTATCAGCAGGTTTATTTTCATCTGTTTGTTCTCCTTTCCGAATGAGCGGCAGGCGTATATCAAACTGGCTGCCATAGTGAAGGGTGCTTTTAATGGTAATTCCGTACTGGTCTCCGCAGGCAAGCTTGATCCTCTGGTTGACATTGCGGATACCAATGTTAAGTCCTGTTTTCGTTAGATTGTCAGCTACATGAATGGAGCGGTTCAATTCCTCAACCTTCTGGATGTCCATGCCCACACCGTCATCCTCCACACGTATCATCAGACTGTCTTCCTCCTCCCAGACGGAAAGCTCCAGGGTGCCTGTGGTGGTCTGCTTCACCAGTCCGTGCAGAATGGCATTTTCAACGATGGGCTGAAGGATAAAGCGGAGTGTCATGGCGTTGTCCGTATCTATAGAGATATTATAGAATACCTCAAAACGATTGCCGTACCGTTTTTTTATGATAAAGATGTAATTCTGTACATGGCCCAGTTCCTGTGCAACAGTCACAAATTCCCCATAGTTCTTTCCGAGATTATAGCGGAAGATCTCTCCCAGCTTCTGACAGATATCACAGATGTCAAATACCTGTTTCACTGCAGCCATGGAGCTGATGGTTTCCAGCGTGTTGTAAAGGAAATGGGGATTGATCTGTAGCTGCAGATTTTTCAACTGCGCTTTCTTGTTCTCAAGTTCCCGGATGTAGTTTTTCTGGATCAGAGAATCCAGTTTGCCAAGCATGTGGGAAAACTGTCGGTCCAGCTCTGCTATCTCATCATTGCCTGCTATAGGCCCGTAGATGTTCAGATCACCTGTCTCTGCAGTGTGGAATTTTTGTACCAGGCAGCCAACCCTGGCTGAAAAGTTCCGGCTGTAGAGCCAGGACCAGAACAGTATGAGCAGGGTGACGCAGAGCATAATGGGCAGGACCATTTGTCTAACCGCCTGCTGTTTGGCCTTGAGCTGATGACTGTCAAACAGAAGAAGTACATTCAGGGAACATCCGTTCAGATGCTCCTGTTTGATGGTAAAACCGTCGATCAATTCTGAAGTATCCTGGCTTCCAAGCCATGCGTTCAAGAGGAAATTCTTTCCGGGTGCTGAGGAATAGAGAATCTTGTTGTCATCACTGAAGACAATGACCTCATAGGAGGAATCCCCTTCATTAGCTGTGGCTGCAGGCCTGAAGATGAGATCCATATACAGATCCAGTTTCAGAAAGCCAAGCTGCTTTTTTTCATAATTGTGGATGTTCACATCTTCAATGTTTTTTACAAATGAAAGAACAGGAACATTGCCAGCGCTGGAGATATAGCTGAAGCCGCCCTCCTTTATGGCACGTTCCTGCAGAAACCATTCTTCATGTCCGGCCTCCTTGACCATGGAAGCACGTTTTCCGTATACGGGGTATTCGTCAATATCAGAGTAAAGCATACAGTTGCGGATCTCTTTCTGACGGTCCAGGAGCAGGGATTTTGTCACCTCACTGCTGATCTGTTCCCCTTTAGTGTAAGGACTTTCTGTCTGATCCACCAGAGCTTCCAGAATCACCGTATTGTCTGCGATCACATCCAGGCTGTATTGATACTGGGTCAGTTTTTCATCAATATTTTTTATGTACTGAGAGGTCATCTGCAGGTAGGAATTGGAAAGTTCGGTCTTGACCATGTTCTCCAGCTTGTAGAACAGAAAACTTGTGATGGACAAGGTGGGGATCAGACTGATCAAAAGAGTAAAGACAACAAGCTGCGTGAAAATGCGGTGCGAGTAAATACCTTTCCATTTCATAACATCACATCCCGGACAAGCGGTTCTGCTTTGTAAAATGCAGAACAGGGGAAACACAGACCAGGTTTTCAATCTCTGTGGTCTTATAGTATAGTTTTGGAATTACATATTCCGCGTCATTTAGTCTGTCTATGGGGAATATCCGGTCAGGGGCCGTCTTGTAGGTTTCCGCTGCGGTCTTGAGTGTGATCAGGTACTGGGAGGCATCCGGGCAGGAAAAGCCCGGTTTTTTTGTGTCAGCCAAATGGAATGAAAGCGCGCGGCTGTCAGGAGTCATAGAAATCTCCAGAACAGGACCTTTGGAGATACAGGTTTTCTGGCTGCGGATGGCCTGTTCCAGTTCAGAGGCGGCGTCTCCTCCCGGTTCTCCGTTAACAAAGGTTGCGAACTGGCCTCCCATTTCCCAGCGTCCGTGCAGATCCATACCGCAGGTCATGGCAATGGGCCAGCCTTTCAGCACCAGATCTTCCCAGAAAAGCAGCCCCTTTTCATTGACTTGGTGAAGGGGTTCAGGATTATTGAAAATTTCAATAAAATCCACACAACTGTAATCGGTAAGCTCCATCTCAAAGCGGCAACCCCGGGCAAAGGGATAGCCATAGGAAAACGGGTGGGCAATGCCTGCCAGAGCGTTCTTTTTGCAGACAGCCTGAAACAGAAGCTCAGGGCGGCGTCGGTCAATGGTTTCCCAGGGGACATACTCTTTTAAGTTCAGGCAGAGGATATGTCCGTAATAGGTGGTGTATTCCATGCCGTAGATACATTGTATACCGGAGCTGCGTCCTGAAAGCAGTTTCTGCATCTTGGGGTGTCCGGATATGGTATTATGGTCAGTAAGGCCAAAGGCGTCCACCTGGTCTGCCTCCATCCATAGAAGCAGATCTTCACATGTGAGGGACGCGTCGGATTCTGTAGTGTGATTGTGTAATTCCATTCGTTTATACATGATAACCTCCTTATCTGGCAGATACCTGCAGTGTGTAATTTGTATCGTCCATGAGCACATTGAAGACGAGTATGGTCACTTTGAGGACTCCCTCAAGATCCGGCTGAGGCAGACAGCCCTCTGTGGCAGAGGAGGAGCAAAAGTGCATGTGTCTGTTGGTGAGCTGACGGTGGACGCAGCCCATGAATTTGTCATTGAGCATTGCCAGTGTATGGATCTCGGTCTTGGCATTCTCAACGATTTCCGCTACCGGGTCAGCGCCGGGAGGCAGTTCCAGGCCATAATTGCTGCGGCAATAGTCTGTCAGCTCCCTGACCATGTCTTCTGTCACGTCCGCGGCTGTGTATTTTTGTTTATCAAAAGAAAATTCGATGTCCAGCTCTTCGTATTTTCGATCCAGGCATACGGTGTAGGAAATCTGTCCGATAAAATCTTTGGACAGGGTTCCTCCGGCTTTATAAAGTAATTGCATAAATGTCTCCTCCTGAAAAGTGTTGATAGAATTTGGGTAAATGATACTACATATAAAATGCGGATTCAATAGATTTAAGGTTATCGTAGAATTGTCCATTATTTTTCTGAGATATCTTCATTCTTTTTCAGAGAGAAAGTGCCTTATAATATGCCCATGCCGATTTTCGGAGGCAGAATTTTGAGAAAAGAGGATAAAAGATGCAGAAGAGAACATTGTATCAGTCCGGTAAATTTTATAAGGGGAATCTCCACACACATTCCACCCGATCAGACGGAGACAGCGAACCACAGGATATTGCCCAAAGGTACAGGGAGGAGGGATATTCCTTCCTGGCTATCACAGACCACTGGATCTATGGGGTGCATGAGGAGTTGAACCGAGAGGATTTTCTCGTATTTCCGGGCACAGAACTGGATCTGGAGCTGCCTGAGCGCAAGGATCATCATCTTGTAAGCATAGGCCTGCCTGAGACGAACCGGATTCCGGATGATTACCGCTTTGAGAGGGAGAGGACAGGCAATACCCTGTGTACCCCCCAGAGGATCATTGAATATATGGCAGCGCACGGCAATGTTACCATATATGCCCACCCCTACTGGTCAAAAGTGGATTCTACGGATATCAAGAATATCCATGGTCTGCTGGGAATGGAAATCTACAACCACGTGGCAGAGTTTGAGGACAGCAACGGTAATTCCGAGACCTATTATGACCATTTTCTGTTCGTGAGGAACAGAACCTTTTGCTTTGCGTGTGATGATACCCATGAACTGGGACCGCACTGCATAGGCGGGTTCATCATGGCAAAGGCTCGGGAACTTACCCACAGGGGGATTTTCGAGGCATTGAGGGACGGAAGCTTTTATGCCTCCACCGGCCCACTGATCCATGACTTTTATGTGGAGGACAATATTGCCCATGCCTCCTGCAGCGGCTGCACGGATATTTATTTTAAGACACCCCACAGAAGCGGACATCTTCACGATGATGAAGGGAAGTTAAACAGCGGAACCTTTGTGCTGAACGGGGATGAGGAATATGTGCGCCTTGTGATGAAGAACGCAGCAGGGGAAAAAGCCTGGTCCCAGCCGGTCTGGCTCTGGCTTTTATAAAAAGCTTCGGGAGGAAAATGCATGAAACTGGTTACTTTTAATATACGATGTGATTTCGGGCAGGACAAAGAAAATTGTTTTTCAAGCCGCAAAAAATTGATCGCGGCAAAGATCCGGAAGGAACAGCCGGATGTCATCTGTTTTCAGGAGGTCCTTCCCCATGTGGCAGTGTGGCTGAAAGAAAATCTGGAGGGATATTATGTGATCGGATGCGGCAGGGATGAAAAACTGGGGGATGAGCAAGTGTCTGTGGCGTACCGGAGGGACACAGTGAATCTGATCTCCATGGATACCTTCTGGCTGTCGGGGGAGCCCCATGTGCCGGGAAGCCGATACGATTGCCAGAGCATCTGCCCTAGGGTCTGTACCGGAGCTGTGTTTTCATATACCGGGGATCCGGGAAAAGAATATCTGTTCCGGCTGTATAACATTCATCTGGACCATCTTGGCGGGGAAGCCAGAAGGCTGGGGCTGGAGCTTATATTGAAAAGAGCGGACCGGGAACCGGCATTTCCGGGGATTCCTGTGATCCTGGCCGGGGATTTTAACGCAGAGCCGGACAGTCCGGAGCTTGCAGTTCTTGAGAGATGCAGCGATTTTACAAATGTCACAGAGGGCATTGGGATCACTTACCACGGATTCGAGCCTGAGGACACACCGGAGCGGATCGATCATATATTTGCCGGCCGGCCCTTTGTCTGCCAAAATGTTGAAAAATGGGAGGACAGGGACGGGGAAGTCTGGCTGTCTGACCATTATCCCATCTGTGCAGTGCTGGAGTGTGAGCCTGGCAGAGAAGAGAAATGTCCATGAAATAACTAATTTTTATCCATTGTGGAAATTTGGCGGAAAAAAATATAATAGACAACAGAAGGAAGGAGGATACCAAATGCAAGCGGTAAAAAGTTTGGGAAAGAAAAAGAAAGAAAAGCGGCCAAAGCAGCCACTGGGAAAGCGGCTCGTCCGCTACTGGCCTCTGTATGTGATGCTGCTGCCGGCGCTCATCTATTACGCGCTGATCTGCTACGTACCCATGGCCGGTTCTGTGCTGGCTTTCAAGGATTACTCTTTTAACAAGGGTATCTGGGGAAGCCCCTGGGTGGGTCTTAAGTATTTCAAGACCTTTTTTGAAAGCTATGACGCCCCCAGACTGATCTTGAATACATTCAGGATCGGATTTATCAAATGTGTGCTGGAGTTCCCGTTCGCTATTATCCTGGCACTGATGCTCAACGAGATCAGGAACATGAAGTTTAAGAAGGTGACGCAGACCATTACATATCTGCCTCATTTCCTGTCATCGGTTATCATCGTCACAATGCTCCAGAGGATTCTCGCGCCGGATACCGGTATACTGAACCAGATCATAGCAGGCATGGGAGGAGACGGCGGCACATTCTTTATGATGGACGCCAAGTATTTCCTGAAGATTTTGTTTTCCATGGATCTGTGGAGAAATATCGGATGGGATTCCATCATCTATCTGGCGGCGATCAGCAGTGTGGATACAGCTCTGTATGAGGCGGCTGAGATGGACGGGTGCGGAAAGCTGAAAAAAATGTGGCACATTACACTGCCGGGGATCAGGGGAACCATAGGTCTGCTGTTCATCATGGGCATCGGAGGTCTGCTCTCCTCAGGCGTGGATCAAATCTGGCTTTTGCGTACACCCGGCAATATGACGCTGGCTGATACGCTGGATGTATATGTGGTCCGGGTAGGACTGCAGGGGGGCCAGTTTGGATATGCCACGGCGATCGGGCTTATACAGGGAGTCGTGGGATTGATACTGGTTGTGATCAGCAATAAGATATGTAAGAAGATCACAGATGTGGGACTTTGGTAGTGTGATCAGAGAAATTAAAGGAGGAAGAGGTATGAAACGAAAAGCAGCAAAAACAATTCTGGCGCTGGCTCTGTGCGGTGCCATGACAGCCGGTGCTTTGGCCGGCTGCGGAGGAAATGAAAAAGAGACAGCCAAAAATGTAAGTGCAGAGAGTAAAGAAGGAAAACCGGACACCTGGATCGCAGACCGCACCATCACGGTACAGGCATATGTGGATGACATTGGAAATTCCCTTCCCAAGGATTTAAACGATACCCCTACGATGAAAAAGATCACGGAGCTGACAGGGATCAAGCTGGATGTTAAATATACTCCCGGTGACAGTGACGCGAAAGTGCTGGCCTCACAACTGGCCTCCGGCACCATTCCGGATGTGATCATCTCCTATCTGGACAACTCTACAAGACCGGAGTTCCCGCTTCTGTCAAAGGCTGCAAAGGAGGGAATGTTTGCGGATGTATCTGATTATATGAAGAATTCAAAAGTATATTCCAGATATTATGAGGACGGCTACCTTCCCTGGGATTCCTATAAGAATGTCACCTTCCGGGATGACCTCGACGGCGTGTATCTGTGGCAGATGAATGTAGATGCTACGGACAAGTCTCTGCAGTACAACCCCGAGGAGGATTACCGGGGCGGTATGTACATACAGAAGTCTATTGTGGATCAGTTGGGCATTGATGTGAATGACATCAGGACACAGGATGATTTTTATAACCTGCTTGTGAAGATCAAGGAAGGCGGATTTAAAGACAAGAACGGAAATCCGGTCTATCCGCTGGGACCGAAATACTGGGGCGGCTCTGTGGATACCTTGGAATATATCTGTCCGGGATACCGCTGGGGCGTGAGCAAGAACTACAATATTGACACTGACGGAAAAGTGAAGCACGAGGCGGAGAGGGATTCCATCTATGATGAGATCAATTATATCCGTAAGCTTATAGACGAAGGTCTCATGAATCCGGAATTTTTCACCATGGATTCCACCCGTGCCCAGGAGGCCTGCAAGAGTTATAACTCTGCGATCATCGCTGACGTGAACAATTATACGGATATTATCTACCAGACAGATGACTGGATCCCCCTGGGGCCTCTCAATGACATCCAGGGTGACAACAAAAAAGTGACACACGGCAAGAGTGCCAGAGGATGTATGGCGATTTCTTCTAAGGCGGAAAATCCTGAGGAAATCTTCCGGTTCTTTGACTGGCTCTCCACAAAAGAGGGGCAGATGATCGCCCAGTACGGGGTTGAGGGCGTAAGCTACGATATGGTTGACGGAAAACCTGTTCTCAAAGAAGAGGTGCAGCAGGCTTTAAGTGACGGAAATATGGACTACTTACTCAATGATGTGGGCGCCGGCTTCGGCGGAAGCGGAAACTATTTCTTTGAATTTGTGCTCACCAACAAAGACAATATCAACAATTTCGGCGAGGCAAGGCCTGGGGCGTCCTCCAACGATACCTTTGCCAGAAGTGTTGAAGTCGCAAAGGATTACCCCTATGTGAAAAAACTGATCCCGGGACTGGACGCGCCGGCGTATCTGTCCTCAGAGGGAATGGAAGATGTCAAGACACAGATGGATCTGCTCAACTGGGATGAAGTATTTGTCCAGGCATGTTTTGCAAAGTCTGATGACGAGGTGAAGAATATCATTGAGTCCTTCCGCGGTCAGCTAAAGGCAGCAGGCGTGGAGAAGTTTGAGGATTATGTGGCGGATGTCTATAACAAGGATAAGAAAGCTGTCAACTTTTATGATTGACAGGTGAGAGAGGGTGTTAAGGATGAGTAAAGGCCAAAAAAGCAAGATCAAGAGCAGCCGGACAGACATTATTGTGCAGGCTATTGTATATATGATAGTCATTGCGGTCTGTCTGATCATTATACTGCCCTGTCTGAATGTATTGGTACTGGCATTCAATGACGGAAAGGATGCCGCCCGGGGCGGTATCTGGTTCTGGCCCAGAGTGCCCACGTTTGACAATATTAAGGAAGTGTTCCGGGACGGCGGCATCATCCGGGCTTACGGATATACAGTTGCCAGGACGGTCATCGGCACCGTGCTAAGCCTGACGGTGACTACTCTGGCGGCATTTTCCCTGAAACAGAAGGATTTGCCGGGAAATAAGCTGATCACCATGCTGATCACATTTACCATGCTGTTCAGCGGAGGTATGATCCCTACTTATATCCAGTATAAGAACCTGCATCTGCTCAACAGCTTTTGGGTTTATGTGGTGCCCTCCCTGGTGAGTGTGACGTATCTTCTGATGGCCAGGACCTTCTTTGAGGGGATTCCGGACAGTCTGGAGGAATCGGCAAAGCTGGACGGATGCAGCTATTTTCAGATTTATTCGCGTATCATGCTCCCCTTAAGTAAACCTGTGATCGCGGTGGTGGGACTTTATACGGCGGTAAATCACTGGAATGACTGGTTTGCCGGAGCGTTCTACATGAGTGATACCTCCAAGTGGCCGGTACAGACCGTGCTTCAGCAGATGCTGAGCAAGGCCATGAGTTCTCAGCAGGATATTACCTCTGTGGCTCAGGCGCTGGCCCAGAATGCAACAGCTGTCACATCAGATTCCCTGAAGATGGCAGCAGTGGTGATCACTACAGTTCCGATCCTGTGTGTATATCCCTTTGTGCAGAAATATTTTGCGCAGGGCGCTATGATCGGGGCAGTGAAGGGTTGACAGAAAACCGGCTTTTAGTTCGCGCTGAAAGCCGGTTTTTTACCTGTCAGGCAGCAGTTGTGCTGCGCAGATGAAGACAAAAGGAGCAGAGAAAATGAGTGAAAAGAAATGGGATGTCTATGTCTACGGAGACGTAAATGCGGATATTATCATTCCCGGAGTGGAGAAGCTTCCCGCGCCGGGACAGGAGGAGCTTGTCTCCTCTATGGAGACTTATGTGGGAGGCGGGGCGGCCCTGTTTACATTGGGAATTGGTAAACTGGGGCTTCATCCGGTCTTCCAGGGGGCAGTAGGGGATGACTGTTACGGTCATATGATCCGGGAGACCTTTGAAAGAGCAGGCGTGGATACAGAACTGCTTGTAACCGGGAAGGACGAGCGGACAGGAATCTCTTTGAGCTTTACCAATGCCCATGACCGGTCCTTTCTCACTTACAGAGGTACTAATGCTGAGTTAAGTATGGACAGGGTGAAGATAGAAAAAGCAGGCCGGGCACGGCATATTCACGTGACGGGTTATGAGGGGGAGGAATGCCATGATTCCTATGCACGGCTGCTGCGCCGGGTGAAAAGGGAGACAGGGGCTACCGTCTCCTTTGATGTGGGATGGGACCCCACCGGAAGCTGGAGCAGCAGGATCTATGAGCTGTTTCCGTGGATCGATGTCCTTTTTATGAATGAGACAGAGGCGGAACACTATGGAAAGACAGACTCGCCGGAAGAGGCAGCCGTTCGGTTTGCCCGGGAGTGCGGACAGACAGTGATCAAGCTGGGAAAAAAAGGTTCCCTTGCAGTAAAAGACGGTGTGGTGTACCACAGACCGTCTTACCGGGTAGAGGCTGTGGACACCACCGGTGCGGGTGATTCCTTCAATGCCGGATATATCTACGGTTTTCTGAAAGGGGAAGCCGTTGAAAAATGTCTGCAGTACGGTAACATCTGCGGTGCCTTCTCAGTGTCTGCACATGGGGGAAATACCGGTTTTCCGGAAGAAAAGGAACTGCTTCGTTTTGCCAAGGGTCGTGAAAATGAGAAAGTGAAGAGTGAACAGCTATAAGCGAAAGGAGATCAATATGAAGATTGCAGTCATAGGCGGTGCAGGTGTGAGAACCGTCATATTTATCAACGGACTTTTAAAGAGATATAAAAAGCTGCATATAGACGAGGTGGTGCTTTACGATATCCAGGAAGAAAAACAGAGGATCATCGAACGGCTGTGCCGTCATGTGGTGGAGCGGAAACAGGAAGATCTGAAGGTGTGGGCGGCAAAAACGCCCCGGGAGGCTCTTGAGGGTGCTGACTATGTGGTGACAACCCTTCGTGTGGGCGGGGACCATTCCCGTGTGATGGATGAGAAGATTGCTCTGGAACACGGTGTCATCGGCCAGGAGACCACAGGAGTTGGGGGATTTTCCATGGCAGTGCGCACGATCCCGGTGCTTTTGGAATACTGCAGACTGATAGAAAAGTATGCCCCGGACGCATGGATCTTTAATTTTACCAATCCGTCCGGGCTTGTGACCCAGGCGCTCCGGTCAGCAGGCTATGACCGGGTGATAGGGATCTGTGATGCGCCCAGCAGCACAAAGTACCGAATGGCGGCCTGGCTGGGCGTAAAGGAGGAGGATCTGTATGTGGAGTTTTTCGGACTGAACCATCTGTCCTGGATAAAGAGCGTGAAGAAAGAGGGGGAAGAGATCCTTCCGAAACTTCTGGCAGACGACAGCTTTCTGGGAGAGATCCAGGAATTTGCCATGTTCGATCCCAAGCTTCTGCGTCTAATGGAACTTCTGCCAAATGAATATCTGTATTATTACTACCACAGAGAGAAGGCACTGGCCAATATCCAGAGGGCAGGTGCCGCCAGAGGCGAGACGATCGAGGAGATCAACAGGCGCATGATGGAGGAACTGAAAAGCATGGACATAGATGCGGACCCCGAGGGAGCACTTCAGGTATTCCTGTATTACATGCAGCTAAGAGAGAATTCTTACATGAGTATTGAATCAGGGGCAGCCAAACGTCCCACCGCGGAGAAGGGCAGCCTGGAGGTTCCTGACGGTATGGGATATGCGGGTGTGATGCTGGACTGTATCGAGGGGATGCAGAGCAAAGAGGGAAAATACCTGGTGCTCTCTGTGGAAAACCAGGGATGTATTCCGGGATTGGCAGACAGTGATGTGGTGGAAGTGACCTGCCGCGTCTCATCAGAGGGGATCTGCCCGGTACCTGCGGTCCGGGTGCCCCGCCAGTGTGATATCCTGATGCGGCTGATCAAAAATTATGAATGTCTTACAGTGGAGGCTGTGAGGAAAGGCTCTTATGAGTATGCGGCCCAGGCGCTGATGCTTCATCCGCTGGTGAACTCCTGGTCTTTGGCCGGGGAACTGCTGGAGGCCTATGACAAAGCCTATGGGGGATTGTTTGGAAAGGAGTAAAAAATGCCGTTTGATTTTCATGATTTTGACAGGATTAAGAATCTGGCAGAGGAACTGCGCGAGCTTCGGTATCGGAAGCTTCAGGATATCCCCTCTTTTCTGTTCTGGGAGGACAGTGACAGAAAGAGCAGGGTGAGTGCCGGGGAGGTCGGGGTGGGATTTTCATTTCGTGGCTGGGATAAATATTACTGGCTGACAGCAGAGGTGGAAATCCCCCAGGAATTTCGCGGGGAGGAAGTGCTGGGCCTTTTTGACTTTGGTGCTCCCGCGGGAACCGGAAATAATGGGAATTTTGAAAGCCTGCTCTATGTAAACGATGAGCCTTATCAGGCTGTGGACGGAAACCACAAGGAAGTGTTCTTTTCCCCGGAGGCCTGTGGGCAGAGACTGAAGCTCAAATTCAGGCTGTGGACAGGACTCAGCGGAGGCGGAATCCCAAAAGACAATGTGATGGAGATATGCAGGGCACAGATCGGAGTGCTGGATCAGGGTACGGATGACCTCTATTATCTGACCACAGCGGCTCTTGAGACCTATGAAGCTTTGAGTGCGGAGAATGAATACCGGGAGTGGATCTTAAATATGCTTGTAAAGGCTTACTGCCTGGTAGATTATACGGAACCGGGCAGCCGGGGCTTTTATGAAAGCGTGTCAGAGGCAGCCGGATACCTGAATGGGTGTCTGGACGGCCGCGGAAAACCGGATGTCCATGTGACCATGGCAGGCCATACCCATATAGATGTAGCCTGGCTGTGGCGGTTGTGCCATACCAGAGAGAAAGCTGCCAGGTCATTTTCAACGGTGGACCGCCTGATGGAGAAATATCCGGAATATCACTTTCTGCAGTCCCAGCCCCAGCTCTATGAATTTATCAAGGAGGACCACCCCGATATTTATGAGAAGATCAAAAAGAGGGTCAAGGAGGGAAAATGGGAGCCATCCGGGGCCATGTGGGTGGAGTGTGACTGCAATATCGCCTCAGGGGAATCCATGATCCGGCAGATCCTGGTGGGAAAAAATTTCTTCCGAAAAGAATTCGGCTATGAAAGTGAATTTCTTTGGCTGCCGGATGTGTTTGGGTATTCCTGGGCACTTCCCCAGATTTTAAAGAAATCTGGCGTAAATACCTTTATGACGACCAAGATAAGCTGGAATGACACAAACCGCCTGCCCTATGACACCTTTACCTGGAAGGGCATTGACGGAACCGGGGTGACAACCCATTTTGTGACCACCTCCGATCCCGGGGAGGATTATTATACATACAACGGAAATTCCGGCCCCAGGGCAGTGAAAAGTGTCTGGGACAATTATAAGAACAAGGATACCAACCGGGAATTACTGATCTCTTACGGCTATGGAGACGGCGGAGGGGGACCAAACCGGGATATGATACGCCAGATAGAAATGGTTGAGAAGATGCCGGGAATCCCCCATGTAAAAAACCAGTCCGTGACGGAGTATTTCCGCGGTCTCAATGCCACGCTGAGAGAAAACCCCATGGAAGGGTATCTTCCGGTGTGGGACGGGGAGCTTTATCTGGAGTTCCACAGAGGAACTTATACTTCCCAGGCATATAATAAACGGATGAACCGCAGAATGGAATACGGGCTGAGGGATACGGAGATATGCTCCGTGTTAGCCAGAGTATTTGGGGACGTTCCCTATGATTCTGAGCGGATCCTGCGTGCCTGGAAGATCGTACTCTGCCAGCAGTTCCACGATATCCTGCCGGGGTCGTCCATTAGGGAGGTCTATCTTGACAGCCATACGGAATATGAAAAGGCCGCGTCCCTTTTAAGAGAAGTGAATAAGGCCTCCGGCGCTGCTCTCGTCCGGGAATGCAGTAAGGAGCGGGTGTTTTCCGTATTTAACAGCGGCGGCTGGCTGAGAACCTCTGTGGTCCGGATTCCCCGGAAAGAGGCGGAGTCTGTGTGTGCCGGGGATTACGGCAAAGGCGGATTTTGCCTGAGAAAGGGAGATGGATGCAGTGCTGAGACGCCCCTTCCCTGTGTGTGGAAAGAGGATGGAGCTTATGTGCTTGTCCGGGATATGAAACCTTTCTCTTATACGGAAATTGTGTGGGAGCCTGCTCTGCAGTCTGAAGAAGAGACTTTCCGGCAGCCTACAGGGGAAAATATCTGCCCACAGCAGCAGGATGGGGCAGGAGGAGAAGTCTCGACTCCTTTTTACAGGATAAACTGGAATGAAAAAGGGCAGCTCACAGGAGTTTATGACAGGGAGGCAGAAAGAGAGATGCTGTCCCGGGGTGCCTGTGCCAATGTACTGCAGATCTTTGAGGACAAACCGCGCTGCTTTGACGCCTGGGAACTTGAGCCTACTATTGACAGAAAGATGGAGGAGATTACCGAATGTACGGACATCCGGATCCGGAGACACGAGCTGGGCATTGAGGTGTCATTTATCTGGAAATACAATAAGAGTACCATCAGTCAGACCATGTGCCTCTACAACAGCAAAAAGCGGATTGATTTCAAGACCTCTGTGGACTGGAGGGAGCGGCAGAAGGTGATGAAGGCGGCATTTCCTGTGGATATCCGGGCTGTGGATGCCAGATTTGATATCCAGAACGGTAATATCCGGCGCCCGATCACAAGAAATACAAGCTGGGAGGCCGCAAAATTTGAGGTGGCAGCCCACAAATGGGCGGATATCTGGGAGACAGGATACGGAGCCGCGCTGCTCAATGACTGCAAATACGGTTATGACCTGAAAGAAAACACAATTCGCCTGACGCTTTTAAAGTCTGCTACAGATCCGGATTACAGTGCTGATTTGGGCAGTCATACGTTTACCTATTCGCTGCTGCCTCACTGCCGGGAGTGGTATGACGCGGGGATAGAACAGGAGGCGTTTGATCTGAACTCACCTATCAGTGCGAAAGCGGGCACCGCAGTTTTGCAGGGGAGCCTTTTGTCCTGGAACAGGGGGAATCTCATGGCAGACGCGCTGAAGCAGGCGGAAAACGGAGAGGAGATTGTGCTCAGATTCCATGAATTCCAAGGGAGGCGGGGAGAAGTTGAGATATGCCCCGGTTTTGAAGTAAAGGAATGGTGCGAGTGTAATCTTATGGAGGAACCGGAGAGTCCCTGGAGCTCATCCGGGATCCGTGTATACCTGAAACCCTATGAGATCAAAACACTGCTTCTGCGTGTAGAGAATGGTCAGAGGACGGAAAGCGGGGATCTTGTGTTATGAAGATAATTCTGAAATGTCCGGAAGGGGTTGTGCCCGGAGGAGCGGATACCGCTGTCTGTACAGAAGTGATTCCGGAGAGTATGGATGCCTGCCGGCTGGCAGAACAATTCTGCCGGCTGGGAAGACAGCGTGAGGGATGCTTTCTGATACGGCTGGACGGGGACGGCACTGCTTCGCTGCCTTTAAAGGCGGAAGTGCAGAGACAGATGGTGCGTGTCATGGTGCGTTCTCTCTATCAGGGTGCCTACAGTTTCCGGAAAGAGGGAATGAAGGAACTCAAAAAAGAGGATATATTCGGAATGCGTGAGATCCTGCAGGATTTTGGAAATGCGGTATTTTATATAGAAAGTGACGCGGCAGAGGACAGCGGGCTTATACGCGCAGTCCGATACGGAGAGCTGGAAGGAAAATGTATTGCCTATGCCAGAAGCCTGGGCAATCTTCCGGCAAATTACCTGGGAACAGAGGAATTTGCCGGGTATATCAGGAATCTGGCTGGGAAACTGGGAGTATCCTGCAGGATACTGGACCATATGGACCTAAAGGAGCAGGGATTCGGAGGAATCTTGGCGGTGAACCAGGGCAGTGCCCGTGGAGCAAAATTGGCGCTTCTTATCAGGGAATGCGTTCCGGGACAGGCATTTACAGCTTTGGTGGGCAAGGGTATTCTCTTTGACAGCGGCGGATATCATTTAAAGTCTATGAAATCCATGGAGGGAATGAAGTTTGATATGTGCGGTGCGGCCAATGTACTGGAGGCCTTTGAGATTCTTGTACGGGAGGATACGAAAGAAAACCTTATGGCAGTTCTGCCTCTGGCGGAGAACGCCATCGGCCCGCAGGCCTGCCGGATGGGAGATGTGATCACCATGCTGGACGGCACCACAGTGGAAATCTACAACACGGACGCAGAGGGGCGTCTTATATTGGCGGATGCGCTGGCATATGCCCAGCAGCAGGGAGCCGGGCGGATCGTGGATCTGGCTACCCTGACATACTCCTGCCATAATGCGCTGGGGGACCGGGTCACGGGAATGTTTTCCAATGATGAGCGTATGAGCAGTGATTTTATAGATGCTGCGGGTGAAGCGGGAGAACTGGTATGGAGACTGCCTTTGGGCAGCCATTACCGGGAGCTGCTTGCCTGGAGCAGCACTGCGGATCTGGCTAATTATGCCCCCGAAAAAGGGGCAGGAGCCAGTGTGGCTGCTTGCTTCCTGGAATCTTTTATCCGGGAAGGGGTAGAATGGCTCCATCTGGATGCCGTTGGCCCAAGTGTGATGCGGGAAAAGGACGAGAGGATGGCAGATGGCGCTACAGGGGCCAATATTGCGACAATCGTCACATTTTTAGAGAAGGGAAACTGAGAGGATGGATTATAGATTTGACGGCAGGATTTCCAAGGAGGTCCTGGAGAATTATCTGTCGCGGGCAGTGACAGCGGCAGGACTTTTTGAGAGCGGGACGCTGACGGATGACCTGCGGGTGATAGGGGAATTGGGAGTAAAATTCCTGGGACGTGCCTCCGGAATCTGGTATATGACCGAGGACGATGAGGTGCATTTTGCAAAGTCTGCGGCACTGGCAGAAAGAGTTCATGAAGTGGACCCGGAGATTATCCTGCAATCATGTATTTTTGAATGGGTGACAGAGAGGATAGAGACAGTGAAGATACCGGAGTTCGTGTTCTGCGATTTTGGAATGGAGCCGGAGGACAGATGCTTTTGTCTGGCAGATACTTTGTTTCCCGGGGAACCGGCGGGATTTGTGAGTCACAGAGAGGAGCCGGAGAAGAATGGAGGAATTCCTGATCTGAACCGGCAGGAGGCCAGAATGTGGTTTTATTACCGGGCAGCGCGCTATATCGACTGCGGTTATGAAGCGCTCCATATGGGGCAGGTGCATCTGTATACGGCAAATGACAGAGGCATGGTGAAGACTCAGGAGCTTTTCGAGATGATACGCAGGTATGCTGCCGTCCATGGCAGACGGCATAAGGTTCTTATGGATGCCCACACCCATGGGGTGAATCGGAGGGGAAAGCTGCTGTTTGATTATCACGCCATGCCATTTACCCGGATGCCTCTTTTGGAACGTGAGGGTACGGAATTGGTGCTTGTCCGGGAAGGATTCAGTGAGGGCGGCGTCAATCCCAACGGCTGGTCAGCACAGGCAATGCCCTATCTGATGGAATACGACAACTGGGGCGGTCTGGTGGTGGAGGACCCGGCCCGGTATTCCAGGGAAGAGCTGGCCTTTAAGGACTGGTGGGGATATGACCAGATTGCCTGGTTTGCCCATCAGAACTTTGAAGAGAGGAATCATTTTCTGGAATATACATACCGCTGGCTGGAAGTGAACAACGCGTGCGGTTTTTTTGAGATTCCCTTTCGGCGTATGCTGGGCGATGCGCCGGTGACTATGGAGCGGGGGAACGGAGGAGACCGGGATATCCAGAAATTTTATCAGATCAATAAAAAAAGTCCCGCCTGCCCCATGGGATTCGGCCAGGAGGATACAGTAAAACGGCTTTGGCAGGAGGGACACCGCCTGAGAGAACTGGCTGCCAACCCGGAGCTTCAGATCAAATACGGAGCGGAAGCAGTCTATGACCCGGAGACAGGGATCAAGCTCCCCGAAAAGGTAGTAGTTTACGGAAGCTTTCAGCCTTATGTGGGAGCTGTGAAAAATGATTCCAACAGTGAAGTGACCAGGATGTATTATATAGGAAATAACACATACACACTGAGCGTGCTGATTCCCTATAGGGGTACATATGATTTTGCGGTCTCCACTTATGGAACACTGTCGGCTACCTACTGCGGCGACGGATATCCCAGAAGCGGAAGTTCCAATAAGGGAACCTTTATGGTGGAGAAAGACAATGCTGCGGTGCGCTTCCGTTTTGATTTCACTGACTGCAAAGTCCGGGTGGAAATCTTCTAAATGGCAGGGAATCTTGCCGCCTTTTCACCAGGTGCCCGCTGTGCCCGGGAAAAATAGTAACTGGCAAGTAAAGTTAAACGGATATTTGCAAAGAATAAGGTTGCTTTTTAAAAGCCCCTAGGCTATAATCATATTACAGACAGGTATCTTCCGTGTCATATTCCCGCAGGAGGAATCACATGGCAAGGAAGAAATTTGAGGAACTGGATCTATGTGATCCATTTTTATTTGCAGCAGCGCTGGAAGATGAGGCAATATGTCGTCTGATACTGGAGACAATACTCGGTCGTCCGATCACAAAAGTAAGAGTCCATGCAGAGCATACGATTTTGTACAGCTCTGATTTCAGAAGTGTGAGACTGGATATTTATGCAAGCGATGAAGTACAGGTAGAGTACAATATAGAGATGCAGAATGAAGATGAGCATAATCTTGCAAAACGAAGCCGCTATTATCAGGGAGAGATGGATATCACATCCCTGAAGCCGGGGGAAGATTTTAATGATCTGAGACCGTGCTTTATTATCTTTATCTGTACTTTCGATCCTTTCGGAAAAGGGCTGTACCGGTATACGTTTGAAAACAAATGCCTGGAAACGGAATTGTCTTTAGGTGATCAGGTACAGAAAATCTTTCTAAACACAAAAGGGAAAAATCAGGAGAGCGTTTCCGAAAAACTTATCCATTTACTGAAGTACATAGAAAACAGTACAGATACATGTGCGGCAGAGTCAGAGAATGAAACCATTCAGGAAATCCACAGCAAAATCAAAGAAATGAAGAAAAATCGGAATTTGTGGAGAGATTTCCTGAACTTTCCTTATTTTACAGGCTTTTCAGCCCATTAAATAGTGAAATGATATGTATTTTCCCTTATTTTTGCCCTTATGCGGAATCCGCAAGGGAAATAAGGGAAATTTTTAGTTAAGCATTGCTCGCTACTTTATCAAGAAGTCTTGCGGAATCCCGTTTTGCTTTTCTTGTTGAGTGAGCGTAAATATTCATTGTGGTACTGACATCAGAGTGTCCTAACAGTTCCTGTACATCTTTCGGTGCAGCTCCATTGGAAAGCAGATTGCTGGTATAAGTGTGACGCAACTGGTGAAAATGGAAATCTTCAAATCCTTCCAGCTTCTTTGCCACTGATCTGCATACAATGCTGAGTGTACTCGGCAGTTCCAAAGAGCCATCTGGTCGCAGGCAGACAAAGGAGATTTCTTTGTAATCTGTCGGGACTTCCTGTGTTCCGTCAAGATGATAGTATTCATAATATACCCTGTTTTTCACATGCACTTCTTTGTAGTAATTGCGGTGATATAATTCGCCATACTGCATCCGGTTTTTGAGCTGTTCTTTTCTGGCAGCTTTCAGTATTTCAGTCAGCGTATCTCCAAAATCAACAATCCTTACTTTTTTCCGTTTCGTTGGTCCGATAATATTTTTGTGTTTCATGCCGTCGTAGCGGATACTGCGTTTTATGGTCAGGCATTGTTCCTCAAGGTTAATGTCCTGCCATGTAAGACCACAGGTTTCCCCGATACGGAGCCCGGCATAATACGCAATTTGAATCGGAAGAATAGCAGGTGGATTTTTCTTTTCCAGATATTGGATAAGCCGTTCATAATCCTCATGTGAAATCGGCTGTGTACCTTCTTCCACTTCATCATCGGAAAAGAGGTCAACTTCCTCTGCCTGCTTTTTCAGCTTAATATACTGCATCGGATTGAAACTGATTAACTGTTTTGGAAATACTGCAAAACGGAATGACTGCTGTAACACTGCGGAAAAAGAATGGATATAATCTTTGCTGTATCCCTTTTTTACTTTCCCGTCTGGAAACTCACCACCGAATGTAAGCAGATCAAGAAATGCCTGTAAATGTTCGGCAGTAACTGTTTTCAGTTTGCGGTCTGCAATCGGGTGTTTTTTGATACATCGGATTGCACCAAGATAATTTTCCACTGTACCGTTGCTGAGTGTCCCAGTTTTCAGTTCTTCTTCTGCCCACATATCCAGAAGTTCCCCTACGGTAAGATTATCTGCCTTTGCAACAAACTTCTTATCTTCGTAGTCTTCCAGTGCCTTGCGGAGAAGCTTTTCCGTCTCACTTTTACTTTCGGTTCCGGCGTATTCTTTCTGAACCATTTTACCGCTTGCATCTTCTACATAGAAACGATAGTACCATTTTTTTCCTTTTTTTCTAACAGATCCTTTTGCCATAATCGTATGTCTCCTTTCGATATCAGACAATCGGAACTGCTGAAATGCTTCTTGCGTGTAGGCATCTTATGGACAAGTCCATAAGCCAATTCGCCGCTCGTCAAATCTGTAAACAGCTTGACTCGCTTGCGCTCATTGTATCATAACTCCGATTATCTTACTATACCGATTCAGAATCGTCATACATAACTTCGGATAAAAGATTTGCAAGCCTTTGTTCTGCCGCTTCCGGTTTCTTTGAATAGAGCCTTACAACATCTGCCATATCATTAAATGCGTTGACAGTATGTGTGATCTCCCTGAGAAACATAATCTCATTATATTCATCTTTCGATTCAAATCCCATTACTTTGGCAATGTCCGCATCTTTGGTACTGCCTTTGTAATTTTTACAGGCGAACTGAAACGAATCCAGAAACAGTTCATATTGCTTTAACATTAACAGCAGCAAGTCTTTAGAAAAAGCGTCTTCTGTTTTATTGAGGTCAAGAGGAAACTGTTTGAGAATGTCGCCCATCGCATCACGAATCTGCAATTCTTTCTTATCCGTAATATCAGTTTCATATTCATCGGTTTCCCCTTTGAGCCATTCAATCGATACATGAAGTGCTTCCGAAAGACCTTCCAGTACCATCTTTTTGGTATTGTCAATCGAACCATTCTCATAACGCAGGATTGTGGAAGCGGTAACTCCCATCTTCTCTGCGACATAAGGCTGTGTCAGATTTAATTCCAGACGGCGCTGTTTTGCCCTGCTGCCAATCAGCTTGCGTAGTTCTTTATCTTTCATGCTGATGTGCCTCCTTTTTCGGTATGTCATTACTATACCACGCAACAAAATATATTGCAATATGCAATTTTAAGAAAAGCAGAAAAATTTCATAATGCTTGACAAAGCAATATAAACACGCTATACTGACAGCACAAATGAAATTGCATAATGCAATTCGAAAGGAGGTGGTCATATGACGCAAAGAAAGATTGCCTTATCTATTGAGGAAGCTGCTGATTATACGGGAATTGGCAGGAACACCCTGCGAAAGTTGGTAGAGTGGAAGAAACTTCCGGTATTGAAGGTTGGGAGAAAAGTCCTGATCAAAACGGATATGCTGGAACTTTTTATGGAAGCCAACGAGGGCAGGGACTTGAGGGATAAGGGAAATGTGAAAGCAGTCACAAGAAACGGTTCAACTTAAAAAAGCGGTTCCCGAAGAAACCGCCAAAGGTTCTATCAGACCGGAGTCATGATATACCTACACGCAAGCAGATTATACCATGTACTTCGTCTGACAGACAACAGGAAACTTATGTTTGGAAAAAAAGAAAGGACGATGATATTTATGGCAAGATCAACAAAGAGTTATGAGGAGCGTATGCTCCAGTTGGAAAAGAAAGAACAGGAAAGCCTTGAGAAAGCAAAACAGTATGCAGCACAGAAACGGGAACTGAAGAAACGTCAGAAAGATGTGGAAACCAAAAAACGGACACACAGGCTCTGCCAGATTGGCGGTGCAGTGGAATCGGTACTGGGTTCTGCGATTGAGGAAGATGATATCCCAAAGCTGATCGGCTTCTTAAAAAGGCAGGAAGCAAATGGGAAATTCTTCTCAAAGGCAATGCAGAAAGAGCCAGTTGCAAATACGGAGGAAGTGTAATGCCGGAGGGAGTGGAGTTTCCATTCCCTTCATTGCTTTTTTATGAAGGGCGCACTTATGGACAACCAGAGGTCGTCCGTATAAGTTTGCCACAGGTGGCAACCGGTCTGCGCTTACGCTTGCCGGGCTCGTTCCGTCGGCGGGGCTTTCAGCCAGACCTGCTCATGCCGCAGGAGGCACTCTTCGCCAGAGGGGCACATTCCATGCAGGCTGTTATGCACAGGGCACTCTTACGCAGAGGGTGCTCCGGCAGATACCATTTTCTTTTAGGAAAAACGTTACCTGCCGGAAATCAAAGCCGGATACGGCAGAATGGGGGAAACGGAGCATGGCGATTTTTCATTATACAGTAAAGATTGTTGGACGCAGCAAAGGAAAATCCATCATATCGGCGTCTGCTTATCTCAATGGCGATGTGATGAAAAATGAAGAAACAGGCAGGATCAGCTACTATACTTCAAAAAAAGAAGTCGTTTATACCAGCCTGCTGATGTGTGAAAATGCACCACAGGAATGGCAGAATGTACCTGCTGAAAATATCAGACGGTTCCAGAAATCTGTCCGATATAAAAGGGCAGATAACCAAAATGCTGCACTGGAAAAATTCAAACTTACTTTTCAGAAGCAGCGTTTATGGAATGAAGTCTTGAGGATAGAAAAAAGTTCAGATGCACAACTCGGCAGGTCATTTGAGTTCTCACTTCCGAAAGAATGGAGCCGACAGGAACAGATTGATTATACAACTGAATATATTCAAAAGACCTTTGTAGATAAGGGAATGTGTGCGGATTGGAGTATCCACGATAAAGGAGATGGTAATCCCCATGTGCATTTATTGGTGACGTTGCGACCATTCAATTCAGACCACTCATGGGGTAACAAAGAAATCAAGGATTGGGAGTTTGTCAGAGATGAAAATGGAAATATTGTGGTGGATGAATCCCATCCGGACTGGTGGCAGGATAAAAAGAACCCTGACCGTCATGGAATCCGAATCCCCGTACTTGATGAAAATGGAGTCCAGAAAGTCGGGACAAGGAACCGCAAACAGTGGAAACGTGTATTAACCGATGCTACCGGGTGGAACAATCCGAAAAATTGTGAGCTATGGCGGAGCGAATGGGCAAACGTCTGTAATGCACATTTGAAAACGGAAAATCACATTGACCATCGTTCTTATGCAAGGCAGGGAAAATTAGAGATACCGACGATCCATGAGGGCGCAGATGCCAGAAAAATTGACGAGAAATTTCAAAACGGACAGACATCCTCTACTTCATGGAAAGTAGAGGAAAACCAGATCATAAAAAGACAAAATGCACTGCTGGATAAAATACAGATTTCTTTTGGAAAAGTATCCAGTGCATTAACACAATGGAAGGAGCGATTGCGTGACATTAGAAGAAAGCCGGGAAGTCATTCCCATGATGGAGACAATGATAAACCAGATCGAGGAACAGCAGAATCTTATGGCAGAGATGGTACAGGAATTGCAGGAACGGGACAGGCAGCTCCTGTCTTTTCAGGAGCAGAACCAGAGTTTAAAAAGCTTAAACAGCGAATTATCCAGGCTGCTAAATCTTTTGCCAGATACAGAAGAACTGCTCTCACAGATCGAGCAACAGAAAACCAGAATCGAACAGTTGGAAAACGAGAATCAGCAATGGCAGGAATTAACGCAGAAGCTGAACAACGAGAACAGCTTATTGCAGAAACAGAACAGCGAATTGCTGACCTTAAACAGCAGATAGAGAAAGCGAGGGAGATCGATGAGCGAATGCAGAAACTTAGAGAACGTCGGGCAGGTGGAAGAACTTCTGCTGATGACCGAACAGATGCAGGACGAACTGGATCAGAAAGACCAGACAATCCAGGAACTAAACAGGCAGCTAAGCGAATCGCTGACCTTGAACGAGAAATTGAACAGCGAAAACAGAGCCGAGAATATCGAAGCATTGCGGACAAGATTAAGGCAAACAGAGGAACGATTGACCAGCGAGACAGACAGCAGGAAAAGAGCCGACGCAGAAGCCGTGGCATGGAAATTTAAGTATGAAAAAGCAGAGCAGGAAAAACTTTATGCACAGACACACCAAAAGACGGTAGAGGTAGCTGTTGAGAAAAAAGTGCCTTATGAGAAATGTGAAAAATGTGACCGTACTGCTTACCGGAAAGCAAAAGAAAAATGCGATAGCCGTAAAAGCCAGTTAGAAAAGAAATATAAAAATATGACGATTGGTTATGAAAGTATCTTGTTTCTACTGGCATGGTACAGCATAACAACAACACTGTTTACTGCGATTCTTTCGCCGGTTTTCCTTAACGACTGTATCGTCTTTTTCGGTGCGTTAGGAAAAGGAATGGGAAGTTTATTTCGGGAGTTTGTGACAGGTGCAGACTCTTTCGGACAGTTAAGCAGTGGAATACCTAACAGTATTCTTTCCGGGATTGTGTACTGGCTGATTGCCGGTACTGTCATGGCAATTTTATTCGTAATAACCGGGTGGCTGATAATCGGGATTGGTTATCAGG